>Ga0111538_10007834_pt1 | contig 14365 bp, 15 predicted proteins | sample SoiMethybrSBSTD1_FD_79669 | JGI IMG/M metagenome (GOLD analysis project Ga0111538, IMG submission 79669) | Bulk soil microbial communities from a Populus tree surrounding site in Tennessee, USA - Soil MetaG P. TD hybrid SBSTD1 (version 2)... | ecosystem: Environmental > Terrestrial > Soil >... | reverse complement strand
CGTGGTGGTTGTCACCATAACTGGGCCATCCATTGCACGGTGTCCAAACGTTACGCGATAGTGGCCGAGCATCGTGACGAATGTGTGGGATTCCGGCTGGCGCTGTCCTCAAATGAAAGTGCCGCCTAACCAGGTCGATGACGCAATTCGTACGTGGCAGCCGCATAAGCCGTAGAACTATACGTCAAATGAAGCAGACTATCTGTTAAGCCGCACCGCCCGATGAGCACACGCCGAAAAGTCATCCTTGTTGTTCTTCTCGCAGTTCTGGTGGCAGGCGTGTGGTTTCTTCAGTTGCGTTCGTCCGAACCCGAGTATGGCGGCAGAAAATTAAGCTCGTGGTTGATTGAGGTGGACCATTGGAATGGAGATACCAATGCGCCCGTGGTGCTGGCGGTGCGCGCAATCGGAAAACAGGCCGTTCCCTATCTTACGACGGAGTGCTTCGCGCAGGACTCGGGAATCAAACAGAAGGTGGCGGTGGAGTTCGAGAAGCATCCGAAATTACTTGAGCATCGGTTCACGACCGCACCCGAGCGATGGGGACGCGCACATTGGGCATTGGGCGTCCTGGGTCCTCATTCCCGCTCCGCATTGCCCGCTTTCCTCGCAGCATTGACGAATGAGAGTGCGACTGTGCGAGCGCTGGCGGTGAACGCGATCAGGGCTGTGGGCCCGGAAGCTGAAGATTGCGTGTCGGCGTTGATTGCCCGGCAAGATGACCAGGCAGTGCGTGGCAACGTGATGTACGCTCTCGGAGCGATTGGCCGCCGAGCAGATTTATGTGTACCCGTGTTGAGGAATGCCTTGAGCGATACAAATGTGAATGTTCGGCAGAATGCCGTTAACGCGCTTGGCCACTTCGGTCGTGACGCAAGGGTTGCCATTCCCGAATTAACCAAGGCGTTGAATGACAAATTCACAGCGCGTCGCGCCACTGACGCACTCAAACAAATACAATCTGATGAGATGTTGCGTTAGCATGAATGCGCGGCCTCCTATGAGGATTCAGAAGGCAAGGACTAGGTAAAGGGTTTCATTTTTTTCTTTCTAAAAGCGCGGCGCGGAGCGCCGCTCGTTAGGCGGCACACGGGTGTCTATTACTGAAGTGGGAATCATATGATTGATCGTGTTCGATATTTCTTCGGTATCCTCAGCTTGATTGTGCTCCCGCCGGGGCTGCTCTTTTGGTTTCTCATCCACCCCTGGGCGCGTTGGTGGAGAAGGTGGGGGCCGCTCCGAACTTACTTCGTTGTGGTTCCAGTGTCGGCCGCTTTTGGCGCATTGCTCTTCCGGTTCCGGGAGCCGCTCCTGGGGACGAATCTCGGAACGAACTGGAGCCTGGTCGCGGTCGCTTTAGTATCATACGGTGGGGTGACTTGGCTTGAGTTCCAATACTGGAGGCACCTGAGCATTGCAACGCTGGTTGGAATCACAGAGTTGTCACCCAGTGGGCAGCAAAAGGGCAGGCTGCTGCAGGAGGGGATCTATGGAGTGGTCCGACATCCTCGATACCTTAGCGCCGGCGTCAGCGTAATTGCCAACGCCCTTTTCATTAACTACGCAGGACTCTATATCCTCGTCCTTTTGTTGGTGCCGGTGGGATACTTAATGATTGTGTTGGAGGAGCGGGAACTCATTGAGCGCTTTGGGGAGGAATATCGGAAGTATCAGCGCGGGGTTCCACGACTGATTCCCCGCTGGCGGAAAACCAATTGAGAATGACGCCTGACAAAATCACTGGACCGAACGCGGGCGGGCCGCATCAGTTTCCAATTCAGCGCCACAGAATCAAAACCACAGAGTGCGCTTTTCCCTTTTATCGTGGTATTGGTTTCTCGAAGTTACGTTGGGACAAAGACGACATTGTGGGTTTTACGCGCGATGACAAAGAAGTATTCCGCTTCAATACCGGACTCGAGGCCTAACTATCGCCTCAGCTCAAACGTCGGCCCGCTCCACACGTCATGAGTCACCCGTGGCTTGAGGTTCCGATCGCCGACTACGAAGCGCACATGGCGCTGCCATCGGTCGGCCAGGCGCAACTTCTCAGCGCCGCGCTCCAGCGAACCATGGCCCGGTTTCAGCCTCGCTCGTTGGCGGTTCTTGGCGTCGCGGGCGGTAACGGTTTAGAGTTGCTCGAGCGCGCCCTGGTTCGTCGCGTGGTCGCGCTCGACTTCAATCCTGATTACCTCGCGCTTTGCTCGCGGCGTTACTCGGCATCCTTCAGTGAGTTCGAGCCGGTCTTGCACGACTTATCCCAGGGGCCGCCAGCCATTGCGCCAGTCGAGTGTATTTTCGCCGGCTTGGTGTTGGAGTATCTTTGCGTCGAGTCCTTTTGCGATTACTTGCCGTCCCTCCTCACCCCCGGAGGTGGTTTCGCCGCCCTTTTACAGTTGCCGTCCCCGACGCTCCCGGAGATCAGTGCCTCACCCTTTTCCAGCCTCACTCGGCTTGAGCCCGCATTTTCCTTCGTTGACCCGGTATCCTTGCACGCCCGTCTTTCAGCTCATGCTTTCTCGCGCATCGTCGCCGACCGATACGACCTCCCTTCTGGCAAGTCCTTTTACTATGTCTCCTACCGGGCCAACCCCACGTAACGGAGCGCCCTCATTAACACCCCAACTGAAGTTGATGAACCAATGCCATACACCTCCAACGGTTTCAACCGTTCCAATCCAGTGCCCATCACCCTGTAACCCCCGACGTAAGGAGGGGGCTGACTTTCGACGGCGCAGCAGCGGACGCTCCTATGACAAGCCGCTTACGCATTTACTTCGTCTCCGGCAAGAATGGCGAAGGTCCTCAACCAGTTCAGGGACCGAACCTTGCCGAAGCCTTTTCACAGTCCAACTCAAACATGACGCTTGCGCCAGATGAACCACGCGAACCAGACGGTTCCAAGGAGTCCGCACAGGGCCGCGCCGATGAAGTTGGCTTGCGGGCTGAGGCTCCACAGCCACGCGCCGAGCAATGAGCCGGTCGTGACAATGCAATCGCGAATCAGGTAATAGGCTCCGTAAGTCCGTGAACGAATTTCCGGCGCTGCCTCACCGATGATGATTGCTTTGCGCGCCGGTTCGCCGAATTCCTTGAGTCCGCGAATGCCAAAGGCCACAGCCAGCCACCAGAAGTTATCTGCGCGAAGCAGCGACAGCGGAAACAGCGTAAAGAACACAAAAGTCGCGAGCACAAAAGGAACCCGCCCGTATTTGTCTGCCAGATGCGCGACCGGGACGTAGCAGAGCATGGCGGTGATCATTTCGATGGCAACGAGATAGCCGAATTGTTGGGCATTGAGCTTTCCATGGTTCATCGCCCACAGGATGACGAACGCGTAAGGAATCCGTTCGCAGAATCGAATGAGAATGTCGCTGACGAGCAGTTCGCGGAGCACAGGCGAGAACGAGCGAACGATGGAAAAGAACGATTGCTTCCTTTCAGCCGGTTTTGCCGTGGCCGGCTCCGCAAGGAACCATTGCAGGATGCCGGTTGTGACGCCGAGAACAATGCAGGCCAGCAAGGCATATTGCACGCCGCGCTCCCAACCAAACTGAGTCACGAGCCAGCCGCCGATGAGTGGGCCAGGCATCATCGGGATGCGGCGCACCATGGACTGCACACCTATGCCCATCGTGTGTTGCTGTTTGTGCAGGGCGGTCGCGACCACGCTGAAGGTCGCCGGAAGTGACAGAGCGCTCCACGCGAGGAACAAAAATGCGCCGAGAACGATGGCGATCCAGTGTTGCCAAACGAGGACAATAACGTATCCGGCGATCGAAACCGCGTTAAAGAAGATCAGGGAGCGCCGCTGGCCCCAATGGTCAGTCAGCCATCCCCCCGGATAGGCGTAGACCGCGCCAAGCAGCGTCTGCAGTGCGTCGAAGAGGCCAATGATGAAGATGCCGGCACCGAGCACTTCGAGGTATTTGGGAACGAAGCCGATCCACAACTTCTCGCCCGTGCCCATCAGAATCAGCGCGCCGAGCAGCACGCACGTGTTGCGGCGCAACGCGAGAAAATCGGCGAGCCGCCGCCATCCGCTCACACGGGCGGTTGAGTCGAGACCTGCCGTTTGCATTCAGCGTAAAGCGCGTCGTAAACGATGAACTCCCTTTGCAAAATCTCGTGATCGCTCAACCCCAGCGCGCTAAATCCGTGTGCGACCCAGCGCAAGCCTTCACCCGCCGGGTGCGGGTTCGTTGGATGTGAATCGGCAGCGCGAACGATTTCACCGAGCAACATCAGTTCGGCGCTGCGCAGCCCGTATTGCTTGAGAATGGAATTGAAAGACACGTCCTCTCCGTGATGCCCCAATTCGCATCCTTCAATGTCGAATGGCGTTGCATCCAACTCCTTCGCCTTCAGGGCAACCTGATCTGCAGCGACAAAGAAAAACTCTGCTTCGGGATCAATGAATCGCTTTATCAGCCAGGGGCAGGCGACGCGATCGACTTTCACCTTTTCGCGTGTGATCCATTTCACAACAAGAGAATTGCCGGAGCCGCTCCGCAGCGCAATATTCCAGCCTATGAAAAAGGAAGTAATCATTCTCCTGGTATTATCAGCCCTCACAGTCTCCGCGGCTGAGCTTGATACAAATCTCATTCAGAAGGTCACCGGCCTGACAGGAAAAATGAACGCTGAGGAAGGCGTGTTCAAAGTCACCTCGCCCCGCAATGACGTAAAAGTATCCGTGGACAAATGGCAGATGCCCCCCTTCATGGGGCTGACTTCCTGGGCCGCGTTCAAGTTGGGCATGAAGGAAGACACGATGGTGATGGGCGACCTGGTTTTATTTCAGGACGAGGTGAATGCCGCGATGAGTGCCGCTCTTGATAACGGCCTGAATGTAACGGCGCTGCACAATCACTTCTTCTTCGATGATCCAAAGGTTTACTTCATGCACATCGGCGGCGATGGCAAAACCGGCACGCTTGCTCGGGGCGTCAAGGCCGCGCTCGACGCGGCGAAGAAAGTTCGCGGGGAAAACCCGACGCCGGAGAAGGCATTCCTCGGTGACATCCCCGCTCAGAACTCCATCAGCGCGGAACCTTTGCAGCAGATTCTCAATCAGAAGGGAGAGGCCAAGGACGGCATGTTCAAGGCCGTCATCGGCCGCAAAGCGAAAATGCCCTGCGGCTGTGAGGTCGGCAAAGAGATGGGCGTTAATACCTGGGCGGCTTTCGCCGGAACGGATGCGAACGCGGTTGTGGACGGCGATTTTGCGGTGCTCGAAGATGAGCTTCAGCCAGTCCTAAAATCGCTGCGCAAGGGCGGAATCAGTATCGTCGCGATTCATCACCACATGACCCACGAGAATCCGCGCTACGTCTTTCTGCATTATTGGGGCAAGGGCAAAGCTGCCGACCTTGCATCAGTCCTCGCCGCCACCGTTAAGACACAACAAGCCGTGAAACAAACTGCATCCCGATAAGGTTGTGAAGATTCCACATCTCATCCTGTTTATGAGCGCTCTCACACTGAATGCAGAAACCGCGAATTTCGACGCCGATCGCCCCGGCACAGCACCCAAAGGTTGGACGCTCACCAAAACCGGCAAAGGGGAGCCGAAGTGGACGGTCGAAAAGGATGACACAGCGCCAAGCAAACCGAACGTGCTCAAGCAATCGGGGGAGGCAACTTATCCTGTCGCACTCAAGGACGACACCAATCTCAAACAGGGTTTTGTTGAAGTGAAGTTCAAAGCGGTATCCGGAAAAGAAGACCAGGCAGGCGGTGTCATTTGGCGCGCGAAGGACGCGGACAATTATTACGTCGCTCGGGCGAACGCCCTGGAAGACAACGTGACGATCTATCACACGGTCAAAGGCAAGCGGACCGAGAAGATGCGCGCAAAAATGAACGTCGCACCGAACCAGTGGCACACATTGCGCGTCGAGTTTTCAGGAAATCGGTTCCAGGTCCTCTTGAACGGCAAAACCGCCCTTGAGTGGAGCGATGACACTTTCGCTGGCGCGGGGAAGGTCGGTGTTTGGACCAAAGCCGACAGCGTGATTCTCTTTGACGACTTCACCTACAGCGGGAAATGAGCCTTCGCTCGTCTCATCTCGTGTTCCTGATCGGCAGCGCGATGCCGGTTCTCGCCGCCGGAGCTTCGGGAACCTTGACGATTGCGCAAACGGTTCCGTTGCCCGATGTCAAAGGCCGCTTCGACCATTTCGCCATCGACACAAGTAATCGCCATTTGTTTCTCGCCGCACTCGGTAATAACACCCTCGAGATTGTTGATGTCGCGGGCGGGAAGCGGTTGCACACCATCCGTGGTCTTCACAAGCCGACTGGGGTGATATTTCTCACACCGGAAAATCAGATCGGCGTCGCCAACAGCGACGACGGAACTTTCCGCATCTACGACGCCAGGACGTATCGACCAATCGCGCAGATCGACGGACTGGACGATGCCGACAATGTGCGACGCGACACAAAAACGGGTCTGATCTATGTCGGTTACGGCGGTGGCGCACTCGCGGTTATTGACCCGCGCTCTTGGAAAATAACTTCAAGAATTAAACTCCTCGCCCATCCCGAATCGTTCCAGTTGGAGACCGGAGGCAATCGAATCTTCGTCAATTTGCCCGATGCCAGGCAGGTTGGGGTTGTAGATCGGGGAGCAGGCAAACGCAGTGCCGAGTGGCCGATGGAAAAGTTCCACGCCAATTTTCCGATGGCAGTTGATGATTCCAATCATTGTGTCTTCATCGGTTGCCGCCAGCCCGCACGGCTGGTCATCCTTGATTCCACCAATGGCCGCATCGTCTGTGACCTCGCCATTTCCGGCGACACCGACGATCTCTTCTACGACGCAAAGTTGAAACGAATTTACATCTCATGCGGTGAGGGATTCATCGACATCGTCGAACAGCAATCTCCCGACTCGTATAACCGCGTCGAGCGCATACCCACTTCCAGGGGTGCGCGCACCGCTTTCTTCTCTCCAGAGCTGCGCGAATTCTATCTCGCGGTTCCGGAGCAAGCCGGTAAGTCCGCCGAACTCCGTGTCTATAAAACGGCTGATTGATTGTCCGTCGCTGTTCTGATGTTACGATGAGAGCCATTATTGTCTGTGTCCTGCTCGCGGCTTCCGTGCGGCATCTTTACGCCCCGCCGCCGCTCGTCACGGGCGACGTCCCGACGGCCGATAAACAGCGTTTCGAGCTCTACTCGGGTTTTCGCTATCAGGAAACCGAGTCCGGCGAGTCCGGACGGCAGATCCCATTTACCGAACTAGTTTACGGGATCTCAGACCGTCAGGAACTCACCTTCGAGATCGCATACTTGAGCCAACGCCACCAGCACGGCTTCGGTGATGCAGTTGTCGGCACCAAGTATCAATTCCTCAAAGAAACCCAAACGCTCCCCGGCATGGCCGGTTCCTTCGAACTCAAACTTCCCACCGGCAGCGAACGAAAGGGCCTTGGCACAGGTGAGTTCGACTATGACCTTCGTCTGCGCGCGCAGAAAACATGGGGTTGGTTCACGGCCATCGGCAACGCGGGCTACACCTTTCTTACCGACGCTGAATTCGGCGGCGTTGAAGCCACACTGGAAAACGTCTGGCTCTTCACGTTCGCTCAGGAATACCAGGTCGCCAAAAACACCAGCCTCCTCTCTGAAATTTATTTCGTCACTCGCGAAGCATCAGGCGAACACGATCGCTTTGCTGCCAACCTCGGCTTCAAGCACCGGATTCTCAAGGACCTCTCCATTCACGGCTCCATTGGCAAAAGTCTTCGCGAAGCAAACCGGGGTGGCCCTGACATTCGTGCTTATGCAGGAGTGAAATGGGAGTTTGATGCGCCGTGGACTAGGGATTAAGCAGTCTTCTGCCTTGCTTCCCGGCTCGCGAGTTCCCGCCCCACGTGCCGAAAAAGTCCAAACCGCAAATTGACAATCCCCGAATCGATGCTATACATATACTAGTCAATCAGCCGAAGCTGACCACAGCAGACATCCCGTGACCAGCCGAGGAAAGGGTAACCCAATGACGGACCATGCCCGCCAGGTTCCAGGCTCCACCCGGAGCCGCCGCCCTGCTTTGTCCCGGTCCGCAACCCCTGCTCGGCGCTTTCACACCATTCCCGAAAAATGCGACCATTATGCGACCAAAATGCTACCAAATTTCAAAACGCAAATCTTAATTAACTTGTTAGCAACAACTTACAACTTTGAACCGCAAAAATGGTCGCATTTTCCCGCGACGGAGCGGTTCCCTCTCCCTTGGGGAGAGGGGCAGGGTGAGGGACAGACTGGTTCTTCGTTTTCTGGCGGCTCCGGCCATCATCCCTTCTCCCTCGGGGAGAAGGTTGGGATGAGGGACAGACCGGTACATTCGGGGCTCTGGCGCCCCGCGGCAACTTACTTTACATATACTGTACAGAATCGTCGGAATCGGCGAGTTCGCCGATTTTCGACCGATCCGACCACGCTGTACCAAGTACTTACGCACACCAAAATCGGCGTTCGCCGATTTTCCGTGGAACCACTCGGGGTGGTCATTCTCGCGGAGTCTGGTAGGGATGTCGCTCCGCCGGCGTCCGCATTGCGCCCATTCGCGGCTCCTTTGCGTTTCTCGTGGGATCCTCTCCCTCGGGGAGAGGGTCAGGGTGAGGGACAAACCAGTTCTCCGTCTCCTTTTCTTTGCGCCTCTTTGCGTTCCTTGCGGCCATCCCTCCGCGTCCCGCTCGAAACCGGAAAAAACCGGAATTTTCCGGAATTCCGGTTTCCCGATCCTCGCCCACGCTTTGCCACTTTGGGGCTTGGGTCTTCGACCTTCATTCGTCATTCGGCATTGGGCAATTCGTCATTGGTCCTGCGCCTTCGCGTCTTTGCGTTAAAATGAGCCTACCTCACTCCCCGAAACCCGCTATGCGACAGCCCAGTGTCCGGCGACGCCTTCATCCGCGCGCTCGGCCGGTACCCCATGCAATAAAGATCGCTGCAAAGATACGAGCCCCCGCGCTGGACGCGTTTCATCACCCCCGGCTCGTTCGGATCAAAGCTCTCGTTCGGCCCCGCCGGATTCTTCCGCGGCGCATTCCCATAATAATCGGGCATGTACCAATCCCCGCACCATTCCCACACGTTGCCGGCCATGTCGTACAACCCATAGCCGTTCGCCGCGTAGCTTTTCACCGGTGCCGTCCCGCGGAACTGATCCGCCTGCGTGTTCTCGTTCGGGAACTGCCCCTGCCAGATATTCGCTTGCCATTTACCGGACGGAACCTGCTCGGCGCCCCACGTATAAGGCTGCCGCACAAGTCCCCCGCGCGAAGCGAACTCCCATTCCGCCTCCGTGGGCAGCCGTTTCCCCGCCCATTCGCAATACGCCTTCGCGTCGTACCAGCAGACGTGCACGACCGGATGCTGCTCACGTCCCACGATCGTCGAGCCCGGCCCTTCCGGCTGACGCCAGTTCGCGCCGGGAACGTATTCCCACCACTGAAAATGATCGTCCAGCGAAGTAATATCCGGCCGCGGCTTGAACACGATCGACCCGGCCACGAGCTTCTCCGGGGGCACACCCGGATACTGGCTCGCGTCCGGCTTGCGCTCCGCGACCGTCACGTAACCCGTCGCGCGCACGAACTTCTCGAACTGCTCGTTCGTGACTTCCGTGGCGTCGATCCAGAACCCATCGACGGTCACTTCGTGCAACGGCTTCTCGTCCGGCTGCCCTTCCTCGGAACCCATCCAGAAAGTGCCGCCGGCAATCCAGACCATCCCGTTCGTCGAAAACGCATTGGTGACCGCGAGCTGCGCCGCGGGCGTAGGAGAGAAGACGGCGTTGGTCTCGCGCAACGACTTCATCCATTTCACGCGGCGGACTTCGCGGTAAATCCAGAATGCGTTCGAGATCAGGAAAATGATGACCGCAGCGAGGACGAACCACGGCCACTTGCGCTTCGGTTGTTGCGCGGACTCGCTCACAATTTCTGGTTCTCCGGCAGCGGTTTTACGCGCGCCTCGTATTCGCTCAACTTGTCGGCCACGAGCCCGCGCGCGATCAACTCCTTTTCAGGGATCGCGCCCATGTCACCCGTCTCGGCGATCCAGCGGTCCAGGGCGCCGCGAAGCTCATCGAGCTTCGCGCGATGCAATTTTGAGTCGGCGAGGTTGTTGATCTCGTGCGGGTCGCTTTCGAGATCGTAAAATTCCTCGCGCGGTTTGTTCTTTGAAAACCAAAGTGTCTGCGGGCCGGTGAGCTTGCCCGCGGCGTTCAGTTCGCGCCACACGCGCGTCGTTGGCATCTCCTCCATGTAATCGATGCGTTGCGCGTACGGCAGTTCGGGATGGAAGTTGCGGATGTACTTGAAACGCGCGTCCCGCACGCAGCGAATGCGGTCGTAGGCCTCGTCCATGCGGTCCCGCGCGGCGTAAATGTATTTGCGGTCCGCCGCGCGGTTCGGTCCGAGGAAAACCTGGCCATCGAGTTCCTTCGGAACGGCGCACCCGGCAAGACTCAAAACCGTCGGCGCGAAATCCACGAACGCGACGGGGTCTTCGCGCACCGTTCCCGGCTTGATCGCCCCCGGCCGGCGCACGATCAACGGCACGTGAATGCCGCTGTCGTAAACCCAGCGTTTGCCGCGCGGCAATCCACGGCCGTGATCACCGAAGAAAAACACAACCGTGTTGCTCTGGACGCCGTGCCGTTCGATGTCCGCAAGGACTTCGGCAACCTGGTAATCGACCGCCGTGATCAGGTCGTAATAGTTGGCCCAGTCGCGTCGCGTCTCCGCCGTGTCCGGGTAATACGGCGGGAGCTTCGCCTGCGTGGGCTCGTGCCGTTCCGCGGCCTTGAGCTTCGCCGTGTTCTTCGCGAACTGCTCCGGGCTGGCCCGGATCTGGCTTTCGTGCGTCGTTCCAAGATTGATGTACGCGAAGAACGGCTGCCGCGGGAGCTGCCGGCGCCAATTGTTCGTCGCGTCGAAGGCGCCGGGTGGCACGTCAAAGTTGAAGTCGGTTTTGCCCGGCCACGAAACGTGATAGCCGCACTCGCGCAGGCGCTGCGTGAACGTCGGCGGCGGCTTGAGCAGCTTCGAGCGCATGTGGTGCGTCCCGATGCTCGTCGGATACCGTCCCGTGATCAGGCCGGAGCGGCTGGGCGCGCAGACCGGCGCATGCGTGAACGCGCGCGTAAACCGCACGCCCTCGCTCGCGAGCTTGTCGATATTCGGCGTGCGCGAGTAAGCATCGCCGTAACAGCGCAACTCCGGGCCGAGATCTTCGCCCACAATCCAAATGATGTTCGGCTGGTCCGCCGCCCGCGAAAAAAGCGCGGCGAAAAAAAGCAGACTGCAAACGGCAAATCGCATCAAACCTGAGCGTAACAACCTGGGTATAGGTCGGCAATGCGCCGGACAGACAGGCCGGTTTCGCAGCGATCGGAGTTGGGGCCCTTACCCCATTTACGCTCGAACAGAACTGCGTTGACGGTGCTTTATATGACTAAAAAGCTGGCGTTACTTTTCGGCGCGGTGTTTGTGCTGGTCGGAATCCTCGGCTTCATCCCTGCAGCGGCTCCGGATGAACATCTCCTGGGCATCTTTCACGTCAATGCCGCGCACAACGCGGTGCATTTGCTCACCGGGATCGTCGCCATCCTTTGCGGCATGGCGAGCGAGTACGCCGCCATTCTCTTCTTCCGCATCTTCGGCGTCGTTTACGGGCTCGTGGCTGTTCTCGGCCTCATTTCAGGCGACCAGCCGATCCTCGGCATCATTTCCAACAACATGGCCGACGTCTGGCTGCACATCGCGATCGCGGCCGTGTCTTTGTTGATTGGTTTCGGAGCGCGACGCCGCGTGATGGTCCAAACACCGATCCCGTAACGACGGAGCGGTCAAATAGAAGGGGTCAGGCGGCCTTACTTGTCCAGGCCCTTTGCCTTTAATCTCTCCGCGACAAGCCGGCCCTTGCCTTCGCCCCATTTGCGGCCCACCTCGAAACCTTCCGCCGACATCACGGGCATCTTCGCGGCGAAGCGCTTGCCCGCGGGCGTGGCAAAAAACGCGTTGGCGGCCTTGAGGTCTTCCATGGACAAATGCTTGTCGTAAACCGGCACCATGAGGCTGACGAGTTCATCCGTGTTGACCTCTTTGCGGAAATCGTCCCAGAACTGCGAGGGCACGTCCGGCAATGCTTTGCGGAACTCCGCGATCATCTGGTCCAACATCTCCGGCATGCTCTTCGTCGTGCCGGTGGCCTCCAGCAACTTGCGGATTTCCCGCTCCTTGTCGCGGTTGATTTCGGCGTAAGCGAGCGAGCCGACGATGCACGCGACAACCAATGTGCTGACGAGCAAAATGCGAGTTTTCATACGATGTATAGCGTTAGGGCGAGTCGTTGAGCGCAATCTGCGGGGTTGAACCAACCGGGTTCAAGGCTTTTTGGGGTTAATTCCTTTATCGCCTCCCTTTGCCGCATGATGCGCCTTTGCTCGCGGCCAGTAAGTTCGTCACGAAAATAAAGATCAATAAGCCGTTGCACACGATGCCAACGAGGGCGGGCGCGAGAACTCCACTGAGGCCGTACTTCGGAATGCCGGCCAGGGCAATCACTCCCAAAAGGAATCCCGCGACAATGAAAAGCAGCCCCACCAGCTTCATGATCAACTTCGCCGGGTTGTGCCGGGCTACGGCAGAAACTATTGCTGCCAGCAGCGTGTCAATCCAATTGCCTTTGGTCGCGCGATGCGCGAACCCCGTCAAATCCGTTGTCGAGGCACTCATGAGAGTAACCCGGCAATCATGTTTCATGCCAAGTGATGCCGCCGCCTCCCAAGGAATCCGCCCGCACCTCGTCTATTCCATCGATTTCTCCCGCAAAGGCCAGGCCGCCCTTCGCAACAAATCCACCAACACCGTTACTGCTTCCATTCACCAGCGCTCCGCCGCTATCATTAGATTCGGTGAAGGAGTTTGACCAAGCAGCCGTTCAGGGTGAATCTACAGAAGTGTCAGCCGGAGTCTCAAAGGTGAAGCGACTGAGCCTTATTCTCGCAACGGCATGCGTCGTCGCGTGGATATTTTTCGATTTGGTCAGGGAGTTTATTGCCAATGACACTGTTCGTTATTTCTCCAGCGAGCCGCTGAGGCTGCTAACTGTGTTCATCATAGCTGTGGCCGGCGGCTTGACAGCTTACGCCTTCGATCGTCTGCCGGGCGGATTTCAAAGATACCTCAAGCTGGTTGGGTTGGGTTTCGCGGCGATAGGCCTCACAACCTTTGTTGGCTGGTTAGCATACGAATTCGCCGTCAGCCTAACGCCAATCAACCCTCGCGTCACGTATTCTATCGGTAACCAATGGGTGTACATCACTTTGTTCATTTTTGCCGCAATCGCGATCTATCTCTGGTTCGAATTCTACCGAACCTTACGCCGACATTTCATAGCCAAAGGCGCAATGACAAAGAGAGACGGAAAGATGTGCTAGTCCTTATAGTTGGTCGCAAACTATTCACAGGCGGCGAGCAGAGCCCGCAGGGAGTTCCACAGAATTATGCATCCTCTTTTTCTGTGATTGCTTGAAGGATTCTGCTAATTCCCTCGCAGCCAAAACTCTATGAGGATGCGATTGTCCGACCTGTGGACGTGGCGCGGCACGATTGATCGTGGTCCTTACTTGATATGGGGGACTGTCCTTTGCGCGATCAAGTATAACCTCGACCGGCTTCTTGTTTGGCACTGGTCCGGCCAACGCTGGTCGCTTCTGGACTATTCGCGGGCTGGTGAATATTTCTGGCCGAGACTTCCATCCCGTGATGGGGCGATGGAGTGGGCTTTGATGCTGGCGCTGGCCCTGCCCTTCATGACAGCGGGCGTGATGCTTACACTCAAGCGCTTGCGGTCGGCGAAGTTGCCGCTTTGGCTCGTACTCCTGTTTTTTGTTCCGGTGATCAAAATTATTTTCTTTTTGATCCTGAGCATCATTCCGTCCCGTGAACCTACGGACAGCGCTCCGCTGTTGGATGCCGAACGCTGGCCCGGGGTGCTCATTCCGCGGAGCAGCGGCGGTGCAGCGCTCGCCGGCATTGTGTTCGCAACCGCAAGCACAGCCACCCTGGTGTGGCTTGGCACCACAGTCTTGCGAAATTATGGATGGAGCCTCTTCGTGGGACTTCCTTTCACCCAGGCATTCCTCGCCATACTCGTCTACAGTTATCACGCAAAGCGCTCGCTTCGGCAGTGCCTCTTCGTGTCACTCGTTTCCCTGGCCGCCGCTGGGGTTGCCCTCCTCCTGGTTGCGATGGAGGGCATGATCTGTCTTGTCATGGCCGTGCCACTGGCTGCTCCCATGGCACTTATCGGCGGCGGCGTCGCATACTCGATTCAAGCGGGT
>Ga0111538_10007833_pt1 | contig 14365 bp, 14 predicted proteins | sample SoiMethybrSBSTD1_FD_79669 | JGI IMG/M metagenome (GOLD analysis project Ga0111538, IMG submission 79669) | Bulk soil microbial communities from a Populus tree surrounding site in Tennessee, USA - Soil MetaG P. TD hybrid SBSTD1 (version 2)... | ecosystem: Environmental > Terrestrial > Soil >... | reverse complement strand
GCGCCCGCCTGGGAATACCCGGAAAGCGCCCGGTCGGTTGCGCAGGTTGTGGAACGCCGGTGCCGACCATGCACTCCGCGACGCAACGGCCATGCCACGCGTTGCAAGAGCGCGAATAGGCGCATTGCTTGCGTCTCACTCGCGGCGCCGGCAAATCCTGCGCAGACCTTGCGGCAGCGCCCGAAACGCAGTTGCTCGCGCCTGGCACGTCGTGTGCTGCTTCGGCGGCCGAGCACCACTCGAGCCTGCCCATGGAAACCAAGCTCTCCCTCCAGCGCGTTCTGGCGCGGGCGTTTCGCCCTTTCACCAAAGTCCAGCCGCTCGAAGCGGTCACCGTCGCGCTGATGACGCTGATCGCCTTCTCCCTGCTCACGGCTTACTACCTGTTGAAGACCGTGCGCGAACCGCTGATTTTGCTTCAGGGCGGCGCGGAAGTGAAACTCTACGCCCGCGCGGGGCAGGCCTTGATCATGGTCGGCGTCGTGCACGCGTACGGCGAGCTCGCACGCCGGATGGGGCGGAAGAAGCTCCTCAACATGGTGTTCTCGTTCTTCATCTCGAACCTCGCAGTGTTCGCGCTCCTCGCGCGCACCGAGCTTCAGATCGGGCTCGCGTTCTTTCTCTGGGTCGGGGTCTTCAGCTACACCGTGGTCGCGCAGTTCTGGGCACTTGCGGCCGACCTCTACACGGACGAACAGGGCAAGCGCCTGTTTCCGATCATCGGCGGAGGCAGCTCGATCGGCGCGGTCGCCGGCGCGCGGCTGGCGCGTTCGCTCGTGCCGCTCGGACCGCCGGTGTTGATGGGCACGGCGGTGATGATTTTGCTCGCCTGTCTGGCGCTGATCGTATGGGTCCAGCGCCGCACCGCGCACGTCGTGGTCAAGCGCGCCGAAACGCCGCGCGAGGAACCGCTGTCGCGGGAGGGCGCGTTCCGGCTGTTGGCGCGCGACAAGTACCTGCTCCTGATCGCCGGCATGGTGATCTTTCTCAACTGGGTGAACAGCTCCGGAGAGTACCTGCTCGATCGGACGTTGCTGGCTGCCGCGGCCGGAGCGAGCGCCGCCGGAACTACGCCGGAGACCTTCATCGGCGCATTCAAGGCCGATTACTTCGCCTGGTACAACGCGATCGGCATGCTGCTCCAGCTGTTTCTGGTATCGCGAATTCTGCGCGTGGTGGGAGTGCGGAACGCGCTTTTCTTCTTGCCGGTGTTCGCGCTCGTCGCCTACGGCTCGGCGGCATTGCTGCCGGTGCTCGCGGTCGTGCGCTTGACCAAGATCGGCGAGAACTCGCTGCAGTATTCGCTGCAGGACACGACGCGCCACGCGCTGTTCCTGGTCGCGACCCGCGCCGAAAAATTCGTCGGAAAGACGGCGGTTGACACGGTCGCGGTCCGCATCGGCGCGATCATGTCGACGCTCGTCGTGCTGATTGGAACCCACTTCGGCTGGCCGACGCGGATCTTCGCGGCGATCAACGTCGTGCTCGCACTGCTCTGGATCGGCTTCGTGTTCGCGATCGCGCGCGAACATCGCCGCCGCAGCCCCGAGAGCGAGACCCCGCTGGCCGATGCGTTGAAGGCCGCCTGAGCGGAGCAGGCGACGCCATGCACAACGCAGATCCTCCCGCCCGCGGCGTGCTGGCCGCGACCTTCGCTTCGGCGACGGTGATTGCTCATCTGGTGGCCGCCAAGGCCGCACGCGACGCGTTGCTGCTGGCCGGCTTCGGAATCGCCGCGCTGCCCAGAATGATGATGATCGGCGCGCTGGTATCGCTGCTCGCAGCGCTGATTTCGGCTCGGCTGATGCAGCGCGTCCCGCCGATCAAGTTGCTGCTCGGCGCCTTGATCAGCAGCGCCAGCCTGTATGCGCTCGAATGGTGGCTGATCGACCAGCGGCCCCGTGAAACCGCGCTCGTGCTCTACGTTCACGTTTCGGCGTTCGGCGCGACGCTGATCGCCGCTCTGTGGTCGCTGATAAACGAGCGCTTCGACCCACACGAGGCAAAAAACGAGGTCGCCAGGATCGCGCTCGGCGGCAGCTTCGGCGGCGTGCTGGGCGGAATCGCAGGCTGGCTCGTCAGCGGCGCGCGCGGCTTGCCGTTCTTCTTGATGATGCTCGGCGTGCTGAACCTGGTCACGATCGGCATCGTTCTGGAAGTTCATCGCTCGGGACGCTCGGCGCGCACGCGGCCGCGCCCCGAGCCCGTACAACGCGTGCCGGTGCTCAAAGCGTTTCGCATGAGCCCGTACCTCGTCACGCTGGCCGCGCTGGTCGCGCTGTCCTCGTCGAGCTCCGCGTTACTCGACTACGTGTTGAGCGCGCGGCTCTACGCCAACAACGCGGATGCCGCGCATCTCGCCGCTTTCTTCGCGCTGTTCCACGCCTCGGTCGGGCTGATGGCAATGCTGGTGCAGCTCACGTTGACGCGCGCTTCGCTCGAACGGCTCGGGCTCGGAGGAACCGTCGCGCTCGTACCGGGCGCCGTGCTGGCGGCGGGAACGGTCGGTCTGGTATTTCCGCAACTCTGGTCGGCGATGCTGCTTCGCGGATCGGAGGCTCTGGTTCAAGCGTCGCTTTCGCGGTCGGCGTACGAGCTACTCTACACTCCCCTGCCGCGCGAGCTGAAGCGGCCGACCAAGATGTTGATAGACGTCGGCGTCGATCGCCTGGGCGCGATCGCGGGTGCCGGCCTGACCGCGCTCGTCGTCTCCACGCTCTCGATCCGCGGCGTGAGAGTGATCGTAGCGCTCGCGATGTGCGTCTCGGTCGCAGCCCTGTTCTGCGCGGCGCGCCTGGGCCGCGGCTACATCGAGGCATTGGCCGGCAGGTTGCGCCGCAAGGTCGATGCGCCCGGGGACTTCGATTCGACCGCGCAGCGTACCCTCGCCGAATCGGCCGAGCTCGAACGAAGGCACGTGCTCGACGCGATCCAGCGCGGGACCAGCCGCGCCCGAAACGACGCCCTAGATCATCCGGATCGCACCGACACGGTGCTGGTGGGGACGGGCGGCGCCGGATTCGAAGTGGCACCGGCCTACGTCGGCCTGCAGCTCGGCGCGGCCGCTTCCTGCGGCGCCGGCACGGATCCAGCGAGCAATGACCCGCTACTGTCGTCGATCCAAAAGCTTCGCTCCGGAGACCCCGAACGCATACGCGCGATCCTCGCAGCTCCGATCGCGCCCCAACTCGCCGCTCACGTCGTGCCGCTGCTGGGCTCGGACGAGCTCGCGCGTGAGGCGCTGCACGCGCTGCGCGGCGCCGCGCCCCGAATCACCGGAACACTCGCCGACGCGCTGCTGGACTCCGAGTCGAACGTGATCGTGCGGCGTCGCATTCCGCGGGTGCTCGAGCGCAGTCCTTCCGTTCGCTCGATTCAGGCTCTGGTCGAGGGCCTGTTCGATACCGAGCTCGACGTGCGCAGACAATGCGCGCTCGCCTTGCAGCGAGCGATCGAGCTCGATCCCAATGCCGCGCTGCCTCGCGAGCGCATCCTGGACGCGATCGAAAGCGAGCTCTTGCGCGATCAGGCACCGCTGGCGAAGAGCGACCCGCTCGACGACGAGCCGGGATTTCTCGCAGATCTGCGCGCCCGTGTGCACAGCGGAATCGCGCAGGTCATGACCTTGCTGGCGCTCGTGCTCGAACGCGAGCCGGTGCGCCTCGCCTATCACGCGCTGTTCTCGGAGGATGCGACGATTCGCGGTACGGCGATCGAGTACCTGGACAACGTGCTGCCCGATCGAATCCGGGCCGGCGTATTGGCACTATTGCAGAGTAACGTCGGCGAGGCCCCCGCTCACGAACGAACCAGCCACACCTCGCTGGTGGACCAGCTCAAACGCAGCATCTTCCCGCACGGCGAAGCCGAAACCAAGCGCTCGCGCCCCCCGAAAAGTCAGCTCTCACCACCTTCGACGCGCGCGAAGAATTCCTGAAGCAGCCCGCGTTCGGCGTGCTCGTGACGCTGTAGCCGCACCAAAACGAAGCTCAGTCGGGGCTCGAACTCGCCCTCGGGACCGGGCGTCGCCTCCAGCGCCATCAGCTCCGCGAGCAACCCGGCGATCAACCGATGCTCCCCGCGCAGCTGCTCGATGCGCGTCAAGAGCTCCGGCTGTTCTGCCAGGAGCGCGTCGAAGTAGCCCTCTTCCTCCGCCGCGAAGTGCGATGAAAGCTCGTCCGCAAACTCGCGCACCAGCGTCCAGGCTTCTGCGTCCGAGGCGGTTCCGACTGAACCCGCCGCGAGCTCCTGGAGGCGCGCCCAGGACGCGCGCAGGTGCTCGTGATCTGCCTGGACCGCGCTGGCACGACCGAACAGGTTCGGCAGTTGTTTCATGCTGCGATCCGAAGCAAGACTCGATCCGCTCGTGCTTGGACAAGGCACCACGGTTTCGAGCAAGTCTTGCGCGAGGTGCCCCGCGCCCGGCAACGATTGCGCGAATCGCACGACTTCCCCTAGCCGCAAGGCCGTCTTCACCTGGCACGAAGCCTGCTCTCGTCCTGGGCAGCGAGTCGGACTCAAATGCCTGACCCGAAGCTCGTTGCCGCCCGCGGCGCTCTCGAGGTGCCGCTCGACACCGAGCAGACGCGTGCGTTCTTGCGGCGGCGCATCGCGCTTTTTGCCTGGGTCACCTTCTTGCTCGGGGCCGGCTTCTGGATTCTCGGCAACGCGCTCGCCAAGATCTTCCGCGCGGATCTGCCGCTTTTTACGATCCTGTTTTCGAGCGGCAACCGGTGGCACCTCGCCGGCTGCGGCTTGTCGCTTTTGGCCTGGCTCGTCGCATCCCGCATCGCGATCGCGCCCAGGCTCTTGCCATGGTTCGACGCCGGACTCGTGGTTGCGCTGATGACGATCTATGCGGCGATGGGCCGCGCGTTTCGCGTACCGGGCAACAGGATCGATCTGGTGATCCTGCTGATCGGCATGCTGGTCCAGATGTCGCGGGCAGTGATGGTTCCGAGCACGCCGCGCCAGACCGCCATGGTGGGAGCACTCGCCTCCCTGCCGCCGATCGCGCTGGCCTGGGAGCTCGCGCCCGACGTACCGCGCTCTGGTTCCAGCTTGGTGCACCTCTTCACGGCCAGCAACGCCGCACTGTGGTGCGTGGCCACCACCGCCACCGCGACGTTTGCCACGCGCGTGATCTTCGGGCTCCGCGAGCAGGTCAAAAAGGTCGCTCAGCTCGGACAATACACGCTCGAGGCGAAGCTCGGTGAAGGCGGGATGGGCATCGTTTTCAAGGCCCATCACGCGCTGTTGCGCCGGCCGACCGCGGTCAAGCTGTTGCCCCCGAACAAGGCCGGAGAAAAGAACGTTTCGCGCTTCGAACGCGAGGTGGTGCTCACGAGCCGGCTCACTCACCCGAACAACGTATCCATTTACGACTACGGCCGAACGCCCTCGGGCATCTTCTACTATGCGATGGAGTACCTCGAGGGCATCACGCTCGAGGAGCTCGTTCACTTCGATGGACCGCAGACTCCGAGCCGCGTCGTTCACGTGTTGGTCCAGGCCTGCGGCGCGCTCGGAGAGGCGCACGCGATCGGGCTCGTACACCGCGATGTCAAGCCGGCGAACATCATGCTCTGCGAGCGCGGCGGGGTGCGTGACACCGTCAAAGTCGTCGACTTCGGCCTGGTCAAGCAGCTCGACACCGACGCCCGCGCCCTGAGCGCCGAGCTCAGCGGTGCGAACGCGATCCTGGGCACTCCGCTCTATCTCTCCCCCGAGGCGATAAAAGAACCGGATCTGGTCGATGCTCGCAGCGATTTGTACGCGCTCGGTGCGGTAGCTTACTTCTTGCTAGCGGGTAGGCCGGTGTTCGAGTCGACGAACGTGATCGAGGTTTGCGGCCATCATTTGCACAGCCTGCCCGCGTCGCTGTCCGAGCACGGCGGGCCGACGATTCCGATCGAGCTCGAACGCCTGGTCTTGCGCTGCCTGGAGAAGTCGCCCGCGGCCCGGCCCCAGAGCGCCAAAGAGCTGCGCGATGAGCTGCTCGCGCTTCCGATCCCACGCTGGACCGAGGCCGACGCCAATGCCTGGTGGGATCGCGTGGCCGCGGAGCGCAAATCTGGCAGGAACCGGTCGCGCAGCTCGGTTCGCGCCGTCAGTGAACCCACTACGCTCGCCGTCGATCTGACCGAGCGCCTCGGCGCGGACACGGCAAAGCAGGGCGCGGCCCAAGGCCGCCAGGAGAGACCAAGTGAAAGCTCGAACCATCGTCTTGTCGTTAGTGATCGCGACCGGAGTAGCCGCCTGCGCGCCTGAGCAGCCCGCTGCTTCCCCCAGCGCACAGGCTTCCCCTCAGCAAGGCATCATCGACCGTTCTGCGCAGGCGATCGAGACGGTTCGCGCTTCGGACGAGGGGCGCGCGCTCGACGAGTCCCTGAAAGCGTCTTTTGGCGTGCTGGTCTTTCCACGCCTCATCAAGGCCGGCTTCGTGCTCGGCGGCGAGGGCGGCAACGGGGTTCTCGTGACGCGCGGCAAGGACGGCAGCTTCAGTGCTCCTGCGTTCTATTCCATCGGTGGCGGAAGCGTCGGCCTTCAAATCGGTTATCAGGAGACCAGCGTCGTTCTGGTTTTGATGAGCGAGAAGGCTCTGCTCTCCGCGATCGAACGCGGAATCACCTTGGGCACGGACGTGACCGTCGCCGCGGGAACGATCGGCGGCGCCGGCGAATCGCACCGTACCAGCGCGGCCGCCGACGTGTATTCCTTTGCCGTAGCCAAGGGCGTCTTCGCCGGACTTTCCCTGGACGGCGCCGTCATTTCAGCCCGGGCGAGTCACAACCAGGCGTATTACGGCGCGGCCGCGACGACGCGAGGGATCGTCCTCGAGCGGAGCTTCGATCAACCGGGTACCGCGGCAATCAAAGCCGCGCTCGGCCCGAGGTGACGGCGCGACTCTCGCGCACCAGTTTCGCTTCGCGACCCTAGGGACGCAGGTTTTACGCCCCACCCGTTCTGAAAGCCGAGACAGGGCCCGGAAGACGGTACGCCGTTTGCACCCGATCGGAAGCGTCTCCCCGAAGGAGGTAGTTTCCATGGCCACTCCTGCTTACGTAGTCCCGCGCCGCAAGGAGAGCTACACGACTTGGCTCTACCTGGGTTTCGCCGTGATCGTGATGTTCGCCACGTTGTTCGGCCTGTGGTACGCGGCCCCGCGCTGAGTACGGCACACATGCAACTCCGCCCCGGCACCGTAGGGCAGCACATGACGCGAGATGTCGTCGCCATTCATGCGCACGAGTCGCTGCTGGCGGCGCACGACTTGATGAGGAGCCATCGCGTCAGACATCTTCCCGTCATCGAACGCGGCGAGCTGGTCGGCGTCATCTCATTGCGCGATCTGATCCTGGTCGAAGGCCTGCCGGGGGTCGACGAGCGTCGGGTGACGGTGGCCGACGCGATGACGCACCATCCTTACTCCGTGCCGCCCGAAGCGGATCTCGGCGAAGTCGTCCGTGAGTTGAGCGAACGCCGACTCGGCTCCGCGGTCGTGGTCGAAAAGGGTGCGGTGGCCGGCATTTTCACGACGGTGGACGCCCTCCGGGCATTTTCACGATTTTTGGCCGAACCCAGAACGGATCCAGCCCATGTCCGATAGCGCGAACGCGACACCGCACGAGAGCATCCGCAGTGTGCTCGTGGCCATCGACTTCTCGGCGTGTTCACGGGCGGCGCTCTCCGCCGCGGCCGAATGGGCCGGACGCCTGGGCGCCTGTCTCGACGTCGTGCACGTGTGCTCCGTTCCGAGCTTCCCGCTGCCGCCGGCGATCGCGGGCGACCAGCAAGTGTACGAGGTCCTGATCGAAAGGCCGCGAAAGCAGGCCGAGGCTATACTGGCGAGCTTCGTCGAGAGCGCGTCGAATTCCGGCATCTACGTGCGCAAGGCGCTGCTCGAGTTCGGCAGCGTGCCGCATGGGATTTGCGAGCTTGCCGAGCGCGGCGGTTACGACCTGCTCGTGGTCGGGACCCACGGCCACAGCGGTTTTTCGCGCGCCGTGCTCGGCAGCGTCGCGGAGAAAGTCGTGCGTACCGCCCCGTGTCCCGTGCTGACGGTACACGAGCCGGCCGCGCATCCGACGCTCGCCGCCTGAGCGCGCGAAGCGGTTCGATTCGCGGCGCACGATTCGCGCCGCCCGACACTCGACGCGCACGTTTTTCGTGTTCTGACCGGTCCCGCCTGCATTGGGCCAGGCACGTCTCTTGCGATCGCCAGGCGCGTTCATGACTGCTCACGTCGATACCTTCAGCTACGACGACTCGGTCGTCAGAAAATTCACCTTCGCGACCATCGTTTGGGGCTTGGTCGCAACTCTGGTCGGGCTCTGGCTGGCGTTGATGCTGGTCGCGCCGAGCTTGAGCTTCGGGCAACCCTGGCTCACGTTCGGGCGGCTCCGGCCTCTCCACACCAACGCCGCAATCTTCGCGTTCGCTGGCAACGCGATTTTCGCAGCCATCTACTATTCGAGTCAGCGGCTGCTCAAGGCGCGCATGTTCAGCGACAAGCTGAGCGCGTTTCACTTCTGGGGCTGGCAGCTGATCATCGTCGCCGCAGCGCTCACGCTGCCCTTCGGCATCACTCAATCCAAGGAATACGCCGAGCTCGAGTGGCCGATCGACATCGCGATCGCCGTGGTCTGGGTGGCGTTCGCGATCAACTTCTTCGGCACCATCGCGCGCCGCCGCGAGCGCCACATCTACGTCGCGATCTGGTTTTACATCGCGACCATCGTCACGGTCGCGATTCTGCACATTTTCAACAACCTGGTCGTCCCGGCCAGCCTGTTCAAGAGCTACTCGGTTTACGCGGGTGTGCAGGATGCGTTCATGCAGTGGTGGTACGGCCACAACGCGGTCGCCTTCTTTCTGACCACGCCGTTTCTCGGCTTGATGTACTACTTTCTGCCGAAAGCCGCGAACCGGCCGGTGTTTTCGTACCGGCTCTCGATCCTGCATTTCTGGTCGCTGGTTTTCATCTACATCTGGGCCGGACCGCATCACCTGCACTACACGGCGCTGCCGGAGTGGGCCTCGACGCTCGGCATGCTGTTCAGCGTGATGCTGTGGATGCCGTCGTGGGGCGGCATGATCAACGGCCTTCTCACGCTGCGCGGCGCCTGGAGCAAGGTCGCGGTCGACCCGGTGCTCAAGTTCTTCGTCGTGGGCGTGACCTTTTACGGCATGGCCACCTTCGAGGGCCCGATGCTGTCGGTGAAGAGCGTCAACGCGCTCAGCCACTACACCGACTGGACGATCGCGCACGTTCACTCCGGTGCGCTCGGCTGGAACGGCTTCATGACCTTCGGCATGTTGTACTGGCTGGCGCCGAAGCTGTTTCAGACCAAGCTCTGGTCGAAGAAGCTGGCCGACGCGCACTTCTGGATCGGCACGCTCGGCATCCTCTTTTACATCGTCGCGATCTACGCCGCCGGTGTCACGCAAGGTTTGATGTGGCGCGCTTTCGATGAAACCGGACGGCTGATGTATCCGGACTTCGTCGAGACAGTGGTGCGCATCGTCCCGATGTACTGGGTACGCGCGGTCGGCGGAACGATGTTCGTCCTGGGCGTCGTGATGTGCTTCGTCAATCTGTTCATGACCTGGCGCTCGCGGCCGGCACGGTACGCGCTGGAAAAGCACGAAGCGCCGGCGCTCGGCGACTACGCGGGCAAGGAGCCGGTGTTCGTGCTGCCCGCGCAGCGCACGATGCTCGATTTCGCGTACCAGATCCGCTACTTCGCCGCGGCGAGCTGGCACCGGATGTGGGAGCGGCGGCCGCTGCGGTTCACGATCTGGGTCACCGCTGCCGTCGCCGTCGCCTCGCTGTTCGAGATCATCCCGACCTTCTTGATCCGCTCCAACGTGCCCACGATCGCGTCCGTCGAGCCGTACACGCCGCTCGAGCTCGCGGGGCGCGACATCTACGTCGCCGAGGGTTGTTACAACTGCCACTCGCAGATGGTGCGGCCGATCCGCGCCGAGACCGAGCGCTACGGCGAATACAGCAAGCCGGGCGAGTTCGTCTACGATCACCCCTTCCAGTGGGGCTCACGCCGGATCGGGCCCGATCTGCACCGCGTCGGCGGCAAGTATCCCGATCTCTGGCACGTCCGGCACATGGACGACCCGCGCTCGACGACGCCGCAGTCGCTGATGCCGCGTTACTCATGGCTGCTGGAGGACGAGCTCGATTTCGGCTCGATTCAACGCAAGGTCGACGTGATGGCGCTGCTGGGCGTTCCGTACGGCGACGCGGTGAACCACGCCGAGGCGATGGCGCGCAAGCAGGCCTCCGAAATCGGCAAACGCATCGTCGAGCAGGGCGGACCACCTGCCCTCGAAACCAAGGAGATCGTCGCGCTGACCGCCTACCTGCAGCGGCTCGGCACCGACATCAAGAAGGTGAAACCCGGCTCTCCCCCGGCACCGGGCCGGCTCGAAGCGGAGGCACCCGAGAAGGGCCCGGGCCAGACCGCCGCGGTGACGCCATGAAACTCAGCGACGTCATGAGCGCGATGCATCTCGCGCACTACGCCGAAATCGCGCTCTTGATTTTCTTGTTCGTGTTTCTCGCGGTCGTGGTCCACGTGTTGCGTAGCGAGCCGAAGGCGAGCTGGGATCGCGCACGTTACCTGCCGCTGGAACCGAAGTCCGAAGCTTCGAATTCCGAACTCCGAGGAACGATCGATGGTTGACCAGACATCCCACAGCTCCGAGCAGCCGATGGGCCACGAGTACGACGGCATCAAGGAGTACGACAACCCTCTTCCCCGCTGGTGGGTGAACATCTTCTGGGCAAGCTTCGTGTTCGCGCTCGGTTACATCGCGTACTACGCGAGCGGTCGCGGCCCGTCGGTCGCCCAGAATTACGTGGCCGAAGTCGCCGCCGCGCGCGAGCTCGAAGCCAAGCAAGCGCTCGGCAACGAGGTCAGCGAGGAAGCGCTCGCCAAGCTCGCCGGAAACGCGGCGCTGATGCAGGACGCCCGCGCGATCTTCCAGGCTCGCTGCGTGTCCTGTCACAAGGAGCACGGGCAGGGCGGGATCGGGCCGAACCTGACGGACGGCTACTGGATCCACGGCAAGGGCACGCTGATCGACATCTACAAGGTCGTCGGCGATGGCGTTCAGGCCAAAGGCATGCCGACCTGGGGCCGTACGCTCACGCCGATCGAGCTCGCCAAGGTCGTCGCGTACGTCGGCACCTTGCGCAACACGAATGTCCCCGGCAAGGCGCCCGAGGGCAGCAAGGTCGCTGGACTTTGAGCGGAAGTGCTCGATCCATGTCCGTCCTTCCAGCTCCGGAGCGCGTGCTGCCGACCCTGAACGCGGACGGCAGTCGACGCCGGATCCGCCCCAAGCTCTTCCGCGGCCGCTTCCATTCGGCGCGTCGCATCTGCGCGCTGCTTCTGCTCGCAACGTTCATCGTTCTGCCTTTTTTCCGGCTCAATCACAAACCGCTGATTTTGCTCGACCTGCCACGGCGCGAGTTCACGTTGTTCGGCCGCACGTTTCTGCCCACCGAGGGCGTGCTGCTGATGCTGCTCCTGCTCACGATCTTCGTTGCGGTGATCTGGATCACGGCGCTGGTCGGGCGAGCCTGGTGCGGCTGGGCTTGCCCGCAAACGGTGTACCTCGAGTTCGTGTTTCGCCCGATCGAGCGGCTGATCGAGGGCGACCGCGCCGCGCAGCTGAAACTGGACGCCAAGGGCGTGACTCTGCGCCGGATCGTCAAGTGGCTGGTGTTCGCGGTGCTCAGCGTTTTCGTGGGCAACGTATTTCTCGCCTACTTCGTCGGCACCGACGCGCTGATCCACTGGATGACGCGCCCGCCGAGCCAGCACCCGGCGGCGTTTCTGGTGATGGGCGTGACGGCGAGCCTCGTGTTCTTCGATTTCGCCTACTTCCGCGAGCAGATGTGCACGGTGATCTGCCCGTACGCGCGCCTGCAGTCGGTGCTGCTCGACAAGCGCTCGCTGATCATCGGCTACGACACGAAGCGCGGCGAGCCGCGCCACAAGGGGAAACCGAAGCCCGACTTCGGCGACTGCATCGACTGCAGTGCGTGCGTCGTCGCCTGCCCCACTGGCATCGACATTCGAGAAGGCCTCCAGCTCGAGTGCGTGGCGTGCGCTCAATGTGTCGACGCCTGCGACTCGGTGATGCAGCGCATCCACAAGCCGCTCGGACTGATCCGCTACGGCTCGCAGGAGAGCTTCGAGGAACCCTGCGCGAAGCTCAACCTGCTGCGGCCGCGCGTTCTGATCTATCCCGCGCTGCTTTTGGTGCTGCTCGGAGCGCTGCTGTTTCTGGGCGGCCATCGCACGCGAGCCGACGTGACCGTGCTGCGCGGCATCGGGGCGCCGTTCGTCGAGCAGCCGGACGGGATCTCGAATCAGATCCGGATCAAGGTCGAAAACCACGAAGCGACCGAGCAGAGCTTCGCGATCGAGCTTCTGGACGCGCCCGGCGCGCAGCTGATCGCACCCGAAAATCCGCTTGCCGTCGCCGCGCGCGGCCAGCGCTCGACGAGCGTTTTCGTCGTGCTGCCGGCGGCCCGGTTCAGCTCGGGCACGCGCGCCGTGCGTTTCAAGGTCACGAGCGCTGCGGGCTTTTCCGTGGAAGTTCCGTACAAGCTGCTCGGACCCGATCACCGGTGACCCATGAACGTCGAACACTCAGCCCCCGGTAACGACGCCCGCTACTGGGCCTTCGTCCCCGCGGTCCTGCTCGCGCTCATGCTGGCGGGGCTCGGCACGCTGGCGGCGATCGCTGCGGACGATCCCGGCTTCGCGATCGAGAAGGATTACTACCAGAAGGCAGTCGCCTGGGACGGCGAGCTCGAGCAACAAGCGAGAAACCTCCGGCTCGGGCGCAGCGTGACGCTCGACGCGCGCGCCCTGCCCGGCGGACGCGCCGCTCTCGTCGTGAGTGTGAACGACGCGAACGGTGTGCCCGTTCCCGGCGCGAGCGTCGAGGTGGAGGCATTCCCGAACGCTCGCTCCGGCGATCGGCAAGAGCTTCGTCTGGGAGAGCTCGCCGGCGGCCGCTACGCCGGAGACTTGAAGCTCACGCGGCCCGGCCTGTGGGAGTTTCGGCTGACGGTGACTCGGGGCGCCGAGCGTTCGACCCACGTCGTGCGCGTCGACCTGAAGTCCCAGGGGAGCGGCGCATGATGGGCGGACTCGTCATTCCGGTGCTCGCCGCGAGCCTCGTCGGCAGCCTGCACTGTGCCGGCATGTGCGGCGGGTTCACGGCCTTCTACGCGGGTGCCGACGCCGGCAGCGGGCGGCGCCGCGCCTTCGCGCATGCCGCTTACAACTCGGGCCGGCTCGTCACTTACCTGACGCTCGGCGCGGCGGCGGGCGCGCTCGGCCGCGCCGTCGATCTGGCCGGCAGCGCGGCTGGCATCGGCCGGATCGCCGGTGCGCTCGCCGGTGCCCTGATGCTCGTCTGGAGTCTCTCGCTGCTCCTCGAACACGCCGGGGTCTCCTTTTTGCGGCTGCGCTTGCCGCGCCGGCTGGAGAGCGGCATCGGCGGGATGCTGGCGCGACTGCGAGCGAAGCCTCCGCTCGTGCGCGCCGCGCTGCTCGGTCTGTCCTCGACGCTCCTGCCGTGCGGCTGGCTCTACGCGTTCGCCGTTACCGCCGCCGGCACCGGCAGCGTTCTGGGCGGGATGACCGTGATGGCGGCCTTCTGGCTCGGCACCCTGCCGCTCCTGGTTGGCCTCGGCATCGGCGTTCAGCATCTGAGCGCGCGCTTGCGCCGGCACCTGCCGGTGCTGACGGCGTGCGCGCTGTTCGCGGTGGGTCTCGCCGGCGTGATGAACCGCGTCAACTTGCCGGCGCTGGCCGCGAGCTCGGTCCGCGGCGCGCTGGCCGCGCCGGAAAGGCCGTGTTGCCACCATCACCACTGAGCGACTCCGTGACCCTCGCTGCGAGCTCCTTACCGTCGCCCCTGCTGCCCGCGGCAGCGGACGTCGCTTGCAGTCACTGCGGATTGCCAGTGCCGGCCGCGGCGCTCGAAACCGGAGCGTCGCTGCAGTTCTGCTGCCATGGCTGCCGCCTGGTCCACTCGGTGATCCACGGCTCGGGTCTCGAGCGGTACTACGCGTTTCGAGACGACAGCGACGGCAAGCGCAACCCGGCGCGCGTCACCGGCAAGAGCTACGCGGAGTACGACGACCCCGCGTTCCACGCGCTGTATTGCCGGCAGCTGTCCGATGGGTTCGCCGCCGATCTTTACCTCGAGGGCGTGCACTGTCCGGCATGCGTCTGGCTCGTCGAGCGCGCCGCTCGCGACTTCGGTTGCCGCGAGGCGTCGCTCGACCTCGGACGGTCGCTCGTGCACCTGGTCTTCG
>Ga0111538_10007828_pt1 | contig 14371 bp, 10 predicted proteins | sample SoiMethybrSBSTD1_FD_79669 | JGI IMG/M metagenome (GOLD analysis project Ga0111538, IMG submission 79669) | Bulk soil microbial communities from a Populus tree surrounding site in Tennessee, USA - Soil MetaG P. TD hybrid SBSTD1 (version 2)... | ecosystem: Environmental > Terrestrial > Soil >... | reverse complement strand
TGAGCGTGCGTTACGACACCATTCGCTCAATCGCGCGCCACTCGGCCGACAGCGCCGCCGTGACGCTGCTCGATGGCAGCGAAATGGTGCTCTCCGGCAGTCGCGAAGTCGGCCGCGGGAATCGCGGGATCTATGTGGACGACACGCGCTATGGCCGGGTGCTGATCTCCTGGGACGCCTTCGAGCGCGTCGAGTTCAGCGCCGGCGGAAGTGGTCCGGGCTACGGCGAGTTCGCGCCGGGACGGGCGCTCGCCGGCAGCATCACCACGCGCGACGGCCGCCGCCTCGCCGGCCGGCTGGTCTACAACTTCGCCGAGAGCGAGACCACCGAGACGCTCGACGCCGCCGTCCCGGGCGTCGACTACACGATCCTGTTCAGCCTGATCGCCTCGATCGTGCCGCAGGGCGGCGATGGGCGTGGCGATCGCGCCACAGTGATTCTCGACGACGGTGAAGAGTTGGCGCTGGAGCGCACCTATGACCTCGCCGACGGGAATGCCGGGATGCTGATCTTCGTCGACGGCCGTAAGAGTCCCGAGTACGTGCCCTGGACCGACGTCGCGCAGATCGACCTGGACCACCGGCGAATTCCGTAACCGACCATCTTCGCGCCCTTCGCGGTCAAGGGACGAGCATCCGAATCATCCCGTCCTGGCGTGAAGTGAGAAGCAGCTCGCCATCAGTGCCGCGATGGATGTGCAGGTCCGCGCGCGGCAGCTTCGTCCCCATCGTCTTCTCGACGAGCTCCTGGAAGGTGACGTTCGTGCGTGTGCCGTTCGTATCGCGCACAAACAACTGGACTTCTTCGATCGGCGCCACGGTTCGCGGAATTCCGTCGTCGGCTTTCTTCAGCGCTGCGGTGTCGGCAACGAACACTCGGCCGCGCTGGACGTCGCCGAACACGAACTTGCCGCGAAGAGCCGCGATCTTGCCGGTGTAGGCGAAGCCGCCCGCAACAGCCTGACCTTCGTCGTGGTCGTACATCGCGACGGGATAGATGAAGTCGTCCTTCGTCTTGCCGTCGAGGACGTCCGCCGGCAGCTCGAACAGCTGGTCGAGCGCACCGCCAGGACGCACCATGCCGTTCTCGTAAATCCCTTCGCGCCGCATCCAGCCGTAATTGCCGCCGTTGCGGACGATGTTGATCTCTTCGACGTTGTTCATGCCGATGTCCGACGCAAACATCGTCCCGTCCGTCAGGTCCCACGACAGACGATGCGCGTTGCGGAAGCCGTAGGCGTAGATCTCGCCGAGCGTCTTCGGATCGTTGTCGGCCGCGAACCTGTTGGCGGGTGGAATCGTGTAGTCGCCGAGCCCCTTCGTCCCCTTCGACACGGATGGACTGCGCGGATCGAAGCGGAGAATCGCGGTGATGACGGAGTCGAGCCGCTGCGTCTGTCCCGGGTTGTTGGCGTTCGGTCCACCGCCGTTGCTGAAACCGAGGTCGCTGCCGCTCGTGTAGAGCAGACCGTAATCGGGCGAGCCGGGTTTCGCCGTCGGATTGAACTCCACCGCTCCCATCGGGTGCGTCAGGTTCATCACCATGTGAGCGACCCGCAACAGCTCACGCCGCGTTCCGTCGAAGGTGTTGGCGGCGGGATTTTTCGCATGCCATTCGGTGATGACGTTGTGATACGTCGCGTCGCCCGCCGAGAAGCCGGGCGGCACGAAATTCGGTGTCGCCGGGTTGCCGGGCGCGCGCTCGCCGTGGACCGTATAGAACAGGCCGTTCTTCGCAAATTCCGGGTGAAACGTGAAGCCGATGAGGCCGCTCTCCAGCCGGTTGTAGACGGCGTGTGGGAACAGCGCGGCGAAGTCCAGGTAGACCGACAGCTTGTTGTCGCGCAGCAGATAGAGGAAGCCGCGCGAATCGTTGACGAACCGGCGGCCATCCGGGGAATCGCGGACGTAGCTGATGCGCGCCCAGCCGGCTGGGTTCACGTCCTGGTCGGGCGGCCGCATCCGGCGCGTTTCCGGCAGCCGGATCACGTCGCCAATCTCGACCGCAACGCCGCGTTTTTCAACCGGTGCGGGAAACGGATTCGCCGTGATCTGCGCGGCGATTCCGCGAAACGCGATGAGGCCGAAGGCCGTGATGAGGGCCAACCGGAGGCGCATACGTCTTCTCCCTCGCAGGGCGCCCTTTAACGGCGCGTCACAAACGATGCACGACGCTTATACCAGATATGATCTTGGAGGACGTACTCCACAGTTCTGCCATGAAGCGCTTCACCGGAATCTACACACCGATCGTGACGCCGTTCCGCACCGATGACGCCGTCGACGAAGACGCACTGCGGCACAACGTTCAGCGCTGGATGAAGACGCCGCTCACCGGCCTGGTCGTGCTCGGCTCGAACGGAGAAGCCGCCCAGCTGGACGATGTGGAGGCGGATCGGGTCGTCGAGGTCGTGCGCGCCCACGTTCCGGCCGAGCGACCGCTCATTGCCGGCACGGGCCGGGAGTCTACAAAGGCGACGATTGCGGCGACGGCGCGGGCGGCCGCCGCCGGCGTCGACGCCGTGCTGGTCCGCACGCCGTCGTTCTTCAAGGCGCAGATGACGGCGGAGGTGTTCGTTCGCCATTACACCGAAGTCGCCGACGTCTCGCCGGTCCCCGTCCTTCTGTACAACGTCTCGATGTTCACCGGCGTCAACCTTCACCTCGAAGCGGTCGAACGCCTCGCCTTGCATCCGAACATCGTCGGCATGAAGGAATCGGGCAGCGACATCGGCTACATCAGCGAGGTGATTTCGCGGACGCCGGACGATTTCACGGTCCTGGCGGGTTCCGCGACCACCTTCTTTCATGCGCTGTGCGCCGGCTGTGACGGCGCAATCCTCGCTCTCGCGTCGGTGTTGCCAGAGGCGTGCGTGCGGATGCAGACCCTGGTCGTCGAACAGCGTCTGGCTGAGGCCCGTGCGCTGCAGCATTGGCTGACGCCGTTGGCGCGGTCGGTCGGCACGACCTACGGCGTCGCCGGACTCAAAGCCGCGCTCGATCTCACGGGATACAACGGCGGCGTCCCGCGGCCACCCCTGCGGCCGGCGCCCCCATCGGTCGTCGAGACCATCAGCGGACAGCTCGCAGCGCTCGGCGCGTTCACAGAGCTGTCCGCAGAGATTCATTAGATGTCACTACCCGATACTGAACGAATCCTTCTGGGACCCGGGCCAAGCCTCATTCCACCGCGGGTGCTTCGGGCAATGGCGGCGCCTGTGCTCAGCCACCTGGATCCGGATTTCGTGCCGTTATTGAAGGAAGTCGGCGCCGGTTTGCGCCGGCTGTTCCGCGTTGACGATCAGGCGATCGCGCTGGCAACGTCCGGAACCGGCACGTCGGCGATGGAAGCGGCGGTCGCAAACGCCGTCACCGACGGCACGCGCGGCGTTGTCATCGTCACCGGCTATTTCGGAGAGCGGCTCGCCGAGATTCTCAAACGCTACGGTGCCAGCGTGCGGCGCATCGACGTGGAGTGGGGGCGTGCCGTCGATCCCCAGCGGTTGCGCGACGAGCTGCGGCGCGAGGGGGCGGATGTCGTCGGCATGGTGCACGCCGAAACGTCTACCGGCGTCCGTAATCCGATCAAGGAGCTTGCAGCGATCGCGCGCGAGCACGGCGCGCTGTCGATCGTCGATACGGTGACGTCGCTGGGTGGCCATGAGGTCGACATGGCCGGGTGGGGCATCGACATCTCGTACTCGTGCGCGCAGAAATGCATCGGCGCGCCCTCCGGGATCGCGCCGATTGCGGTGTCCGGCCCGGCGCGACAACGGCTGGTCAAGTGCCGCAGCTTCTATCTCGATCTCGAGCTGCTCGAGGACTACTGGGTCTCATCCAAGTACCACCACACGATGTGCACGTCGCTCGTCTACGCACTACGCGAGGCGCTGCTGATGATCGACGAGGAGGGCCTCGACGCGCGGTGGGCGAGGCACGAGCGTCATCACCATGCGCTGGCAGCAGGCCTCAGCGCGATGGGGCTGTCATTGCTGCCACCCGTTGGCGAACGGCTGTGGACGCTGAACACCGTGAAGGTGCCGGCGGGCGTTGACGAAGCCGCCGTCCGGCGCACGCTGCTCAACTCGTTCAACATCGAGGTCGGGGCGGGGCTCGGCCCGCTCGCCGGCAAGATCTGGCGGGTCGGCCTGATGGGTGCCAGCTCGACGCATCAGACGCTGCTCCAGTTCCTGGCCGCTCTCGAGGAAGCGCTCGTGCTCAGTGGACATCGGGTGCCATCCGGCGCGGGGGTTGCCGCCGCCAGCGCCGCGCTGCGTCCGCAGCTTGCCAATGCCTGATGCCGCGGCGGGTCCGCCGTTCGCCTCGGTCTGCGGAATCCGCCCCACACGGTCGTATTGCCGCCGCTCCAGGTGGGATTGCTGAAGCATGCCGCCGAACGGTGGTAAACGCCCGCGCCTGTGGCAGCGCATTCTGCGCGGCGCAGCTGCAGCCGCCGCCATCGCGTTCGGGCTGGTCGGATACATCTATCTGACGCTGCCGGACGTCCGCCTCCTTGCCACCACCAACCCGACGACCACCGCGTTCATGAAGCTGCGGGAGGCGGAAGCGGCGCGCGAGGGCCGTGAGCTCCGCCATCGTCACCAGTGGGTGCGGTATTCGCGGATCTCGAAAAACCTGCAGCGGGCGGTGCTCGTCGCCGAAGACAGCCGCTTCTTCGAGCACGAGGGGGTCGATCTCGAGGAGCTGCGCAAATCGATCGAGATCAACATCGAGCGCGGCGCCCCGATCCGCGGCGCCAGCACCATCACGCAGCAGCTCGCCAAGAACATGTATCTGTCGCCGTCGAAGAACCCGCTGCGCAAGCTGCGGGAGCTGATCATCACCCGGCGTATGGAAACGGCGCTGTCGAAAGCGCGGATCCTCGAGATCTATCTGAACGTGATCGAGTGGGGCGACGGCATCTGGGGTGCCGAGGCAGCAGCGCGCACGTATTTCGGCGTGTCGGCGGCGGCGCTCACCCGCGAGCAGGCGGCGCTGCTCGCCGGCGCGATCATCAACCCGCGGGTGCTGAACCCGGCGCGGCCGAACCGCCGCCTGGTCGCGCGGCAACGAATTATTCTCGGGCGCATGGGAGGCGTCGAGCCGCCGGCGCCGCCGCCGGTCGCGCCGGTGCCTGCGCCCGCACCTGATCAGTTGCAGGCACCAGCCGAGGTCCCTCTCCCCACAGAAGAGCTGCCGCCACCCGAAGAGGTGCCGGCCACGCCTGAGTCAGAAACAAATCCTTCGCCGTCGAGCCAGCTCTAAAGAAATTTTGTTTACTGTCGAGTGAAGTGCCCGGCATCATCTGCCGACACGTGTTTCAGAAGACGCGGTTCGCGCAATTCTGCGTATAATCGCGTCGGCTCTCTCCTGACAACCTGAACGGGCACGAGGAACTCGCGTGGGGTTTGCTCCGTCGTGTGTTTTGCTGGGCTGAGAATGCTCAACTATACCGAACAGATCTCTCTGCTCATGGAGGACGTGGTGCGCCGCGTCCCGACGTTGTCGTTCATCGACATGAGCAAAGTGCTCGTCTTTGCACGGGCCGGTCGCAGCGACGCCGAGGGGGCCTACGCCACGTGCCATTGTGTGTGCCTGCCTCCGAGCGAGCCGGGCTATTACTTCTGGCGCGACCGCAGCAGCGGCAACCTGACGCGGCGCTCCGAGTGGTTCGTGACCAAATCGCCGACCGTTACCGTCGGCACGACTCCGATCGACTACATGCTGTCGTTCTCGCTTCCGCGCTTCTGCGATCAGCTGCTGTCACGGTCGCGCAAACAGGTGCACTACGTCGGTCAGCCGAACTGGATCGCGAAGCTCGACACGATCGTCCACGAGCTGTATCACATCGATCCGAGCGGTCCGGGCATCCGCCGGATGGAGCGCGCCGACGGCACCTACTCAGCGAACTGCCACGGCCACAGGTTTTTCGAGAACGTCGTCGGGATGGTCAACGAGTATCTGGCGACGAAACCCGACCCCGCGGTCTACGATTTTCTGCGTTTCAACCTCGCCGAGCTGACCGACCGTTTCGGCGGCGTTGCCGGAACCGCGTTCCGTTCGTTCCCCTCGTATCCGCAGCGGTATACGCACGTGCTCGACCCGCAGCCCGAGTCGGTGCCGGAGATGAACTGCCGCGTCGAACCGCTGAAAGTGCCGCGCGTGAAGACGTCTTTTACCGAGGATGACCTGGTGACGCGCGAGTTTCTTCCGCAGACGTCACGCCGGCTGATTCGAACCGGAAAGTTCGTCGCCGCATAGCCTGTCTCACGACGCGGGTCCGCCTTTCATCACGACACGCCGCGCGCCGACCCAGCGATCGGCCCAGTAACTAGACGTATAACGTTCGATCCGCACCACGCCACGCGAGCTCGGTGCGTGGATGAATTCGCCGCCGCCGAGCGCGATGCCGACATGCGATGCACCGCTCGAGACGGTCTCGAAGAACACCAGGTCACCCGGCCTGACGTCGCCGCTATCCACCCTGTCGCCGGTGCGGTACTGATCGCGAACCTCGCGCGGCAGCGCCGTGCCGTGCTGTGCGAAGACCCACTGGACGAACCCGCTGCAGTCGAATCCTGATGGGTCGCTGCCGCCGTTGCGATACGGCGTGCCGAGGTACGAGAGCGCCATCGCGATGACGGCAGGACGCTCGGCGGTGAGCTCTGGCGGAACTCCCTCTGGCTGCCCGCCCCGCGGCGGCACGGTCGCGCCGGGAAACGGCCGTGGCGTGGCGACGGTGCCCTTGGCCGCGCACCCAGTCACCAGCATCGCAACCGCAAACAACGCCAACGAACCTCGAACCCGAACCCCGAACCCCGAACCGAACCCGAACCCGAACCCGAACCCCGAACCGAACCCGAACCTGAACACGAACCGGGAACGGAGAACGCGGAAGTGTGAACCCGTCATTGTTCCTTCTATCGTCGTAACCCGCTGCGTTCCTTACTCTTTACGCCGCGTTGCCTTGACAGCTCAGTCAGGCGACGGCATCATTGAAATCAGTCATGGAGCAGGCGCTCCTTCTGAACGCGTCGTACGAGCCTCTCAAGGTCGTTCACTGGCAGAAGGCGGTTACGCTCTGGTGCCAGGGGAAGGTGGAGGTGATCGCGGTCCACGACCGCGAGATAAGGGCAGTGTCTTTCAGCTTCAGGCTGCCCTCCGTCATCCGTCTCCTCCGATTCGTCAAAATCAAGCGCCGGTTCGATTACGTCCCCTTCTCGCGCGCCAATATTTACGCTCGCGACAACCATACGTGTCAGTACTGCAACGAGTCCTTCCCAACGGCCGAGCTGACCTTCGACCATGTCGTGCCGGTCGCCCATGGCGGCCGAAAGGACTGGGAGAACATTGTCACCTGTTGCGTCGGCTGTAATCGACGGAAAGGTGGCCGTACGCCAGCCGAGGCCGGAATGAGGCTGCATCGGCATCCGCGGCGGCCTGATTCCGCGCCGGCGATTCGGATGACGATCAAGTTCGGCATCAGCAAGGCGCCGGACAGCTGGCGTGACTATTTGTACTGGAACGTCGAGCTCGATGATGAGAGCTGACCCGACCGAATGATGCCGGGTCCACTCGCGGGCCTGCCGGCTCCGCCGCCTGGCTGCCGGCTCCGCTCGCATGGCGGCGGAGGCTCGCGGAAGCCGGCCTACGGTTAACTCAAGACTCATAACTGAAACTGCATGGCCACGATCACGGCGGTGGTGCCGGCGCGCGTTGTCGAAGGTGGACGAGTTGCTCTCGAGGGTTCGGATCTGCCGACCGAGATCGTTCCCTCTGTCGTTGTCGGCGACGAGCCGGCGAGGACGCTGTTTGCCAGCTCGACGAAGATCGTGGTCGATCTTCCGGCGGACGTCGAAGGGGGCCGCATTCCCGTGCGAATCGAGAACGTCCCCGGCGAGACGATCTACCTCTCGGTCGGCGCCGTGTGGGCGACTGGACTCCACCAGGTCGACAATCCGATCTTCGATCGTGTCGGGAATCTGTACGTCACCTACAGCGGATCGCGCGGACAGGAAGCTCCGGTGTCCATCTTCCGGGTCACACCCGGCGGCACACGCGAGCCGTTCGTTTCCGGCATCGTCAACGCCACGTCAATGGCATTCGGACCTGACGGTCACCTCTACGTGTCGAGCCGCTTCGAAGGGTCCGTCTACCGGATCAACGACGACGGCAGGCATGAGCAGATCGCGTCGGATCTGGGCGTCGCCTGCGGACTGACGTTTGACGCCGACGGTCATATGTATGTCGGCGATCGATCCGGCACCATCTTCCGCATCCGCAACGGGAAGGCGACGATGTTCGCGTCGCTGCCGGCGAGTATTGCGGCGTTTCACCTGGCGATGAGCCCGGACGGGGAGCTGTTCGTCAGCGGACCCACGCTCGGCACGTACGATCACATCCATCGCATCACGGCGTCCGGTGACGTACGGACGGTTCCTACTCCGTTTGGCCGGCCGCAGGGGCTGACGTTCGGTCCCGACGGTGCGCTCTACGTCGTCGACGCGATGGCCGGATCGAGCGGCCTCTACCGATTCGCGACGCCCGACGCGACGCCGGAGCTGGTGGTCTCCGGCGGGGCTCTCGTCGGCGTGGCCTTCGGCCCGACCGGGTCGCTGGTCGTCGCCTCGAACGAAACCGTCTATCGTTTCGATTGACACGAAGACCGCGAAGATCGCGAAGGCCGCGAAGAGACCTTTGAATTAGACTGCCCCGCGATGCAGTTGTTCGCGCGCAAACCCATCGCGGCGCTTCAGCCGCCGGAAGGTCCGCACTCACTCAAACGCGTGCTCGGTGCCGGCGATCTGATCATGCTGGCGATCGGCGCGGTGATCGGGGCTGGAATCTTCGGCGCCATCGGCACCGCCGCGGCCGGACAGGTCGGGCCGAACGGAGAAGTCATCCGCTACGGCGCCGGCCCGGCGCTCGTCTTTTCGTTCCTCCTGCTCGGCGGCGCGTGTGCGCTGGCGGCGCTGTGCTACGCGGAACTGGCGTCGATGATTCCGCAGGCAGGGAGCGCTTACGCCTACTCGTACGCGACGCTCGGTGAGCTGGTGGCGTGGATCATCGGGTGGGATCTGATTCTCGAGTACGCCGTCGGCAATGTCGCCGTCGCGATCTCGTGGGGCGACTATTTCACGACGCTGCTGCGCGGCGCGAACATTTCGCTGCCGGTATGGCTGACGACCGGCTATCGGACCGCGCTGCTCAGCTCCAACCCTGACGTGCGCGGCCTCCTCGAGACGGCGCCGCACATCGCCGGGATTCCGATTCTGATCAACGTTCCGGCCTGTGCGATCGTGCTGTTCGTCACGTGGCTGCTGCTGCGCGGTGCACGCGAGAGCTCGACTGCGAACAACATCATGGTCGTGATCAAGCTGCTGGCGCTGGGTCTGTTCATCGGCGTCGGCCTGATGAACATCAACGCCGACAACTACCAGCCGTTTGCGCCGAACGGATTCACCGGCATCCACCAGGGTGCGGCGATCGTCTTCTTTGCCTACATCGGCTTCGACGCGATCTCGACCGCTGCCGAAGAGACGAAGAACCCGCAGCGCAACCTGCCGATCGGGATACTGGGCGGGCTGGGCATCTGTACGGCCATCTATGTCGTCGTCGGCGCGGTGCTCACCGGCCTGGTGCCGTACCAGCAGCTGGCAGTCGCAGATCCGCTCGCGCGGGCGCTGGAGATCGCTGGCTATTCACAGGTCGGCTGGATCGTGGCTCTCGGCGCCGCCGTGTCGATGGCTGCGGTGCTGCTGGTTTTTCAGTACGGCCAGCCGCGCATCTTCTTCGCCATGGCGCGCGACGGGCTGCTGCCAGCCTGGGCGGCGCGGGTGGACGAGCGCACGCGCATTCCGTGGACAACGACGCTGATCACGGGCGTCGTCGTCGCCGCCGGTTCGCTGATCGGCGACGCGGCGGAAACCTACGACCTCACAAACATCGGGACGCTGTTCGCGTTCGCACTCGTGTGCGCCGGCGTGCTCGTGTTGCGCCTGAAGGAGCCCGGGCGACCGCGCGCGTTCCGGGTCCCGCTCGCCTGGGTCGTGGCGCCGCTCGGCATTCTCGCCTGTGTCTTCGTGATGTATGGATTGCCGAGACAGGCCTGGGAGCGGTTTGCCATCTGGCTCGTCATCGGTGCTGTCATCTATGCGTTCTACGGCTATCGTCACTCCCGGCTGCGCTCCAGTTAGTTGGATAGTTGGATAGTTGGTAGTTGGTAGTTCGAGGTTCGTCGAAGATCGACTGCCAACTGGCGGACTGTCCGACGACGAACTACAATGATCGTTTCAAGCTTTCCCGCAATTCCTCACTGGGTGTATGTCCAACGACTGGATCAACGTCCGCGGCGCGCGCGTTCACAACCTGAAGGACATCGACGTCGATCTGCCGCGGGAGCAGCTCGTCGTTATCACGGGGCTCTCGGGGTCGGGTAAGTCCTCCCTCGCCTTCGACACCATCTACGCGGAGGGGCAGCGGCGCTACGTCGAGTCGCTCTCGGCCTACGCGCGCCAGTTCCTCGAGCAGATGGAGAAGCCCGACGTCGATCTGATCGAAGGGCTCTCGCCCGCCATCTCCATCGAGCAGAAGACCACCGGATCCAACCCGCGCTCGACGGTCGGGACGGTGACGGAGATCTACGACTATCTGCGTCTGCTGTTCGCCAACATCGGCGTGCCGCACTGCTACAACTGCGGCCGGGAGATTGCCTCGCAGTCGCTCGAGCGGATCCTCGATCTCGTCATGCTCTATCCGACCGACGCGCGCATCAACGTGATGGCGCCGGTCGTCCGCGGACGCAAGGGCGAGTTCAAGAAAGAGCTGCTGGCGCTGCGGCAGCGCGGGTTCACGAAGGCGCGCATCGACGGCCAGTTCCGTTCGCTCGAGGATGACATCAAGCTCGATCGCCGGCGCAACCACACGATCGAGGTGGTGGTGGATCGACTGATCATCAGGTCGGGCATCGAACGGCGCCTGTCGGAGTCGCTCGAAACCGCCCTGACGCTGGCCGACGACATCGTCGTCGTCAACACCTTCGAGGGTGGCGACCAGCTGTTCTCCCGCAAGCTGGCGTGCGTCGTGTGCGGCATCTCGATGCCTGAGCTGACACCACGCGCCTTCTCGTTCAACTCGCCGCACGGTGCCTGCCCGGAGTGTCAGGGTCTGGGCGCCACCTACGACTTCGATCCGCGCCTCATCGTCCCGGACGAGAGCAAGTCGCTGCTCGGTGGCGCGCTGGCGCCGTGGGCCACTGGCGATCGCAAGCTGGTAAAGGACGCAATCACCGGCTTGTCGCAGACCTACGGAATCGATCCCGACGTGTCCTTCGGCAAGCTGCCGAAGAAGCACCGCGACCTGGTGCTCTACGGTCCGGCCGGCGCGGCGAAAGCGGCGAAGGCCGCCGCCAAGACACCGAACGCGCCGGCACCGGACCCGGACGACGAGGACGGGGATTACGAGGAAGAGTTCGAACTGCCGCGCGCACGGCGTCGACGCGACGGCGCCGACGCCGATCCGTTTGGCCGCGGATTCGAGGGCGTGATTCCGAACCTTCGGCGGCGGTACGACGAAGGATCGTGGGCCGTCCAGGAAGACCTCGAAGTGTTTCGGACGCTGCGCGACTGCCCGGCCTGCCACGGCATGCGATTGAAGCCGCAAAGCCTGGCCGTGCGGGTCAAGGATCGTGGCATCGCCGAGTATGTCAGCCTGCCGATCAGCTCGGCGCTCGAGGTGTTCGAGACATTCGTGCTGACCGAACGTGAGACGCTGATTGCGGCGCGTGTGCTGCGTGAGATTCGCGAGCGCCTGCGATTCCTGCACGACGTCGGCGTCGGCTATCTCACGCTGAACCGGAGCGCGGCGACGTTGTCGGGCGGCGAGGGCCAGCGCATCCGCCTGGCGACGCAGATTGGCGCCAACCTCACCGGCGTCCTCTATGTGCTCGACGAGCCGTCGATCGGACTGCACCAGCGTGACAACCGCAAGCTGCTCTCGACGCTGTCGCACCTGCGCGACCTCGGCAACACCGTGGTCGTCGTCGAGCACGACGAGGAAACGATTCGTACCGCCGACTACGTGGTCGATCTCGGACCCGGTGCCGGAGAGCACGGTGGCCACATCATTTTCCAGGGACGCCCGCAGCAGCTGCTCGAGCACGCGAACGGATCGCTGACGGGTGCCTACCTGCGCGGTGAGCGCTCGATCCCCACACCGCCGTCGCGGCGGCCGTCGTTGAAGGGCGAGATCACGATCCGCGGCGCGCGCGCGAACAATCTGAAGTCGATCGATGTGTCGATTCCGCTCGGCACGCTCACCGCGGTGACGGGTGTCAGCGGTTCGGGCAAGTCCACGCTCGTCAACGACATCCTGTATCGGTCGCTGGCGAAGACGCTGTACCGGGCGGCGACCGAGCCAGGCGCCCACGATCGCATTGAGGGCGTCGAGCTGATCGACAAGGTGATCGAAATCGACCAGTCGCCGATCGGTCGCACCCCCCGTTCCAACCCGGCAACCTACACGGGCATGTTCACGTTCATCCGCGAGCTGTTTGCGATGATGCCCGAGGCGAAGGCGCGCGGCTTCAAGCCGGGCCGGTTCTCGTTCAACGTCAAGGGCGGCCGTTGCGAGGCCTGCCAGGGCGACGGCGTGATCGCGATCGAGATGCACTTCCTGCCCGACGTCTACGTGACGTGCGAGCAGTGCAAAGGGCGCCGGTACAACCGCGAGACGCTCGACATCCAGTACCGCGGCAAGTCGATTGCTGAAGTGCTCGATCTGACAGTCGACCAGGCGGCGCCGCTGCTGGAGAATTTTCCGCCAATTGCCAACAAGCTGCGCACGCTGCAGGACGTCGGTCTTGGGTATATCGAGCTCGGACAGTCGGCGACGACGCTCAGCGGCGGCGAGGCGCAGCGCGTGAAGCTCGCGCGCGAGCTGTCGCGGCGCAGCACCGGCCGTACGCTCTACATCCTCGACGAACCGACGACGGGCCTTCACTTTGAAGATACGCGGAAGCTGCTCGACGTGCTCAACAAGCTCGTCGATCAGGGGAACACCGTCGTCGTCATCGAGCACAACCTCGATGTGATTCGCTGTGCGGACTATCTGATCGACCTCGGCCCGGAGGGAGGCGCGGCAGGCGGGAAGCTGGTCGTTGCCGGTACGCCGGAGGAGGTCGGTGCGAACTCGAAATCCGCGACCGGCCAGTTCCTGCGCGCGCTGTTCGAGCGGTCGCCAAAAAGCCGACCCTCCTGATCTTCAGCCTGAACGCGGAGCCTGTGGTAAAATCACCACACTCTTGCCACTTCCATTTGTGGCTGCCCACACACAGGCGCGGTCCTCAGGAATCAGCTGGTCCACGAATCTCAGCGGACAGAAATAGCTGGTGGATAACGACTTAGCTATCGGATGGCTCTAATGGCACAGTTGGGTATCTGGCTTGCTTCTATGGAGGCACCACCCCGTACGCGGTCAACAGCCTGATGAACCCACAGCGGACCATTCGTCGACCTATCTCCTGCGCGGGGATCGGCCTCCATTCCGGCAACAAGGTCACCCTTTCCCTCAAGCCAGCACCTGCAGATTCCGGCGTTCGATTTCGCCGCGCCGATCTGGGTGGTCTCGAGGTGGCGGCGAGCGCGGAGCACGTTGGCGGGATCAACTATGCGACCGGCCTGACGCGGGATGCGGTTCGTGTCGACACCGTCGAGCACCTGATGGCGGCCCTGGTCAGCCTCGGCATCGACAACGTCGTGGTCGAGCTGAACTCGCCCGAAGTGCCGATCATGGACGGCAGCGCCGCACCGTTCATTTATCTGATTCAGGAAGCGGGCGTGAAGCCGTTGAGTGCGGTGCGCCGTTATTTGAAGGTGCTGCGCCCGATGTCGCTGACGCGCGGCGACAAGCGCATCGCCGTCTATCCGTCCGATCACTTCAAGGTCACCTACAGCATCGCCTACGACCACCCGATGCTGCGGCATCAGTCGCGCACCATCCGTCTGAGTGAGGAAACATTCGTCGAGGAGATCGCGCCGGCGCGCACCTTCACCTTCCTCAACGAAGTGGAGTGGCTGCGTCAGCAGGGTCTGGCGCTGGGCGGCTCGCTGGAGAACGCGGTCGTCATCGGCGACACCGGCATCCTCAACAACGCGCTGCGGTTCGACGACGAGTTCGTGCGCCACAAGATTCTGGATGTGATCGGCGACATGGCGCTGATTGGCCACCCGATGATCGGCCATCTCGTCGCGCACCGCGGCGGCCATGCGCTGCATACAGCCTTCGCCGCCCAGGTGCTTGCCCAGCCCGACGCGTGGACGCTGGTGGATCGGATGCCGGACACGACCGACGTCCGTGCCGCGGTTCCCGTCCG
>Ga0111538_10007825_pt1 | contig 14373 bp, 10 predicted proteins | sample SoiMethybrSBSTD1_FD_79669 | JGI IMG/M metagenome (GOLD analysis project Ga0111538, IMG submission 79669) | Bulk soil microbial communities from a Populus tree surrounding site in Tennessee, USA - Soil MetaG P. TD hybrid SBSTD1 (version 2)... | ecosystem: Environmental > Terrestrial > Soil >... | reverse complement strand
ATTGGTCGTATTTACTTCGCCTGGTTCTGCTCGAACATGCGATCGACTCTCTGGTTCGTCGCATCGCAGCAGGCTTGCGCCGCCTGTGCCGCCTGCAGAGCCTGGTTCGCGGTGCTCTGAGCAGCCGAGGCTGTCTGTTGAGCCTGAGTGGCTGTACGTTGCGCAGCATTCGCCGCGTTCTGCGCAGCTTCAGCCGTCATCCGAACCATTTCGAGCTGTTCCGGTTTGACGCTTGCGCAGCCGGTCACGATCGCAAAGCCGCTGACGAGCGCAGCTACCCGTAGAGCAGCCTGGATTTTTGTGGCCATCGTTTGCATACCCCTGACTAGAAGTGAGTGAACTAACCGCAGGCATTATTTCCCAAAGTGCAATCGACTGCAATTTCAAATTGATACGCCTTCAGTCGTACACGTCGTCGTTTACAGACAGGTTCGAATGCACTTTCTAAGTGCAGCATTCGAAACGATGTGATCGCGCTGCATTTTTTACGGTGAATAAGTTCGCTTGACTCATCCCGTAGCCGGGCTGTATATAGTGTCATACTGAGTTTATATACAGGGCCGTGGTCATGCGCGATCTCACTCCTAGGCAAAGGCAAATTTTGCTGCTGGTTCAAAAGGCTATGCACGAATCGGGCATGCCGCCCACGCGTGCGGAAATCGCCAAGACGCTGAAGTTTCGCTCGGTCAACGCGGCCGAGGAGCATCTGCGCGCGCTCGAGCGCAAAGGCGTCATCGAGCTTTTGCCCGGCATGTCGCGCGGTATTCGACTCAAAGATTCGTTGCGCGAGCAAATCGGTTTACCGCTCATCGGACGTGTCGCAGCAGGTCAACCGATTCTTGCGGAAGAGCATATCGAGGCTCGATATCAAATCGATCCCGATCTCTTCAAGAAGCCGCCGCACTTTCTGCTCCGTGTCCACGGCATGAGCATGCGTGACGCCGGAATTTTGGATGGCGATTTAGTGGCAGTGCATCGCACGCCAGAGGTCAGAGCGCGGCAAATCATCGTTGCGCGTTTGGACAACGAAGTTACCGTCAAACGCTATCGACAAGAAGGGCACCGTGTTTGGTTGATGCCCGAGAATCCGGAGTTTTCGCCGATTCAAGTCGATCTGCGCGAGCAGGCATTGGCCATCGAGGGCGTAGTCGTCGGTGTCGTTCGCGACTCGATGAAGTGAAGGCAGTGTCTAATTCGGCAAGCTCGTGGAATGGAACGATTGGCATGCGCGTGTTTGGCGAGGCAAAGTCGCCGCCGTCGCTCGTGCCGTCATTCCAACCGGGTTTCATGAGCTCGACCGAGTGTTGCCCGGCGGTGGCTGGCCGCTAGGGGCCATTACCGAAGTACTCGTCGACGGTTACGGAATCGGCGAGCTCGGGTTGTTGATGCCCGCGCTCGAGGCATTGACGAAAGAAGATCCGGCAAGACCCAAGAAATGGGTCGCATGGATTGCTCCACCGTTCGTCCCGTATGCCCCTGCTTTGCAGCAGCACGGCGTCAACATCGATCGCTTGCTGATGATCCATCCCACATCCGAGGGCACGCGGGCAGGGATGCCCGCGGTAGAGCAATGCAGGGAGCAATTGCCGAGGGATGCCCGAGGTAGAGCAATTGCCAGCGGCAAAAGCCGGCTCTGGGCAATCGAGCAAGCCATCCGCTCGGGATCGAGCGCGGGCGTGTTGGCCTGGGTCGCAGCAGCCGATGACGTCATCTTGCGGCGTCTGCAGCTGGCGGCCGAAGAGCAAGGATGCTGGGTGGTGCTGTTTCGACCGGCAAGCGCGCGATTACTGCGCTCGCCGGCCGCGTTGCGAATCCATTTGCCACAAGCGCAGGCGGCAACCCGCGTTGAGATCCTCAAGTGCTGGGGAGGCCGGCCGGGCGTCGTTGACGTAGCCGGATTTGCGCTCGATGGCGCGCAGGTCTCGAGCCGGTGAGCGGTCCATGGCACGCCAGTCGCAATCTCTCGAGTTGTTCGCTCCGAGCACGGCGGAGGCTCCGCCAGTCGCCAGTCGGCCGGCTCCGAGCAAGCTGCAGCTTTGGATCGCCGTCTGCCTGCCGAGTCTCGCGTTCGAGTGTCTAGGCGCCGGCGATTCGTCCCTGCCGGCCGTGGTCGTCGAAGCCGAGCGAGGCCAACTGCACGTCGTCGCCGCGAACCGCGTCGCGGTGGAAGCGGGCGTCGCTTCGGGAACGAAGCTTGAGACGGCCATGGCACTCGCAGCGTCTTTGCAGGTGTTCGAGCGGGCGCCGCCTTTCGAGCGTAAGAGCCTCGAGTCATTGGCGGAGTGGGCGCAAACGCTGACATCAGCGGTCAGCGTCGAGGCGCCTGAAAGTTTGCTGCTCGAGGTTGCCGGCAGCCTCAAGTTGTTCGGCTCCCTCGATGCCATCAAATCGAAATTGCGCGAAGAGCTAGGCCGGCGCTATCGCGATTTTCGTTTTTGCGCCGCGCCGACAGCTACCGCGGCTTTGTGGTTGGCGAGAGCGGCGAGCGCCGATGTTCGGGAGTGGAGGCAACTGGCCGGCAGCTTGGCGGAGCTACCGCTCACGGTCACTCGCTGGCCGCCCGAAGTGCGAGCACTACTCAATGACTTGGGTCTCCGCACGGTCGGAGATTGCGCGCGATTGCCGAGAGACGGTTTCGCGCGTCGAGTCGGTCGCTCGTATTTGCTCGAGCTCGATCGTGCGTTCGGCCGCCGCGTCGATTTGCGTGCCGAATTCAAGGCGCCGCAGGCCTGGAGCTCGGTTGCCGAGCTCGGCGAGGAAAGCGTCGACGGCGCAATTTTCATCGAGGCCGCCGAGCAGCTCCTCTACGAGCTCTGCGCAGAGCTCAACAGGCGGCAAGCGGAGATCGCCGAGCTCGAGCTCGCCTTTCTGCACCTGCATCGGCCGCCGACCGTCGAGCGCTTCGATTTGCGCGAGTCGACGCTGGATCGAGATCGATTGCTGCATCTGATCGAGGATCGATTGGAGCGCAGCGCGCTGCCGGTTCCGGCCGTGGCTTTGCGAATGAAGAGCGGCGTATTCCGGCCTCTCGAGCGTAACAACGCCGATTTGTTCGAGGCCAAACCATTCGCAGAGCGCGCGCAAGCGCTGCTCGAGCGTCTGCAAGGGCGGTTCGGCGGAGCAGCCGTGTATGGCTTGCGCGCCGTCGCCGAGCATCGCCCCGAAAAAGCGTGGGCGAAATCGCTCGAGTGCGACGGCCGTCCGGCTCGTGCCGAAGCACCTGCTCAGGAAGCGCGGCCGTTATGGCTGTTGCAGAAGCCCGTCGCGATCGAGCCTCGCCAAGAGGCTCTCGAGCTCATCTCGGGTCCCGAGCGAATCGAGAGCGGGTGGTGGGACGAACAGGACGTCGCTCGCGATTACTACACGGCCAAGAACGGTCGCGGCCAAAGACTGTGGGTCTTTCGCGATCACCGAACTCGTTGTTGGTTCTTGCACGGGTTGTTCGGCTGACATGCCATGCAGCCCGCAAACGACATTTACGCCGAGCTGCACTGCCTCAGCAATTTCTCGTTCTTGCGCGGGGCCTCGCATCCACAGGAGCTCGTGAGGACCGCAGCCGAGCTCGGCTATGCGGGGCTCGCATTGACCGACGAGTGCTCCGTGGCCGGAGTCGTGCGGGCGCATACGGCTGCGAAGGAGCTGCCGCTGAGGCTCGTCATCGGCACTGAGCTCCACTGCAGCACGGGCACGGCCGAAGGTGATCTCACGCTCGTTGCGCTGGCCGAGCATCGGCAGGCGTATGCGGCGCTGTGCGGGCTCATCACGCGAGCGCGCCTCGCGGCTCCCAAAGGCGAATATCACTTGCGGGGCGACGACGTCGCCGAATGCTTGAGCATGCATGGGACCTTGTTGTGGTTGCCCGGCTTCGCGGATCACGCCGCCGACCTCTGTACGGGGCGTTGGCTCAAAGAGCGGTTCGAGGGGCGCCTATGGATCGCCGTAGAGCTCTTGAACGCGGGCAACGACCGGCGCCGATTGCGCGAGGCGCGAGCGCTCGGCCTCGAGCTTGCGGTTCCGCTGGTCGCGGCTGGCAACGTTCATATGCACTGCCGCGAGCGCCGCATGCTCCAAGACACGTTGACCGCCATTCGGCACGGGATTCCGGTCGACAAGCTCGGCTACGAGCTGCATTCGAATGCCGAACGCTGCTTACGTCCCGTCGACGAGCTCGTGCGGCGTTATCCGCCCGAGCTGCTGCGTGAGTCGCTCGCGATACTCGAGCGCATGAACTTTTCGCTCGCGGAGCTGCGCTACGAGTATCCGTACGAGCTCATCCCGGCCGGCGAGACGCCGACGAGCTACCTGCGGACATTGACGGAGCGCGGCTGCCGCTGGCGCTGGCCGAAAGGCGAGTCGCCCAAAGTTCGCACGCTCATCGAGCACGAGCTCAAGCTGATCGCCGAGCTGCGCTACGAAGCCTATTTCCTGACGGTTCACGACATCGTGAGCTATGCACGCAGCATCGGCATCCTGTGCCAGGGCCGCGGCTCGGCGGCGAACTCGGTTGTCTGTTTTTGCTTAGGTATTACCGAGGTCGATCCCGATCGCATGCAGACCTTGGTCGAACGCTTCATCTCGAAGGAGCGCAACGAGCCGCCGGACATCGACGTCGATTTCGAGCACGAGCGGCGCGAGGAGGTCATTCAATACATCTATCGCAAATACTCGCGCGAGCGAGCCGCGCTGGCGGCTACCGTCATCACCTATCGCGGCCGCAGTGCGATCCGCGACGTGGGCAAGGCGCTCGGCGTCGAGGAGCTGAAGGTCGGTGCACTTGCGAGCTCGCTGCAGTGGTGGGAGAGCGGCGTCATCGACGAGCAGCGCATACGCGAGGCCGGGCTCGATCCCAAGAGCCCGAAGGTGTTGCGCTGGATCAGGCTCGCGGAATCGCTGCTCGGCTTCCCGCGGCACCTGTCGCAGCACGTGGGCGGCTTCGTCATCGCCGAGCGGCCAGTCCATGAGCTCGTGCCAATCGAGAACGCCACGATGCCGGAACGCACGGTCATCCAATGGGACAAAGACGATCTCGAGGAGCTGGGGCTCATGAAAGTCGACGTGCTCGGGCTCGGCATGCTGACCGCGATCCGCCGCAGCTTCGAGCTCATCGAAAAGTTTTCCGGGCAGCAGCTCACGCTCGCCAACGTGCCCTCCGAGGACAAAGGCGTCTACGAGATGATCTGCCGCGCCGACACGATGGGTGTGTTTCAGATCGAGTCGCGGGCGCAGATGGCGATGCTGCCGCGGTTGAAGCCGAAGCGTTACTACGATCTTGTCATCGAGGTCGCCATCGTTCGCCCGGGGCCCATTCAAGGCGACATGGTGCATCCGTATCTGCGCCGGCGCGAAGGCTCCGAGCCGGTCACGTATCCGAGCCCGGCAGTGAAAGAGGTGCTCGAGCGCACGCTCGGTGTGCCGATCTTTCAAGAGCAGGTCATGCAGCTCGCGATCGTCGCGGCCGGCTTCACGCCGGGCGAAGCCGATCAGCTACGCCGCGCGATGGCGGCATGGCGGCGCAACGGCGAGCTCGAGAAGTTCGAGGCGCGGTTGATCAACGGCATGATCGAGCGCAACTACAGCGCGGATTTTGCACGGCGCTTGTTCAGCCAGATCAAAGGATTCGGCGAATACGGTTTCCCGGAATGTGTAGTCGGCGAGACGCGGGTGGTCGATGCCGATACCGGCCGTTGGCTCACCATCGACGAAGTCGTCTCCGGTCGCGCTCATCTGAAGAACACGCTTGCGTGCGACGAAGCCCTGCATCTTCGTAAACGGAAAGTGCTGGCGGTTACGCCGAGCGGCGTAAAACAGGTCTGGCGTCTTCGTACGGCGTTGGGCCATTCGATCGTCGCAACAGCCGAGCATCCGTTCATGACGATGGGCGGCTGGACCCCGCTCGGAAAACTACGAATTGGTGACTACGTCGCGGCTGCACGAACCGTCCCGCTGTCGGGCCGCCGCCGGTGGCCGCGCCATCGCATCCTCGTGTTGGCCGACTTGCTCGCAGAAGGCAAGGTCGAGCGTCATCGAAACTGTTTCTCAGTGCGCGTCGTGCGGCGCGACCGCGACCGACCGACCGGAGCAGTCGAGTGGGCTAGGTCGCTCGGCATTTGGGGTCGCGGTGCTCGTGAGAAGCATATCCCGCCCGAAGTTTTTGAGCTGTGTGACAAAGATATTGCGCTGCTGCTCGCGCGCCTCTGGGAAGGCGACGGCAATATTTCGATTACGTCATGCAATGCTTCGTATTACACGGCTTCTCATCGTCTCGGCTTGGAAGTGCAGCATCTGTTGCTCCGCCTCGGCATCGTGTCGCGCCTTTATCGGCGCATTCGCACTTACAAAGGGAGGCAGATCGAGCACTATGTCGTCAACATTACGGGCGTCGACCAGCAGCGCCGGTTCTGGCGCTGCATTGGACGACGTTTTCTCGATCCGGAGAAACGCCGACGATCCAAGGCGTTGACAATGCGGGGAAACGGACGCAGTTCGCGGGATGTCGTTCCCGCAGAAGTCCGGACCTTCATTCGTCGAGAACGAGATGCCACGGGTTTGACCTGGCGTGAGATCGGCCGATTGAGCGGTCTCGGAATGCGAGAGATCCAGGCGCGAGGTGGCGGGTCGAAAGGCGGGTTTAGGCGTTTTGTCATCGAGCGGTTAGCTTCCGTGCTGCGTTCCCGCGATCTCGCGCGTCTTGCGAATTCGGATATCTACTGGGACAAGATCGTGGCGATCGAAGCTCTGGGGTCCCAGCCGACCTACGATCTGCAGATCGAAGGCAATCACAATTTTCTGGCCAACAACCTCGTTGTTCATAACTCGCACGCCGCAAGCTTTGCGCTTTTGGTTTATGTGTCGTCGTGGCTCAAACGTTACGAGCCGGCCGCATTCTGTTGCGCACTGCTAAACAGTCAGCCGATGGGCTTCTATGCGCCGCAGCAACTCGTGCGCTCGGCGCGCGATCACGGCGTCGAGGTGCGTTCCATCGACACCTGCCATAGCGACTGGGACAGCACGCTCGAGCGCGGTGCCAGTGGCGCTGCGGCTGTGCGCTTGGGCATGCGGCTCGTGAAGGGGTTGGCGGCCGAGGCGGCAGCGCGCGTGCGCGACACGCGTGCCGCGGCGCCGTTCACGAGCGTGCAGGACTTGGCCGAACGAGCGCGGCTCAATGCCAAAGACTTGGGGTGTCTGGCTTCAGCCGGCGCGCTTCAGGCGCTCGCGAGCAATCGCCACCGCGCGCGCTGGGATGTGGCCGGAGTGGCGCAGCCCACGGAGCTACTCCGGGAGGTACGGTTCGCCGAAGCACTCCCGATCCTACGCCGGCCGACCGAAGGCGAGGACATCGCGGCCGACTATCGGCACGTAGGCGTCAGCCTAGGCCGTCACCCCTTGATTTTGCTCAGGAATAAGCTCGGGGCGGCGGGTATCAAGACGGCTCACGAAGTGGCCGATCTGCCGCGCGGGGCGCGCGTTCGCTCGGCGGGGCTCGTCGTCACGAGGCAGCGGCCATCGAGCGCGTCCGGGGTCACCTTCGTCACGCTCGAGGACGAGACCGGTTATCTGAACCTCGTCGTATGGGAGCGGCTCGCGCAGCGCGACCGACGCGCTTTGCTCGGCGCGAAGTTGCTGGGAGTGGTCGGGGTTGTGCAGAAAGAGAGCGGGGTGCTACACGTGATTGCGGAAGAGCTGATCGATCACAGTGAGCTTTTGGGCAAGCTCGTCACGCGTTCGCGCGACTTTCACTAAGCGTCACACTTCGTAATCGTCGAAATCCTCGAGCTCGCGTTTCGAACGTTTTCTCTCCATGAGCTCTTCGAGCCGCCGCTTCGCGGCTTGCTCGCGACCGAGATGAGAGCCATTGTCGACCTCGAGCTCGTGAATGAGCTCCTCGACGTTGATCTCCACCGAAGCGTCGCCGACATTGTCCGTTTCCGCAGCAGCTTCGCTCGTGCCGCTGTCCTCTTCCTCGGACTCCTTGTCGTCGTCCTCGTCTTCGATTTCTTCTTCTTTTTTCTTTTCCGATTCCTTGACCTTCATTCCCCCTCCGCTCGAGCCGGTCAGACCCGCAGTCGGCGCTTTTATAAACCCGCCCCCATTGGATGGCAATACCCTGGACTCGCCTTTGTGTGATCGAGCGCACACCCCCGCGCGTGTGTAGCGCAAAGAGTGAACGCGTTCTCAGCGGGCGAGCTGATTGATTTGGAATATCGGTAACAAAATCGCCATCACGATGGCCAAGACGACGAGCCCCATGAAGACGATCAGGAGCGGCTCGAGCGCGCTCAACATCGTGGCGAGCAAGCTGTCCATCTCGCTTTCCTGATGATTGGCGGCCCGCTCGAGCATGCTGTCGAGCTCGCCGCTCGCTTCGCCGCTTGCGATCAGATGGATGCTCATTGGAGGGAACAGCTTCGATTGGCCAAGCGAGCGGCCAATTGCACCACCTTCGCGCACGCGCACGGCCGCGTCCTCGACTGCGGCGCGCATCGGCAGGTTGGCGACGACCGTCGCGCTGATGCGCAGCGCCTCGAGCGCGGGCACGCCGCTTGCAGTCAGGATGCTCAACGTGCGCGTGAATCTCGCCGTGTTGAGGCCGCGCGTCACGCGGCCGAAGATCGGAGCGCGCAGGATCCAGAAATGGACGCGTCGGCGCACGTCCTCGTTCTTCAGAGCGCGCACGACGATAACGATGGTCCCGACGATGACCGCGATGATCAAGTACCACCAGTGCTGGACGAAGTCCGAGAGGGCGATCAGCACGCGGGTCATGAGGGGCAGCGTTTGTCCCGTCGTTTCGAAGACCCCGACGACCTTCGGCACGACGACGATCAGCATCACGACGATGATCACCAGAGCGATCGACGTGAGCAGAACCGGATAGACCATCGCCTGCGTCACCTTCTGACGAAGGCCGTGCCGCGACTCTGTGTAGTCCGCGAGCCTGTCGAGCACGTTGTCGAGCTGGCCGGCCTGCTCGCCGGCCATGACCGTGGCGCGGTAGACGGTCGGGAAAGCGTGCGGAAACTCGTCGAGGCCGGAGGCGAGCGAGTGGCCTTCGAGCACCTTGGCGCGGACGCCCAAGATGATGCTCTTGAGCCGGGGCTTCTCGGTGTGCTCGCTGACGGCGAGCAGCGCTTCGTCGAGCGGCAAGCCCGCTTTGGCGAGAGTTGCGAGCTGGCGCGTCAGCAGCGCCAAGTCGAGCCCCGAAATGCCCTTGAAGAACGAGAATTGGCGCTTCGTCTTGCGCTCGCGCTCTTCGATCTCGGCGACTTCCACGGGCAGGAGCTGGCGCTCCCGCAGGAGCTGGCGCACATGGCGCGGCGTGTCGCCTTCCAAGACCCCGCGGTGTTCCTTGCCGCCCGGGTCTACGGCTACGTATTGATACGCCCCCATTAGTCGCCCTGCGTGACCCGGAGCACCTCTTCGAGCGTCGTGACGCCCGAGAGAATCTTCTGCACGCCGTCCTCGCGGATGCTCGGCGTCAATGTGCGCGCGTAGCGCTCGAGATCGTGCTCGCCTGCACCGTCATGGATCATCGTGCGCATCGTATTGTCGACCTTGACGAGCTCGTAGATGCCGGTACGGCCTTGATAGCCTTGCTCCGCGGCTGGAGCGCGGTAGAGCGTGGGCGGGTTCGCCGCGTCGACGCCGAGCAGCCGGCATTCGTACTCGCTCGCGAGATACGGGACGCGCATAGCCGGGTCGAGCACGCGAACCAGGCGCTGCGCGAGCACGCCGATCAAGCTCGACGACAGCAAAAACGGCTCGACGCCCATGTCGCGCAAGCGAGTCACGGCGCCGACGGCCGTATTCGTGTGCAGCGTCGACATGACGAGGTGTCCCGTCAAGCTCGCTTGCACCGCGATCTCGGCGGTCTCGAGGTCGCGGATCTCGCCGACCATCACGACGTCGGGGTCTTGCCGCAGGATCGCGCGCAAGCCGCGCGCGAAGGTCATCTCGACCTTCGTGTTGACTTGTGTTTGGCCGATGCCGTCGATGTGGTACTCGATCGGATCCTCGACGGTCAGGATATTGCGCGTGAGGTTGTTGATGCGCTCGAGCGCGGCATACAGCGTCGTCGTCTTGCCGGAGCCCGTCGGGCCCGTCACGAGCAAGATGCCGTGCGGCCGATGCACGAGCTCGTCCATGGCGGTTTGGTCGCCGTCGGACATGCCGAGGCTCGAGAGCGTGAGGCGGCCCGCCTGCTTGTCCAGCAAGCGCAGCACGACGCGCTCGCCGTGCCCGGACGGAATCGTCGCCACGCGCACGTCGACGGCGCGGCCCGCGATGCGCAGCGAGATGCGGCCGTCCTGCGGCAGGCGCTTCTCCGCGATGTCGAGCTTCGACATGACCTTCACGCGCGATACGACGAGCGGCGCGACGGCGCGCTTCGACTGCAGGACTTCGCGCAGCACGCCGTCGATGCGGAACCGCACGGTCATGCGATTCTCGTACGGTTCGATGTGAATGTCCGACGCGTTGTCCTTCACGGCTTGCGTCAAAAGCGCGTTGATGAGCCGAATGATCGGGGCTTCGTCATCGCTGTCGATCAGGTCCGACGGCTCGGGCAGCTGCTGCGCGACCGCAAGCAGGTCGGTGTCGTCGTTCAGGCCTTCGACCATTGTCATCGCGGCGCCGCTCTCGTACGCGGCCTGCAGCTTCGCGTCGAACGTTTCCGAATCGACCTCCGTGAATCGCACCGGCATGCCCGCGAAGCGGCGCACCTCGGCAATGCTCTGCGCCGCGGCGCCCGTTCTGTAGATGGCTTCCGCAACGTCATCGTGTAGCTGCTGGATCAGCACGCCATGACGCTTGGCGAACGCAAACGGCAAGCTCCGCTGTGCCGCAGGCGAGCTCGGCGCCGTGGCAACGGCTCCGTGCTTGGCGCCACGGCGGTCCTCTACGACCGCGAGGCCCGACGTGTCGATGTCGGCTCTATCGAGGTTCACTGCCATCGGGCGGGGCGGCGTTCGGGAGGACGGTTTCGGGCGGCTGCTCTTCAGGCAGCGGGAGCTCTTGCTCTTCGGGCAGCGGCGGCAACTCCGGCCGCTGGAACTCGCGCATCAGCATGACCGGGTCGGCGGCCAACTGGCGCTGCAGATCCTGGATGTAGCGGTACTTCGCGTTCGTCTGGAAGCGCGCATCCGCCGCATTGCGCAGAATCGTCGGGCGGATGAACACCATCAGGTTCGTCTTCTTGCGATCGCTCGTGCGGGAACGGAACAACCAGCCTAAGCCCGGAATCTTGCCCAAGCCGGGCACGCGCCGGTCCGACTCGCGCAGCTGATCGTCGATCAGCCCGCCGAGCACGAGCACGTCGCCGTCGTTGACGAAGACCGACGTCGTAATCGTGCGCGTGTTCGTCACGAGGTCGGCTGCGCCCGCGACGCTCGCGGCCAAGCTCGAGGTCTCTTGCTCGATATCGAGCTTCACGCCGCTACCTTCGTTGATTTGCGGCGTGATCTTCAAGTTCGTGCCGACCTGCTCACGCTGGATCGTTTGAAACGGGTTCACGGAGCCTTGGTTCGCGCCGGTATTCGTGAATTGGCCCGTCACGAACGGGACCTCTTGGCCGACGCGTATCTCGGCTTCCTCGTTGTCGAGCGTGACGATTTGCGGGGTCGAGACGATGTTGGTCTCGCCGTCGCCGCGCAACGCGTTCAGCAACGCCGCCCAGCCGCCCGGCCCGGACAGCTTGCCGATGCCGATCGAAATGCCCTCGGCGATTGCCGAGAGGTTCGGTGTCTCGGCGGCCGCCGCGCTCGCGAGCCCGAGAATGCCGCCGCCGCCGGCGTTCGAGAAGTTCGTGATGCCAAGGAACTCGTCGTCGGCTCGCAGCCACGTGACGCCGAGCGCCGCCGTCTCTTCTTCGCTGAGCTCGACGATGATCGCGTCGACCTGCACCTGCAGACGCGGAATGTCGATCTGGTTGATGACCGCGAGCATGTCGGCCCGGACGCGTTCGGGCGCGTTGATGATGAGCGCGTTCGTGCCGGCGTCCGCCCAGATCGTGACGGGGCCAGCCGCCGCGGCCGCCGCCCCTTCAGCAGGCGCTGGGGCGGTTCCACCGCCGCCTCCGCCGCCGAATTGCGACTGGAGCTTCGTCGCTAGATCCTCGGCATCGGCGTAGTTGAGATACCGAACCAGAGTGTTGCCGCCTTCGGCCGCCGGCGTGTCGAGGTGCGCGATCAACGCGCGCATCTGCAGCTTGACGGCACCGTTGCCCGACAGGAGCACGCTGTTCGTTCGCGGGTCGGGGATGACCTGGATCGGCGGCGAGCCGCCGGCCGCCTGCGCCGCCGTGTTGAGCTGGCCGATCATGCGGACGACTTCGTCGGCCGAGGCATTCTCGAGCTGAATCACCTCGATGTCCTGAGTGCCGGCCTGATCCATGCGCCGGACGAGCTCGATCATGCGGCGAATGTTCTGCGGCCGGTCGGCGATGATCAGCGTGTTCGAGATGCCGTGCGCCGCGAGATGCGCCGATTGCGGCAGCAGCGGCCGCAGTATCGGGACCAGCTGCTGCGCACCGATGTTGTCGAGGACGATCGCCTGCGTGACGTAGTCTTCGCCGGCGCCGAACCGCGCGTTCGCGTCGGGCACGATCATGATCGTGTTGCCGTTCTCGAGCGGGATGAACCCATGTACCTCGAGCGCAGCGAGGAACGTCCGATAGAACGCATCGGCCGTCATCGGGGCGTTCGAGAGGACCGTCACCTGCGCGCGCACGCGCGGATCGATGATGATCGGGCGCCCGATGACCTGCTGAACCTGCTCGACGACCATGCGGATGTCCGCGTCGCGATAGTTGGCCGTGTAGAGCGTTTCTTGTTGTGCTTGCGATTGCCCGCCGATGAAGCAGGCACAGATCGCCGCGAATAACGCAGCGTGCCGCAAAGGCGTGCGCCGCCACGCGCCGGCTTGGCCGCGCGTGCCCGCGTTGGAGGTTTTCACTGGCGATTCTCCTGGAGTCTTTGTAGTTGTGTTGTATCGATGACGATGACCTGCGGTACGCCGTCGCGCAGCACCGTGACATTCGCTTGTGTCGACTCGCCTAGGGATTGTAAGACTTGCAGGCCTTGACTGGGATCATCGAGCACAGTGCCGTTGATATCGGTGACGACGTCGCCGGCCTGGAGGCCGAGCGCATCGAACGTCGCCCGATCGCGGCCCGGGTTCACGCGAAACCCGACGACTTGCCCTTCCTGGACGTGCGGCGCCAGCCGCACGATGTCCGTGAGGCGAGCGGCATTGTCGGTAATGGTGTCGCGCAGCGAGGCCTGCGGCTGCGGCTGCGGCTGTGCCTGCGGTAACTGCGGCATCCCCATGACCGAGCCCGTCGAAGCCGCGAGATCCTTCGGCAGCCGCAAGGTTTCGAGCCGGCCGCTGCGATCTATCAGAACGCGGTCGGAATAGACAGAATGCAGCGTGGCGCCGTCCGCGCCATTGATCGACTGGCCGACAAAGTAGTTCTTGCTCTCACTGCGGCTCTCGATGATGACCTGGCCGTTCGGGTCACCCTCTTTCGAGAGGATCCCTCTGAGAGTCAGGCTCAGCGTCGTATCGGGCGCGTCGACGACGGCGGCGACAGCGACCTGCGGTTGCGCCGCGGCTTCGCCGAACAGGTGCGAGCCCGTCAGCGAGCTGTAATCGCTCGCGGGTCCGGTGTTGGCTGCTGCCTCCACGGGACGCGGCGCCGGCGCGGCTGCGGGAGTCGACCCCGGCACCAGGGCCCACGTCAGTGTGGCGAGTTGGTACGCGATCGCGATGACGAGCAGGGCCGTGACCCCGGGGGGCGCATACTGATTGACCGTGGTGAACCACTGTTCCGGTGGGCGGTCTCTCCATTCGGCGAGTCGCTTCGCGACATCCATGCGAGTGCTCGGGTTCCGACGATCGATCAGGCTAGATCGAGCATGATAGGGCAGGTGCTTCGTGCGTAACAAGTCACTGAATTCATTGATACTGTCGAGTACATCAAACTACGGTCACACACGGGGGAGCTACCCTTGCGCAGCTGCGCTGCTTGGGTTCAATTGACCGCCGTCGGTCGATAGAATTCCCGATACATGTCCCACGATTCCGAAAAGGGTGACCGAATCGACGATCACGGGCTGGCAACAGCCGAAGCTAAACCACGTCTAAAGCGGCCGCCTCTGTATCGTGTGATCTTGCTCAACGACGACTACACCCCAATGGAGTTTGTAGTCGAAGTGTTGCAGAAGATTTTCTCTTTGGATCGAACTACGGCGACCCGCATCATGCTCGAGGTGCATACCAAGGGAAAGGGCGTATGCGGTGTCTATACATATGAGATAGCGGAGACGAAGGTCGCGCAGGTAACGGGCCTTGCACAACAGCACCAGCATCCGCTGCTTT
>Ga0111538_10007823_pt1 | contig 14374 bp, 18 predicted proteins | sample SoiMethybrSBSTD1_FD_79669 | JGI IMG/M metagenome (GOLD analysis project Ga0111538, IMG submission 79669) | Bulk soil microbial communities from a Populus tree surrounding site in Tennessee, USA - Soil MetaG P. TD hybrid SBSTD1 (version 2)... | ecosystem: Environmental > Terrestrial > Soil >... | reverse complement strand
TCGCGAGCAGAGGAACCAGCACGATTGCGACAACGGCGACCCGCAGGTAGAGCCTGCGGGTCGTTGTCGGCGCACCGCCAGGAAAGACCGATTCGACCGGAAAGCGCGAGGTGAAATCGCGGACGGCACCTTCCGGGTCGCTCCCGATCGCATCGGCGTAGCCGCGAACGATCGAGCGCGAGAAGATGCCGCCGGGCAGCCGCGCAACGTCGTCTCGTTCGAGCGCTTCGAGCGTCCGCACAGAAATCTTCGTGCGTTCGGCAATGTCGCGCAGCGACACGCCGCGCTCCTCTCGCAGGATCTTCATCCGCGGTCCGAAGTCTCCGGCCACTTCCGTCGCCATCATTCGGGATGGGATTGTCAGGGCTGCAATCGGAGGTGTCAATAAATCCCGCCGGGTACATGCCCGACCCCGGCGAAGAGCGAGATCGCGGCAAACCCCGCCGCACCAACCCCGGTCAGCATTGCGGCGCGCTCGTGGGTGACACCACCCACGGCAAGTACCGGAAGCGTCGTCCGCGAGACGACCGATCGCAGCGCCTCGAGGCCGACAGCCGGACGTCCGGGCTTCGATGACGTCTCGAACACCGGCCCGAACACCAGATAATCGAGGCCGCCCTCGTCTGTCACGCGTTGCGCTTCGTCGGGATCGTGAACCGATCGGCCGATCAGGAACGGACCGGGTGCGATCGTTCGGGCGCGCAGTGCCGGAATCGAGTCACCACGCAGGTGGACGCCGTGAGCGCCCGCGGCGATCGCCACGTCGAGCCGATCGTTGACCAGCACCCGTGTCGAGGTGCCGTCGACGGCAGCCACGCATGCGCGCACCAGGCGCAGGAGCGCGCGCCCTTCGAGGTCACGCTCGCGGATCTGCACGAGGTGTACCCCTGACCTCGCCGCAGCCGCAACCTGTGCGATCACACCTTCTTCGGTTGGCGTCGTGAGTTGATGCCGGTCCGTGATCAGGCAGACAACCGGGCCCACCCTACTCCTCGGTGACGTGCGAGGAGTGGATGCTCAACGCCGGACCGGTCGACCGCGCGGCATACATCGACAGCAGCTCGAAGCAGCCGGCGAGCGCGTTGACCACGCCGAGCCCGGTGACGGCGCCGCGCACGAAGTTGTTCGTCAGAAACGGGTGGAGCTGCGGCACCAGCCCCGCGAAGTAGTTGCGATCCCAGTAGGCCGACCACGGGATCACGATCAACACGAATCCGAATTCGAGGAACAGCGCCGAGCGCAGGAGACGCATCACGACCCGACGCTCCAGGCGCCAGGGTCGGTCAGTTCCAGCGGGAGGTCGAACAGCGAGCCCTGTGGTTTGAAGGATCGGCGGTGAAGCGCCGAGTAGCCGAAGCGTGCGACCGCGGCGAGATGTTCCGCCGTCGCGTAGCCCTTGTGATGGTCGAATCCGTAGCGCGGATCGGCCTGATGGTGGACCACCATCTCCCGATCGCGCGTGACCTTGGCGACGATCGAGGCCGCGGCAATCGCCGCGCACTTGCGATCACCCTTCGCGATGCCGCGCTGCGCGATGTAGAGATCGGGAATTCGAAACGCGTCGACCAGGACCATATCGGGGAGCGGGGCTATTGCAAGCAGCGCGCGACGCATTGCCTCGAGCGAGGCGCGATGGATATTGATCGCATCGATCTCGACCGGCGATACAGCGGCAACCGACCAGGCAAGCGCCCTCTTCGTGATCTGCGTATACAGGCGCTCGCGCTCGAGCGCCGTAATCATCTTCGAGTCTGAAAGACCGGCGATGTGACGGTCCGGATCGAGAATCACGGCGCCAGCGACCACGGGGCCGGCCAGACAGCCGCGCCCGACTTCGTCGCATCCCGCCACACGATAGAACCCCCAACGCCGGCAGGCGTTTTCGAGAGTTCGCATGGCTCTTACGCGAACCATGTCAGTTCCCAAATCCCAACGGGTCTTGGGATTCTACGCGCGTTTGGTTTCCTTCATTCGTGCCGCCTTGCCCTTCAGATTGCGAAGGAAGTACAGCTTGGCGCGCCGTACGCGAGCGGAGCGGACCACGTCCACTTTGGCAATCGTCGGCGAGTGCAGCGGGAAGATGCGCTCGACGCCCTGACCGAACGACACCTTGCGCACGGTGAACGACGCGCGCGTGCCGCCGCGGTGCATGCCGATCACGATGCCCTCGAAGATCTGGATGCGTTCTTTATCGCCCTCGCGCACTTTCACGTGCACCCGGACGGTGTCCCCAGACTTCAGGTCCGGCCGCTCGGTCATCTGCGACTTCTCGACCAGCTCTATCGCGCCCATGATCTCCTCCCGTCGACGTCAAAAGTCAAAAGTACCGAAGTCAAAAGTAAGTGAGAAGGAGGAAGTACGGAAGGCAGTCGACAGGTCCACTTGACGACTTACTTCGGACTTTTGCCTTCTGACTTTTGACTTTCCCCCCGAATCTCATCCAGCAGCGTCCGCTCTTCCTCGTCGAGCGCCGCGTCGTCCAGCAGCTCCGGCCGCCGGTTGAGCGTTTGCGCCAGGGCCGCCTTCTTCCGCCAGCGCCGGACCTCCGCATGGTGTCCCGACAGCAGCACGTCGGGCACCTTCTCGCCGCCGTATTCCGCCGGCCGCGTGTAATGCGGGTGATCCAGCAATCCGCGCCGGAACGAGTCTTCCTCGACCGACTGCTCGTCGCCAACCACACCCGGCACGAGCCGGCTCACCGCGTCGACGATCGCGAGCGCCGGAATCTCGCCACCGCTCAGCACGTAGTCGCCGATCGAGAGCTCCTCGGCGCCGACCAGCGCCGATACTCTCTCATCCACCCCCTCATATCGGCCACAGAGCAGCGCGACATGCGCGAGACGACTGAGACGCTCCGCTTCCGCCTGCGTGAAACGTCGTCCCTGCGGCGACGTGATCACGATCGCCGCGGGAGCACCACGCGTCTCACGAATCCGTTCGACCGCCCGCACCAGTGGCTCGGGCTTCATCACCATCCCCGGCCCGCCGCCGTACGGCACATCGTCCACGCTGCGATGCCGGTCGGTCGTGAAGTCGCGCAGGTCGTGCACGACGATGTCGAGCACCCCACCTTCGCGCGCCCTCGCCACGACCCCCTCCGACAGACCGGCTTCGACCATCCGCGGGAAGATCGTGACGATGTCGAATTTCATCGGTCGGGCCGCCTACAGGCGACCCCTGCGACCGTCTCGGTCAAGCGCTCGATCGTTGGGGCCGGCTTTTGCGGGCCCGCGTTCGTTCAACTCCAGCAGTCCGTCGGGCGGATCGATCCGAATCCGCCTGGCCGCCAGGTCGACTTCGACGCAAATGTCGACGGCGAACGGAATCAGGATTTCACCCCGGGGACCGTCGATCGCCAGCAGGCTGCCACCAGCACCGCCGTCCACCCTCGCCACGTCGCCAACCGGCTCTCCGCTCGTCGTCTCGACCGCGCAGCCAACAAGCTGGAACTGATAGAAGACTCCGTCCTGCAGCTCCTGCAGCGACTCTTCAGGGACTCGCAGCTCGACGCCCGCCAATCGCTCGACGTCCTCGATCCGCTCGAAACCTTCGAACCCCACAATCGGTCGACCGTTCTGCACCCGCATCGTCGAGACGATCAACCGCTCATCGCCGGCGTCAACGCGTGTCCACACGATCGCGCCCGCCGCAAACCGCTCTTCGACGAAGTCGGTCTCGGGATTCACGACCACCTGACCGCGAATCCCGTGCGGTCGTGCGATGCGACCGACCAATATCATCGAGTCCCAGTCCACGCGAAAATCCCAAATTTGGGCTTTGGGTTTTAGTCGCGTATATCCAACTGAGCCCGAACTCCCTGCTTCTCGGCTGTCAACACCACGAGCGTCCGCAGCGCTGCCGCCGTCCGACCCTGCCGGCCGATGATCTTTCCCATGTCGCCCGGCGCCGTCGTCAGTTCCAGCACGGTCATCCCGCGACGCTGCGTGTCGGTCACTCTCACGGCGTCAGGATGATCGACCAGCGCGCGGGCAACGACCTCGATGACCGAGCGCAGCGCGCTGCTCGCTTCCGGGTTCCCTGCCGCTCCGCGCGCGTCGTTCATTACTCGGCCGCCGGCGTGGCTGCCGACGCCTCACTGGTCACGGCTGGCGCGGACAAGTCCTTCGTCAGATGTCGCGCGATCAACGTGCGGACCGAATCCGACGGCTGCGCACCCTGCTTCAACCAGTGCGCGATGCGCTCCTTGCTGATATCGACGCGCGCCGGCCTGGTCCGCGGGTTGTAGGTCCCCAGGTTCTCGACGAAGCTGCTCTCGCGCGCCGATCGTGCTTCGGTCACCACTACGCGGAAGTACGGCTTCTTCTTCGAGCCGACCCGCCTCATTCGGATTGATAGCATTCAGTCCTCATCGTGTCTTGATCAGGCCCCATGGGCCGCCCTTCTTCCGCTTCTTCCCGTGTCCCGCTGGCGAGGCCGCGTGTCGCGGCATGTTCGCCGCCATCTGCGGCGGCAGCCGCGCGCCCTTCGGCAGTTTCGGCATCCCGCCACTGCCGATCATCTGCAGCACCTTCTTCATCTCGGTGAACTGCTTCAGCAGACGGTTGACTTCTTCGACCGACGTGCCGCTGCCCGACGCGATCCGCTTGCGACGGCTGCCATTGATGATGCGGTCGTTGCGCCGCTCCTCGGGCGTCATCGAGCAGATGATCGCTTCCACGTGACCCATCTGCTTCTCGTCCGGCTTGTTCTGAACCGCCTGCTTCAGATCGCCGAGGCCGGGGATCATCCCGAGGATGCTCTCGAGCGGACCCATCTTCCGGATGGTCTTGAGCTGTTTGCGGAAGTCGTCCAGCGTGAAGTCGTTCTTCCGCAGCTTTTCTTCGAGCTCTTCGGCTTCGCCTTCATCGATCGCCTGCTCGGCCTTCTCGATGAGCGACAGCACGTCGCCCATCCCGAGCATGCGCGACACGATCCGATCGGGATGAAACAGCTCGAGGTCCTCGAGCCGCTCGCCGCTGCCGACGAACGCGATCGGCACGCCAACGACGGAGACGACTGAGAGCGCCGCGCCACCGCGCGCGTCGCCATCGAGCTTCGTGAGCACGACGCCCGTGACGCCAACGCGGCGGTTGAACTCGCCCGCGCTCTTGATCGCGTCCTGGCCTGTCATCGCGTCGGCGACATACAGCAGATCCGACGGCGTCACCGCCTCCTTGATCTGCTGCAGTTCGTCCATCAGGTCGTCATCGATGTGAAGTCGACCGGCGGTGTCGACGATGACGGTGTCGAAGCCTTTGCCACGGGCCTCGGCGAGTGCACCCTTCGCCCGCTCGACCGGGTCCATCGTCTCGGGTTCGTAAACCCGCACGTCGGCCTTTTCACCGACGACAGCCAACTGGTGGATCGCGGCGGGACGGCGAACGTCCGTCGAGACGAGCAACGGATGGCGCCCCTGACGCTTCAACCAGAGGCCAAGCTTGCCTGACGTTGTCGTTTTGCCGGAACCCTGGAGACCGAGCAGCAGCACCACGCGTGGAGTGGGTGCATCCTTCCGCAATCCGCCTTCGGCGTCCCCGAACAAGGCCAGGAGCTCGTCTCGAACGATCTTGATGACCTGCTGGGCCGGGGACAGGCTCTTGAGGACGGCCTGGTCCGTCGCCTGGTCCCTGACGCGATCGATGAACGCCTTGACGACCTTGAAGTTGACGTCGGCCTCGAGCAGCGCCAGGCGGATCTCGCGCAACGCCGTCTCGACGTGCTCCGGGGTGAGACGGATCTCCCCACGCAGCGACTTGAAGACGTCCTGAATGCGGGTGCTGAGCGAATCAAACATGAGGGTACTGCGACACTAAACCCAACTGGCGCAAACCCTTATCTTAGGCGAGCTTGTCGGGTTCGGCAAGTACACGCCGGCTTATAATCGGTTGTTTGTCCTTTGAAAACAGCGGCCGCCACGGAGGTGGTCGGCTGACAGGAGCACGGTTTTCATGATCCGTTCTACCGGTCTATGTGTCGCGCTTGCTCTCACGGCCGTCCTCGCCCTGCCGAGTTTGGCCCCGGCGCAGGCCGAGAACACTCTCGGCACTCTCGGCGCTGGCGTCGCCGGCGAAAGCAGCACCCCCGGGAAGTGGACGCCTCCCGCGGGGCCTGCCCCGAGGCTCGCAAGCGGAAGGCCGGACTTCAGCGGGGTCTGGGATCATCCCTACGTGCCGGACATGAGCATTACGAACCGTCGGGATCCGACGCTGCAGAAGGGGCCTGGGACCCTTCCTTACTCGGACGCCGGGCTGAAGAACATCAAGGAATACGATCCGGACAAGAACGGCGACTACACGGCGATGTGCATGCCGTTCGGGCTGGTGCGCTCGATCAATGCGCCCTACCCGATCCAGATCATGCAGAACGACAAGTACATCGCTTTCCTGTTCGAGCAGAGCACGTGGTTTCACGTGGTGCCGTTCAAGGATCGACACTCCGAGAACCTCGATCCGAAGTGGTTCGGTGAATCGATTGCCAGATGGGACGGTGATACGCTCGTCATCGACACGATCGGCTTCAACGGATGGACGAGGCTCGACACGAAGGGCGATCCTCACAGCGACAAGCTGCACCTCGTGCAGACGTTCAAGCGGACCGACGCCGGTCACATCGCGCATACGGTGACGGTCGACGATCCCGTCTACTACACGCAGCCGTGGACCAATGATCGGACGTGGACGCTGACCAACGGCGAGTTGTTCGAGTACTCGTGCGAAGAGAACAACCGCCCGCTCTGGGAAGGTCGCCTCAAGATCTGGACGCCGCCCGCGTCAGAACCACCGCGTGGCCCGAACGTCATCGGGGAGAAGCCGACCAAATAGGATGGTGGATGGTGGTTCGTAGCTCAATGCCGCCATCAGGGCAGGCCACTATCCACCACCCACTATCCACCAACCAGCCACGATGTCCGAGTCACAACAGAAGATCGCGACGACGATCGGCGTGCCAGTGGCGCGCCGCCATATCTTCCTTTGCGCTGATCAGACCAATCCGAAGTGCTGCGACAAGGAGCGCGGCATAGCGGCCTGGGATTTCCTGAAGAAGCGGCTGAAGGAGCTCGGTCTCTCCGATCAGGGCGGGATCCTGCGGACGAAAGCCAACTGTCTTCGGATCTGCGAAGGCGGTCCGATCGCGCTCGTCTATCCGGAGGGGACCTGGTATCGCGAGTGCGACCCGCCGGCCCTCGAACGGATCATCCAGGAGCATCTGATCGGTGGGCGGGTCGTGGAGGATCTCGTCATCACGACGCATCCGCTTGGTACGTGACGCTCAGCGCACGTTCAACGTTCGTTCAAGATCGCCCAAATGATCCGCTCCTCCTCGAGGTCCCTACTTCACGACTCGTAATGTCACTTCGACCTTCACGACTTCGCCCGTGACCCGATCGGCCGCGGCGGTGAACTGACGCGTCTGTCCGTCACGCAGCACGAGATTGTTGGCGGCGGTCATCGAGCGAATAACCGGTAGCGTCGGTATGCCCTGGACACCTCCTGATTGCGTGTTCGGCGCAAGTGAGTTCTCCTCGATCGTGATCGAGACGTCGAATTGACCGTCGGGCAGGATGCCGGCGCGAGAGTCGATGTTCGTTCCCACATCCTGATACTGGACGGGCCCGCCGCCCGCAACGGGACCGACCGGTTTGCCGTTTTGATCGGTTGGAGGCGCGAACGTCGAAATCGGCACGCGGCCGCCCATCCGCAGGCGTGTCACCGGCCGCAACTGCGACGGCCCTTCCGTCGCGTTTACTGACAGGGAATACGGAGCGCTGCTCACCTTCTTGTCGCCCTTCTCACCCGTGTAGCGCGCAATCACCAGATCGATTTGCAGCGGCACGATGCGAGACGGTGGCGCCGGGGCGGCAGGAGGAGCAGCCTCTGCTCGTGGTGCCGGCTGCTCGGGCGGCTTGCCAGTGTCACTCGGCTTCTGCTGAGCGAGCACCGGCGCGGCGGCGATCGCCGCGATCACGAACGCCGCCAACAGCATGGATGTATAGGTCTTCACTGCTCTTCTCCTCCGAGCGCTGCGATCTGCGGCAGCGGCTCGATCACCAGTGGTGGAATGCTGATGTCCATCGGCTCCGCCGAGGCCTCCGGTGCGTTCGCCGTGGGGGCGAGCGCCCGCTGAAAACGCCCCTCCTGAACAGCCGTCACCAGCATCGCGAATGCGCGCTGCTCGTCGCGCGAGATCAGAACCTCTGAAGCACCTGACTCGCCTTCGTTCGTCGACGGCGAGCGTCCGCGACGTCCCGCCGTCGAAACACGACGGGTGGGCGCGGCGACGTTGGCAGAAGCGACCTCCGACGGTCGCGCAATCGCTTGCGGCGCCGGCGCAAGAGCGATGTCGCGGGCGTTCCGCGCGATCACCAGCTCCGGGTGTCCCGATTGCCACGACAGCGCGACCATCGCGACGACGACTGCCGCGACCGCCGCGGTCGCCAGCACCGGCCAGCGCAGGTGCCACCACGATGCCGGCGCCGGTTCGCTCGCGACGCGCGCGCGGATCTTCGCAACGAACTCGGGCGACGGATCGACCGCGAGCGCCGCTTCGATCTCGCGCTCCAGCGCCGCGTCAGTTACGCCTTCCGCTGGTTTTCGACCATCCATGACAGTGCATCCTTCAATTGCTGCCGCGCCAGGAACAGCCGCGACTTGACCGTTCCCTCGGGCAGTTCGAGCAGCGCGGCCACCTCTCGGATGTCGTGACCTTCGATGCCCGCGAGCACGACCACGACGCGCAGCTTTTCAGACAGGGCATCGATCGCGTTCCATAGCAAAGTCGACCGCTCGTGCGCGTCCGTTGAATCGATGGCCGTCGTCGGATTGACCGCGACAACGTCTTCGCGGGCGAGGCGTCGGCGATCGGACCGCTTGCGATCGAGCGCCAGGCGCCACGTCATGCGCACCAGCCAGGCCCGAAACCGGTCGCGATCGCGAAGCTGACGAAAGCTGCGATACGCCTTGGCAAACGCCTCCTGCGCGACGTCTTCCGCATCTTCGCGGTGTCGCAGGACGCCGAACGCCACCCGAAACGCGAGCGTGGACGATTCCAACAGCCGCGCTTCGAACTCGTGTTCAAGGTCCTGATCGACGCTCACGGCGTCGTTCCAGCGGCTGATGGCGGGGCGAACGGGCTCGACGCGTCCATGCATCTCGCTTCACCAGGCAAGACGCCGCGGGGGCGGAATGGGTTCAGTCCGGGGGTGGTGGATGGTGGTTGGTGGGTAGTGGTTGCGCGACCCCCATCCACTATCCACTAACCCGCCATCCGAGTCATACGGACGAGAGCGTATGTCCGAGCTTATCCTTCTTCGTCTTGAGGTATTTCCGCGTGGATTCGGAAGCAGGGATCTCGAGAGGTACGGCCTCGGATACCGCAAGCCCGTACCCCTGCAGTCCGACAAACTTTCGAGGGTTATTGGTCAGCAGACGCATGGTCCGCACGCCCAGGTCGCTCAGGATCTGCGCGCCGATGCCGTAGTCGCGCTGGTCGGCCTTGAACCCGAGGCGCTCGTTCGCTTCCACCGTGTCGAGCCCCTGATCCTGCAGTTCGTACGCACGAATCTTGTTGGCGAGGCCGATGCCGCGTCCTTCCTGATTGAGATACAGCAGCACGCCGCGGCCTTCTTCCGCGATCCGTGCCATTGCCGTATCGAGCTGCGCGCCGCAGTCGCAGCGCGCGGAGTGGAACACGTCGCCGGTGAGACACTTCGAGTGCACGCGCACGAGCACGTCCTTGCCGTCCTCGATGTCGCCGCGCACGAGCGCGACGTGCGTCTCGTTGTCGAGCAGATTTTCGTAGGCGTAAATGCGGAACGCCCCGTTCTCGGTCGGTAATTCCGCCGTGGCCACCCGCCTCACGAGGCGTTCGGTTCGCATCCGGTACTTGATGAGATCCGCGATCGTGATCATCAGCAGACCATGCTTGCGGGCAAACTTCGTCAGCTCCGGCACGCGCGCCATCGTGCCGTCATCGTTCATGATCTCGCAGATGACACCGGCTGATTCGAGTCCCCCAATGCGGGCGAGATCGACGGCCGCTTCCGTGTGACCCGATCGGACGAGAACACCGCCGCTGCGCGCCCGCAACGGGAACACGTGCCCCGGCCGAACGAGATCGCGAGGCCTCGACTCCGGCGAGATCGCGACGTGGACGGTGTGTGCGCGATCGGCGGCGGAGATGCCGGTGCTGGTGCCGTCCTTGGCGTCAATCGACACGCAGAACGCCGTATCGCGGAGCGACGGATTGTCGCTGCGCTCGAGCGGGATCTCGAGCTGATTGAGGCGGTCGGGCATCATGGCCAGGCAGATCAACCCGCGGCCGTGCTTCGCCATGAAGTTGATCGCATCGGCCGTCACCTTCGACGCGGCCATCGTCAGATCGCCTTCGTTCTCGCGGTCCTCGTCGTCGACGACGATCACCATGCTGCCGACCTTGATGGCGGCGATGGCTTCGTCGATCGTGGCGAACGGTCCGCGCTTGCGGGCGCCCTTCGCGATGTGCATCTTCGGCGGCATAACGGATCCTTGAAGGAATCAGGTACCAGGAATCAGGATCCAGGGCCGTCGGGGAATCAGCGTGAAGGAGTCAGCCTGAATGTCCGATCGGCTGTTTCCTGGCCCAGCCCTGATTCCTGATACCCGAGTCCTGATGCCTACAGTGTTTCAGGCGCGCGCGTCTTCACGTGCCCCACAGTCTCCAGCGCACGAACGACGTACTTCCCTATCATGTCGCACTCGAGATTGACATGATCGCCGACTCGACGTGACGACACATTCGTGTGGTCCCAGGTGAATGGAATGATCATGACGTCGAACTGACCGTCCCGCAATCCAGCGATCGTCAGACTAATCCCATCGACCGCCACAGAACCCTTCGCCACCAGATAAGAAGCCAAATCGGAGGAAAATCCAATGGTCAGCCAGTGCGCATCGCCGTCGGGCCGCACGGCCTCGACCACTCCCCGTCCGTCGACGTGCCCCTGAACGAAGTGTCCGCCGAAGCGACTGTCGGCGCGCATCGGGCGTTCGAGATTGACGACGTGGTCACGTTGCAACGAGCCGAGCGTCGTGACTCGCGCGGTCTCCGGACCGACGTCCGCGTGGATCGCTTCTCCATCGATGTGTGTGACGGTGAGGCACACGCCGTTCACGGCAACGCTGTCTCCCAGCTGTAACGCCGGCGCAAGCGACGTCTCGATGCGCACAGTGAGACCGCCGGTATCGGTGCGAGTCAGGGAGGCGATTCGCCCGACCGACTCAATCAAGCCGGTGAACATATCCTTCGATCAGAACATCAGCTCCGAGCGGCTCGACTCGGCGGTCGTGCAGCGCCGCGGATGAAAACGGTCGGCCATCGAGGAACGGAACCCCGGTGGGCCCGAGCGGCGCCGGCGACACATACATTTGAACGAAATCGACGACGCCTTCATCCCACGCCGCTGCATGAACGGCTGCCCCGCCTTCGAGCAGGAGGCTCTGAATTTCGAACGCGGCGAGCTCTCTCAGCGCTGGCATCATCTCGCCCGGCGCGATCGGCAGCAGCGTGGCTCCCGCATCGCGCAGCCCGCGCGCACGATCTGCCTCGGTGGTGACTGCATCGGACGACGTGACGATGATCACCGGCCCCGCATCGAGCGTGCGGAGCACACGCGCATCGATCGGCGTGCGCAAGCGGCGGTCGAACACGACACGCGTGAGTGGCCGCTCGCGAAACACTTCGCGGACGGTAAGCAGCGGGTTGTCGACGAGAACAGTCTCGGAGCCGACGGCAATCGCGTCCACCGTCGCGCGGACGTATTGCGCATGACGCAGCGCCGGGGCCGAGGTGATGGCGGTTCGCGTTCCCGGTGCCGCGGCGATGCGCCCATCGAGGCTCGTCGCCGCTTTCAGGATGACAAACGGTCGACCGTAGCGGACCGTCGTGAGAAATGGCTGGTTCAGCCGTGCAGCCGCCGCCCGGCCGGTACCCACGTCCACGCGGATTCCATGCTCGCGCAGTTTTTCGAAGCCACGGCCGTTGACCAGAGGAAACGGGTCTTCCATCGCCGCGACGACTCGTGCGATGCCGGCCGCGATGATCCGATCCACGCACGGACCGGTTCGCCCGATATGCGCGCACGGCTCGAGCGTGCAATACATCGTCGCGCCACGCGCCTGATCGCCGGCTTCCTCGAGCGCATGCACTTCGGCGTGCGGATCGCCAGCGCGTTCATGCGCCCCCTGCCCAAGAACGACGCCGGCGTCCGACACGACGCACGCACCCACGACCGGATTGGGCGAGGTGCGTCCGAGGCCGCGCTGCGCGAGCTGCAGCGCACGTCGCATCCATCGGCTGTCCGCGTCGGCGCCGGTGTCGGGTTGCGCCACGGCCTGAGCGAACACCATCCCGCCTACCACTTCTCCTGGAACAGGGCGTCGACGTATTCCTGCGGTGAGAACGGTATCAAATCGTCGATCCCTTCACCTACGCCGACGTAGCGAATCGGCAGCTTGAGATCGTTCGCGATGGCGACCGCAACGCCGCCCTTGGCGGTGCCATCGAGCTTGGTCAGCACGATGCCAGTGACGCCCGCGACGTTGGTGAACTCGCGCGCCTGCTGCACACCGTTCTGACCGACCGTCGCGTCGAGGACCAGCAGCACTTCGTGCGGCGCGCCATCGGCCGCACGGGCGGCAACACGGCGGATCTTGTCGAGCTCGTTCATCAGGTTCACGCGATTGTGCAGCCGCCCGGCGGTATCTACGAGGATCGGATCGCGCCCGCGTGCCTTTCCTGATTGAATCGCGTCGAACACGACTGCTGCCGGATCGGATCCTTCCTTCGCGCGAACGATGTCCACGTCGGCACGCTTCGCCCAGATTTCCAATTGCTCGACGGCTGCGGCTCTGAACGTATCCGCGGCACAGACGAGCGGCTGCCGTCCCTCGTTCTTCAGCAGATTCGCGAGCTTCCCGACCGTGGTCGTCTTGCCGGTCCCGTTGACGCCGACGATGAGCGTCACGTGGGGATGATGACCGTTCCTCTTCGATTCCTCGACCGCGTCGAAGATCCCACGGATCTCGTCCTTGACCAGGTCGCGCAGGCTCTCGTTCCTCCGTGCGCGATTCCTGACCGCGGTCACGATTCGCTCAGTCGCGGCAATCCCCACGTCGGCAGAGATCAGGACTTCCTCCAGCGCCTCGATCGTGTCCACGTCGATCGGCCGGGCCCGATGTTCCGGCGTATCGGCCTGCTCAACGATCTCCTCGAAACGGCTGACGATCTGCTGCTTGGTCCGCGTCAGCCCTTGCTTCAATCGATCAAGAAATCCCAAGTGTCAAACCCCAAATCCACATCCCAAATCCCAATCGCACATCACAGATCACGAATCACAAATGATCTAACCCACCTCGGCACGCTGCGGCCGGAGCATCAGATCCTCGAGCGCGGTTCGCGCGTTCTTGCGACCAGCCAGCAGCTCGGCGACCTGCGCCGCAATCGGCAGTTCCACCTCATGACGCGTCGCGAGCGCGAGCGCTGCCTCGGTGGTGCGAACGCCCTCGGCCACCATCTTCATTCCGGCGAGCACGTCGTGCAGCGACCGACCACGCGCGAGCTCCATCCCGACGTGCAGGTTTCGGCTGAGCTGTCCCGTGCAGGTCAGAACGAGATCACCAAGACCACTCAATCCCGAGAGCGTCTCGCGCTGTCCGCCAAGCGCACAGGCAAGCCGGGAGATTTCAGCGAGTCCACGCGTAATGAGCCCGGCCACCGCGTTGTGGCCGAGACCGAGCCCCTGCGTCACGCCGGCGGCAATCGCGATCACGTTCTTCAGGGCGCCGCCGACTTCCACACCGATCACGTCGCACGTGCCGTACAGCCGAAAGTACGGCGCACGGAACTCTCGCTGCACCTGCTCGACCACGGCGTGATCGAGCGAGGCCACGGAGACCGCGGTCGGCAGCTGCCGTGCGAGCTCGGACCCGAAGCTGGGCCCGGACAGCACCGCCACTTTCACGTCGCGCCCCAGTTCCTGCTCGGCGATCTCCGAGCCGCGCAACAACGTGCCCTCCTCCAGGCCCTTCGTCGCGCTGACGACAATCGCCGAGCGGCGCACGAGCGGCGCCGCCCGTTGCAGGATGTCCCGCAGCCCGTGCGACGGCACCGCCGCCACGACGAGATCACTATCCTGCAGCGCGTCGGCGAGATCCGCCGTCACCCGCAGGCGATCCGGGAACGTCACGTCGGGCAGGTAGACCGCGTTGGCGCGACGTGTCTGCATGTCCGCGATGAGGGCCGCGTCTCGTCCCCAGAGTCGCGCCTCGTGTCCGACACGGGCCAGGTGCACGGCAAGCGCAGTGCCCCAGCCACCCGCGCCGAGAACGGCTACCTGTCG
>Ga0111538_10007819_pt1 | contig 14380 bp, 12 predicted proteins | sample SoiMethybrSBSTD1_FD_79669 | JGI IMG/M metagenome (GOLD analysis project Ga0111538, IMG submission 79669) | Bulk soil microbial communities from a Populus tree surrounding site in Tennessee, USA - Soil MetaG P. TD hybrid SBSTD1 (version 2)... | ecosystem: Environmental > Terrestrial > Soil >... | reverse complement strand
CTCCGCGTTGAGGAAGGCTCGCTCTACCCCGCCCTTCAGCGCATGCACAAAGTCGGACTGGTGGATGCGAAGTGGGGGCTCTCCGCCACGAATCGCCGCGTGCGGCTGTACACCCTGACGCGCGAGGGGACGCGCCATCTCGAGCACGAGGTCTCGCGGCTCGAGCACATGTTGGACGGCATTACGCGCGTGCTGGCTCTGGCGCGATCATGAATTGGCTCAGCCGCCTCGTGGCACGGCGTCGTCTGCACGAGGAGTTGGCTGAAGAGATCCAGGAACATCTGGACGAGAAGATCGCGGATCTCATCGAGAGCGGCATGCGTCGCGAGGACGCCGTTCTGGCCGCGCGCCGCGCGTTTGGCAACGTCACCCTGACCGCGGAGCGCGGACGCGAGGTCTGGGGTTGGCCGTCGATCGAAACGTGGTGGGCTGACGCGCGCTACGGCTGGCGCCAGCTGCGCAAGAGTCCCGGTTTCACGCTGGTCGCGGTCGTGTCGAGCGCCCTGGGCATCGGCGCGAGCACTGCGGTGTTCTGTGTGATGTACGCGGTCCTCATCAACCCTTACCCGTACACGGATCCCGATCGCCTCGTGCATCTCCACGTGCTCGACCAGGGCGGCTTTCTGTTCGACCTGCCGCTCTCGAGCCAGCAGTTCGAGGAGTTTCAGCACGCGCCTGTCCTGGCCGCCGCGATGGCCATGGACGTCGAGGGCATGGCTGCCACGGGCGGTGATGGTCCAGAGCCGGTGAACGCGGGATTTCTCTCGCGGAACGCATTCGATTTTCTCGGAGTGCCTCCTCTACTCGGCCGAGTGTTTGCCAACGATTCGGCCGGGCAAGACGTGGTGCTGAGCTACGCCTACTGGCAGTCGCACTACGAGGGTCAGTTGAACGTGCTTGGACAAGTCCTCGAGCTCGATCACAAGAGCCACCGCATCATCGGCGTGATGCCTCGCCGCTTTGCCTGGTGGAACTGCGATGTCTACCTCCCGCTCGCCCCCTCGCCGGATCCGGATCGGCTCGCGAGTGTCTTCGCGCGTCTCAAGCCTGGTGTAGACGATGATGCGGCCGAACGCGCGCTGCAATCGCTCACGGCCGGCCTCGCGCGGCAGCGGCCCAACCGGTTCCCGTCCTCGTTCAGGATTCAGGTCGTCCATCTCGACGAGATCGCGGCCGGCCAGCTCTCGGGGACACTGACCGTCATTGGCGGGGCGGTCGGCCTGCTGCTCCTCATCGGCTGCGCCAACATCTCCATCCTGCTGCTCGCCAGGGGAACTGGACGCCGACACGAGATCGCGGTGCGGGTCGCGCTCGGCGCGAGTCGCAGCCGCATCGTGCGTCAACTGCTCACCGAGTCGATGCTCATTTCGATCGCAGGCTGCGCGCTCGGCATCCTACTGGCGCGTTCGGCAGTGGACCTTGTCGCGGTCCTGCTGCCGGAAGGCACGTTCCCAACCGAAGCCGCGATCGGGCTCAGCCAGCCGGTCATGCTTTTCAGCGCGTCGGTCGCGCTGGCGACCGGCATCATCTTTGGCCTGTGGCCGGCGGTGCAGTTCTCGGGCCAGACCGTGCGGCTCGGTTCGCAGCGGGTCGCGAGCCGTGGCAGCGAGCAGCACGCCCACTATTTACTGATCGCGGGACAGGTCGCCTTGACACTCGTCCTGCTCGCCGGCGCGGGCGCCACGGGTCGCGTGTTCGACGCGCTGCTCAGGACTCGGCTCGACTATGACCCGCAGGGCGTCACGTCGATCAGAGTCGATCTGCGGGACGGCACCTACAGCGCGTGGAGTGAGCGGGCCGCCTACTACGAACGCATCCGGCGGGCGGTCGCAGAAAACCCGGCGATCGCCTCTGCGGCGATTTCGCTGACCGATCTCCCGCCCGCCATGCCTTTTCGCAGCAGTCCGATCGAGATTCCCGATCGGCCGGCACTGGAGCCGCGATCAACGTTTCTCTCGGAAGTGAGCGCGGAGTATTTTTCGACCCTTCGCATCCCGCTCGTTCAGGGACGCGCGTGGAGTGCCTGGGAAACGTCGCGTGCCGTGCCGTTTGCGGTGGTCAACGCGTCGCTGGCCGAACGCTACTGGCCGGGGGCGAGTCCTCTCGGACAACTGATCCATCTGCCCGGCCTGAAAGCCACGACCTCGTGGGCCGTCGACTCGCCCTGGAACGATGGTTGGGTCGAGATCGTCGGCGTGGCCGCCGACACACCCAACACCGGGCTGCGGGATCCGACGGCGCCGACCGTGTACGTGCCATTTACTCTCGTCATCGGCGACTCGTTTCGCGTGATCACTCGCACCACCGGCCCGTTCCTCGCCGCGGCCGGACACGTTGCCGAGCAGATTCACGCGATCGACCCCAATCAGCCGATCAGCCAGATTCGCACGGCGGCGGATCTGCTCGACGCGCAAGGCTGGGCACGCGAGCGGCTGACGGCTTCGCTGTTCGCGGCGTTCGCCTTTCTCGGTGTAATGCTCTCTGCGGTGGGACTTTACAGCGTCGTCTCCTACGTCGTGTCGCAACGCGCGCAGGAATTCGGAATCCGCATGGCGCTCGGGGCGCGGCGCGTAGACGTGATTCGCCTGGTGTTGAAGTCAGCGCTCGAACCAACGGCGACGGGCGTCACGGTGGGCCTCGGCCTCTGTATCATCGTTAACCACTCGCTGGTGCAGTGGGTGCATGCCACCGTCCGCGATCCATATGTGATCGCGCCGATGGTCATCATGCTCGTTAGCGTCGCCACGCTCGCCGGCCTGGTGCCAGCCTGGCGGGCGGCCTGCGCCAATCCCGCGACGGTCCTGCGCGCTGATTGAGAACCTACCAGGCGATACCGCAGAGCGCGCAGAACCCCAGCGAACGACCATTACAGCACTCCCAGGTGTTCTCTGAGAGCTCAGTGAGTTCTGCGGTGAATGCCCGTCCGTCGAGATAGTCGTTGCTCCGGCTGGAACGGTGGGCTACCCTTTTTACGAGAATCTTATGAAAACCAGACTGATGGCTCTTCTGATCCTCGGCAGCTCCACCCTCATCAGTGCGCAGCGCCCGCCCGCGGCAGGTGATTGGCCACAGTGGCGCGGTCCGAATCGCGACGGATCGGCCCCCTCGTTCACCGTCCCGAAGGTGTGGCCCGAAAAACTCACGCAGAAGTGGAGCGTGGAAGTCGGCCTTGGCTACGCGTCGCCGGTGATCGTCGGCGATCGCGTCTTCATCTTCACGCGTCGCAATGACGACGAGGTGCTCGCAGCACTCGATGCCGCAACCGGGAAACAGATCTGGATCGCACAGTATCCCGCTCCTTACACCCTGGTTCGCGCGGCAGCCGCGCACGGTATGGGGCCCAAGGGCACTCCCGTCTTTGCGGACGGGAGGCTCTTCACCTTCGGCATCAGCGGCATCCTGTCGGCGTTCGACGCCGCGTCGGGTAAATTACTCTGGCAGAAGCCGGCACCCGCCGCCGGCCCGACCTTCAGCACCTCGCAGTCTCCCCTCTTCGATCGCGGCTCGCTTATCGCCCACGTGGGCGGCGACAAGGTGGGTGCCCTCACCGCGTTCGATCCCGCCACCGGCGATGCCAAGTGGAAGTGGGAGGGCGACGGTCCGGGCTATGGCTCGCCGATCGTGGCGGAAATCGGGGGCACGCGACAGATCATCACGCTCACGTTCCAGAATCTCGTTGGCGTCGCAGCCGATACCGGGCAGCTGCTTTGGAAGCGCGCATTCCGATCGCGGTCCGACGTCAACGCGCTCACCCCGCTTGTGTCCGGTTCGATGGTGATCGTTTCCGGCGGTGACGCCGGCGTACTGGCCGTGAACGTGTCGAAGAAGGGCACCGAATGGGTGGCCGAGGATGCGTGGCACAGCGACGAAACGTTCTTTCAGCTGAGCAACCTCACCATCGTGCGGGACGCCTTGTTCGGACTCTCGGCCGAGGGCATGGGGCGCTACGTCATCATCGATCTCAAAACCGGCAAGCTCGTGTGGTCCGGCGAGCCTCGCGCCGCCGCGAACGCGGCGTTTCAGAAGGCGGGCGACCTGTTGATCGTGCTCGAGGCCGACGGCGAGATTCTGATCGCCGACGGGGCGAACCGCACCGCGTTTACACCAACGCATCGTTACAAGGTATCGGAGGCGGCGACGTGGGCCGCGCCGGCGATCTCCGGCAACCGGTTGTTCGTCAAAGACCTGACCACTCTCGCGCTCTGGACCGTGGACTAGCACGACGAAAAACGCCCGCCGCCGGGCGATGGGCGCACGTGCGCTCCGGCGAGGCCTCGCCGAAGCCAAGCGAAGGCGGGCAGAGGCCGCAGAGATCGCAGAGATTTTGACCGCCAGCGATATGAGGGCGTCGTAGCACACTCGCTAGCGAAGCGTGTACTGAAGATCACTCGGTCTGGATCCCCCCACGAGAATCGCCGCGCTGAGTCCGTCTCACCAGCTCGACATCGCTCACACAGTCTATCGACAGCGGCCGACCGTGTCTGGTTGGGACTCGGGGCCGCGCCCACGGGCCCTGCCTTACACTTGAGATCTTGAGGAGAGGAGAGGGTCGTGACGGAGGATCTCAATCCGCAGGCGAAAGAGATGTCGGACGAATCGATGGTCCGCAATCTCGCCGCGCAGGCCGATGCCATCTGGCCGCAGGAGAAACCGCTGTTCGAACGCTATCGGCTGCCGGCCCAGCCGAATGTGCTCGATGCAGGCTGCGGCACCGGAGAAATCTCGCTGCGACTCGGTCAACTCTTTCCGGGCGCACGCGTGCTGGGGGTCGACCTGATCGACGCGCACCTTGAACTGGCGAAGACCCGATGCGCGGTACTGGGGCCGCGGGCCCGCTTCGAAAACCGAAGCATCTTCGAGCTCGGGCTGCCCGCCGCGGGATTCGATCTGACCGTCTGCCGTCATGTCCTACAGGCCATTCCACATGCCGAGCGAGCGATCGCCGAGCTCGTGCGGGTCACACGCCCTGGCGGCTGGATCCATCTGATCGCCGAGGACTATCTCATGATCCATTTCGAGCCGCGGCGTCTCGACGCCGACGACTTCTGGGGCGTCGCGCCGCGGCAATTTGGCAAGGCGATTGGAACAGACCTTCGGATTGGACGCAGCGTGTACCGCCTCCTGCGCCAGCTGCGGCTCGCGGACATCACCATCGACTACATCGTGGTCGATCCCCTCCGGGCGCCGCGCGCGACGATTGCCGCGATCTGGGCGGCCTGGCGTGACGGCTTTGGCGACGCGATTTCGGCCAACACTTCCATCACGCATGAAGCGTTCCTCGCCCATTTCGACGACATGATCGCGACGATTCAGGATCCTGACGGGTACGGCGTGTGGCAGGTCCCCGTGGTGGCCGCGCGCGTACCTTGAGCCGTCGTTCCTCCGCTTTCCGCATTGCGGGATAGCGGAGGATGCATGAGGCCAGCTCCGACTATCGCTGCCATGATTCTTGGGATGAGCCTGACGACGGCCGGTGTGCGAGCGCAAGCGACGGCCGGGCTGGTGACACTCCCGACCCCGGATGCTCACGGCGATGTGGACGGAGGTCGCGATGACCCGGGACAGCTGCGCTGATTGCGAAGATGGACCGAACCTTGCCGCTTTCATGACGCCGATCTACATCGCCAGGCGGTGCCGGTATTGGCGCGCTCGTCAACCGCGCAACGCGCGACCGGCATCTGCTGTATCTCGGACGCCGACCCAGGAGGTCAGTGATGCTGACCTCGAGACTTTCCCCCGAAGCATGCGGGGCTCAACATCGGCGTGCGATGGTAGGGCGGCGGAAATGCCAGATCACGCCTGTGATGGCGTGCGCCTTCCGTCGAGCACGATGATCGAGCGTTCGGCGACCTTGAGCAGTCTCGACTGGCGGGCGTCCTTGAGGATCTCGGCCACAGCCTCCAGCACCTCACGCTCCAGCGACTTGAGATCGCGCTTTTCGAGCGCGTCGCGGAGCTCCAGTTCGAACTGCGGGATGCCGTGAGGGTGATCGAGCGCAATCAGCGCCTGGCCGTTCCCGAACGGGACGAGCTCCACGCCTCGGAAGCGACGTAACACCGGCACCGGCGTCACCAGAATGACCGCATGTCGGCCGTAGCTGGCGAGCGCCGCCGGCGGTGAAGCTTTCCGCGCCGGCCTGGGCGTCCGATCGACGAGGCCGACAATCGCCCGTCCGACATCAACGTTCATGCGGCGCAGCCGTTCAATGACGTCGTCCGGCAGCGTCACCGTCAGGGAATGCGCGGGGCGGCCGAATTTCTTCGGACGGCCGCGCTGGATCTTCTGAGCTCGCATGGGATGGCCAGTATATAGTCGAGCCGCATATTTTCCACGTGAAAAATGTGCAGCTCTTGCTTAATGTTCAAAAAATAGAAAGACCGCACCAAGTCACGTGCTAAGATGCCCATCCATGGATCTACGCGCTGCGTTTTGTATCGGTGTCTGTCTTGCCGTCAGTGGCAGCTGCAGCGAGTCGTCCCCCTCCACACCTTCAGGTGGAGGCGCGCCGACACTCGATGCGCCGGCTGCTGACCAGCAACTCACCACGCTTCGACCCACCTTGAGAGTGAAGAACGCCACGGCGTCCGGCAGCGGAGCGAAAACCTACGAGTTTCAGATTTCAGACAGAAACGACTTCGGCGCAGGGAGTGGACCGGCGAGCGCGCACTATGCCGTCTCGATGACCAAGACGGGAATCCCCGAAGGCAGCTCGGTGACCGAGGTGATCATCGATCAGGATCTGCAACCGGCGACGCGCTTTTACTGGCGCTCGCGCCGGCTGCAAGGCTCGACGCCGGGCGAGTGGTCGTCGACGTTCACGCTTCGGACGCAGATCGTCGGCTATAACAAGGCCGGCGAACTGTACGATCCGCTCGTGAACGGGGAAACGGTGGCAGAGGCGCGGGTTAACGGGACGTCGTTCGTCGCGGGCAAGGGGCTCCGGCTGCAGGACACCCACGCGCACGTGCGCTACCGGCTCCAGCAAACGATCGGGAATGGCGAGTTTTCGCTCGATGTCGAAGGCGTCTCGAACAATCCTCAGAACGTGGGCAAGCTGAAGCTCTTTTCGATGGACGACGACACGTCCAACCATTATTCGAGCGACTTCCTGATGAACGTGCAGTATCGCGGGTCCGACGGCAATCCGGATTACGCGATTTCTTTCAAGATGTTGATGGGTGAAGACACCGATGCCAGGAAGCTGGAGCCCGACTTCAACGAGAGATCCGCGGGCGTCAGGGCTCTCGATGCGGCCAGGACCTACCACTGGAAGGCGACGTGGGGCAATTTCATCCAGGTGGTCGTGCAGGACGGCGGCGTCGGCGGGGTCAATGGCAGTGGCTCCGGGCGCGGGGGCAGCACGACCTACGACAAGCGTGAGGACTCAAGCTTCAGCTACGGCCCGAGTCCGCACTACGCCTATCTGGGCGTCAACAACTTCGTCGAAGACACGGGTTCCTGGCCCGCCACCTATCGCAACGTCTGGATTGGGAACAAAGGGCGTCCCGCCTCGCTGGGCAGCGCCATGACACCGCTGCCATAAAGTGAATTAAGGATATCCGCATGTTGATCGTACGTACCTGGGGCCTTCTGTTGGTCGGAGCCGCCCTCGTCGCCTCGGCCTGCGGCGGCGGCGCGAGCGAACCCGCTTCGCCATCGCCAACGCTTGCCGCGCCGACTGCTTCATCCCCGATCGCCGGCAAGCATCTCACCGAAGCCGCGGTCACGCTGACCGTTGCGAATGCGGCCATTACTGGCTCCCCCGGCACCGTGAAGTACCGCTTCGAATGGTCCGAGGCTGACAGTTTCCCAGCCGACACCCGCACCGGATCGAAACAGGACATTCCACAGGGAACCGGTTCGACGTCCTACACGATCACCGATACCCTGCTCCCGAACTCCAAACTGTACTGGCGAGCACGCGCCTATACCGATACCGCGACGGGCGCATGGTCGGCCACGGAGACCTTCTTTACCCTCGACAAGGGATTCATTCAGGGTCAGCGGGTTTCGGATCCGCTCACGGATGGGACCACGGTCGGCACCCGGTTCGGCGGCACCTTGCTCATGGGACAGGGTTGGAAAGCCGATTCGGACAGCGACGGGCTCGATTACGTCATCCCGACCTGCTCGAGTTGTACTGTGGAATTCGACGTGACCAATTTCGGCAAGGCCCAGGGAGCACCAGCCCTCAAGGACTACAAGTGGCTCACGATGGGCGATCTGGGGGCATTCGGAAGCAGCTTCACCGGCCATCCCTGGAAAATGCACCTCGAACAGCGCAGTGACGGTGACGGCACAGGCATGAAGGTCGTCTGGCGCAATGGCGCCGCTGCCGAGGGCGCCAATCCGGGGGACCACACCATTCGAACCGAGTCAACCGTCGACTGGCGATCGGACGTGGTGTACCGCTTCACGTTCCGGTGGACGCCGTCCGGGTACACGGTGTCTGTGGGAACCGTCAACGCTGACGGCACTGTGTCCGGCAACCAGGTCTGGTTCCAGGATGGCGGTTTCGGAGCGTTCCCCTATGCTCCGCCCACTCACGTGATCTCACTCGGCACGCGTCCCAGGGCCGAGACGATGAAGGGTGCGATCTGGCGCAATGTGAGGATTACGCCGAACTAGGGCGTTTGCGCTTCCGCGCAACGGCTCAGCGAACGACAAACCGTTCTTCGTGCAGAAGGATCCCGTCCTTCGTCCTGAGCTCGACCCGCCAGTCGCCCGCGCTTCCGCTGTTGATCGTGTTGCGACTGTACGTGCGATACCCGTCACCTGGATTGGCGCGAATCGGGAGCTCCACGACTTGGTGCACGCGATCGCCCTGATACCAGCGGTGCAGGACCGTTGTGTCGCTCGAAGCCTTGACCCGTGTGTAGAAGACCAGCGGCCCCGTATCGACCGGGCTGTTGACCCCATCGCAACGCCAGTCGTCGGTGGAAAGGCGTCGGCACAAGCGTGCCTCAACAACGGTCAGCGAGGCTGGAGCCGCGTCCGGAGTTAATCGTCTCTCCCGCGCCGGGCTGGCGGCTGCAGGTGGGGCCTCCTTCGGCGTGGCCGGGGCATCCTTTGTCGTGGGCGGGGCGTCCTTGGGCGCGGGCGGTTGAGGGGTGAGTGCCGGCGTTGACGGCTGCGCCGGTCGTGAGGCCGTGTCGACTGCGGAAGATTCGGGCTGCGCATCCGAGCTGAACCAGGAGCGCGGCACGAAGACCACGACGAGAACAAGCGCAACCACGCTCAGGATGCCAATGACCAGGGAGCGAGGGGAGGGCGGCGTCGAACCGGTCGATCGAGGTTCGTCGCTCGACGGCTGCTCCTGCGATTGGTGCCCGCCACTTGGTGCCTGTGGCGGGTCGGCCGTCACCACAGGCGGCGAGGACGGCGGTTCGACGGCTATTCCACGAGCGTTGCAGAAATCACGCAGGTTCTTTCCACTGGTGGCGACAAACGGGTGGTCGGGGTCGAGAGCGGCGGTCGCGATGGCAAAGGCCCGTCGATAACACTGCTCGGCGTCGGCCAGTTTGTTTGTGAACTCGCAGACCACGCCGAGATTGTTCAACGTATTGGCGAGGTCTGGATGGAAGGGGCCGAGCTCGGCCTCCTGCAGGATAATCGCCTCGCGTAGGAGCCGCTCCGCCGAGCCGGAGTCGCCTCTGGCTGCGGCCTGTTCCGCCGCGTGGATCACCGACTGAGGTTCGCGCGCGTCAGGCATGGAGTGTTTGCGCGACAAGCCCAAGGAGCCAGTGGCGCTTGATGTCCACCAACGGTCGCAACATTGTAGAACGACGGTCGGTTAGTAGACAGTCGCTTAGTACTCGATGCGTTCCGACCGTATGCCGCGATCGGTCAGTTTGCTTTGCACGCTGTGGTTGCCGGCAAGATGCCCGGCTCCCACAGCCACAAACACGGTGCCCGGCCGGCGCAGCCGCTCCGCAATCCACTGCGCCCATCGAGTATTTCGATCCTCCAGCAATACCTTACCCAGTTGCGGAAGTTCGGAAAGGCCTTCGTTCATCAGGTCACCCAATCCGCTGGCGTCGCCTTTGGCCCAGAGGGTCATCTGCTCGTCGATCAACGCTGGACCTTCACTCAACTCATCCAGGGTGATCGACAAGAACGTGATCTGACTGGCTTCATCCAGCGAATCGAAAAAGCCTAGCTGCTGCTCTTCCGTTTCGAGTGCGCCGACAGTTTTCTTGCTGGCCTTCGCCGCCGCCAACAGTACCTCTTCCGCACCGCTCTCGGACTTCATGCCGCTCTTGACCAACTGCAGGGCGGACAGAGACATGGCGGCAAACCATGGCTTGAATTGATCGAACGCGGCCGCAGGCACACCAAAGGCCGCCATTTGCCGGCGATAGCGCTCCGCCAATTCCTTGGGGAGTTTTTCCAACAGCGGCGGACCGTCGGGGTCGACGGCAAACTTGAGCATCGCCGTTTGCGCCGCTGCCCCAGTCGACAACTCCGCTTCGATGATCAATTCGCTGGACTGGTCGAACGCTTCCTTGATCGCATCGTCGAACCACACCACTTTGGGATCGAGCAGATGGGCGGTGCCGAACAAGTAGATGGTGGTGTCGGCATCCTTGGTCACCCAGAGCGCTGGATCCGCATCATTGATCGGTGCCGCAGGCCGAGTCTGAGCGTGCGACAACGTGAAACAGAGGAAGACACCCAAAAGCGAGAGCAACGACTTTTTCATGGCAGTGTCCGGTTGATGGCCAGCTATGTCGGTGCACCCACGGCCGACGTGACCAATCTACCCTAGAACATCCGGATCCCTCAGCTACGGCAGCAACTCGTGACGCGTCGCTGATGAGCGGCTGGGCTGCCCCCCTCGTCACAGCAGACTATGGAGGCCAGGGCCTCGGATGCGCCGGATCGGGTCGGGCCGCTGGCGGTGGCGCCTCATCAGGACGATAGAACGGTTGGAGGGGATTGCAATGGTGATTGCCCAGGCCCTCGGAGAGTACGGGGTGGTGTCTGGCTTCGTCGCCGGGATCGGATGGCTCGAATCGGGGTATCACGCGCTCACGGATGTTGTTGGCGAGTGGGGAGTGACCGGCCTGGGCGCCGCCGTGGTGACGGTGGTGTTCTGGAAGGTGTTGACACGCCCCAGGTAGTCACCGGCCGCACACGCCCAGGCCGTCTTCATCCCGCGCGACACTCGACTGAGCGGGCGTATCATGGGCGCATGCTCAGACTTCTCGTGCGAGGCGCTGTAAGGCCTGTCAGGATCGTCGCGATCGTTGTCGCGATCGCAGCGGTCGCCGCCGTCGGCGCCGCCCCGGCCGACTGGCCGCAGATTCTCGGTCCAACCCGGAACGGCGTCTATACCGGGCCGCCGCTGGCGAAAGTCTGGCCAGCCGCGGGGCCGCGCGTGGTCTGGCGCCGGCCGGTTGGCGAAGGCTTCGCCGGCCCTGTCGTCGCGAGCGGCCGATTGATTCTGTTTCACCGCATCGGCGCTGAAGAGATCGTCGAATCGCTCGAGGCCGCAACCGGCAACCCGCAATGGCGATTTGCCTATCCCACAACGTATCGCGACGATTTCGGCTTCGACGAAGGTCCGCGCGCCGTGCCGGTGGTCCTCAACGGCCGCGTCTATACCTATGGCGCGCAAGGGCAGCTTCATGCGCTCGACCTGGCCACCGGCAAGCAGATCTGGGCCATCGACATCCAGAAAGAGTACGCGCCGCGCCTGGGCTTCTTTGGCCGTGCCGGGTCACCGCTGGTTGAAGACGGCCGCGTGATCGCGAACATCGGCGACAGCTTCGACGGTGGGGGCATCATGGCGTTCAACGCCGACACCGGCGCGCTGCTGTGGCAGGCCACCAAGGACGAAGCGAGCTATTCGTCGCCGGTCGCCGCCACGTTCGACGGCAATCGGCGCGCGCTCTTCTTCACACGTCGCGGACTGGTTGGGCTCGATCCCACCAACGGGAAGGTGATGTTCTCGCGCGAATGGCGGTCGCGTTCAGACAATTCAGTGAACGCGGCGAGCCCGCTCGTCGTCGGCAACCAGATTTTCCTCTCGGCCACCTATGAGACAGGTGCGGCCGTGCTCGACGTGAAGGGCGACACGCTGACGGAGGTGTGGGCGAACGATGATGTGCTGTCGAGTCACTATGCGACGAGCGTATATCGTGACGGCACGCTGTACGGGTTTCACGGCCGACAGGAGTACGGTCCGGCCTTTCGTGCCGTCGATTTCAAGACCGGCAAGGTGCGCTGGAGCGAAGAGAAGTTTCGCGCCGGCTCGGTCACGCTCGCGGGCGATCGGCTCCTGATTCTTCGCGAGAGCGGCGAGTTGGTGATGGCGGAAGCCACACCTGCGGCGTTTCGCCCGATGGCGCGCGCACAGATCCTGCCCGCGGTCGCGCGCGCGTTTCCGGCTATTTCCGACGGATTCATGTTCGCCCGAAGCGGCGATTCGCGGAGCAATCAGCTGATTTGCCTCGATCTCCGCTGAGCAATTCACTCGAACCCTCAACGAAGCCATTGCATTGGCCAGCGCAGCGATCTGATCGACGACCTGATCAGGCGCTCTGTCAACCCGGACGTATGCGATCATGTCGCCGCTGTGATCCCCGCAAACCCCGGAACCGCAGGACTCCTCCGGGGCCTGGGACGTACGGACATCCTCGCACTGACCCTCAACAATGTGATCGGAGCCGGCGTCTTCACGCTGCCGGCGGCGCTCGCCGCAGGTGCGGGGAATTGGAGCCTTGGCGTCCTCCTCGCGACACTTGCCCTCGTCTCGCTGATTGCGCTCTGCACGGTCGAAGTTGCGAGCCGGTACGATGTCACCGGCGGGCCGATGGTCTACGCGGCTGCTGCATTCGGGCCGCTGGCCGGATTCGTCGTTGGCTGGCTCATGTACCTCTCGCGTCTGGCGGCGTTCGGAGCGATCGCCGCCATCATGCTCGACTACGGCGCAGGCCTGTGGCCCCCGCTCTCGGCGACCGCAGTGCGGACCCTGATCATTACGGTCTTCATCGCCTCGGCCGCCGCCATCAACCTTCGCGGTGTCGTTGCGGGAGCGCTGGCCACCAACCTTCTCACCGCGGTGAAACTGCTGCCGCTTGCTCTGCTGGCCAGCGCAGCCGTCTGGTCCCTCGGGTGGACACCGGGGCCGTCATTGCCGCCGCCCGATGATCTCGGCGGTGCCGTGCTCATCGCGTTCTTCGCCTGCATGGGGTTTGAGCACGCCGCTGTCGTGGCCGGCGAGGCTCGCAACCCGCGTCGCGATCTGCCAGTCGGCATTCTTGGAGGGATTGCGGGTGTCGGCGCCCTCTACACGCTCCTGATGGTCCTGTGCTTTCGCACCGTGCCGGACCTGGCGCACGCTCGCCGCCCGCTCGCCGATGCCGCAGCCGCCCTCGTCGGCCCGCACGGCGCGACAGCGGTGTCGTTGACGGCGGTGTTGTCGTGTGCGGGGAGTCTCACCGGCTGGATGATCGTGGTTCCGCGTGTGCTCTATGCGCTCGGTGCCCAGAGTGACCTGCCCTATGTCTTCGCGCGAGTGGACCGCATCCCGCGAACGCCCGGTGTCGCCATCGTCGGCACCGCGATGGTGGTGTGGGCCTTGACGGTTTCCGGAACGTTCGTCTACCTGGCGACGTTCTCCGCGGTGGCCCGACTGCTGATGTACGGCTCGACCTGCGCCGCGCTCATCGTCCTGCGGCGGCGCGACGGCCCGGCGCCGATTCCGATTCCTCTGGGATGGTTGTGGAGCGGGCTCGCCGTCGTCTGCTCCGCAATCGCCCTCGGAACGACGACCGGAGTCGCGGTCCGCGATGTATCGATCGCGATCGGGCTGGGCTGCGTGGTAAGAGCCGCGTCACGGCTAGCGCAATAATTTACTGGCGTCCGTGTCGGCCCGCACCTGGGCGAGTAACCGTGCGTCACGTCGGGCAGGAGCAAACGCTGTTGCACGAGATCGACGGCGCGTTTGACTGCCGCTTGGTAATACGCGTCCAGCTGGGGTACCGCTCTTCAGTCGACCTTCAGCCTCCGCTCGCAATGGGATTCCCTGGTTGGCTTACTTGAAGGTGAAGGACCGCGCTCTGCTCCACCGTCCATTCTGATCGCTGCAGATCAGCCACGCCTCGGTGGCATGGCAGCGAATCGGCAGTTGCGGCCGCAGCGAGGCGTCAGCCTCTTCCAACACATCGGGACCCACATGATCGGCGACGGTGAGATGCGGAATGAGGTCCGGGAACCGGCCACCGTACGGTTGGTATTCGGGCCACTGCGCGACAATGGCTTCTGTCAGGTGCACGAAGGGCGCGGATTCCCGTGGAATCAGGAACGCAACCGCCGGGAATCGACCGACGTCCACGAGCGAGAACTCGAACCGGCTGAATCGATCGAACAGCCG
>Ga0111538_10007816_pt1 | contig 14381 bp, 13 predicted proteins | sample SoiMethybrSBSTD1_FD_79669 | JGI IMG/M metagenome (GOLD analysis project Ga0111538, IMG submission 79669) | Bulk soil microbial communities from a Populus tree surrounding site in Tennessee, USA - Soil MetaG P. TD hybrid SBSTD1 (version 2)... | ecosystem: Environmental > Terrestrial > Soil >... | reverse complement strand
CTTTCGGGTAGGCCGCTTGAGGTCGCCGGTGACGGCGATCCCAGATGAATGACTGTCCTCGACAGAACCCGGCTTACAGGCCGACTCACCTTCTCTTTATCCTGCCGTTGCGACTGCGCGCATGCGCCTGCTTGCGGCGGATGTAGTTAGGCCAGGCGCATTCGGCGTCGGACTGCTGCCGCCGACCTTGTTTGGCGTTTGACACGTTGATGGCCGGCACACGATTCGTGAACTTCACGAGCAGTTCGCCCGGCACGTATTCCGGCAGCCGCGGCTTGCCGGCGCTGGGGGTCACGGACGTGACTTCCTGGTCAGCCGGCTGTGCGCCAACGTTGTTAGACGACACCAACCGGGGCGCGGCTGCCCGGCGGCCGCCATCGACGTTTTAAGGAAACCCAGTACCAAATCTCTCCGGCCGCTCGGAGCAGCCGGGGCCGGCTTTGTATCTTTATTGAGTCAGTAAGTAAATAAAGTGCGCCTATTGATCCACGATGGCCGCATACGGGTTCATACAGTCGCCCCACTTCTGAATAACTGTATGAGGTTGCGCGGACAACCCTCTGATCAGTAAGGACGCGGCCTGGCGCTCGCCGGCTCCAAACCCCTAAAACCGACGTAAGTCGCTGTCGCCGCAAAGAAATTTTGTGACTTATTGCTTGACCGCGCCGGGAGGCGTTCCTATAGTGGCGCCAAGTGGGAAAAAGTGGGGAGAAATGGGCGGTAGCGGCCTGACAGACCATGTTTCGCGGTGCAGCAAAAGTGACCCTCGATGCCAAGGGCCGGATGGTTCTTCCCACCCGGTACCGCGAGCACGCGCTCGAAAAGAGCGAGGGGCGCCTGGTGGCGACCGTGGACCGGGATCAGTGCCTGCTCCTCTACCCGTTTCCCGAGTGGGAACTGATCGAACGCAAGCTGATGAGCCTGCCGTCCCTGCACGCGCAGGCGCGCCGGCTGCAACGCCTGATGGTCGGCCATGCCACCGAGCTCGAGCTCGACGGTCATGGGCGCCTGCTGCTGCCGCCCGAATTGCGGGAGTTCGCGCAGCTGGACCGGCACGGAATGCTGATTGGACAGGGGAACCGCTGCGAGCTCTGGGACGAGGCGCGCTGGAACGAGCGGCGCACGTTGTGGCTCGCGAACGAGGCGGCCGAGACCGGCCTGCCGGCGGAACTCGATTCGCTCACGTTGTGAACGTGAAGATTAGTTAGGTGAGCCTTTCCACGGGAAGGATCACGGGGTGGGGCGAACGCCGCGCGGCGGCCTTCGTCCCGGGCAACGGCGCTTGGGAACACGGGGGCGGACTGACAGCCGCTTGAGAAGGAGTGAGTGAATTGGACGCGCATGTTCCGGTGCTTTCCCGGGAAGCGTTCGAAGCACTCGCTGTGCAGGCGGACGGCCTATATATCGATGCGACGTTCGGGCGCGGCGGGCACACGGCACTCATCCTCGGGGCACTCGGCCCCGAAGGTCGCGTGCTCGCGTTCGACCGCGACCCGGCGGCCATCGAGGCCGGCCACCGCCGTTTTCCCGACGAAGTGCGGCTTGCGCTCATCGGCGCGCCGTTTGCCGATATCGCCGCGCGCGTGCCGCAGCTCTTTCCGGGCCGGGCCGTGCGCGGCATCTTGTTCGATCTCGGCGTCTCGTCGCCGCAGCTCGACGACCCCACGCGTGGTTTCAGCTTCCGGGCGGATGGCCCGCTCGACATGCGCATGGACCCGGCGAGCGGCGAACCGGTTTCCGCATGGCTCGCGCGAGCGGGCGAGCCTGAGATTCGCGAGGTGATCGCGACACTCGGAGAAGAACGCTTCGCGCGACGCATCGCAGCGAACATCGTCGCCAGCCGCTCCAGCCAGCCCCTCACGCGAACCCTGCAGCTCGCCGAGCTGGTGGCGCGCGCGGTGCGCACGCGCGAGCCCGGCAAGAATCCGGCCACGCGCACCTTCCAGGCGTTGCGCATGCACATCAACGACGAGCTCGGTCAGTTGCGCCGCGCGCTCGATGGCGCGCTCGGGCTGCTCGCGGTCGGCGGCCGGCTCGCGGCCATCAGCTTCCATTCGCTCGAGGACCGCATCGTCAAGCAGTTCATCCAGGCGCACTCGACCGTGGATCCCGTGTATGCCGGGTTGCCGGTGATCCCGGCCTCGGCCGAACCGCGCCTGCGGCGCATCGGTGGCAAAATCCGTGCTGGCGCCGCCGAGCTCGAAAGCAATCCGCGTGCGCGGTCGAGCGTGTTGCGCGTCGCCGAGAAGGTGCGCCCGTGAGCTCACTGTCCAGCAACGCGCCCAGAATACTGCTGATCCTGGTGATCCCGCTGTTGTGGGCCGCCGCGCTCGCCTCGGCGGCCGGGGCTATCTACTCGAAGCACCGCGCGCGCGAGCTGTTCGTCGAGCTCGAGCGTCTCAACGTGAAGCGCGACAACCTCGAGATCGAATGGGGCCAGTTGCAGCTCGAGCAGAGCGCCTGGTCGACGCATGCCTTCGTGGAGAACGTGGCCGGGGCCAAGCTCAAGATGGGCATGCCGCCGCCAAAGGACATCGAGCTGGTGTCGCCGTGAGGGGCTCTTCCATGAAGATCTGGCCCGGCAAACGCCGCGAAGCGCGCAGCCACGGCGAGGGCAGCGCAAAGCGCGACGACCCGAAGAGCTTCCGCTGGCGCGCGAATTTCATGCTGGCGCTGCTGGTGTGCGGCGCGCTCGGCCTGACATGGCGCGCCGTCGAGCTGCAGCTCACGGATCACAAGTTCCTCGCCGGGCAGGGTGATGCGCGCTTCTCCCGGGTCGCGGAAATCACCGCGACCCGCGGCACGATCACCGATCGCTACGGTGAACCGCTGGCGGTCTCCACGCCGGTGGACTCGGTGTGGGCCAATCCCAAGGAACTGGCGCTGGCCAGCGACCAGCTGCCGCGGCTCGCCAAGGCGCTGAAGCGTGACAAGAACGAGCTGGCGCGCCGTGTGACCTCGAATCTCGAGCGCGAATTCCTCTACCTCGCGCGCCACATGCAGCCGGCGGAAGCGCAGAAGATCCGCGCGCTGCAGATTCCCGGCGTGTATCTCATGCGCGAGTACCGCCGTTACTACCCCGCCGGCGAAGTGGCCGGCCACATCATCGGCTTCACCAGCGTCGACGACGAAGGGCAGGAGGGTCTCGAGCTGGCGTTCGATCACTGGCTGGCCGGCGAAGACGGCGCCAAGCGCGTGATCCAGGATCGTTACGGCAAGATCGTGCAGAACGTGGAAGAGATCCGCGCCATGCGTCCGGGCCGCAACCTGGTGCTGTCCATCGACCTGCGCATCCAGTACCTCGCCTACCGCGAACTGAAAGCCGCGATCCGCGACCAGCGCGCCAAGTCCGGTTCGGCCATCGTCATCGACGTGGCCACCGGCGAGGTGCTGGCGATGGTCAACCAGCCGGCTTACAACCCCAACGATCGCGACCAGATCAAGGCCAAGGCGTACCGCAACCGCGCCGTCACCGACATCGTCGAGCCGGGCTCGTCGATCAAGCCGTTCGTGGTGGCGGCGGGACTCGCCTCGGGCAAGTTCAGCGACCGCAGCATCATCGACACCAGCCCCGGCTACATCAAGGTCGGCGCCAAACTACTCGAGGATCCGCACAACCTCGGCGCCGTCAATCTCGCGACCATCCTCGCCAAGAGCTCCAACGTCGGCATGACCAAGGTGGCGCTGTCGCTCGAGCCGGCGCAGATGTACGGCACGCTCACGGCGCTCGGCTTCGGGCAGGTCACGACCTCGGGCTATCCCGGCGAGTCCGCGGGCCTGCTGCCTCACTACTCGCACTGGCGGCCGGTCGGCATTTCCTCGATGTCACGCGGCTATGGACTGTCGATCACGCCGCTGCAACTGGCACACGCCTATGCCACCGTGGCCTCGTACGGCGTGGCGCGGCCGGTGTCGTTCCTGCGGGTCGACACTCCGCCCGCAGGCGAGCGCGCGCTCGATGCGGGCGTGGCGCGCACGCTGGTGCACCTGCTCGAGGCCGTGGTGGCGCCCGATGGCGGCGGCAAGCACGCGGCCATCCCGGGGTACACGGTTGCCGGCAAGACCGGCACGGCGTGGAAGGCCACCGCCGGCGGCTATGCCACCGACCGTTATCTCGCGGTGTTCGGCGGGATCGCGCCGGCCAGCGCGCCGCGCCTGGCAGCGGTGGTCATCATCGACGAACCTGGCGCCGGCAAGTACTACGGCGGCGACGTCGCCGCGCCGGTGTTCTCCGGCATCGTGGGCGGCGCGCTGCGCCTGCTCGCCGTGCCACCCGACGCGCCGATCATCGATGAAGAATTGCCGGGCCAGCCGGCGCGGCAGGTGGCTACCCGATGAACGCCGCCCCGCAAAGTCTCGCCGGATTGCTCCAAGGCCTGGCCGCGCTGCCGCGCGACGTGCAGGTCACCGAGCTCACGCAGGACGGCCGCGCGGCGCAACCCGGCAGCGCGTTCCTTGCGATTCACGGGACCCGGGAGCACGGGCTCAAGTACGCGCCGCAGGCGGTGGCCAATGGCGCGCGCGCGGTGCTGTGGGAGCCCGCGCCCGAGGCCGTGGTGCCCGACCTGCCATCACAAATCGTGGTGGCACCCATCGAGCGGCTGCGCGAACACGCCAGCACCATTGCCGACCGGTTTTTCGGCGCGCCATCGCGTTCGTTGTCAGTGGCGGGCGTCACCGGAACCAACGGCAAGACCACCTGCGCCTGGCTGGTCGCGCAGGCTCTCGAAGGCGCCGGCCGTCCCGCGGCCTTCATGGGAACCATCGGAACCGGCCGGCCGCGCACCCTGGTGGCGAGCGCACTCACCACCGGCGACGCGGTGACCGTGCAGCGTACGCTCGCCGGCCTCAGGGCCGACGGCGCCGCAAGCGTGGCCATGGAAGTCTCCTCGCACGCCATCGACCAGGCGCGCGTGGGCGCGGTGCGCTTCCGCACCGTCGCCTTCACCAATCTCACGCGCGATCACATCGACTACCACGGCAGCATGGAGAGCTATGGTGCCGCCAAGGCGAGGCTGTTCACGCGCGAAGAGCTGGTGTCGCGCGTCATCAACGTCGACGACCCGTTTGGCCGGGTACTGGCCCGCGATCCGCGTGGCCGCGGCAGGCTCATCGTCACCAGCCGCGGCCACCAGTCGCACACGCGCGCGGTGGCCGGTTTCGTGCGCGCCATGCACGTCGAGCTATCGACCCGCGGCATCGAGCTGGAATTCGATTCGAGCTGGGGTCCGGGTGCGCTGACCAGCGGGCTGATCGGCGACTTCAATGTCGACAACCTGCTCACTGTCATCGCCATCCTGCTCGACTGGGAACTGACGCCGCTGCAGGTGGCGCACACCGTGGCGCACGTGCACGCCGCGCCCGGGCGCATGGAAACCTTCGGTGGCGGACGCGCGCCGCTCGCGGTGGTCGACTACGCGCATACCCCCGACGCCCTGCGCAAGGCGCTGTCGGCGGCGCGCGCGCATTGCCGCGGCCGGCTGGCGGTGGTGTTCGGCTGCGGCGGCGATCGCGACACCGGCAAGCGGCCGCTCATGGGTGAGATCGCCGCGGAGCTGGCCGATGACATCGTCATCACCGACGACAACCCGCGCACCGAGCCGCCGGAGAGCATTGCGGCGGGCATCGTGGCGGGAATCCCCGCGGGACATCCCTACCGCATCGAGCACGATCGCGGACGCGCCATTCGCGACACGCTGGTCGACGCCGATCCGCGCGACGTGGTGCTCATTGCCGGCAAGGGACACGAGGACTACCAGGTCTACGGCGACGAACGCCGCAAGTTTAGCGATCAGAAAGTGGTGTCGGCCGCGCTGGCCGCGCGCTTCGGGGGTGCGGCATGAAGCGCACGCTCGCCGACTACGCGCGCACCTGCGGCGGTGAGCTGGTGGGCGCCGACCGAGCTTACGCCGGCGTATCCACCGATACCCGCACGCTCAACGCGGGCGAACTGTTCGTCGCACTGCGCGGCCCGCGATTCAACGCCAGCGATTTCGTCGCGGCAGCCGAAGCGGCCGGCGCCGCCGGCGCCGTGGTCGAGGCGCGCGTCGACCGGCCGCTGCCGCAGGTGGTGGTGCGCGACACGCAGCAGGCCCTGACGCAGGGCGCCGCCGCGTGGCGCGCGCAGTTTTCGTATCCCATCGTCGGTGTGGCCGGCAGCAACGGCAAGACCACGGTCAAGGAGATGATCGCCGCCATTCTCGAACGCAGCGGGTCGACGCTGTCGACGCGCGGCAATCTCAACAATCATATCGGCGTACCGCTGACGCTCTACCGGCTCGAGCCGGCGCACCGCCATGCGGTGATCGAGATCGGCGCCAATCATCCTGGCGAGGTGGCGGCCCTGGTGGCGTTCACGCGGCCCACCGTCGGCCTGATCACCAATGCCGGCGCCGAGCACCTCGAGGGATTCGGCAGCATCGAGGGCGTGGCGCGCGCCGAGGGTGAGATGGTCGCGGGTCTCGATCCTTCCGCCACCGCGGTGATCAACGCCGACGACGACTTCGCGGACCTGTGGCGCGGCATGACGCGCGCGCGCGTGTTCACCTTCGGCGTCGACAAGCCGGCGGATTTCGCCGCGGACGGACTGCACACCAGCATCGATGCCGGCGGCTTCGTCACTCATTTCACGCTGCGCGCGCCGCAGGGGACCATCCCCATCACGCTGCATCTCGCCGGGCGCCACAACGTGCTCAATGCGTTGTGCGCCGCCGCCGCGGCCAGTGCCGCCGGCGCCTCGCTCGACGAGGCGCGCGCAGGCCTTGCCACAATGCGCCCGGTTCCTGGCCGATTGCAGTTCAAAACGGCGCCCAGTGGTGCCTGGATTGTCGACGACTCTTACAACGCAAACCCGAGTTCGATGAAGGCCGGCATCGAAGTGCTGGCCGCGGTCGACGCGCGTCGCTGGCTGGTGATGGGTGACATGGGCGAACTCGGCGACTACGCCGTGGCGAGTCATGGCGACATCGGCCGGTTCGCGCGCAACAACCGCATCGACCGGCTGTTTGCCACCGGCAAGCTGTCGGCGCTCGCGGTCGAGGCCTTTGGCTCGGGGGGCGAGTGGTTCCCGGATACCGAAGCGCTGGCGCGCGCGGTGAACGCCGAACTCACGCGCGAAGTCTGCGTGCTGGTCAAGGGCTCGCGCAGCAGCCGCCTCGAGCGCGTGGTCGAAGCCCTGGTCGGGTCGCCTGCGGAAACTGGACACGGGACGCACTGACAAATGCTCTACTGGCTCGCCAAGCTGCTCACGCCTCACTACTCGGCGTTCAACGTCTTCTCGTACCTGACGGTGCGCGCCATCTTCGCGGTCATCACCGGGCTGGCGCTGGGCCTGATGCTCGGGCCCTGGATGATCGAGAAACTGAAGTTCGGGCGCGTCGGCCAGGTGGTGCGAGACGACGGGCCGAAGACGCATTTCTCCAAGGCCGGCACGCCCACCATGGGCGGCATGCTGATCCTGGTCGCGATCTTCGCGAGCACGCTGCTGTGGGCGGACCTCACCAATCGCTTCGTGTGGGTGGTGCTCACGGTCACCTTCTGCTTCGGGCTGATCGGATTCTGGGACGACTATCTCAAGCTCGCGAAGAAGAATCCCAAGGGCCTGGTGGCGCGCTGGAAGTACACCTGGCAGTCGGTGGTGGGCCTGGGCGCGGCGCTGTTCCTGTTCTACACCGCGAAGACGCCGGCCGACACCACGCTCTATCTGCCCTTCCTCAAGAACTTCGCGGTGCCGATGGCCGCGGCGTCCTTCGTGGTGCTCACCTATTTCATGATCGTGGGCATGAGCAACGCGGTGAATCTCACCGACGGGCTCGATGGCCTCGCGATCATGCCTTCGGTCATGGTGGGCGGCGCCCTCGGCGTGTTCGCCTACGCCAGCGGCAATGCCAGGTTCGTCGAGTACCTGGTGATCCCGGCGGTGCCGGGCGCCGGCGAAGTACTGATTTTCTGCGCCGCGCTGGTCGGCGCGGGTCTCGGATTCCTGTGGTTCAACACCTATCCGGCGCAGGTGTTCATGGGCGACATCGGCGCGCTGGCGCTGGGCGCCGCGCTCGGCACCATTGCCGTCATCGTGCGCCAGGAACTGGTGGTACTCATCATGGGCGGCATCTTCGTGGTCGAGACCGCCTCGGTGATCCTGCAGGTGTTGTCGTTCAAGACCACGGGCAAGCGCATTTTCCGCATGGCGCCCATCCACCATCACTTCGAGCTCAAGGGCTGGGCCGAGCCGAAGGTGATCGTGCGCTTCTGGATCATCAGCTTCATCCTGGTGCTCGCGGGTCTCGCGACGCTGAAACTCAGATGAGCGCGCCAGCCACACAGGCACCGAACGCCGTGGTCGTCGGCATGGGCCGTACCGGCCTGTCGGTGGCGCGTCATCTGCATCGCAGCGGCTTCCGCATCGCCGTCACCGACAGCCGCGCCCTGCCGCCGGAGCTCGAGGGCGTGCGCGCTCTCGGCCCCCAGGTGGTGACGCGCACCGGGGGTTTCGACCCGCTGCTGCTGGAGCGCGCCGATATTGTCGTCACTTCGCCGGGCGTGCCGCTCGATGATCCATTCTTCGTGCAGGCCCGGGCGCGCGGCCTGGACATCGTCGGTGACATCGAACTGTTCGCGCGCGCCGCCGATGCGCCGGTGGTTGGCATCACCGGCACCAACGGCAAGAGCACGGTGACGACCTTGCTGGGTCGCATGGCCGAACGCGCCGGCGTGCGCGTGCGCGTCGGCGGCAATCTCGGCCAGCCGGCGCTCGACCTGCTGGACCGCGGCCCGACCGATCTCTACGTGCTCGAGCTGTCGTCGTTCCAGCTCGACACCACGCACTCGCTCAGGCTCAAGGCCAGCGTGGTGCTCAACGTGACCGCCGACCACATGGATCGTTACGCCACGCTCAAGGCCTATGCGGCATCCAAGGCGCGCATCTACGCCAACAGCGAAACGGCCGTGGTGAATGCCGACGAGCCACTGGTCGTGAGCATGCCGCGCGCCGGCCAGCGCGTGCTGTCGTTCAGCCTGCTCGACGAGAAGGCCGACTTCTCGCTGAAGACACCCGGCGGTGGTGAAGGCCCGTGGCTGTCGCGTCGCGGCGATCCACTGCTGCCGCTGGCCTCGCTGCGCATCTCGGGCCGGCACAACGCCGCCAACGCGCTCGCGACGCTGGCGCTGGGTGATGCGCTGCGCCTGCCGATCGCGCCCATGCTCGACGAGCTGCGCGAGTTCACCGGCCTGCCGCACCGCGCGCAGTGGGTCGCCGAGATCAAAGGCGTGCGCTACATCAACGATTCGAAGGGCACCAATGTCGGCGCCACGCTGGCGGCGGTCGGTGGCCTCAGCGGTCCGCTGGTGGTGATCGCCGGCGGCGATGGCAAGGGCCAGGACTTCTCGCCGCTCGCGGCGGCATTCCGCGGCAAGGTGCGCACCACCGTGTTGCTGGGCCGCGATGCCGGTCTCATCGAGACGGCGCTCGCCGGCATCTGCCACACCGCGCGCGCTGCCACGATGCCGGAGGCCGTGAGCGCCGCGGCTGGCTTCGCGCAGGCCGGTGACACCGTGCTGCTGTCGCCCGCGTGTTCGAGCCTCGACATGTTTCGCGACTACGCCGAACGCGGCAGCGTGTTCGCCGCCGCGGTCAAGGAGCTCGCATGAAGCCGGGCGCGCGCCTGCACATCGACGCGGTGGCGCTGTCGCTGGTGTCGGGCATCGTGCTGCTGGGTCTCATCATGGTCACCTCGGCCTCGATCTCGATTGCCAGCCGGGATGGCGGCGATGCGTTTTCGTTCCTCGAACGTCAGCTGGTGTTGTGCTGCGTCGGCGGGTTGCTGGCCACGCTGGTGTTCTGCATCCGCACCGAATACCTCGAGAAGATGGCCTGGCCGCTGCTGATCATGGCGGTGGTGGTGCTGTTCATCGTGCTGATCCCCGGGCTCGGCCACGTGGTCAATGGCAGCCGGCGCTGGATCCGCGTGCTGGGATTCAACTTCCAGGCCTCCGAGCTGGCCCGCGTGCTTACCTTGATATTCATCGCGAGTTACGCCGTGCGCCGCGAGGAGGAATTGCGCAGCACGGCGTTCGGGCTCATCAAGCCGATGATGCTGCTCGGTTTCATCGCGCTGCTGCTGCTCGCGGAACCCGACTTCGGCGCAGCCTCGGTGCTGCTGATCGCGGGGTTCGGCATCCTGTTCGTGGCCGGTGCACGCCTGCGTTACGTGCTGCTGGTCGCGGCCGCCTGCGCCGGCGCGCTTTCGCTGCTGGTGCTGCTGGTGCCGTACCGCATGGCCCGCGTCACCTCGTTCCTCGACCCGTGGGCGGATCCGTTCAACAGCGGCTTCCAGCTCACCCAGTCGTTGATCGCGATTGGCCGCGGCGAGTGGTTCGGCGTGGGGCTCGGCGAGAGCGTGCAGAAGCTGTTCTATCTACCGGAGGCGCACACCGACTTCCTGTTCGCGGTGCTGGCCGAGGAGCTGGGGCTGGTGGGCGTGGCGGCGACACTGGCGCTGTTCATCGGGCTGGTGTGGCGCAGTTTCTGGATCGCGCAGCTCGCATCGCGTGCCAATCTCAAGTTCCAGGCCTATCTCGCGGCCGGCTTCGGCATCTGGCTCGGCTGCCAGGCGCTCATCAATATAGGCGTCAACATGGGTGTGCTGCCCACCAAGGGCCTGACGCTGCCGCTTATGAGTTACGGGCGCTCCAGCATGATCGTGACGCTGGCGTGGGTGGGACTGCTGCTGCGTGTGTATCACGAGGCCATGCAGAGCTCGCGCGGCATGGCCACGGTTCGCCGCTCGGACGGCGGCCGCGCCGATGGCGACATGCGGCCGCTGCGCACCGCGGGGGCCGGCGCATGAGCGGGTCGAAGCTCATTCTCATCATGGCCGGCGGCACCGGCGGCCATGTGTTCCCGGCGCTGGCGCTGGCGCGGCTGCTGCGCTCTGCCTCGCACGAGGTGGTGTGGCTGGGCACGCAACGCGGCCTCGAGGCACGCGTGGTGCCGGCCGAGAACATCGCCATCGAGTGGTTGTCGATGAGCGGCCTGCGCGGCAAGGGTGTGCTGACCCTGCTGGCCGCGCCGTTCAAGCTGCTGTGGTCGATCTGGCAGGCACTGCGCGTGATGCGCCGTCGCCGGCCCGCGCTGGTGGTGGGCTTCGGCGGATTCGTGACCGGGCCCGGTGGTGTCGCGGCCTGGCTCTCGCGCCGTCCGCTGATGATCCACGAACAGAACGCTATTGCCGGCTATTCGAACCGTGTGCTCGCGCATTTCGCCGGCAGCGTGCTGGCGGCGTTCCCGAAAGCATTTCCGGCCGGCGTCGAGGCGCAGGTGGTCGGCAACCCGGTGCGTGCGGACATCATCGTGCAGCCGCCGCCGGCGGAGCGCTTCGCGCGCCGCGAAGGCGCGCTGCGCCTGCTCATCCTGGGCGGAAGCCTCGGCGCGTCGCGCCTCAACACGGTGGTGCCGTTCGCCATCGAACAGTCGGGCCTCGAACTGCGCGTGCGCCACCAGGCGGGCGAGCGCGGCGTCGACGCGACGCGCGCCGCGTATGAAGAAGCGGGCATCACGGCCGACATCGCGCCCTTCATCAAGGACATGGCGCAGGCCTACGCGGATGCCGACCTGGTCATCTGCCGCGCCGGCGCGCTGACCATTTCCGAGCTGGCCGCGGTGGGCGTGGCCGCCATCCTGGTGCCGTTTCCGGCCGCGGTCGACGATCACCAGACGGCCAACGCGCAGTTCCTGGTGCGCGAAGGTGCCGCGGTGCTGATCGCGGATCGAGATCTCACGCCGGCGCGGCTCGCGGCCGAGCTCAAGGTGCTGTGCCTGGGACGCGGCAAACTACTCGCCATGGCCGAACGCGCCCGGCTGGTGGCGAAGCCGCGCGCCGCCGAAGAGCTGGCGGCTGCCTGCATCGAGCAGCCGGAGGCCGCATGAGCGATCGCATGCGCCGCATCCACCGCATCCACTTCGTCGGCATCGGCGGCAGCGGCATGAGCGGCATCGCCGAGGTGCTGGTCAATCTCGGCTACGAGGTGCAGGGCAGCGATCTGCGGCCCAATCCCGTGACCGAGCGGCTCAGCGAGCTCGGCGCGCGCATCATGATTGGCCACGCCGGGGAAAACGTGGGCGAGGCCGACGTGGTGGTGATCTCGAGCGCCGTGTCGCAGGAGAACCCGGAGGTCGCCGCGGCACTCGCAAAACGAATACCGGTGGTGCCGCGCGCCGAAATGCTCGGCGAGCTCATGCGTTTCCGTTACGCGATCGCGATAGCCGGTACACACGGAAAGACCACGACCACCAGTCTCGCTTCGTCGATTCTCGCCGAGGGCGGCGAGGATCCGACCTTCGTCATCGGCGGCCGACTGAAGAGCGCCGGCACCAATGCGCGGCTCGGTGCGGGCAAGTACCTGGTCGCCGAAGCCGACGAGAGCGACGCGTCGTTCCTGCACCTGAACCCGATGATCGCCATCGTCACCAACATCGACAACGATCATCTCGGCACGCACGACGGCGATTTCGAGCGTCTCAAGGGCAGCTTTGTCGCATTCCTGCACAACCTGCCGTTCTATGGCCTCGCGGTGTTGTGCGTCGACGATGCGCACATCCGCAGCATCCTCGGCAAGGTGAATCGCCCGGTGGTCGGTTACGGCTTCTCGGAGAGCGCCGACCTGCACGCCGAGAACCTGCGGCGCGACGGATTGCGCACGCATTTCGACGTGGTGCGCCGAACCGATGGGCTGAAGTTCCCGGTCACCGTGAACCTGCCGGGCAAACACAACGTGCTCAACTCGCTCGCGGCCATTGCCGTGGCGCTGGAGATCGGCATCACGCAGGAGGCCATCCAGCGCGCGCTCGCCAATTTCCAGGGCATCGACCGGCGCCTCACGCAGGTCGCCGACCTCAGGCTGCCGGCGGGCGGCGACACGGTGACCATTGTCGATGACTACGGCCATCACCCCACGGAGATCGCCGCGACCCTCGACGCCATCCGCCAGGGCTACGCCGGCCGCCGGCTGGTGCTGGCATTCCAGCCGCATCGCTACACGCGCACGCGCGACCTTCTGGACGACTTCGCCTCGGTGCTGGGCGGCGCGGACGCGCTGCTGGTGACCGAAGTGTATGCCGCGGGCGAAGCGCCCATTCCCGCGGCCGACGGGCGCGCCATCTGCCGCGCCGTGCGCACGCGCGGCAAGGTCGAGCCAGTGTTCGTCGAGAAAGTCGAAACGCTGCACGAAGCGCTGCGTGCCGTGCTCAAGGCCGGCGATGTGCTGGTCACCATGGGCGCAGGCTCGATCAGCGCGGTCTCGCACGCCCTGCCCGGGAAGTTGGGGGCCGCCGCGGCCCGGAGGCAGGCGTGACGTGGCATCCCCGATGCGAAAAACGGCTATGCGCAGACCCGTCCGAGAGGCCGCGACTTATATGAATGGCAGGGTGACCGAAGGCACGCTGATCGTCGATGCCGCGTTCGAATCCCGCGTGCGGCGCAACGAGCCCATGTCGCGCCACACGTCCTGGCACATCGGCGGACCGGCCGAGCTGTACTTCAGCCCACGCGACCGCGCCGACCTCTTGGCATTCCTCGGCACGCTGCCCGAGGGCACGCCACTGTTCTGGCTCGGGCTCGGCAGCAACCTGCTGGTGCGCGATGGCGGCATCCGCGGTGTCGTCATCGACACGCAGAGCGGACTCACCCGCCTCGAGCGCATTAACGACACCACGCTCACCTGCGAGGCCGGCGTGCCGTGCGCGCGCCTCGCGCGCCAGTGCATCAAGTGGGGACTGGCGCCGGCCGAATTCCTCGCTGGCATTCCCGGCACGCTGGGCGGCGCGCTGTTCATGAATGCGGGCGCCTTCGGCGGCGAGACCTGGCCGCGCGTGCGCAGCGTCGATGTATGCGATGCCCGCGGCGTCGACCGGCGCCGCGATGCGCGCGAATACCAGTACGGCTATCGCCACATCGTCGCGCCTGCGCCGGGCGAGTATTTCCTGGCCGCGGCGCTCGAATTCGAATACCGCCCGGGCATCACCGAGGAGGGCATGCGCGAGCTGCTGGCGCGCCGCAAGGAAACCCAGCCCATCGGCGAATGGAGTTGCGGCTCGACATTCACGAATCCGCCCGGCGATCACGCGGCACGGCTCATCGAGGCCGCCGGTCTCAAGGGCACGCGCATCGGCGACATCCTGGTGTCGCCCAAACACGCCAACTTCCTGGTGAATGTCGAGGCTGCCACGGCCGCGGACGTCGAGCGGCTGGTCGCGCTGGTCCAGCGCGAGGTCGAGCGCCAGTTCGACGTGCGACTGACGCCGGAATTCCGCACCGTCGGAGAGGCGCCCTGATGCGCCTGCGTCACGTCACCCATACACGTCACGTTACCGACGCACGCGAATTCGG
>Ga0111538_10007815_pt1 | contig 14381 bp, 11 predicted proteins | sample SoiMethybrSBSTD1_FD_79669 | JGI IMG/M metagenome (GOLD analysis project Ga0111538, IMG submission 79669) | Bulk soil microbial communities from a Populus tree surrounding site in Tennessee, USA - Soil MetaG P. TD hybrid SBSTD1 (version 2)... | ecosystem: Environmental > Terrestrial > Soil >... | reverse complement strand
GGATGCGTTTGCCCTGACCCGTGCGTCCGGCCTTGAAGCTCGATGGCAGCCGCAACGCGAACTCGGCGAGGTCGCGATCGAGAAACGGCGCCCGCACTTCGAGCCCGTGCGCCATCGACATGCGATCCGACTTCACCAGGATGTCGTTGACGAGATAATCGCGCACGTCGGCGCGCTGGAGCTGTGCGAGGGTGATCGCGCCCGTGAGCCCGTGACGTTCGGCCATCCACGCGAGCGATCGACGCGCGGACGCCTTGCCTTCCGCGGTCGACGCCAGGGCCGCGGCGTCTTCGGGCAGCCACGTGCCGTTCCAGCTGAAATGCGCTTCGCCAGGCGGCAGCGTGGCGGCGCGCAGATAGCGCATCAACTTGTACGACGTGGTCACCTTGCCGTCACCGCCGCCAATCCGCGATCCGGCGGCAGCCATGGCGCGGCGCGTGGCCATCGGCAGCCGCGACGTGACCGAGGCGTGCCACAGCGTGGCGGGATAGGTCAGGTATCCGCCGAAGAGCTCGTCGCCGCCATCGCCGGCAAGCACCACCTTCACGTGCTTCGCCGTTTCGGCGGCGAGCGTCCACACCGCCAGCGCGGATGAATCGGCGAGCGGATCGTCGGCGTGCGCCACCAAGTCCGTGAAGCGCTCGAGCGCCGATGCGTTCAACGTGACTTCGGTAATCGGCACGCCGAGTTTCGCGGCGGTGCGACGCGCACCGGCGATTTCGCTGTGCGATTGCTCTTCGAAGCCGAGGCTGAACGCGCGCGCGATCGTTCCCGCTTTCACGGCCGCGCGAGCAACGAGCGATGAGTCGATGCCGGCTGAAAGGAAGATCCCGACCGGCACGTCGCTGCGCAGCGTGAACATGGTCGCGCGCTGCAATTTCTCGTCGAGCTGATCGATCGCGTCCTCGAACGACGGCGACGATCCAGCGACATCCGCCGGAGGCGTCCAATAGATGCCTTCGTCGACGCGGCCGTCAGCGCGATACCGGCGCCAGCCGCCCGGCGGCAGGCGTTTCACGCCTTTGAAGAGGGTCTGCTCGCCGGGAACGTAATTCAGCGTGAGATAGCGGCCGAGCGCATCCGCATCGACCTCGCGATTGCGCGCGATCCGGCTGAGCGGCGTCAGCTCGCTCGCGAACGTCGTTCCGTTGTTGTCGTCCAGATACAGCAGCGGTTTTTCGCCAAAGCGATCTCGCGCCAGCAGCAGTTCGCGCTTCGGACGATCCGCGATCGCGACAGCAAACATGCCGAGCAGCTTCGGCAGCAGATCGATGCCCCACTGGCGATAGCCGTTGATCAGGACTTCGGTGTCGGAATTCGTCCGGAACGCGTGACCGAGCGCGGTCAGCTCGGTCCGCAGCTCGAGGTAGTTGTAGATCTCTCCGTTGTAGGTGATGACGATGGCGCCGTCGGCGCTCGCCATCGGCTGGCGTCCCGACGCGAGATCGATGATCGAGAGACGCCGGTGGCCGAACGAATACGGGCCGTCCTGCCAGAACGTGCTGTCGTCGGGCCCGCGATGCGACACGCACTGGACCAGCTCGAACAGCGTCGATGAAGCCATGGCGCCGCCGTCGCGAGCGAAGTGTCCAACGATGCCGCACATCAGCGGCGCACAGTGGTGGGCGCGGCGTTCCACTCGCGGCGGACGACGAAGCTCTCGCCGCTACCGGTCCGGTAGAAGATGCGCGCGAGCACTTCGGCGAGGATGCCGGTCAGCAGCACCTGCAGCGACGACAGCACCATCAAAGCCGACAGCAGGAACCAGCCGCTGCGCGTGCGCGTCGTCGGCTCGCCGGTCATGATGTTGATCGCGAGGAGCGCGGCCGCAATCAGCAACCCTGGCACGAGCAGCGCCGCCGCGACCTTGCCGAAGACCCGGAGCGGCCGCGTGGAATAGAAGCGGGAGAAATAGAGAAACAGGATGTCGAGCGCGACGCCGAAGGTGCGGCCAATGCCGTAGTTCGACGTCCCCACCGGCCGCTCGATGTTCTTGATCGGAATTTCGGTGATGCGCGCGCCGACCATGTGCGCCAGCGCGGGCACCAGGCGATGCTCTTCGCCGATCAGGTTGATGTGCGGCAGCAGATCAGCGCGATACAGGCGAAACGTCGTGCCGAAGTCGTGAAGGTCGAGACCGATGACGCGCTTGATCAGGATGTTGGCGGCGCGCGACGGCCAGCGGCGCAGCGCGTTCTCCTGGCGATCCTTCCGCCATCCGCACACCACGTCGTAGCCGCGCTCCGCCTGCTCGATGAACAGCGGGATGTCTTCCGGGAAATGCTGCAGGTCGGAGTCCATCGAGATCACGAACGCGCCTGCCGCGCAGCTGAGACCCGCCTGGAGCGCCGCGGTCTGTCCGAAGTTGCGCCGCAGCTCGATCACCCGCAGCCGCGGCTCCACTTCGATCAACGTGCGCGCCACCTGCAGCGTGTCGTCGGTGCTGCCATCGTCCACGAGCACGATCTCGGCGGCGTAGCGGGCGGCGAGCGTATCGCAGACAGCCGCAATGCGGCGAACGAATTCCGGCAGCGTCGCCGATTCGTTGTAGACCGGCGCGACGATGCTGATCAGCGGACGCGTCGATGTCGCCGGCGCACTTTGTATCACTACGGCGAAATCTTATCATTCGCGGCTGACGACCAGCGAGGCACTGAGGACCCGGTGATCGAAGCGGCGCGAGCCCGTGTAGCTGAAGGTCCGCGTCACAGCCGCGACGAACGCGATCGGCCATCGCCCACCACGTTCGATCGTCAGCCACGGACTGAGCGTCATCACCGGCGCGGAAAACACAATCTCGCGGCCCGGGTACTTTATCGGCAGGATCGTCGTCAGCTCCGCGTAGGTGGTCGGCGCCGCATCAACGCGGGCGCGGATTCGCCACGGCTGCCCTGCCCGCCACTCGCGGCCCACTCCGATGCGCACTTCGTGGACGTTGGAGATCGTCGTTTCGGCGCCATCGATCGGGAACGTCACGATCGACGGCGGTTGCGAGTGGGTCACGGTCTTGATCTGCTGCGCGTGGAATTCCTGACGATCGCGGCGGTATTGATAACCGGCGTGCCAGGTCATGCCGCCCTTTGCTCCCAGGTTGACGTCGTGGCGAATGCGGAACGACCGGATGTCGGCGCGTCCGCTGGTGCCGGAGGTCGCAACATCGCCGCTTGGAAGAAAGAACGTGTCCACATCATCCGCGCGTATCTCTCGAGACGGCGTGATCGCAAAAATGGTCTCGTTGACCCGTCCGCCAATGCGATAGCGCGCCGCGATCGACAGCCAGTGGTTATCGGCCCAGTAGGTCTGACGGAAATTGTGCGGGACGAGATTGGGCGTGTCGAACGTCGACGGATTCTCGAAGAAGTATTCGTAGCGATCGTAGGCGTACTCGTAGCCGGCGGTGATCGCTGGAGCCGTTTGCGCCGCGCCGAGCGCCGGAACGAACAGCGCCGCGATCAGAGCGCCGGCGATCCGAACGCGTCGACGCCCTTGAAGCTCCACGGCCATGCGCCAAGGTATCCGCCTTCACGCGCGAGATTCAAATAATCGGCGAGCGTGTAGGCCGGCGACAAATGGCCGTCGGGATGCTGCCGCGGATCCGACGGGCATTCGCCGATCAACAGCGGCCGGGTCAGGCCGAAACTCGCCGCGGTTCTTCCGAACAGCCCTTCATCGCGATCGGGATAGCGCACGTCCGGATACGAATGCACCTGCACGAAGTCGAGCCCGTAGACTGGATCGTCCCACTGCTTTGCGTTTCGTACGCGGCCGCCGCCGAGCGTCACGAGCGCGCGCGATTGCTGGTGGATGCGATTCGAGACCGCGCCAACGAACGCGCGCAGGCTGTCGATCGGCCACTCGGGCCGCCAGTCCGGCTCGTTGATCACATCGTAGGAATGAATCGCATCGTGGCTGCCGTAACGATCGAGAAAAGGATCGAGCACGCGGTCGATGAAGGCCGGCGACTCCAGCGCCGCTCGACGGAGCGGATCGTCCAGCCATGCAAAGTCGATCAGCACGAGGCACAGGCGCACGCCGGTGGAGCCCGCGATTTCGACCGCTGCGTCCATGTCGTCGAAAAATCGATCGGCAAAGCCGACGAGCTCGCCGTTCGGGCCCCACTCGATGCCGCCGCGGCCATCGGTGAACACGAACCATCGCGACACCTCGTAGCCTGACGCCGCCATCGATTCGAAATCGGCGCGCACGTCATCGATGTGCGTGGTGACGCCGGCGTGGCTGTTCCATTTGTTCCAGCCGAAGTCGCAACCGTAGTTCGATTTGCCCTGAAAGACAGTCCAGGGATAGTTGATGCCTTGAATCAAAGCTCTCGCGCGGTGATCGTGTACTTGAACTTCGCCGGATCGAGGCGGCCGAGGCTCGGGAATTGCGACGACGACGCCAGCGATACGCGGTAATCGCTCGTCTCCACTTTCATGGTGACGCTGACTTCGGGCGGCGGCATCATGTGGCCCCACTCGGCGACCAGCATCGCCGCCCCGGCGACACGCTCGACCCGCGTCTTGTCGGCGTTGCCGCCGACGGTGTGGCCTCGATCGATCTGATACGGCGTCGTGCGCGATAGCGGCAACGGCACCCAGGCGATGCCCGCATCGTGCGATTCGTCGAGTGCAATCCTGGTGACGATCTCGAACGTGCGCGGTGCCGTCCCACGTGCCGTCACGCTGCGGATCGCGATCGGCGCAGCCGCAATTGCGCCCAGGAATTCACGACGCTTCATCCCAGCATCCTAGCGCAACATGCGAGAATCGCGTGGATGCGCATCCTCAGCCTGGTCATCGCGCTCTCGATGGTCGCCGCGTGTTCGGGATCTTCCCGGCCGTCCAGGAGAGCCGCAACCGCGGCGACGGCGTCGGTCGAGATCCCACCCGCGCCCGATCAACCGATCAGCGCGCTCGAGAAATCCAACAAGGCCGAGCCGGGCGACCTCGATGCCGTCACCGCCCGCGGGCACATCCGCATCCTGGTGGCGCCGAGCCGGCTGTATTTCGAAACCGTCGAGGGCCGGCATCGTGGCCGCGCCGTCGATGCGGGCGTCGCCCTCGCGAAGCAGTTGTCCGAGACCGCGCAACGCGAGGTCGTGCCCGTGTTCATCGAGACACCCGAGGATCAGCTGATTCCATCGCTGCTGGCCGGCAAGGGCGATGTCGCGGCCAACGTGCTCCTCACGATCACGCGTGACGAGCAGGTGGCCTTTGCCCCTCCGATCAAGTCAGGCATCCGTGAGATCGTCGTCATCGACGGGCGCTCGCCGCTCGTCAGCCTCGAGGATGTCGGCGGCCGTTTGATCCACGTTCGCAAGAACACCGATCACCACCTCAGCTTGATCCGTCTCAACGAACAACTAAAGAAGAACAATCGCCGGCCAGCGGTGATCCTCTTCGATGAAAAGGCGAAGACCGACGAGGATCTCCTTGATTCGGTGAATGCCGGCCGCGTTCGCGCGACCATCGTCGACGACTACATTTTCGATCTCTGGAAGAAAGACATGCTGAAGATCGCCGACACCAATCGCGACATCGCGGTGAGCCAGGATGGCGTGATCGCCTGGGTCTCGCGCAAGGACGCACCGGCGATGACGGCGTTGCTCAAGGACTTCTTTTCGACGCGCAAGCTGACGTTCTAGCGGAGCGTATCAACTGCATGAGTGGTATCAGCAACAGGCTCTGCGCACTCCACAGGGTCGTTCCTACGGAACGACCCGGCAGTACTTCAGCGAGTACGGCTCGCTGATCATGCGCGCCGCGGCGATCGCGCTTGCCGTCCTCTCGATCTCCTGTGGTCGCGGCACTCCCAGCACGCCGAGCGCGACGGCCGAAACGCTCGAGCTGCGCGTCACGACCACGCACTTCCGCGTGCTCGCCGGAACCACCGCCGATGCATCAGTGCGCGCCGCCGCCGATCGCCTCGAGGCCGAGTATCCGCGGATCCTCCAGGAGTTTGGCCTGACGACGATGCCGATCGTCACCGTGCGCATCTGGCACGAAGATGCGACCTACTTCACCGAGCTGACGCGCTACTTCGGCGTGCGCTACCAGTCCGCGGGATACATCACCGGCCCATCGGAGCTGCGCCTGCTCGACACACCGCAGCTCTCGGTGAATGTCGTCCACGAGTTCGTGCATGCGGCGAGCATCGCCCTGAACCCGCGCTTCGGCAACAATCCGCGCTGGTTCTGGGAAACGGTCGCGCTCTATGAAAACGGCGAGCGCGTCGATCCGCGCAGCCTCGACTACATCGTCCGCGGCAACTTCCCCACCCTGCAGCAGCTCAATGTCGATCCCAACGGCGGCACGCAGATCTACCAGCTCGGCTACGTGTTCGGCGAGTTCATCGTCTCGCGCTGGGGACGTGAGTCTTTCGTGCGCTTGATCGAGACCAATGCGGACCTGCAGGGCGTGCTCGGCGTCAGCGCGGCCGAATTTGAGGCGGCGTGGCAATCGTACGTGCGCCAGCGGTATCTTTCATAAAGATGAGGGTGCTCGTCGCTGAAGACGACCAGGTGATTGCCGACTTCGTGTCGCAGGGGCTGCGCGAGGCCGGCTATGCCGTGGACGTCGCGTCCACCGGAACCGAGGCGCTGCGCAAGGCGCTCGAAGGCGGTTACGACGCCGCGGTAATGGACGTGATGCTGCCCGAGCGCGACGGGCTCTCGGTGATCGAGCAGCTGCGCGCCAAGAAGCAAATGATGCCGGTGCTGATCCTGAGCGCGCGGCACACCGTCGACGATCGCGTGAAGGGATTGCAGGCCGGCGGCGACGACTATCTCACCAAGCCATTCGCCTTCGCCGAGCTCCTCGCCCGCCTCCAGGCGCTGCTGCGCCGCAGCGGCGGCGCGACGGAGCCGACCAGGCTGTCGGTCGGCGAGCTCACGCTCGATCTGCTGTCACGCCGGGTCGAGCGCGGCGGCCGCCCGCTCGATCTGCGGCCGCGCGAGTTCGCGCTGCTCGAATACCTGATGCGCCACCCCGGCCGCGTGCTCTCGAAGACGATGATCCTGTCGCACGTCTGGGGCTACTCCTTCGATCCCGGCACCAACGTCGTGGACGTACTGGTGTCGCGCCTGCGCGACAAGGTGGATGAAGGCTTCGATACCAAGTTGATTCACACCGTTCGCGGCGCCGGATATGTCCTCAAAGTGGGCTGAGCGGATCAGCCAGGCGCTCGGGTTGCGGCTGGCCGCGTGGTATCTCGGCACGTTCCTCGCCAGCAGCCTGGTGATCGGCGGGCTGACCTACGGCCTGCTCGCGTCGCTGCTCGAGCAGCGCGATCACGACATCATCCAGTCGACGCTGCGCGAATACGGCACGCGCTACCAGGCCGGCGGCTTGCCGGCGCTGGCGCGGGCGATTGAAATCGAGCAGCGATCGGGATCGCGCGAGCCGCTGTTCGTGCGGCTCGTCGGCCCGTTCGAAGACGTGTTGCTGTATTCGCTGCCGGAAACCTGGGGCGCGTTCGATCTGTCTGAAGTTCCGGGCGATCCGAACGCGATCTGGCAGCAGGTGCCGGCGGTCGATCGCAATGCCGTGCTCGAGATTGCCACCATCGACCTCGGCGGCGGATCGTTCCTGCAGGTCGGCAAGACCACCGAGGCGCGCAACCAGCTGCTGTCGAACTTCCGCCGCGTGCTGATGCTCGGCGCCGGCTTCGCGCTGGTGATCGGCGTGATCGGCGGCGTATTCCTGACGCGATCGACCCTGAAGCCGCTGCGCGATCTGCGCGACGCGGTGAGCCGCATCCTGCACACCGGGCAGACCGACGATCGCGTGCCGGTCTACGGCACCGAAGACACCGTCGACGAGCTGAGCACGCTCTTCAACGCCATGCTCGCGCGCATCACGACGCTGATTCACGGCATGCGCAATTCGCTCGATCACGTCGCGCACGATCTGCGCACGCCGATGACGCGCCTGCGCGTGACGGCCGAGTCCGCTCTCGCCACGAACGATCCGGCCAGGTATCGTGAAGCGTTGTCAGATTGCCTCGAGGAATCCGAGCGCGTGCTCTCGATGCTGACGACGTTAATGGACATCTCCGAAGCCGAGACCGGCACCATGAAGCTGAACGTGTCGCAGGTCGAGGTGGCCAGGGTCGTTGGCGAGGTCACCGATCTTTACGAGGATGCGGCGGAGGAAGCCGGCGTGGCGCTGCGCGTATCGGTGCCCGATCAACTGGCGGTCAATGCCGATCGCGATCGCCTCCGCCAGGCGCTCGCGAATCTCGTCGACAACGCGATCAAGTACACGCCGCGGGGCGGCAGGGTCGACGTCTCTGCATCGCGTGGTGACAACGTGGTGATCATTCGCGTCGCCGACACCGGGCCTGGCATTTCGGAGCACGATCTGCCGCGCATTTTCGATCGACTGTATCGAAGCGATCAGAGCCGCGCGACGCGCGGCCTGGGATTGGGGCTCAGCCTCGTGCGCGCCTACGTCGAGGCGCAGGGAGGAACCGTCACCGTCGACAGCACGCCGGGCGCCGGCGCCACCTTCACGCTGCGGTTGCCGGCGTAGCCGCTACTGCTTCTTCGCGCGCGCATCTTCAGCGCGCTTCCCTCGCATGACGCCTTCCATCGCGTAGTTGCCTTCGTGACAGGCGTACTCGAAGAGGCGGTAGTCGGGATCCAATGTCAGCGGAAACGACACGGTCCACGGCCGCGTGTAGATCTCCGGATCGTCGATCGTCGCGGTGTAGGCAATCTCGCGATCCGAAATGCGGCGGAAGCGCTCGACAACGCGCAGGCGGCTGGTGTTGCGGATGCCCTTGATTCTGCCGCCGGCCATGCTCGTCGAAATCCAGCCAAGGTCATTGAAGTTCGCGGTCTCGACGACGAGCGTGTCGCCTTCCCAGCGGCCGCGCGGATCGCCGTTCCACAGGCGGACGCGATCGTGCGCCGCGGCACGGCCGTCGAGCGGAATGATCCGCGCGTCGTGAATCATCTCGTAATGAATCACCACGTAGCCGGGGAACTGCATGATCTGGTAGGCGTTGTTGTAGCCGGCCGGCAGCATCCCGCCGGGAATGCCGCGCGTGATGCAGCGATCCCACGGGCTCATCACCTGGTATTCGTCGCCGTAATTCGCGAACACCTCGTCGCGGCGTTTTTCTTCGGCGGGCTTCACGGGCACGCGGCCATCAGGCGGATCGACCACGAGCGAGGTCTGGCGCGTGCTCAACACCGTGGTGCCGCCATCGAGCCAGAACTGGTTGTAGCTTTCAAAGCGGCCGGGGATTGGTTTGTCGGCTTCTTCGCGGCGCTCGGCGGCGATGCGTTCGATCTGGCGGGCTTCCGCCTCGGTGAGAAACGCCTTGTCCTTCATCGCCGCCGGACGTTCGAGCGGGGTGATCGTCGCGTTGGTCCACACGCCCTGCAGGTCGGGCTGGCCGTCGGCCGTGCGCGGCGGCGACCATGGCTTGGAGCGTGACTGAGCGCCGGGCTGCGCGCCGGCGATCGCGATGAGAAATAACGCAGCGGCGACAGAACGGCGGGACATGGCCGATCCTCCGCGCCTATCCTGCCACGAACCTTACATCGATGTAATGGGCCGGTAACGCTCCTGAAAGCCGCTCGAGCGTCCTACTACACATGGAGGAGCGTGTAATGTCCCGTTCATTTCTCAGAAATTCCGCGCTGGTCGCGGGCCTGGGGCTAGCGTCGGCTGGACTGTGGAGCGCGACGCCAGTGGCGCCGAAGGCTCTCATGGCCGCGGTTCCAGCGCCCGTGACCGCCGGTCCTGTCGCCGGCCCGGGCCGTGCCGTCAATGACGGTTACGCCGACGTCGTGGCGAAAGTGACCCCCGCAGTGGTGACCATCCGCGTCGAGGCAAAGGCCTCGCCGCAATTCACGCAGCTGCCGCAGTTTCCCGAGGGCTCGCCGTTCGGCGATCTGTTCGGTCAGCGTGGCCGCGGCGGGCGGCAGATGCCGCCGCAGGTGCAGCGTGGCCTTGGCTCGGGCGTAATCGTCAGCAACGACGGCTACATCCTGACCAATAACCACGTGATCGACAACGCCACGAAGATTGACGTGGAGCTGTCGGATCGCCGCATCGTGACCGGCAAGCTGATCGGCGCCGATCCGGCGAGCGATCTCGCGGTGGTCAAGATCGACGAGAAGAACCTGCCGGTCCTGCCGATCGGCGATTCGAACGCGATGCGCGTCGGCGACGTCGTGCTCGCGGTCGGCAATCCGCTCGGCGTCGGCCAGACGGTGACGATGGGCATCGTCAGCGCGAAGAGCCGCTCGACCGGCCTCGGCGACGGAAGCTATGAAGACTTCCTGCAGACCGACGCGCCGATCAACCAGGGCAACTCCGGCGGCGCGCTCGTGAACACCATGGGCGAGCTGGTCGGCATCAACTCGCAGATCCTCTCGCCGTCGGGCGGCAACATCGGCATCGGTTTCGCCGTGCCGTCGAACATGGCGAAGAACGTGATGGATCAGCTCGTGACCAACGGCCGCGTGCGCCGCGGACTGCTCGGCGTCACGGTGCAGGGCGTCACGAACGATCTGGCGGCGGGCCTCGGCCTGAACAAGGCGGAAGGCGCGCTGGTGAGCAGCGTCACGCCCGGCGGCGCGGCCGACAAGGCCGGCCTCAAGCGCGGCGACGTGATCACGAGCTACCAGGGTCGCGCGGTGATCGATACGAACTCGTTCCGCAACGAGATCGCCGCGACCGCGCCGGGCACCACGATTACGCTCGGCGTGCTGCGCGACGGCCGGACCAGCGAGTTCAAGGCGACGCTGTCGGAGAACGCGGACGCGAAGAGAGCTGGCAACAATGGTGAGCGCGAGGGCGAGGGCTCGGCGAAGTACGGCATGTCGGTGGAACCGATCACGCCGGAGATCGCCCGTCAGCTCGATCTCGATCGCGACACCAAGGGCGTGGTGATCGCGGACGTCGAACCGTCGGGCGCGGCGGCAGCCGCCGGCCTGCGGGAAGGCGACGTGATCCAGCAGGTCAACGGCAAGCCGGTTCGGACGGCGGAAGACGTGCGCAGCGCACTCAACGCCACGAACGGCAAGCCCGCGGTGCTGCTGATCACCCGCGGCAACAACACGATCTTCGTGCCGCTGCGCGCGCGGTAGACTGTCGAGGACACGGAGCAGTACGGAGGGCGCGGAGCACCGTGTCCTCCGGTACTGCTCCGTGGCCTCGTTATGCGACTGGATAAACACCTCAAAGCGAAGCATCCGGAGCTGTCATGGCGCCGGATCCGCGAGGCGATTGAAAAAGGACAAGTCACCGTCGACGGCCGGGGTCAACGCGATCCCGGCCTCGACGTGTACGACACGTCCACGGTCGATCTGAATCTCAACCGCCCCGCCCAGTCACGCGCGCGAGCGTCCTTCGACATCCTTCACGAAGATGACGAGGTCATCGTGCTCAACAAGCCGGCCGGCCTGTTGTCCATCCCTTCCAGTCCTGAAGCGGGAAGCTCCGAAGACACCGTGCTGCGGCGCGTACGCGAGTACATGCAATTCAAGCTTGGCCACAAGACGTACGTCGGGATGCTGCATCGCCTCGATCGCGACACATCCGGATCGCTCGCCGTCGCGCTCTCGAAAGACGCGCATGCTGCGGGCCGCGAGCTGTTCAAGGCGCATCGATTCGAGCGCCACTATCTCGCCCTCGTGCAGGGCATCCCCACTCCGCCGAAGGGCACGATCCACGCGCGCATCTCGTCCGGCTATCGCGATGGACGGCGGAAGCTGGTTGGCGAGGACAAGTCGGGTCTCGACGCGACGACGGATTACAAGGTGCGCGAGCGATTGAAGGACGCCGCGCTGTTAGAATTGCGGCTTCACACCGGACGGCAACACCAGATCCGGCTCCACCTCGAAAAGATTGGACACCCTTTGATCGGCGAGCGCGTGTATTCCGGAGAAAAGGACTCGAGCCCCAAGTCCTCCGCCTTCGCTAAAGCTACGGCGGACAAGCAAGCTGGGGCAAATCGCAACATGCTGCATGCGTGGACGCTCGCGTTTCCGCATCCGATCACGGGCAAGCGTATCGCCGTCGAGGCGCCGCTGCCGAGCGACTTCGTTCGCATGATGAAGAAGCTGGCGCTGACGCTCGTGCTGACGCTGACCGCGTCTGCCGCATTCGCGCAGGCCACGAGCTCGTCGCCGGACGGACGCCGGCAGATGCAGACGGTGCAGGCCACCACGCCCATCACGATCGACGGCGCGCTCGACGAAGAAGTCTGGACGCGCGCGGTGCCGGCCACCGGCTTCATCCAGGCCGATCCGCTCGAGGGCCAGCCCGCCACCGAGATCACCGAAGTACGCGTCGCCTACGACACCGACAATCTCTACATCGGCGTGCTCTGCCGCGACAGCGATCCGTCCGGCATCGTCGTCAACGAAATCCGCAAGGATTTTGCCGGCCGCGATCAGGACACGTTCGAAGTGCTGCTCGACACGTTTGCCGATCGCCGCAACGGCTTCGTCTTCACGACAAACTCGCAGGGCGCCAAGGCCGACACGCAGATCGCCAACGAAGGGCGCGACGTCAATCCGAACTGGGATGCGGTGTGGTGGGTCGAAGCGCGAACGACGGCTGACGGGTGGACCGCGGAGTTCCGCATCCCCTTCAAGACGCTCCGCTTCGAAGCCGGCGACGGCAGGAGCTGGGGCATCAACTTCGCGCGGCGCGTGCGCCGGAAGAACGAGCTCAGTTACTGGTCGCCGGTGTCGCGCGCCTATACGATCTATCGCGCCTCGTCGGCGGGCACGCTCGCCGGACTGCCGGCGCTTCGCCAGGGCCGGAACCTGCGCATCAAGCCGTTCCTCGCCGCCGGAGCCGTACGCGGCATCGGCGAGCACGAATTCGATCGCGATCTCACGGCAGGCGTCGACATCAAGGCGGGCATCACGCCGTCGCTCACCTTCGATGCCACGATCAACCCCGATTTCGCGCAGGCCGAGGCCGACGAGCAGCAGGTCAACCTCACGCAGTTCAGCCTGTTCTATCCCGAGAAACGCGAGTTCTTCCTCGAGAACGCCGGCATCTTCTACTTCGGCGACATCCCGCGCAACGCGCGCACGGTGGCGCGGTTCCGCCCGCCCGAAGAGGATCTGCTGCTCTTCTTCAGCCGCCGCATCGGTTTGAGCGACGCGGGCGCGCAGCTGCCGCTGCACGGCGGCGTGCGCCTCACCGGCCGCGCCGGCGGCTTCACGCTCGGCCTGATGACGATGCAGAGCAAGGAAGAGGACGGCCGGCCGAGCACGAACTACTCCGTGGTGCGCGTGCGGCGCGATCTGTTTCGCAGCTCCGACGTCGGCGCGATCGTCCTATCGCGCGAGCCCAACGGCGACAGCGGCGACTTCAATCGCGTGATCGGCGTCGATACGAACTTCCGGTTCTTCAAGAACCTCAGCATCAACGGCTTCTTCGCGCGATCGGAATCGCCGGGCGTGACCACGGACCAGGATTCGGCGAAAGCCGCGATCGGATGGGAAGACAGCGCGAAGCGGCTGCAGGCATCGATCATGAAGATCGGCGAAGGCTTCCGCGACGATCTTGGCTTCGTGCGCCGCACCGGCGTGACGCGGCAATTCTACGACTCCGCGTTCTTCATGGAGCCGCAGGTGCTTCACCGATGGCACATCCGGCGCATCGAGCCGCATGCGCGCGTGTGGATCTACGACGATCCATCCGGTCAACTCGTAAGTCGCACCGGCCACATCGCCGAACAAACGACGTGGCACAACGGCTCGTACATGGAGTACGCGTTCGAACCGCGCGTCGAGGCGATCACGCGGCCGTTCGCGGTTTCACCAGGCGTCGTCATTCCCCCCGGCCGCTACGACTGGAACCAGCAGCTCGTGCTCTTCGAAGGCGATCACAGCAAGGCGCTCTCGGGATCGATCCGCTATACATTCGGAGGTTTCTGGAGCGGAACGCAGCGCAACGTCCAGACGAGCGTGTTGTATCGTCCGACGTTCCGCATGGTGTTCGACCTGGGCCTGCAGATCACCGACATCTCCCTCGATCTGCCGAAGGCCGAGTTCACGACGACGCTGGTCAACCTGCGCGCCGGCTATTCGTTCAGCTCCAACATGTTCCTCGATACGCTGCTGCAGTATCGCAACGACGTGAAGCAGTTTTCCGCCAACGTGCGCTTCAACCTGATTCATCGCCCGCTCAGCGACTTCTTCATCGTCTACAACGAGTCGCAGTTCACCGACATCACGCAGCCCGCGGGCCGTGGCCTCGTGGTGAAGTACACCCAGATGTTCTCCTTTTAGTCGCGCACTACAGCCCGGGCAGGACTGTAGCCGCTGCCTTAAGCCGGACTATGATTGCCGCCATGAAATCACTGGCCGGCGTACTCATCCTGGCAGCAGCCGTGTCGGCCTG
>Ga0111538_10007814_pt1 | contig 14383 bp, 15 predicted proteins | sample SoiMethybrSBSTD1_FD_79669 | JGI IMG/M metagenome (GOLD analysis project Ga0111538, IMG submission 79669) | Bulk soil microbial communities from a Populus tree surrounding site in Tennessee, USA - Soil MetaG P. TD hybrid SBSTD1 (version 2)... | ecosystem: Environmental > Terrestrial > Soil >... | reverse complement strand
GCGCCCCTATCCTCTATCCTCCGGGTGCTGTTAACCAGATTATCCTCGCACCCCTCCGGGGTGCGGTGGTGTTGAACGAACAACCCCGGGTGTCGCTTGCGCTCCACCCGGGGCTAACCTCCTGCCAGCCCTCCGGGCTGGTCGCTTGCACGCCGGGCTGGTCGCTTGCAGACCGGGCTGGTCGCTTGCACGCCGGGCTGGTCGCTTGCACACCGGGCTGGTCGCTTGCACGCCGGGCTAGTCGCTTGCAGACCGGGCTGGTCGCTTGCGCGCCGGGCTGGTCGGTTGCACGCCGGGCTAGTCGCTTGCACACCGGTCACACCGGGCAAGTCGCTTGCACGCCGGAGGCGTGCGAGGAGGGTAGCCCGGGGTGTGCGAGCGATAGCGAGCCACCCCGGGTCGGCGACCATACAAAGTCCGCCCCCCGATAGGGGTGCGAGGAAGCTAGATCCGCACCAGTCGGCTCCGGGAGAGGGTGTCGCGATCACACAGACGCACCTGGGTCGTTTAAGGGCTTCCCCATAAACACGAACGCCCCTCTCGATCTCGAGAGGGGCGTTAAAACCTGCGACTGTGTCAGCTTATTGACTCACGCTCTCGGTGGAGAGGAATCCAGAGACTCGCTGATCGGGGACATTGACGAACATCCATTCCTGGCCGCCATTGTCCACTTTGAAGTGAAGTTCGAGGACGTCGTTCCGCTTCAGTACCCGCAACACGCGGCCTGACGGTCCGTTAGAGGAGTAAAGGGACGCGGATTCCGCAAGAACTCGAGGTTTCGTCGGATCCACGTAGGCAGGCGCCAATTCTCCAGGAGCGGCCGCGGGACTGGCGTCACTGTTAGACAGCGCCACGGCTTCGTTTTCCGCGGCCCTGACGGACGCTGTTGCCTCTGCCTTGTGGCCACGCGTGGGTGTCTTGGGCGACACGGCCTTCTTCGCGGGTTCTTCAGGCTCTGTAGACTCCCCGATGGTATCGTCTGCGGAAGCCGAAGCAATCATCGGCAACGCCGTTGCGAGAATGTCCGGAGCGACTTTCCAGACAAGACCGAAAACAACTACCGCGCAAATAAGAACGATAACAATATTGCGAGCCATACTCTCCACCTCGGCGCCTATCTTTACTGATGTGCCTTAATGACGCTATGGCACAAAGGTTTCAGTGGATCGCGGAGGCGAGTTTTTGCAGGAACTCCGGTCGCAGGCTGTGCTTTCTGGACACATCGAGAATCTCGGCGGGACTCAACGTCGCCAAATCGACCGCATCGTGAACGCACGAGTTGCAACCGTCGGTGACATACAGCGTGTGAGTGTCGGGGGAGTAGGCGAGCAACCGGGGAGTCGCGCTGTCGCGCAGAACCCGCCCCCCACTTTCGTACAGGTCGGGATCCACAAGCCAATACTCGGGCAACTTACCGGTCTTCGCGAGCGCGACCTGCCGGAGCGAGTCCGAATCGAACTGGATTAGGGCCTCGGCTTTGCTGGAAATCGCGCGGTCCGACAAACGAAGCATTCTCATTACTTTTCGAGTTCGCCCGCCACGATGTTCAAGGAACCGAGCGACGCAACCGCATCCGAAATGTAGCCGCCCTTCACCATGTGACTGAATGCCTGGAAGATGTAGAAGCAGGCGCCGCGGCAGCGAAGCCGATAAGGCTGCTTTCTCCCATCACTGATCAGATAGAAGCCGAGTTCCCCATTCGCAGCTTCCCAGTAGGAATACACCTCGCCAACGGGCGGCAGGATGCCGTCTTGAATCAACTCAAAGTGATTCATCAGATCTTCGATGTTGGAATACACGCCGCTCTTCGGCGGGAGGCTAATGCGCCGATCCAGTATCTGGACGGGACCTTCCGGTAGATTCTCCAGCGCCTGCCGGATGATTTTCAGGCTTTGACGGATTTCTTCGATGCGCACGAGGTAGCGGTCGTACACGTCACCGCGTTCTCCGACCGGAATTTCGAATTCGAACTTGTCGTAGTCGTAGTTCGGGAACCATTTTCGGATGTCGTAGGGGACCCCGCAGGCTCTCAGCACAGGTCCCGTGAAGCCCCAGTCGATCGCTTCCTCTGCGGAGATCGCCGTGATCCCCTCGGTACGCATCTTGAAAATCTTGTTGTGGCGATTCATCTTTTCGATGTCGTCCACGTACTTCGGTATCGAGTCCAGCAATTGTCTCGCCCGCGTCACGAAATCATTCGGGATATCTTCGGAGACTCCACCGATGCGGACATAGCTGACTGTCAAACGTCCGCCGCAGCACGATTCAATCAAGTCGTAGATTTCTTCGCGGGGACGGAATCCGTACCAGAAATTGCTGATGGATCCGAGGTCCACCAGGTTCGTGCCGATGCAAACCAGATGATCGGCAATGCGACTGAATTCGGAAAGAATCACGCGGATGTATTGGGCGCGTTTTGGAATTTCGACGCCGAACATCTTCTCCACGGCCATGGCATACGTGACGCCATTCATCATCGCAGACATGTAATTGAGGCGATCGGTGAAGGGAATCACCTGCCAGTACATGTGCGTCTCCGACATCTTTTCAAAGCAACGATGCAGATAGCCGATTTCCGAATCGGCGTCGATGATGCGCTCGCCATCCACGGCAGCCTGCAGTCGGAACGTGCCATGCATGGCAGGATGCTGCGGCCCGAGGTTCAGAATCTGCGGGTGAGATATACCCATCGACTCCGCATATTTCCTTGCGCGCTCGACAACGGGAAGATCGATCGTTTCCGTGCACATCGTGCGCTGGCCAGGAGGGAAGTCTTTTCGGAGCGGATGACCTTCGAACTGGGAATGGGTCAGGATGCGCCGAAGATCCGGATGGCCCTTAAACGTGATGCCATACATGTCGAACGCTTCACGCTCGGACCAATCCGCGCCGCGCCAAACGTCAATGACGCTGTCGATTGTGGGATCGTCAGCGGGTACCGGTGCCTTGATGCGCACGCGATGTTTATTCGAGAGCGAGAGCAGGTGGTACACCACTTCGTATCGCTCTTTGCGCTCGGAGAGGTAGTCCACCGCCGTCACATCGAGCAACATCTTGAAATCGAAGGCAGGGTCTTTCTTCAATTCGCCGAGGACCTTCTTTATGCTTTCGCGTTTCACGGTGATGGAAAGATCGCCGCGGAACTCGCGCATTCCGATCAATTCGTCCGGAAACCGCTCTTTGAAAGCCCGCGCGATCGGGCCGTCAATCTCCTGCTTTTCTTCCATGAAGCGAATAAGTGCGGGTGTCGGAGGCGCCAGGGCCGCCACTGTCGCGTCAATCTCGGGCGTCTTCAGGCGAGTCTGTCGAGGATGCCTCTCATACGACAAACGCGTGTCGGCTTCAATTTGTTGCTGGAGTTTGATAACGGCGTCGAGCACGGCCTCCGGAACGGGAGGACATCCGGGGATATAAACATCCACCGGAACGATTTCGTCGATTCCCTGCATCACGTGATATGCCCGATAGAAACCACCGCATGTCGCGCAGGCTCCCATCGAGATGACCCACCTGGGTTCTGCCATCTGGTCGTAGATCTGCTTGAGAACGGGGGCCATCTTGTCATTAATGGTCCCGAGAACCATTAGGACATCGGATTGCTTAGGAGAGAATCGGACGACTTCGGAGCCGAACCGAGCGATGTCGTAGTGAGAAGAGACGGTTGCCATGAACTCGATGGCGCAACACGCTGTTCCAAAAGGGTAAGGCCACAGCGAGCCCTTTCTGGCCCAGTTGATCAGGGAAGCGGCAGTCGTCGTAAAGAAATTCTCTCGTTCGGAGGACTCGACTTCGGCAGTCTTCATAAACCGGTAATTCTAGCACGCTGGAAAACGTGAGTCGGACAACACAACGAAGTGAGAGAATGAAAGTCGAAGGTTCTATGCATCGGAAAACCTATCTCCTTGTCCTCCTTGGCATGGCCGCAGCGATCCTGTCGGCCGATTATGTCTGGAGTCAGATTCGGGCACGTGTGGAACTCGTGGTCGTGCCCGTGAGCGTACGCGACTCCTACGGGAAACTCGTTACGGGTTTACAAAAGGGCGATTTCATCATCACCGAAGACGGTAAACCGCAGACGATCGCCAACTTTTCTCTGGATCCTGCCCCGCTTTCCGCGGCCATTGTCATAGACGACGGCGTAGGCTCGAAGGCGCTGAACCGTCTTATTCCGCTTCTCGACGTGATGACATCCGGATTCTCCGCCGAAGATGAAATGATCGCATTCCGTTACGATCATTTCGTGTGGAAGCTCACGAACTTCACGAAAAACAAAGAGACGATCAAAAAGAGTTTTAAGGAACTTCCAAAGATTGCCAAGGAGCGTCAGCCGGAAGGACAACCCGGAGAACCGCTTGGGACTGCGCCGGGCTGGCTGCGAATTGATCTGGGTACGAACGGACCGCCCATACCCATTCCCTCGGGTGCAGACTATCCGAAGCCCGTCCCAACAAGCCGTGTTCTTCATAATGCGATGTATGAGGCGGTGGAAGCCTTGAAGGGCCGCCCCGAGACTTTCCGCAAGATTGTCTTTATCGTTTCGGACGGACAAGCCGGCGGCTCAGGCAATACCCAGACCCTCCAGAACAACCTGAACCTGATGACTCAAAATCAAATTCAGGTTTATGCGGTCGCCGTGGACTATGCGCTCACTGAAGGATTTCTCAACGTATTGAATGCCTATGCGAACACAACGGGTGGCGAGGTGTTCAGTGGGGGATCATCGCGCGATATGGAAACCGCGTTCCTCAGGATCACCGAGCAGGCGCGCAATCAGTACGTGCTGAGTTACGTTTCGACGAATGAGCCTCGCAGCATTCAGGGTGTGCGTCGTGAGATCGACGTGAAGACGGTTTACCCTGGAACCAGCGTGACGCATCGCAATAGCTACATTCAGTATCCCGCGAAGTAAAAACACGAGCGAAGCTTCGACCATTCGGAGTCACAGCCGAAGCTTCCTCGAGGTGGCCACGCAGCGCGCAATCCAGGTGCTGTCTCGCAGTCCTAGCTACTTTCTGATGTTCGAATCCGACACGCATACACAGAAGCTCGTCCAGGGACCGGAAAGGGTGATTCAGATCGATAAAGCGATTCGAAGCACCACACAGCAGGTGAAAGACACGCTTATCCTTTTCACGGCGGATCACTCGTATGACTTTCGGATAAACGCCGGCCGAAAGGACCAGCCGCTGATCCCGGAGTTCATTCCGGCAGATTTCGGAGATGACCTGGACAGCATCAAACTCGACAACGTCCGGCGCGAGGATGACCATACCGGTGAACAGGTCCTTGTTGCAGCGCAAGGCCCCGGTGCAGAACGCGTGCGCGGCTTCCTGGACAACACGGAGCTGTTTCCCATCATGATGGCCGCGTATGGCTGGAAGAATTAAGTAAAAAGGAGCCGTTCGCGTCGGTCCTTTTCCCCGCGGCGCTGCACGATAGGCTCGTTGAGAAAGCGGATCAGGGGATGCATCGCTCGGAAGCTTTCGACGAGCGTTTCGAAAAATGCTGGCTTCGTCGCGTCTGTCGGCTTAAGTTCCCTTGCCGCGAGCAGGTCTTTGAACCGGAGATAGTTCTCTGCGGGATGATTCGCCGGATAACCCCGCGGCATGCGTGAAGACTGCTCCCCCTGCAGCGTTCCGAACAGCTTTCGAAACTGTTTCGCCTCGACAATTTTCTTCAGGCGCTCATGGTTCGCCGCAATGTGGTCTCGAACAGACCGTAGTTCGTCCGTTGGCGGCCGATAGATGCCGCCTCCAATCCACAGCTCCGTGGGCGCAATGTGAAAGTAGAACCCCGCGCCTTCGTGGCGGTCGAGCCCTTTAACGGAAAACGACGCTGCCACATGGGTCTTGAAGGGACGTTTGTCTTTCGAAAAGCGTGTGTCGCGGTAGATGCGAAACAGGCTCTTTGGCGATGCCACGATCTCCGGAGCGAACTCTGCGAACTCCACCGATAATGCTTCAATCAGGTGGAGCATCGGCGACTTTACCGATTCTTCATACACAGGTTTTCGTTTTAGAAACCATTCCCGATTGTTATTCCGCTTCAGGCTCTTCAGAAAGTTCAGGCCGGCTTTAGGAAATGTGGGTCGCTTTCCCGTCATAGGCTGTCGAGCATACCTTGAGAAATCCGGGGACAGACTCGCAATTCCGACAGTGGATATAACCCTTGTTGGAAGAAAAGAGCACCGCCGCGGAAGCGAAGCCGCTACAATGTACCGTCCTCGGATGTATTCAATCGGAACTGGACCGCTACAAAACCGCTGAGACTTTGGTGCAAGCTGCGGAAAAAACGCCCGCCAGCGAGTTGGATGCCGTTGCTCCGCGAGTGGATAGAGACCCGGTAGGGCGAGTGAGCGGACAAAGGATCAGGCTATCGCGATCAACTGGATACGGGCACTTTTCGAGTTTAAAACGAAGCGGGTTGTCATCCCTTATTTGTCGCTGCCGACAACAAAAAAAACGAGATCGGAATATTCTCGGAAAACCGCCTTGTCGGATTTACTCTTACGAGCTAATGGACACGATGAAGACATATAGAGGCCTCTGCCTTTGATGTTCTGAGGAGGAGGAGAAGAATGGCAAAGGTCATACTGGTTAACCCTGCACTGGCCACGGTGGGCTATAGCTTTATTACGCCCCGCTGGCTGTACGTACTGGCTCAGGCGACCCCACTCGATCTCGTAGGGGATCCGATAGTGGTGGACGAATCCGTTCAGAAATTTGACCCTGAGATCGTTCAGTCGGGGGATATCGTCGGGATCAGTATCAGCAGCGGCAACTGCATGCCAGGGTACCGTGTATTGAAGGAAGCAAAAGACAGGGGCGCCATTGTGATCATGGGCGGGATTCACACGACCATCTTTCCGGATGAACCGCTTCGAATGGGTGCCGACGCCGTGGTTACCGGTGGTGGTGAAGTCGTATGGCGTCAGGTGATCCAGGACGCGCTGAGCAATCAGCTGCGCTCGCGATACGACGGGGGGCGCGTCTCTGGTGAGCAGATGCTCAAAGCGCGATGGGATCTCCTCGATCCGACGCGTTACATCTTTCCTTCCGTTCAGACCGTGGCCGGCTGCCCGGAGAATTGCAGCTTCTGTTCCGTTTGGGTGACCGAAGGCCGCACGCCTCGGATGCGACTCGACGATAAAGTGATCGAAGAGGTCAACGAGCTTTACAGCATGGGATTTCGTTATGTCGTCTTCGCCGATGACAATTTCAACCCTTCGACTCTGGGTCGGATTGCTCGCGAGCCCAATCCTCAGAAGCGGAAGGAATTCGAGCAGGTTCGAGAAGCGCGATTAAGATTCTTTGAGCAGTACGATCGGGAAGTTCCGAAGGACATGTTCGCTTTCGCGCAGATGACGACGGAAGCGACGACGGATGAAGAATACCTCACCGCGATGGCGAAAAAGATGCGAATCAAGACCGCCCTCATCGGAGTGGAGTCCTTTTCTGAAGAAGGCTTGAAAAGCGCGGGGAAACTGTGGAATCCGGTCGGACAGAGGATGGTCGAGGCGATTCAGAAAATCCAGAGCAACGGCATTCTGGTTTTGAGCTCCGTGATTTCGGGACTGGAATCCGATACGGTGGACACCATTCGCACGATGCGAAAATTTGCCAGTGAGTCCGGCACGATGTTCGCGCAATTCACGGTTTATAACCCCTATCCCGGCACAAAAGATTTCTACGAGATGATGAACGACAAGAAGAATCTCGGCAGGGATGGATATAGCCCCAAACACAAAACCCAGATTCTGCGCGACGACTACTGGCTCACGCCGCTCCGCCCAGTCGACATCATCAAGCATCCCAACATCACCAAGCACGATCTGCACACGGAGAATAAGAAGTGCTGGGACAGTTTTTATTCCCTGAGGGAAAGCTACGGCCGGACGAAACGGGGCAACGCAAAGAACTGGCCGCTACCGGGAAAACTGGCCTACCTGATGGCGTGTATCTTGTTTCGGCGAGCTTATGCAGGGTACGGCATGGCTGCGGACAGCGTCCGACGAACTGAAACGAAAAGAGGCACGCGTTTGCTGATCCGAGGCGCTGTCAGTTTCTATAATTTGTTCTTCCGTCGAATGAGTCTGCGGAAAGCGCCATTGACTCTGGCTGCTGGCGCAAGCCCGGTCAGCAAAGCGCAATAGCGGGCGTTGGATTGATGCCCGAGGGACAAGTGATCGGCGTAGTTCCGTGCCGATCACCGATCCTTGGATAGAGTGCGTTTTCCACGACCGTTGTCCGTGCATTCATAATCTTCCTGGCGCAATTCCTCGTGTCGTCGCCTGGATGTAGACCAGCGTTTCCACCTCCGCGCCGGAGTGCCCCAAGAATCCCCCAAGATTGAAGGAGCACGTCCGGAGGTTTCCCGTAAAATACAGATTCGATGCTCCGGCCTGGGTGGCGGGACTGGCAGACGCACCGGACTTAAAATCTTACAAAATCGCTCAGCACAAGCATTAAACACCGCTGAATCAACAATATTCGTTATTCATTTTTCCTGCACAGATCCTGCACAGTGTGGAGGTCGTTAGTAAGGTCTAGGAGATTCTTGCTCCAGCTGCGCGACGAAAACGGAGAGTTCTTCCTGCCAAAGCTCGCGCGTCCTTCGACGACGGAAATACAGACCAACTCCGGTTTCGCGGACTGTGCAGCCGTAGCTCTCGTGGATAGGAAGGGTGCGGAGATCGTCGAGTCCGTCAAAATCTATGTGCAGGACACGTTCGTCGCGTGGTCGCCGAAGCTGCCAACTTGCGGAGACACCATGCTTGTCAATCGGGACGTCAATGCATAACCATCCGCGTCTACTCAGAGCCGTGCGAAGTTTTTCAAGATGCCAATTTGCCATGACAGCGCAATGCTACCCTTGGACCCACTGACGTCCGACGTCTGTCAGCACGACGTTTGCTGCTCCGGACTCTTGACCCAAGCGCCAAATCTCTTCGCATTTCCAGCGCGCAATTGCCTGGCCTCCGTCATCGTGAAGGGCGACATACCCTGATCGCCACATCTGCTCCAACATCAATAGGGGAGTGTCTCGCCCATGCTGCCGAACCACAGCACAAACCCAAGCAAGCGGGCGGCCGTTGGGCTCCTCCTCGATCTGTTCGATTATCTCGTGTTCAATGATCACCGGTTGTCCAACAACATCCTAAGATTGCGATCCATCGCTTCTTAGCATGCGACATTGCAGTTCTCAAAATCTGTTATTACGAAAACTCGAGTCAGGCGTTGACCGACTCATCCGAATCATCTACAAAGACACGACTTTGGGTTTATGAAGAACGACCCTGCTAACGGAGCCCACCATGATCTCTGAATTCTTTCGTACCCACTTCGAGAAAAAAGGCGCCGAGGTCCAAAACATCCAAATTAGAAACAACGTTGAGTACAACTACAACCTCAGAGGCGAACTAACTTCCGTCCAGCATTGTGTTGAGGTTGATGTGTTTCTTGTTGGTCTTGGGCATTACGGCGACGAGCAGCTGTACAGCAAGGTAGAAACGCTGCTCGGAAACGGATCATCTGCAGACGTTGAGTTTACTCTGATGGACCAATCAAAGAGCATTTCCAGCCCGATAGCTCCGAATATATCGCTGACATATCGGGCTCGTGGGTTGGCTCTGTGATCGCCGGCCGCTCTGCAACCGGGTTCCTCAACAGTCGGCCCAAACGCTTGCTATACCGCGTCGAGAGTGGCGACATCGCCGACGTTTGGCCCCCACTTCTCTAATTCTCGGATGAACCTGTCGAGCAGTGCTGGTTCCGTTGGAACCTGAAAAGTTGCCGAATCGGATCCGATGGTGCGACCAACAATGTCAGAGGTGCGTATCTGGACCTCGACCGCAATATGCCCCAAGCGATCGACCCCGTAGAACCTCAGCTTCAATCCTCCACCTGCAAACTGAGGGTCAAATGTTCCGAGCGCAAACTCACGAGACGGGTCCGTGCTGCGAGACGGGAAGCCGCGTAGACTATCGATAAAGTCTCGAATGCCATCCTTGTTTTCGTAGAGTTCGGCGTAACCCGCAAACGCACCATTGCTCGCGCGGATTTCCAGCTCCAACAGTTCGTTGTCAACATACCGAATTGAAAACTCAATACCTGATTTCATGCAGCAGGACCGGTTAGCGCTCGTCTTGATAGCATGCGAGACCGCCGTTATCAAAATCTGATTTTGCTTTCGGAAATTGCCGCCGTTGTGACTTCGCTGGCTCACGCCGTTCTGAACGGCGTTCCCCACGGGATCGGACGATCGCGAATGTGCGGGCGCACGCCCGCCGCCGCAGCGAGCGCGGACGCGGCGAGCGAGGATGCATTCGGCTCTTGGAACCTGCACAGTTGTCCGGTTAGTCTACGGTGTGCTTGCCGCTAGTGCCGTTTAATCAAACGGATACGGCCCTAGCTGATTCGAGGAACAGTTTTCTGATGATTTTGGAATCATCGTCGCTCATAAGCCCTTGATTCCACAGCTCGCCTGGGTGGCGGAACTGGCAGACGCACCGGACTTAAAATCCGGAGGACCGAAAGGTTCGTGCGGGTTCGATTCCCGCCCCAGGCATTGACTCTAAGAGAGTTGCCGGAACGGAAGATTTGATGGTCTCATCGGCCGCTGCCGATGTCGCCCGTTTTTCGCCCGCCGTTAATTCCTGTTGCTCGGACCGCTGAGCTTCAAGAATAGACCGCGAAGCGTGACTCGGTGCGAAGTGGGCGTAGCGCATCGCATCACGGCGTCTGGGAGTCCTGTCGTCCTGGCTATGGAGCGGTGTGCGTGTAGCTCATATCACGAGCCACCAGCCTGCCCTCACTGTAAGTACGACGATCTCATGTAGCTCGGCAGGCCGCTCGGGGCACCTGGTACGGTTTCGATGAATCGACGCCCTCATCCCTGACATTGAACGACCGGAATGTAAAACATCGAAGGCTTCTGCGGCCTCAAGTAGCAATCGTAGGCCTGCCAGCTCGCAGGGGTTTTGAGCGAGCGCGCTCCGTTTCTGCCTTTCGAACGCGTGCCATGAGGGTCGATCTAATGGTCCGCACGACGTCGTCCTGAACCTCGAACACCTCTTCTAGGATGCGGTCGTAATTCTCAGCCCAGCGTGAGTCCAGTGAGAGTTCGTGGGTTGTGTCGTTAACGCGGAGAGTTGTTCTCACGCCTACCTCCTCTTTCGAATGCTGCTTTCCTCTGATGTCGGGTCAGCGGATTACCTCTTCCCGTACTCCGTAAAAACGTAGTCTCTCGCCTTCGCCGTCGTGTGGCACGCGAAGCCACACTTGGCGTCGTTCCCCTGCGGCGGCGTGCCAGCGGAGGTGCCGGGTTTGAACGTATCGGACGCGGCATCGTAATCGAACACGGCATATCCCCATCCGCCGCTGTCCGCGAACCTCTTGCCATCCTTCACCATGAAGTCCACGTTCAGGAGGTTGCCCGGCACCGTCGCCTCCGGGAAGAACTGGTTCGCTTTCGGGATCCAGTGGATCTTGGCCATCTTGGCTCCGTCCGGGACCGGTTTACCGTTGGCGGGAATGCCGGTGCGATAAGCGTCGATCATCACGGGATTGCCCAGGATTATAGCGACCACCTTTTCGTTCCGGCTCGTGGAGATGGCCTGCCATCCTTCGTATCCTCTGAACTCCGAGAACGCGAGCCCGCCGGGAACTCTCACGGTGTACTTGTCCTGCTGCGCGGAAATAGTAACGCCGGCCAGCACGGCGAGCGTTATGCCAAGGATTACCACCAGCGAAACAGTCACAGGAAAGGGATGAATCGTATTTGTGTGGGCCGCTTGCTGTTTGTTTTCTTGAGCAGTTGTTTGGGTCAAGGTGTCCTCCTTTGATTGGAAGTGAACTGTCGAGCCGCAATTGCGGGAATACGAAAGTCTAGTTTGAGGATCAGGAACCGATGTTAACGAAAAATGTAAGAATCATTTCCCGCCCAAGTTCGCGAGCCAGTTCAATCCACTGATGCTCGGGATGAAGAAGTATTCGCCGCCACGGAGCACGTTGAAAGTCTCGATGCCGCGGACGAGCCGCCTGACCGGATCTTTCGGGATGGTGAAGGCCGCGCCTTCTTCATGCAGGCCGATGATCGGGTCACGCTCGTCGCCGATGCCAATGAAGTTGCCGTCGTTAATCCATTCTTGTTGCAGGAATTCGATAGTGGCCATCGCCTTGGCGCTAATGAACAGGAAAATGGCGCCACGCGGCACTTCGTCATCTGCTTCGGAGAGAGCATTCGGATCGTATGGTGGTCCATAGGTGGTGCCGCGCCTTATGAGGCGATGCAGGTTCACGTCAGTTAACCGGGTAAGTTTTGAGTCGCGCGGATTCATGCGCCGGATATGGCATCCGAACGGGGCCTGCCGGCCCCGCGGATCGTTCGCGTAGTTGAAGTCGTTGTTCCGCTGCAGGTCCGCACCGAGTGAAGGGTCGTCGACTTCCGGCGCCAAGACTAATGGTGCGCCGCTGCGCCAGCGGCCAACCAGTTTGGCCGCGAGCAGTTCCCGTTCTGCTTCATTGCTTCCATGCGAGTGGAGGAACCGATTGAACGCGCCGACGCGCGACTGATATTTGCGGAAGCCCACATAGGTGCCGTTGCGACCGAGTATGTCCGGCTGCGGCATCGGCAGCGGAAACCCCGCTTCACCCGGATATCCAAGAATGAACTCGCCAGGTTTGATCGGCTGTCCCTGTCCAGGCAGCGGGTCGACGCCACTGCCCTCGATCGCGGGTTGGTCGATGCCGTCTTTGTAACCCAGTGGATTGCGGTCCCCGGGCTGAGCACCGAAATCCTGCATGGCCAAAACGCTGACGCCTGCGAAGCCTTCGAACTGCTCGCGAGCGATGCCAAGAATGCGGCGTCGATTTTCCGCGGAATCACTGAATGCGCTCACACCGATATGGACTTCACCTTTGCCGTACGGTTGGTCCCAGTTCTTCGGATCGTTGACACCGGTGTCTCCAAGCTGCCGGGCGCGCGCCGCCATGCCCTGGCGAAAAGCTTCGGGAAAGCTTTGCAGCGAATCGTCGGACAGACCGAGTGCCTTAAGGCCGGCGTAGCTGATCCCGACGTCAAGCCATGGAGTCTTCGCGCTCCACCAACCGGCAGCAGAATCGACGTGAGGTGTCAGCCGCCGGAGAAACGCGCGACCCGCTTGAGCATCGTCGATGCGAAAAAGCAAATGAGTGCCGAAGTACGGCGCGGGTCGCGGCCTGAGCACCGTCGCCTGGATCTCGTGCAAATCGAGCGTGGGCGCGCCAAGGGGAAGATCGCCAGCGACAGCTTCATGGAGAGACATTGTGTCGCCATCCTTCATGGGTTAACAGCTACCCAACCTTATCGAGGAAGTCGGCTACCGCCTTGCCGACATTCTCGAGACGTCGCGTCTCTGCCACCGTCAGATTCGGATGGGCAACATACCAGGCTTCGGCCGCGACCTGGTGCTGGACGAGCCACTCTTTAATCGTCGGACTGTGAATTCCCGGCCACCCCTCGATGTTGCAAAACAATAAATCCAGAGAGTTGGGAATCTTCGTCACGAAGTCGTCGATGTAGGCGTCCCACTCGCCATCGTATGCGGTAGCGAAGAGTAGCTTCGTGTCGTTATCCAGAAAGACGAAGCGCATATCGTGAAGGGTGCCAACCTTGTCCGCACCGCGGAAGTTGCCTTCCAATAGTTGGAGCAATCCGCGAAGTCGCTTCGCTCCTCCTTTCGCAATCGGAAGGATTCCGGTGAGTTCCGAGACTTTGCCTTGACGAGCGCCGATCCGGCCCGCGTTTTGCACCGCTGTGGTGGCCGCTGCGAATTCACGTGCGAGATCAGGAATGCCCTTCTCCAGGGCGACTTTGCCCAGCTCCGGCGCGTCGGCGTAAAGCTCCCGCAGACGCTGGATCTTCTGTTTGACGATCGGATTCTGTTCGGGTGCCGCATTTTTCTGTACTTGTTCTTCCATGTTATCTTCTCCATTTAAATTCGGTCAGGACCACGCGTTGTGTCTATGCAACCTGTTCCAGGAATTCGTCAGCCGCCTTGCCGAGCCGCTTCAGCCGCTGGATCTCCGCCAAGGTGAGATCCGGATTCGCGACGAACCAGCCTTCTGCTGTGATTTGGTGCTTAACGAGATAATCTTTCGCACCGGGGCTGCGGATGCCCGGCCAGCCTTCCCACGCAGAGTCGATGATGTCCAGATAGTCGGGAATCAATGCGATGAAGTCGTCGATGTAGGTGTCCCAATCGCCGTCGAAAGAAGTGGCGAAGAGCATTCTCGTGTCATTGTCCAGAAACACGAACCGCATGTCGTGGAGGGTGCCGACCTTGGTTGCACCGGGTGAAAGGTTGCCGCCCAACAACTGCAGGAACGTGCGAAGCCGCTTCGCG
>Ga0111538_10007812_pt1 | contig 14385 bp, 11 predicted proteins | sample SoiMethybrSBSTD1_FD_79669 | JGI IMG/M metagenome (GOLD analysis project Ga0111538, IMG submission 79669) | Bulk soil microbial communities from a Populus tree surrounding site in Tennessee, USA - Soil MetaG P. TD hybrid SBSTD1 (version 2)... | ecosystem: Environmental > Terrestrial > Soil >... | reverse complement strand
GGCGAGCGGCGGTCGAGACCGAGGATGGGCGCGTGGAGATCGCCCCCGAGGCTCTCGAGCGCTGTGGCAGCAGTGCGGAAGTCGTTCGGATCGAGCCCGAGGAGAGCCCGGCCTCGCTCGAGGAGAGGGACCGCCCCAACTCGCCGAATCTTCGACGTGCTCTTCGCTTCCGCGAGGGTGGCCGGTGCGCCAACCCGTTCTGCCGGCGGGAGACGGGGGCGGCGGGGCACGGCCACCACATTCGATTCCGCTCGGAGGGCGGGCGCACGAATCTCCGGAACGAGGCCTGGTGCTGCGTCCGGTGTCACGCCGCCATTCACGCCGGCTGCCTGACGGTCGAGGGCGACGCAGAACGTGGCCTCGTGTGGAGGACACGGGCCGAGGGCTTGGCCCAGTCGGTCCGGGCATCGCTCGAGCGTGCGAGGAGCTTGCCCGAGGTGCGCGTTCCGGAGGTCCTGCCGGAGTCCGGAGGGGCGGACTCTCGGCGATCTACCATCGAGGAAGACGTCATTGCGGCGCTCGTGCGCCTCAGGTGCACGCGAGGCGACGCGGAGTCGCGCTTCGAGAAGGCCTGGCGAAGCCTTCGGGCGCAACACGAACCCCCCAGCGCCTCCGCGCTCTTGCGCGAAGCGCTTCACCCACGGGCCGACGGATCGGGTTCTGAAACAGCCTCGAAGGAGGCGAAACTCTCACCTCCGCGATAGCGCTTTTTCCACCGCCCGCCGGATGCACACCTCGGCGAGATGCGCTCGGTACTCGGCCGATGCGTGGATGTCGTCGAGGACGGACTGCCCGTCCGAAGCTCCTCGCGCAGCGGCCTCGGGGAACCCGTGCGCGCAGAGCGCCCCGACGAGGCGCTCTTCCACGGCATGGGCGCGGAATGGCCGCGTCGTGACCCCCGTCACCCCGATCGCGCACGAACGGATTCGCTCGCCCTCGATCTCGACGACGGCCGCTGCCGCGGCGAGAGCGAAGCCGGACGCCGAGCGGCGCACTTTGTAGTACGCCGACGACGCGGGCGCGGAGCGATCTACTTCCACCGCGAGGACGAGCTCGTCGGGCTCGAGGGCCGTCTCGAAAGGGCCCTGGATGAACTCCGCAACCTCGGCCAGGCGCTCCCCGCGGGGGCTCGCGATGAGGACCCGGGCGCCGAGCGCGAGGAGCACCGCCGGGTAGTCGGCGGCGGGGTCGCCGTGGCAGATCGAGCCGACCAGCGTCCCGACGCTCCTCACCTGCGGATCGCCGATCAATGCGGCGACCTCGGCCAGCACCGGGCAGCGCGAGCGGACGGTCGGAGCCTCGGCCAGGGCCCGATGCGTCACGAGGGCGCCGATGCGCAAGCCCCCCGACCTGCCGGGTCCACCGCAAAAAGGATCAGGCGGCGCCGCCCGTGGGGACGGCGGCGCAGGGTCCAGCGGCTCCACGTCGCCCAGCCCGGGGATGCGCCGCAGATCGACGACCAGAGCCGGCGTCTCTTGCCGGAGTTTGAGCGCGGGGATCAGACCGTGGCCCCCGGTGAGGACGCGAGCCTCCTCGCGGTGCTTCGCGAGGAGCGCGAGTGCTTCCTCAACCGTGCGCGGCGCGCGGTACTCGAATGCGGCGGGAATCAATCGCCTCTCTCTTCCGCCGCGCGGATGAGCCGCCAGACTTTCTCCGGGCGGAGGGGCAGGTCGACGTGACGCACGCCGAACTCTCGCAGCGCGTCGACGACGGCGTTCGCGATGGCCGGTGGAGCGGCGATGGCGCCAGCTTCCCCCGCGCCGCGGGCGCCGAGCGGATTCATGGTCGATGGTGTCTCTCCTCGGGAGCAGACCACCAACGGCAAATGGCTCGCGCGCGGAAGGGCGTACTCGAGAAATGTCGACGTGAGGAGCTGGCCGCTCTCGTCGTAGACGACCTCCTCGAGGAGCGCCTGGCCGATCCCTTGCGCGATGCCGCCGAGCGCTTGTCCCTCGACCCGGAGCAAGTCCACGACGCGGCCGAAGTCGTCCGAAGCAAAATATTTCTCGAGCCGCACCTCGCCGGTGTCGCGGTCGACCGACACGAATGCCAGGTGCGCGCCAAACGACGAAATGGGGCCGCGGGCGGGGTAGTGGACCAGTTCCTCGAGGCCCGGCGGCGTGTCCGCGGGCAGCGAAGCGGCGCGATGCGCCTCGAGGCAGACTTCGGCGCGGCTCACGCGCCGCCCCCCGCACGCGAATCCGCCGTCGACGCGCTCGACGTACTCGACGGGGACGCGGAGGAGCGCCGCCGCGACGCTCCGTAGCTTGGCGTCGATCCGACGCGCCGCCTCGCGCACCGCGGATCCTCCGACCGCGACGGAACGGCTGCCGGCCACACCCCGTCCGTCATGAATCGCGGCCGTGTCGCCCCGACGGACGCGGACCACCTCCGGCGGCACTCCCAGGATCTCCGACGCGATCCGCGCCAAGGCGGCTTCCTGTCCTTGTCCCTGCGACGACGTGCCCGTGAAGACCTCCACGTCCCCCGCTGGCCCCACGCGCACGCCCCCGGTCTCCCACACGACCGCCTCCGCGCGCGCGGATGACCCGCCGGCGCACACGTCGAGGTAGGCTGCGAGGCCTATGCCGACCAGCTCTCCTGCGTTGCGCCGAGCTTCTTGCTCGCCCCGCAGACTGGCGTAGGCGCAAGCCGAGAGCAATCGATCGAGCGCGCTGGGGCAGTCCCCGGCATCGAGCGCGACTCCCGTGGGCGGACGAAAAACCGCCTCGCGCGTGAAATTCGCGCGGCGGATCTCGATGGGGTCGAGCTCGAGCTCGACGGCGGCGGCGTCGAGCACACGCTCCATCGCGAGCGTCGCCTCGGCGCGCCCGGCCCCCCGGTACGCGTCGGTGGGCACTTTGTTCGTGAAAGCCCCCCGCAGACTCACGCGGGACGCCGGCACCCGGTAAGGACCTCCGATCGCGGCGGCCGTGAGCTCGGGCGCCGCGGCGGGGCAGCTCGGGTGGTAAGCGCCGACGTCGACGACCGCGTCATACCGCAGCCCGAGAATCTTGCCGTCCGCGCGCAACGCGAGCTCGATCTCGGCGGACTGGCCTCGACCGTGCACCGTGGCAAGGAGGTTCTCGCGGCGCGACTCGACCCACTTCACCGGCCGCGGCGCGAGGCGGCGCGCGAGGATGGCGACGAGCGCTTCCTCCGCGTACGCGCTCCGTTTCGAGCCGAACCCGCCGCCAACTTCCGGCGCGATCACACGCACTGCGCTCTCGCGGAGCTGGAGAGTCGCGGCAAGCTGGCTGCGCAGGAGGTGCGGAGCCTGCGTCGAGGACCACAGGATCAGCTCCTCGCTCGCGGGAAGCCACTGCGCGACAGCTCCGCGCGTCTCGAGAGCGCAGGCAGCCAGACGCGGGCTCTGCAGCGCTAGCCGCACGACGCGGTCGGCCCCGCGAAACGCAGCGTCTACGTCGCCGAGCCCCGCCTCGAGTCGAAAGGCGAGGTTGTCGGGCAGCGAGGCGTGCGCGCGCGGCGCATCCGGCTCGAGCGCCGCCTCGGGCTCGATGACGGCATCGAGAGGCTCGTAATCCACCTCGAGTGCTTCGAGCGCATCGCGCGCGGCAGCGCGCGTCTCCGCCGCGACGGCCGCCACGGGCTCGCCTACGAAGCCGACCTCATCTCGCGCGAGGAACGACCTCGCGGGCTGGCGCAGATCGTCGACTCGCGATGCGGCCAGTGGAAACGATCCGGTCGAGCTCTCGAGGTCGGCGTACGTGATCGCCGCTGCCACTCCGGGCGCGGCGCGCGCCCGAGCGGCGTCGACCCGCAGCAGCCGGGCATGCGCGTGCCGGCTCCGCAGAATCTCGACGTAGAGGAGGCGGTCGAACGGGATGTCGTCCACGTAGAGCGTGCTGCCAGTCACGCGGGCGCGGTCCTCGACGCGCGGAGCTTTCACGGCCTCGGCCTCTTCGTGGATCACGCTCGACCCTCGCCGGGGCCCCCTGCTGGGCCCGAGGTTACCGTCGAGACGCTGAGCGCCGCCTTCACGATGCCCTGGTAGCCCGTGCAGCGGCAGATGTTGCCGTCCAGCGCGGCTCGCACTTCACGCTCGGCCGCGGCCGGCGACCGTTCCAGGAGATCTTTCAGCACGAGCACCATGCCCGCGCTGCAGAACCCGCACTGGAGCGCGTGGTGCTCGCAGAACGCGGCTTGCAGTGGATGCAGCGGCGCGTCCGTGCCGGGCGTCAAACCCTCGAGCGTGAGCACGGTGGAACCGTCGGCCTGCACAGCGAGCCGCGTGCAGGACTTGACGGGGCTGCCGTCCAGAATCACGGTGCAAGCCCCGCACGTCGAGGTTTCACACCCAACGCGGGTGGCCGTGAGGCGGAGCTCCTCCCGGATGAACTGGACGAGAAGCGTCCGGGCCTCCACCTCTCCTCGTCGCTCGCGGCCATTCACGGTGATGGCCACTGGATACTTCATGCGGCTCTTCACTCCCATCCAGCGATCTTTTCGCGATCTTAGCTGGAGGGGGAAGACTGCCGCAAGCAGTTGGAGCCCGGGCCTTAAGCCCGCGCGGGTAGCCGGGGCCTTGTGCGGCGCGCCTCAGTTGGCGCTGTGGGCTGGGAGACCGCTCCTGCGGACGCGGCCGCGCGCTTTGCGGATCGCGTTACGCTTCTCAAGATACTTCGCGTACTCGAGTCGGACCTGTTCGGCGTAGCCTTCGGGATTCTCGCCCGCTTGCGCCAGTCCCACCAGCAGAGCAGACTCTAGCTCGCTGCTGCGCTTATCAATGCGCTTTTCAAGCATGGGGAGGCCTCCTTCCTGCCCCACCTTAGGCGCCGCTCGTGAAGGAATCGTTAAGACTCGGGGAAACTTCTTAACACTACATTCCGTGGGCGCTTACGCTCGCCTGCGTGCCTCGCGGAGCGCTCCGATCTGCCCCGACTAGGGCGGGCAAGGCGCTCCGCGAGGGCCGCTCGAGCTAGAACGATAGCTGAAGCTGGGTACGGAGCAGGAGGCCCTGTTCACCTGCCTCGACGCCGGCGGAAGTCGACTCGAACGAGGAGGCAAAGTTGCCGCCCGAGCCGAAGGAGCCGTCAAGGTCCTCGGTCGAATCCTGCAAGTTGCCGGAGATGTCGAACCACCCCACGTCCGCCTGCAGCTTGATCTTGTGATCCCCGGAGATGTACCAGTTGATGCCGGGGCCCACTTCGACGCCATTGCCGTCCTGTGCGTCGTCGCACCAGATTGCCGCGCACCGGGCCGTCAGCTCGATCCCGTAGTCCGGAATGATCAGCACGCCGGCTTGAACGTAGCCTCCATGAGCAAACTGGGCATCGCCGCGGCCGCCAGGGATCGCGGTGTTGCCGACCTGGTAGTCGAGCCAGCGCATGATGTACTCCGCCTGCACGCTGAAGATCGACGCTTTGAACTGCGTGTCGAGGCCGAGTTCGTAGACCTGGTAGCGGAGGCCATTAAGGTTGTTCGAATTATTGTTGTAGTCGGACGCCGCGGAGAGGCCGACCGTGAAGAGCTCCTTCTGCCGAGGGTTACCTTCCTCGTACTTGCCTCGCTCGATTTTGCTCCCCCAGAGCTGGAAGTCGAGCTTGCCGACGAACGCCGGCACGTTGTCGACCACGTTGGGCCGCACGTTCACGCTGTCGAAGCCGTTCGTCATGGCGAATGCGTAAAAGACTCCCGGGCCTTCTTTGTCGCCGATGAGATCGCCCCGGACCCAAAGGCCGAGGTTTCGATCGATGTTGAAGAACTCGTTCGTGATGTTTCGTTCGACCATCTGGAGACGCGACGAAGATGCCGACTCCTGACGCAAGAAGAACGGCTTGAACTGGCCGATGCCGATCCCCATGAGGCTGGCGTTCGCCTGATCGCCGGTGAGGTCGGCGCCGAGCCAGTATTCGACGTAGGCGTCGAGCGTCTTCCACGCGCCGGCGCCGTCCGTGTCGCCGTCGCCCTGGTACTTGTACGTCAGATTCTTCGAGAGCACGTTTCCCTCGGCAACGAGGCGGGCGCGCTCGAGCTCGATGGCGCTCGTGTCCGAGCTGCCGACCTCATCCGCCCCGACGTCCTCGCCGCGCTTGTCCCTCGCGAAATACGAGTACCGGATCTGAAGCTGAACGCCAATTCTCAGGTAATTGTCTCCCGTCTTGTCGCGGATGAAAAACCCCTCGCTCTTGTCGTAGCCCGCGAGCGGCTGCGCAGCTTCCTCCGTGTCGGCGCCGCCGTTCCCATTCGCCATCTCGAGCTGGGCAAGCCGCGCCAAACTGCCCAACTCCACGCCGTCAGCAGCGCCAGCGGGAGCACTGGGCTCGTCGGCCACCAACACGGACGCCATCACACAAAAGCCCGCGGCCAACCAGGGACTGGTTGTGACTCTCGCACCCATGCAGACTCTCTCCTTAGACATCAACCCGAGATGCCGGGCGATGGCCGCCACCCAGTTGGCGAGCACAGTCAGCTCGGCACACTCATTCCACCGCGCAGCATATTAATAATGCCTAGCGGTTTTGGGAATGGGTTGGGAAGATAATTTATCGAGTCTTCACGAAGACTTTGCGGCCCCCCACGCGGAGAAAGCCCAACAACGCAACTCGTCTTCTCCGCGCGAAACTGCCTTCCAGCTGCCGAATCAGGAGGACGAGGAGGCGTCCGTCTTGAGCCTCTTCCACCCGAACTTGTCGCGAAGTTCGGCGATGAGTGTCTCTGGATTATCGCCGCCCCGCAGCGCGTGCGCTTCGCAGGCCGCGTAGAGCTTCTTCAGCTCCGCGTACACGGCGACGCACGCGGGGTCCGGAGCGATGCGGCTCGCTAGCACGGGATTGGTGAAGCCAGCGGTGACCTCGTCCCAGCCGACCTGCACCTTCTCCGAGACCAGCTCCGCGTGGTAAGCGCGCAGCGCCGCGCCCAAGCACGCGGAATTCGACACCTCAAACTGGAAGACCTCCGCGTCGAGCACGTCGGCCATCACCTGGAGGATCTCTCGGTTCCTGGCCGCGCCTCCGGTGGCGTGGATCGTGCGTACGTCGACTCCCATCCACTGCGAGTGGACGGCGAGTGCCATCATCTGGGCCTCGACCACCCCGCGGACGTTCGCGGCGGGGTCTTTCGCATCGATGCTGTAGCGCCGGATCCCGGGCTGGTGGACGCGTGGCGTGATCTCCGGCTTGATCCAGGGAAGCATGACCCCACCGCCGTTTCCCGGCTTTGTCTCCCGCAGGTGGCGAGAGAACTGGGCCCAATCGAGGTGGTGTGCTTTCCGGATGGATTCGCGCGCGATCGATCCGTTCTCGAAGCAGATCAAGCTCATGAAGTCGCCCGTCGGCGACCCAAAGACGTGTCCGCTGCCCGTCGGATCGACAAGCGGCCTCGGCATGAAACCAAAAAGGGTGCTGGAGGTGCCGAGCGAGATGGCGATCCGGCCTTGCTTCACCAGGCCCACGCCGATCAAGCTGCAGGGGTTGTCCCCGGACCACGACACCACCTGCGTGCGCGGCGAGAAGCCGTACCGCTTCACCCAGTAGGGCGAGAGCGGGCCGACGATCGTCCAGGAGTCTCGCAGCGGCGGCAGCTTCGCTTCCAGCTCGGGCGCGGTCGCCTCGAGCGCGACGTGGGCCCACCGGCGCCCCGCGAGGTCCATGAGGTTCATTCCGGCGCCGTCTCCGGGGTCGATCGAGGCGTGCCGGCCGGCGAGCAGCGACGCCATGTACGAGCTGACGAGGTGGATCTGTGCCGTGCGCTCGTAGCCGTCGGGGTCCTCTTTGTAGAACTTTCGGATCTGCGGCCCGGTGAAACGCTCGAAAGCGCGCGAACCCGTGAGGAGTGCAAGGACCCCATCGCCACCCACGGCTTCTGTGATCTCGCGGCACTCCTCTTCGGTGCTCGAGTCCATCCAGATGGGAGACTGGTCGCGCGAGAAAATGCCCGACAGCTGCTCGACGAGCATGCGGGTAGGATCGAGCTTCTCGAGCGTGCGGGCGGCCGAAGCGTTGAGGTAGACGCTGCCGTGCTGCTGGCCCGAACCGGAGATTGCGCGCAGCTCCCGCAAATCGACGCCGCTGTCCTTGGAAAAAAGCGCCAGCAGGGCCTCGAGCGCGTCGGCCCAGAGCTTGGGCGACGATCGGGCGATCAGGGGGTCATCATGGGGCAGAACGCCGTTGCTCGTACCGTACGCGGGAAAGCACTCGTCGAAGTTGAGCGACTTCTCGAAGATGACGCTTCTTCGGCCGCGGTCCACCTCGATCGCGATCGCCGTGAGGCTCTGCGTGCTCGAGTCAAGACCCAGATAGATTCCCATCCATTCTTCCTTCCTGCGAGCCCCCTGCACGCCGACCAGCCATCTCAATCGGCGGAAAGTCTAACGGGCGTAAAAATGAACTTCCCGCAGAATTCCGCGCGGGAGGCCAGAGCCCCGTCGCAGATTCTTCTTTTCCGACCTGGCGGCCAGGTCTCTAATGCCCGTTGGATGTTCGAGCGGCCGGAGGCGCACCATCGCGCCCGCCGCCGGAGAGCCCCGCCCATGGAACGTGTGACGATCGAAGACGTCGAGCTGGTGCTGACGAGCCCCGTCCGCCAGGACCTGGAGTGGATCGGCCAAGAGGAGCTCGTGGAGCAGATCCTGGCCTCCTGGCTGATCGCGGGCGAAAAGGACCTGCCTCTCTGCCCCAGGCTCATCGGCAAACCAGGTGCCGGAAAGACCACGTTGGCCTGCTTCGCGGCACGCGCGGCGGGGCTGGACGTCTACATTCATCAGTGCACGGTCGACACGCGGCCCGAAGACCTCCTGGTGACGCCGGTGCTCTCGCGCGGCGGCTCGATCTCCTACCACGCAAGCCCGCTCGTATCCGCGATGGTCCGCGGCAGCGCCGTGGTTCTGGACGAAGCAAACCGCATGAGCGAGAAGTCCTGGGCCTCACTCGCCCCACTCCTCGACCACCGCAGGTACGTCGAGAGCATCGTCGCCGGCATTCGAATCCCTGCGGCGCCGGCCTTCCGGGCCTGCATCACGATGAATGACGATGCCTCCACTTACGAGATCCCCGAATACATGCTGTCGCGGATCCAGCCCTCGATCTCCGTCGAGTTTCCCGAGAAAGAGGAGGAGCTGAGGATCCTCAAGTACCATCTCCCTTTCGCTCCTCAGCAGATTCTCGACCTGACGGTCGAGTTCCTCGAGTCGGCGCGGCGGCATGGACTGGGCCACTCCACGCGCGACGGCATCAACATCGTGCGCTACGCGGTGAAGCTGGGGCGGCGCGAGCTGGACCGCGGCGTGCCTGAGCATGAAGCGACGAGCCCGAAGGACCGGTTCGACCGTTCCGTCCGCAAGATCCTCGGGGAGGAGGCGTTCGATCTCGAAAAGCACTCGCTCCGCAAAGTGCCGCCGCAGCACCTCGACCTCCGGGAGTTCTTCGCCTCGATCCAGGGCATCGACCCCGACGACGAGATCGGAGAGGGAGAGCAGCGCCCTGAAGGCCCGAAAGAGGGACCCCGCCGGCCGCCGCGAGGGCCCCGGAAGGGCGGCAAGCCCACTTGAGCGCGCCGCTCCTGCGCGAAGAGGAGGGCGTGTTGTGGCTCGGCAACGTCGCTTTCCTCCCCTCGATCCACGGCAAAGTGGCGTTCGCGCGGGAGGTCCGGCGCCTCTTCCTGTCCCGGCGGTTCCCCACGGTCGCCGTCGAGCTGCCCGAGTCTCTCGCCGAAACGACGCTCGCGGCCATCGAGCTTTTGCCTCGCATCCACGTGGTGTCTTACTCCGAGGAGGACGGCACCCGCTGCTTCTTTCCGATCGATCCGTGCGATTCGATCGTCGAGGTGCTCCGCCTTGCGCTGGGCGAGCACTGCACCATCGAGTTCATTGACCTCGACGTCGAGCGCTTCCAGCGGCGGGACGTGGTGCTCCCCGACTCGTACGCGCTCGGGGCGATCGGCCTGGCACGCTACTACGCCGCCGTCGAGCCTGCCCTACCCCGCACGGAGGCGGGATCCCAGGACGACGCCCGCGAGCGGGCCATGGCGCGCCGGCTTTTCGAGCTGGAACGCGCCGGCCCTCGCCGCGTTCCCGTGCTGTGTGTCCTCGGCATGGCGCACTTGCGGGGAGTCGCCGCCTACCTGGACGCGGCGCGCCGGGATGGATCCCCCCCCGAGGCGGAAGACGCTGCCGCCGCCCTGCCTCCGTTCGACGTGAGCTGCCACGCGGTCTCGGAGCCGTCGCTCTACCACATCCTGGGCGAGCTGCCCTACACGACCCACCTCTACGAAACGCTCCGAGGCTCGATCACCCTCGACGAGTTCGAAGCGGTCGATCAGCTAAAAAACCTCCTGTTCGAGGCTCGGGAGCGCTATCACGCGAAGCACGGAGCTGAGTATGAGCGGATTTCGCTCGGCTCCTTCCAGAACCTGCTCCAGCTGGTGCGCAACCTCTGCCTTCTCCAGAAACGGCTGACTCCCAGCCTCTACGAGATGGCGGTCGGCGCTCGCGGGATCGCTGGCAGCGAGTTCGCGATCGAAGTCATCGAGACCGCGAAGAGCTACCCGCCGTCGCGCGACGCTCGCCCCGATGACGGTAAGCCATCCGAAGGCTCGCCGGAGGATGCGGAGGATGCGGAGGACGCGGAGGACGCGGGCGAATCTTTCCGCGAGGCGGGGGGATTCTCCATCGAGGCAGCCGACATGACCGAAACGGCGATGCGCCTCGGCGAGGAGGCCGTGCCGGCGAAAAAGCGCTACCTCGACGAAGCGAAAGAATGGAAGCGGCTTCGCCTGGAGCCTCCCCCGCCGCCGAAGGAAGTGGAGCGCTGGCGCACCGCCTGGAATCCGTTCCGGACCTGCTCCTGGACTCCGGAGGATGTGCTGATCGAAAACTTCGCCGGCCACGTGCGCAGCCGGGCTCTCTCCGAGTGCGGCATCGCGCAGGAGCACCTCGAAGAGTTCACGACGTCATTCAAAGACGGCATCCATATCCGGGAGACGATTCGCAACCTCCACCTCGGCAAAGTCATCGTCAAGGAGTCGCCTCCCGTGCGCGGCCAGGTCGGAGCCGTGATCGTCATTTACGAGCCTCCCGACCCGGCGAAGTTTCCATGGAAGATTACTTGGTTCCCTGAGTACCCCTGGGAGAGCATCCTCGCGCTCTACGCGACGGACTACCGGCAGGACCTCGTGGGCCCGGGAATCGCCCGGGCCGAGTACGGCGGCCAACTCTTCCTGCGGGCTCACGAGCCCATCGAGGACGTGTGGGTCGACCCGGAGCTCTCCGACGCGCTCGACGACGCGGAACGCCTCGTCTTCGCCGGAGCGCAGCACTCGCAGGACGTCTACGTCGCGTACGTCGCCGCGAAGCCTCCGACGCACCGCATGAAGACGTACGCCGCCGCCCGCGGCAAAAAGATCCTCTATCTGCCGCTGTCGAGTTTCAGCCGCTCCACGTTGCAGAAGCTGCGGCGCTTCCACGTCCTGAACGGCAAGCCGGTGCGCGACTACGCGAGACAGTACATCCGATAGCCGGATACACCGGCGCCGAGAAGATCTCGCCGCGAGCTCCGCCCGCTCAGCTCGTGGACGGTCCCGTTTTCCGGCGTGAGGCGGGCGCTCGCGGGCGCGGGCTCCTGCCAGTGACTCCGTCGCCGTCGTGCGCCGGGGTCTGCGACTTGCCGAAGTTGTCCTCGAACCACTTCTCGATCACGGAACGCCGGAATCGCCATTCTTTCCCGATTTTCGCGCCTGGCAGCTTGCCGACCTGCGCCCACCGGTAGATCGTTTGGCGCTTCAGCTTCAAAAAACTCGCCAGCTCTTCGATCGTCAGGACTTCATCGTCAAAAACTGACATCGACGCCTCCCGGCGTTTCTCTGCCCCGTGACCTCCGCGCTCGCAGCAACCCTAACTGCAAGTCGGCGTCAGGATACCCTGGATGCGGGATTCGTTGCCAGAGCCTGCCAGCCGTTCCGCCGGAGGAATTCCTCCGCCCAGCGGTAGCCTTCGAGCAGATCGGGCCGCGGCGCGCCGAGGAGCACCGTGGCGGCGAACAACGCTTCGACGCTGGCCAGCCCGCCGGCGGGGTCCGTGTGCACTTTCGAAACCCTCGGATATGCGGTCTGTAGGTGCTCCGGCAGCCTGCGCCGCTCGAAATGCTCTCCCTCGAGCGCCTCGATCCGCCGGAGGAGTTTCGGGAGGCGAGCCCAGGTAGCGTCCGGGAGGATCAATGCGCCGGCGCCTCGCAGGAGCTCCTCGTCGGCGGGCTCGAGGAGTGGCGCATCGAGGGCGAGGAGGACGCCGGAGCCCAGGCGGATTTTTCCAGGGTCCCAGGCGGCGGAGCGCGGCCGCAGGAAAGTTACGCCCGGACGGCCCTCCAGGGGCGTCAGAGAGCACTTCCGGGGGTTCTCCTTGGGGTCCTGTACGATCAGGATGCGCACGAAGCGTCTCCTCCGCTATGCTCGAGGCAGTCCTATGCTCGAGGCAGTCCCGCGCTGCCGGCCGGCTTGCCCTCTTATGAAAGCGCGCCGATCGAGCTGCGGCGCTCGTCGATCAGCGTGTCGAGCTCCTGGCGCAGGCGGTCGAGCACCTCGTCGTAGCCGAAAGCTCCGATGCTGACGTCTTTCCGCTTAAAGTTCACCCTTTGGGAGCCGCACCAGAGGCCCAGGTCGGCCTGGTCCGTCTCGCCCGGGCCGTTGACCCGACACCCCATCACGGCGATGGTGATGTTGTGCTCCCGGGCGTAGGCGGTCATCTCTTTGACCTGCTGCGCGAGGTCCACGAAAGCCTCGTTCTCGACGCGAGAGCAGCTCGGGCAGGAGATGATGTTGAGTCCTCCGGGGAGCTGCGGAACGGAGCGAAACCTGCCGTTTTTCATGTCGTCGAGGATTTCGAGGCCCGCGGTGACCTCGTCGTGCTTGCGCGAATTCGGGAGAGTCAGCGAGACGCGCAGCGTGTCGCCGATGCCGCGCGTCAAGAGCTGCTCGAATGCGATCCGCGTCTTGATCACGCCGTCCGGGGGCAGGCCGGCTTCCGTCACGCCGAGGTGGAGAGGAACGTCGGGCCGCTCTTTCGCGAAGCGGGCGTTCGCCTCGATCACTTTCAGCGGGTCGGAGTCCTTAAGGGAGACGACGAAATCCCGAAAGCCGATGCCGTCGAGGATCTCAGCGTGGTCGAGGGCGCACCGCACCATCGCCTCGACGTCGTCATCCTTGTATTTCTCCTGGTACGCGGGGTCCACCGAGCCGCAATTGACGCCGACGCGCAGGGCGCAACGGTGCTGGCCGGCCTGCTCCGCGATGAACCGAACTTTGTCGCGGACTGGCTTTTGCTTCTCTTGGTGGTAGAGGTGGCCGGGGTTGTACCGAATCTTGTCCACGTGCGGAGCCACCTGGACGGCCAGGGCGTAGTTTTCCTGCAGGTCGACGACGAGGTTGGCCGGCGTGCGCTTCCGGACCTCAGCGAGAGCCTGCACGTCTTTCACGTTGTCGCACGCAACGCGGACGAGGCCCGCACCCGCTTGGCGGATCGCTTCGACCTGCTCGACGGTGGCGTCGATGTCCTGAGTATGCGTGGCCGTCATGCTCTGGACGAGAATCGGATGACCCCCGCCGATGTACGCGCTGCCCACCTTGACAGCTCGCGTGGGGTTGCGCGTGAATTCCAAGCTCATTACTCTGTCGTCCTTGTGGCTGAGCCCTGATCGAAAGCGACGCATTCTAAAACTGGCATCCGGCAAGGGTCAATGAGCTTCACCGCGCGCGGCTCGTGGCTCTTGGGCGCGCTCCTTATCCCGAGCCTCAGCCCGCTGCCCGGCCAGAATGCCGCCCCGGAGGCGCTTTCTCGGACCATCCGGGCGGTTTCGTTCCCCGGCCGCGAGAGCGTTTCGCTCGAGACCCTGCAGGGCGTCGCGGGGTTGCGCCCTGGCGCCATCTGGGACGATGCCGCGGCAACGGAAGCCGTGCGGCGGCTCGCGGCGTGGCCCTACCTCGCCTCCGTGGACACGCCGATCGTGACTCTCCGCGAGGACGGAACCGTGGACGTGGCAATCCCGATCGAGGAGCGGCGCGTGCTTGGGTCGGTGACGTTTGCGGGCAACGACTCGCTCCTCAGCGCCACCCTGCTCGTGGCGTCCGGGCTGCGGAAAGGCCAGCCGCTTGCCTCCACGACGTTTGATGAGGCACGGGAAGCCGTGGCGCTGCGGTACGAGGAGGACGGGTTTCTCCTCGCGTCGGTGGAGTACGAGCCGATCCCCCGTGCCGGCGGACGTGTCGACGTGGCGTTTTTCATCCGCGAAGGGCGGAGAGTGTACGTGCGCTCCGTGCGACTCGAAGGGGCAAGCCAGGTGCCCGCATCGGTGGCGTTGCGCGCCATCCGCCTCCAGCCACGGCTGTTTTTCGGTCTGCTCGAGAAAGGTTATTACGTTGCGCCTCGCGTCGAGGAGG
>Ga0111538_10007810_pt1 | contig 14387 bp, 9 predicted proteins | sample SoiMethybrSBSTD1_FD_79669 | JGI IMG/M metagenome (GOLD analysis project Ga0111538, IMG submission 79669) | Bulk soil microbial communities from a Populus tree surrounding site in Tennessee, USA - Soil MetaG P. TD hybrid SBSTD1 (version 2)... | ecosystem: Environmental > Terrestrial > Soil > Tree... | reverse complement strand
CGGGAGTATAGCGGGCCGCGTTCAGCATGAGCTGATGACCGAGGATATCGCCCGAGCCTTCGCCGGCCAGGTTGAAATAACTGTGCTGCGTCAGGTTGACGTGCGTCGCCTTGTCGCTGCGCGCGAGGTATTCGACCGTGAGCTCGTTCTTGTCGTTCAACCAGTAGACCACTTCAACATTCAGCTTGCCAGGATAGCCTTCCTCGCCATCGGCGCTGGTGTAGGTGAACGACACACCGTTCTGACCGGGCATGATCTGGGCGTCCCAGATCTGCTTGTCGAAACCCTTGATGCCGCCGTGCAGGTGATTCGGACCGTTGTTGGTGGCGAGCTTGTATTCCTGCTTGTCGATCGTGAAGCGGCCCTTGGCGATGCGGTTGCCGTAGCGCCCGATGATCGCGCCGAAGTACGGATGGCCGCCGAGATAGCCGTCGATCGAATCGAAGCCGAGGACGATGTCGCCGATCGCGCCGGCGCGATCCGGCGTCTTGATCGACGTGATGATGCCGCCGTAGGTGATGGCGCGGACCTCGACGCCGTTCTTGTTGCTGAGCGTGAACTGCTCGATCGCCCGGCCGGCGACGGTGCCAAATGCTTCACGTTTCACGACGGGCCCCGCTGGCGTGGTGGTGGACTCGCGCGGCGCCGGCGGCGCAAACCATCGGCCGCACCCGGCTGACAGCACGATCAGGACGGCGGCGGCCGCCGCCCGAATCTGGATTCGCACGCGCTGTAGGCTATCACCGTTCGACTAATATCTCAGTCGCGTGAGCCTTCGCTTCGAGCGCATCGACAAATCCTTTGGCGCCGTCCATGCGCTCCGCGGCGTCAGCTTCGATGTCGCCGAGGGCGAGGCCCATGCGCTGGTCGGCGAGAACGGCGCCGGCAAGTCGACGCTGCTGAAGATCCTCGCCGGTCTGGTCAGGGCCGATCGCGGCGAGATGCGCTGGCAGGGAAAGCCGTTCGCCCCGTCGAGCCCGCGCGAGGCCATCGAGCACGGCATCGGCATGGTTTACCAGGAAATGCTGTGCCTGCCGAACCTCAGCGTCTCCGCCAACATTTTCTGCGGCCGCGAAATCACCCGCCTTGGACGCCTGGATGAAGCGGCGATGCGATCGCGCACGCAACAGGTGCTCGACCGCCTGTCGCTCAAGATCGATCCGGACGCGCTCGCCGAGTCGCTGTCGGCCGCGCACCGACAGTTGCTCCAGGTGGCGCGTGCGCTCGCGTTCGATTGCCGCATTCTCGTGCTCGACGAACCGACCACCGCGCTCACCGACGCGGAAGCCGATCACCTGTTCGCCGTGTTGCGCGAGCTCAAGAAAGGCGGCACCACGATTCTGTATGTGTCGCATCGGCTGCCGGAGGTGTTCCGGCTCTGCGATCGCATCACGGTGCTGCGCGACGGATCGCTGGTCGACACGTTCACCACCGCGCACGTGAACACGAACGACATCGTGAAAGCGATGGTCGGCCGCGAACTCGGCGTCCGACGTCGCCCTTCGGGCTTCGTCGAGACAGGCTCGAAGACCGGCGAACCAAGGCTGTCGACCAATCGCCTGTCTCGATCGGGATATTTCCATGGCGTCAGTCTCAGCGTGTGGCGCGGCGAGATCACCGGCATCTTCGGTCTCGTCGGCTCAGGCCGCTCGGAGCTGCTCGAAACGATCTTCGGACTGCATCGCCCGACCGCCGGCGAGATCTGCGTCGACGGCGCGCCGGTCACGTTTCGTTCGCCGCGCGATGCGGCCCGCGCCGGCATCGTGCTGGTGCCCGAAGAGCGTCACCGCCAGTCGCTGCTGTTCAATCTCGATCTCCGTCACAACCTCGTGATTCCGAAAGGCACGCTGGCCGGCAACGCGCTGATCAATTCGCGCGACGAGCGCCGCGACGCCGATCGGATCCTTGGCGACTGGCGGATCAAGGCCGCCGGCATCGACGCGTTTCCCGACTCGCTGAGCGGCGGCAACCAGCAGAAAGTCGTCGTCGCGAAGTGGATGGCGACCAGTCCGCGCGTGCTGCTGCTCGACGAACCGACCAAGGGCGTGGACGTCGGCGCGAAGTTCGAGATTCACGAAGTGATCCGCGCGCAGGCGGGCGAGGGCCTCGCCGTGCTCGTGGTGTCCAGCGATCTTCCGGAAATCCTGTCGCTCGCCGATCGCATCCTGGTGATGAAGGAGGGCGAGCTGCAAGGCGAGCTGGACGGCGCGACGGCCACCGAGGAAAGCGTCATGCGTCTCGCCACTCATGACGCGGTGAGCGTATGAAGCAGCTGCGCGCCATCCGCGAGCTGAGCACGATCGCGATTCTGATCGCCGAAGTGCTGTTCTTCGCGTGGTACCTCTCGCCCGAGGCCGGCCGCGCGCATCCGTTCCTCAACGCCGAGAACGCGCTGCTGATCCTCAAGTACTCGTCGATCTACGGCATCGCCGCGGTCGGCGCGGCGGTGGTGATCATTTCCGGCGGCATCGATCTCGCGCCCGGCGCGGTGATCGCGCTGGCCGGCGTCGTCACCGGCCAGCTCTACGTCGTCGATGGCTGGGCGCTGATGCCGAGTCTCGCGGCGGGGCTGTTGATCGGCGTGGCGTCGGGCCTGCTCACGTCACTGCTCGTCGTGATCGTCAAGCTGCCGCCGTTCATCGCGACGCTTGGCGTCATGGGCATCACGCGCGGCATCGCCTTCATCATCACCGAGGGCCGCTACTACGACGTGTCGGGCCGGCTGCCGCCGGGCTGGCGGCCGATGGGCGTGCCGATCGACTGGCTCGCGCCGATCGTGATGTTCGTGATGGCGGTGATCTTCCAGATCCTGATGACGCGTTTTCAGTGGGGCCGCTCCGTCTTCTCCATCGGCGGCAACGAGACCGCGGCGCTCTTTTCGGGCATCGCCATCGGACGCGTCAAGGCGTCGGTGTATGTCATCAGCGGGGTGCTCGCCTCGCTGGCGGGCATCGTCCTGGTGCTCGTGCAGGGCCAGGGCAAGGCCGACCTTGCGACCGGCTACGAGTTGGATATCATCGCGTCGGCGGTGGTCGGCGGGGCGAGCCTGGCCGGCGGCCGCGGCTCGGTGATGGGCGCGGTGCTGGGCACGCTGATTTTCGGCGTGCTGCGAAACGCGCTGCCGCAGATTCCGGGCGCCACGTTCTACGATCGCCTCATCGTCGGCGTTGTCGTGATCATCATCGTCGTCGCCGACCAGTTGCTGCTCAGAAGGAGCCCGAAATCGTGAATCGCGCGCGCCTCGTTGTCCTCTCGTTGTTGTTCGCCGCGGGTTGCGGCGCCGGCGCCGCCGGCTGTTCCATCGGTTGCCCCGGCCCTCCGCCGCGGACCGACGCTGCTCCGGCGGCGCGCAAGATGCGCTTCGCGATCATCCCGAAGGCGCTCGACATTCCGGTGTTCAACTACGCGAAGATCGGCGCCGATCGGGCCGCGAAGGAATACGGCGACGTCGAGGTGCTGTGGAACGCGCCGGTCACGGCGGATCAACTGAAGCAGAAAGAGATCCTCGAGTCCTACATCACGCAGCGCGTCGACGGCATCGCGATCTCGTCGCTCAACGGCGAGTTCCTCGCCGAGACGATCAACCGCGCGATGGATGCGGGCATTCCGGTGATCACGTGGGATTCCGATGCGCCGACCTCGAAGCGCATCGCGTTTTACGGCGTGGACGATCTGGCGTCGGGGCGCATCCTGGGCGAGCAGGCAATCAAGCTGACGGGCGGCAAGGGGAAGGTCGCGCTCATCACCAGCTTCGGCGCCACCAACCTGCAGAACCGGCTGAACGGCGTGAAGGAAGCGCTGGCGAAGGCGCCGGGCATCCAGATCGTCGAGACCTACGACATCAAGGAAGACACGATTCGCGCCGCGGAAATCATCGCCACCGGGTCGCGCCGCTATCCCGATCTCGCGGCATGGATTTCCGTGGGCGGCTGGCCGGTGTTCACGCGCAACGCGCTGGCCAATATCGATCCGTCGAAAACGAAGGTCATTTGCTTCGACACGATCAGCCCTGCTCTCGACATCCTGCGTGAAGGAAAAGTCCAGGTCCTGCTCGGTCAGAAATACTTCGGTTGGGGCAGCGAGTCGGTACGGCTGCTCCGCGACATCAAGCAGGGCAAGAATCCTCCATCGCCGATCATCGATTCAGGCGTCGACGTTGTCACCAAGGAAAACGTCGATGCCTACGAGCAACAATGGAAAAAGATGGAGATCGGAAAATGAAGATCTCGCGAAGTGAATTTTTCCAGTTGGTCGCGGGTGGCTCGGCGTGGCTCGTCTCGTCGGGCTTCGCGCAGAAGATCAAGCTCGCGGTCGCCGACACGGCGAGGCCGCTGCCGCTCACCGCTGTGCGGTTGACCGGTGGTCCACTGAAGAAGGCCCAGGATCTTGACGCCGCGTATCTCCTGTCGCTCGATCCCGATCGCATGCTCGCCTTCTATCGCAAGCGCGCGGGCCTGCCGCAGAAGGCGGAAGGGCTGACCGGCTGGGATGCGGATGGACGTCAGTTGACCGGTCACATCGCGGGCCATCATCTGTCCGCCGTCAGCTTGATGTATTCAGCGACCGGCGACGCGCGCTTCAAGCAGCGCGCCGATTACATCGTCGCGGGAATCAAGGAATGTCAGGACGCCAATGGCGACGGCTTCGCCGGCGCATTGCCCGGCGTGAAGGAAGCGTTCGCCGAAGTGTCGAAGGGCAACATCAAGGCCGCGAACTTCGATCTGAACGGCCTGTGGTCTCCCTGGTACACGCTGCACAAGACGTTCGCCGGTCTTCGCGATGCGTATCGCCACACCGGCAATCAAACCGCGCTCGACATCGGCGTGAAGTTCGGAGGATGGGCGGAGAAATATCTCGCGCCGATGGACGATGCGACCATCCAGCGCATGCTGGCCTGCGAGTTCGGCGGCATGAACGAGATGATGGCGGATCTCTTCGCCGACACCGGCGACAAGCGCTGGCTCGACCTCTCCTACAAGTTCGAGCACAAGGCCGTCCTCGATCCGCTGAAGCACGGCGAGGATCCGCTGAGCAGCCTGCACGGCAACACGCAGGTGCCGAAGCTGATCGGATCGGCATCGCGCTACGTCTACGCCGGGAACAAGGACGATTTGACGGCCGCCACGGTGTTCTGGGATCGCGTTGTCAATCACCACACCTTCGCGACCGGCGGTCACGGCAAGGACGAATATTTCCGCGAGCCCGATCATCTCGGCAACATCACCGAGGGCCGTACCGCGGAGACCTGCAACGTCTACAACATGCTCAAGCTGACGCGAAAGCTGTTCGCGCTGCAGCCTGACGTGAAGTACGCCGAGTTCCACGAGCGCGCGCTCTTCAATCACATCCTCGGCTCGATGGATAGCGACGACGGCGCGACGTGCTACATGGTGCCGGTGGGCTCGGGCGTGCGGCGCGAGTACGCGAACATGCAGCGCAGCTTCACCTGCTGCGTCGGCACGGGCATGGAAAGCCACGCGCTCCACGGCCTCGGCCTCTATTACGAAACGGGCGACAAGCTCTACGTGAACGTCTACGCGCCGTCGACGGCGCAGTGGGAATCGGCCGGCGTCAAGCTGGCCATGGACACCTCGTTCCCAATCGGCGACACCGCGACGCTGACGCTCGATGTGGTCGCGCCAAAATCATTCACGCTCGCGCTCCGCCGTCCGTCGTGGGCGGGCGACGGCTTCGAAGTGCGCGTCAACGACAAGACGGTCGCCCAAAAGCTGGTCGCGGGTTACGTCGAGATCACCCGCACATGGAAACCAGGCGACGAGATCACGATCGATCTGCCGAAGACGCTTCGCCTTGATCGGCTCACAGACAACCCAACCAAGGCTGTCGTGATGTGGGGACCGCTGGTCCTCGGCGGCGATCTTGGCGCGGCACCGCGTCGCGCCGAGGATGGCGATGGTGACGGCACGAACGCATCCGCGCCGGAGCCCGTGGCGCTGGTCACCGATCGGCCCGTGCGCGACTGGGTGAAACCGGTCAGCGGCAAGCCCGGTATGTTCATGGCCACGGGCGTGGCGCGAACGATTTCAACTCAGGCGTCAGTGGACGTCGAGTTCTCGCCGTTCTATTCGATGCATCGCCGCACCTACGCGGCGTACTGGGACCTTCTCACGCCCGCCGAGATGACGGCCCGCTCGCGCGCGCTCGCGACGGAACGGGAACGCATCCGCGCGATCGAAGCGGCGACGATTGCGTCGGTGACGATCGGCGATCGTGAATCGGAAAAGAGCTTCAATCAGCAGGGCGTGGAGACCTCGGTGATTCGCACCGACGGCCGCAGCGGCCGTCGCGCCATCAAGTGGTTCTCGTACGATCTGCCGTTGAAAGCGCAGACGATGGCGACGCTGGTCGCCACCTACAACAGCGATCAGCGTCGCGCGCGCAGCTTCGATGTGTTGATCGACGGACAAAAAGTGGCGTCGGAATCACAGCCGCAGAGCAGCCTGTCGAAGTTCTACGACAAGGAATACGTGATTCCCGCTGAGTTGATGCGGCACAAGGAAACGCTGACGGTGCGCTTCGAAGCCACGAATGGCCTCGAAGTCACACCGGTATTCGGCGTTCGGCTGATCAACCGCTAACCTTCAGCGACGCAGGTGGCCGACACCACCTTCAGCGTCGTGGCCATGAAGTCCGGCGTGTCGTCAGCCGGCGTTTCCGTTTCCGGCCGCACGATCTGGCCGATCAGCTCGACCTGCTTGTTGACGTGCTTCTTCAGGTCGGCCTCGACGATGCCGCGCACGTCGAACTTCGTGGCCACGCCGATCCCCGACACCGTGCTCGACGGCGACATCTTCACGTTCGTGAGGACGTAGTTGTCGACCATCGCGGCCCGGCTGGCGGCGCCGAGCGCCGCACCGGTCGGCGCTTTCCGCTCGGTCAGGCACCCGGAAATCGTCATCACGGGATTTGCCGGCATCGCGCGGTTCGGCGTTTGTGTGATCGTGGGGCGCGGATGATCCGGCGACTGTGGCGTGGGCGCAGTTTGCGGCGCCTGCGCGTGAATCGTCATGGATGCGGCGGCGGCCAGGGCGCCAATCGCAACGGACAGCGAGCGTTTTCTCATGACATTTACTCCCAGGGCGGGAGGTGCAAACGCTTTGCCGCCCTGGTAAACGCCCACCTATCCCAACCAGTAGGTGGTCGATAGTGTCTAATCGGTCAGCCTGATGCGCCCGTTTTCCCTGTCAGTTTTCCTCGCCGCCGCCCTCACTGCGGCCACGGCCTCCGCCCAGACCGCGCGCGACGCGCGCGCCGTCGTCACCATCGTCGACATGACCGGCGCGATCCTGCCGGGCGCCACGGTGACGGTGACGCCGCACGAGCCGGCTGGAGCCGCGGGCGTTGACGTCACAGCTACGGATGCCGGCATCGCCACCGTGCCCGGACTGAAGCCTGGCCGCTACAAGATCAAAGCCGCGTTCCCCGGCTTCGACGCGATCGAGCTCCCCGACGTGCGGCTGCGTGCCGGCGACAACAAGCACACGATCGAGCTCGAGCTCACCGCGTTTACCGACACGGTCGAAGTCGGACAGGATCCGCAGTCCGCGGCGTCGAATCCGAACAACACCCTGGCGACGGAGCTGACCGCCGACGAGATCGAAAATCTTTCCGACGATCCCAATGAGCTGATGCGTCAGCTGGTCGAGATGGCAGGCGGCGCCGCGCGCGTGCGCGTTGATGGCTTCAACGGCGGCCAGCTGCCGTCGCGCGACGTGATCCGCTCCGTGCGCATCGTCCGCGATACGTTCCCGGCGGAGAACCATTCCGCCGACAGCGACGGCATCGACATCATCACGCAAGCCGGCATCGGCCCGATCCGCGGCGGCTTCTCGACGCGCGTGCGCGACAGCGTGTTGAGCGGCGAGAACCCGTTCGTGGACGTCAAGGCGCCCGAGCGCACGCAGAACTTCGATGCCAACGTCGGCGGTGCGATCACGCCGAACAAGAGCTCGTTCTCGGTGTTCTTCAGCGGGCGCAAGGCGTTCGATACGCCGGTCGCCACCTACGTGACGCTCGCCGGCAAGACGTCGACGCTGCTCGGCCGGCGGCCGAACGACGGCTGGAATGGGAACGGCTACTTCGACTACGCGCTGACCAAGGCCCACGTGCTGCGCCTCGGCTACTCGCAGAACTACAACTCGCGCGGCAATCTCGGCATCGGCGGCTTCGATCTTTCGGAGCGCGCGTATTCCAACGAGAACAGCAGCAACCAGTTTCGCATGCAGGAGACCGGTCCGATCGGCGCGAACATGTTTCTCAATACGCGTCTCCAGCTGCGGTTGTATCGCAGCGAATCGACGTCGGTGCTCGAGGCGCAGACCATCCGCGTGCTCGACGGTGTGACGCGCGGCGGCGCGCAGGTGGCCGGCGGCGTCAATCAGAAGGACATCGAGATGTCCTCGGATCTGAATTACGTGAAGGACAGGCACACGATCCGCACCGGCTTCGAGCTCGAGGGCCGTCACTACCGCACCGACACCATCTCGAACTACCTCGGCACGTTCATCTTCTCGAACGGCGAGACGTTCTTGAACGGGCGGCCGCGCAACTTCACGCAGCGCATCGGCGATCCGCTGATCGTCTATTCGCATCTCGAGGGCGGCGTCTACGTGCAGGACGACATCCGGCTGCGTCCGGACCTGACGTTCAGCCCCGGCCTGCGCTACGAGCTGCAGACACACGTGCACGATTTGAGCGGCTTCGGTCCGCGCATCGGCCTGACGTGGGCGCCACGAAACAGCCGCACGACGATGCGCGCCAGTTACGGCATCTTCTATAACTGGATGGGCACGAACGTCTACGAGCAGACGCTGCGCGTCGACGGCGTCCGCCAGCGCGAAATCAACATCGAGAACCCGAGCTTCCCCGACGCCGGCGGCGACGCCACGTTCAGCGCGAGCAACAAGTACGTGCTCGGCGACATCCGCATGGAACGCATTCATCGCTTCAGCACCGCGGTCGAGCGCTCGATTACGCCGAAGCTGCGCGCCAGCCTGACGTTCTCGATGGCGAACTACAACAACCAGCTGCGCGGCGTGAACCTCAACGCGCCGGTGCGCGGCGTGCGGCCGAATCCGGAGTTTGCCAACATCATCGAGGTCGCCTCCGACGCATCGATGGAGACGTACGAGCTGGTGCCGGACTTCAGCATCAATTTCGCCGGCGGCGTGCGCAACGCCGATCGCGCGAAGTGGAATCCACGACGCACGACGCTGCGCTTCAACTACCGGCATCGCCGCGCCTACAACAACACCGACGGCGCCTTCAGCGTGTCGCCAAGCGGATCGCTCGACGATCAGTGGGGGCCGGCGGGCGGCGACACCTGGCACAGGATGCGCGCGTCGGTGTCGACCCAGGCGTATCGAAACCTCAACGCGCAAATGAGCTGGGACGCCAACAGCGGCGCGCCTTATACGATCACGACAGGCATCGACGAGAACGGCGACTCGATCTTCAACGATCGGCCATTCAACGTGCCGCGCAACAGCGTGCGGCTACCCTGGCGCTCGACGATGTCTGCGAACGTGTCCTACACGATCCCGATCGGCAGGCCGCCAGGTCCGGAAGGCGGTCGACCCGGCGCCGGCGGACGCGGCGGCCCACAGCGCGGCGGCGGGCGTCAGAAGGGCATCAACATCAACGTGTCGGCGCAGAACTTCACGAACCGCCACAACTACTCCGGCTTCAGCGGCGTGATGACGTCGCAGTATTTCCTGCAGGCGACGAGCGTCTCGAATCCGCGCCAGGTCGACATCTCGATCCGCTTTAATTTCTGAGACCCCTTGCCAAACTAGGAGAACGGATCTAGACTCCTAGCCAGACTAGGAGTCGCATGGGCAAAACCGCTGAGCTGCTGCCGGGCACGCTGGACATGCTGATTTTGAAAGCCGTGTCGCTGAAGCCGCTGCACGGCTACGGCGTGCTGCTGCGCATCCAGCAGATTTCCGGTGAAGCACTGAACGTGCCGCAGGGCTCGCTCTACCCCGCCCTCTATCGCCTCGAGCACCAGGGCCTGATCGCGGCCGAATGGGGCGAGAGCGAGAACAAGCGCAAGGCCAAGTTCTACACGGTGACCGCCGCCGGCCGCCGCCGCCTCCGCGAAGAGACCGCGGAATGGAACAAGCTCGCCGCCGCGATCGGCACCGCGCTCAACGCGACTCCAGACGAGGTGTAAGCCATGTGGTCCCGTCTTCGTTCGCTCGCCGGCATGCTGTTCCGTCGCGATCGGTTCGAACGCGAGATGCGCGACGAGGTCAGCTTTCACATCGAGGCGCGCGCCGAGGATCTGGCGCGCGAAGGTCTGCCGCCCGCCGAAGCGATGCGGCGCGCCCGCATGGAATTCGGCACCGAGGATGCGATCAAGGACGACTGCCGCCAGTCGCGCGGCGTCCGCTGGTTCGACGAGGCATCTAACGATCTCCGTTACGCGCTGCGGTTGATGCGAAAAACGCCTGGCTTCACCGCCGCCGCGGTGCTCTCGCTCGCGCTGGGCATCGGCGCGAACACCGCGATCTTCAGCTTGATGGACGCGGTCATCCTGCGCACGTTGCCGGTCGCCTCGCCCCAGGAGCTCGTGTTCTTCGCGCACGGCACCGGCGAGCGGCCCGGCGCAAGCTCGAACTATCCGTTGTTCGAGCGCTATCGCGCGATCGACGGCATGTTCGCGGGCATCACCGCGTTCAGTCCGACGGGCTTCAAACTCACGTCGAACGACGGCATCGAGAACGTCACCGGCCTCTGGGTCAATGGCTCGTTCCACGGCGTGCTCGGCGTGCCGATGGCGATCGGCCGCGGCTTCAGCAGCGACTCCGACCAACCGACCGACAGGCCGACGGCCGTCATCAGCGATGCGTTCTGGCTGCGCCGCTTCGGCCGTGATCCCTCGGTGCTCGATCGCAGCATCACGCTCGACGGCCGCTCGGTGGCGATCGTCGGCGTGACCGCTCCGGCGTACACGGGCCTCGTTCCGGGCACGAACCCCGATGTGACGATGCCGATCGCGGTGCGCGCGATCACCGAGCCGACCTATCTCACGATGCACGACACGTGGACCGATCTCACGATCGTCGGCCGGCTGAAGCCCGGAGTGAGCGCGGCCGCGGCGCTCGCGCCCGTGGACGTGGCGTTCAGGCAATACATGTCCGAGGAAGAGAACAAGTGGATCGCGAAGGGGAATCCGGAGGCGTTTGCCAAAGCCGCATTCGTGCCGGCGTCACGCGGTTCCGGCGTGCTGCGCCGCCAGTACGAAACGGCGCTGAAAGTGCTGATGGGGATGGTCGCGATCGTGCTGCTGATCGCGTCGGTGAACGTCGCCAACCTTTTGCTCGTCCGCAGCGCCGCGCGCGCGAAGGAAGTGGCGATTCGCATGTGCGTCGGCGGCGGCCGCGCGCGCCTGATCCGGCAGTTCCTCACCGAGAGCCTGCTGCTCGCGCTGTTCGGCGGCGTGCTGGCGCTCGTCGTCGCGCAATGGGGCACGTCGGCGATCATGAGTTTGTTCAACGCCGCTGAAACGCCGCTGTTGCTCGATGTCTCGCCGAGCCCGCTGGCGCTGGCGTTCACGGCGACGATCACGCTCGCCACGGGCATCGCGTTCGGATTGGTGCCGGCGTTTGCGTCGACGCAAGTGGATTTGACGCCGGCACTCAATCACGCCGTCGTCAGGCGTTTCTCGCGGCGCTGGTCGTCGTCGCATGCGCTCGTCGCCGCCCAAATCGGCTTGAGCATCGTCGTCCTGGCCGTGGCCGCGCTGCTCGGGCGCACGCTCTACAACCTGAAGTCGATCGATGCCGGCTTCACGCCGGGCAACCTGCTGCTCGTCACGCTCGACACGTACGGCACGCCGATACCCGAGGAAGCGAGAGTAGCGACGTTCCGCGAGGTCCTCGAACGCGTCAAGACGCTTCCGGGCGTCGAGAAAGCGTCGCTCTCCCGATCGACGCCGATCCACACGTCCGGCAACGCTCGCGCGCTCGTCTTGCCGGCCGCCACATCGGAGAGGATCGAAGACAACGCCGCCTTCACGAATCCGATCTCGGCTGAATACTTCGACACGATGGGCATCCGCCTGCTGCGCGGCCGCACGTTCAATTCACTCGACGATGCCGAGTCGGCTCAGCACGTGGCGGTGGTCAACGAGACCATGGCGAAGTTCTGGGCCGGCGATCGCGATCCGATCGGCATGACGCTGGCGTTCAAGGGCAATCCGAAGGATCAAATCACGATCGTCGGCGTGGTCGAGGACACCTACCAGATGAACCTGCGTGAAGCGCCGCCACGCACCGTCTACACGCCGGTGGCGAACGCCGAGCAGCCGCCGTCCGGACTGACGCTGGAGCTGCGCACGGCGCGGAATCCCGGCGCGATCGCCGCCGCGGTGCGCGAGGCCGTCCGCGGAGTGAACCGATCGATCGTCATCCGCTACATGCGCACGATCGATCAGCAGATCAACGCGTCGCTGGTCCGCGAGCGTGTCCTGGCCACGTTGTCGGCAGGCTTCGCCTTCCTCGCGTTGACGCTCTGCGCGATTGGCCTGTATGGCGTGATGTCGTACACGGTGACGCGCCGCTCGCGCGAGATCGGCATCCGCATGGCGCTCGGCGCCGCGCGAGGCCGCGTGCTGCGGCAGGTGCTGTCGCAGACGTTCGTCATCGCCGTCACGGGCACGATCATCGGCGTCATCGCCGCGATGATGGCCACCAGGACGCTCGATACGTTCCTGTATGGATTGTCGGAGCGCGATCCGGCAACGATCGGCGGCGTGGCGATTGCGCTGCTCGTCATTTCAATGGCGGCGGGACTCTTGCCGGCGCGGCGCGCCGCCACGCTGGACCCGGTTCAAGCCATCAAGACGGAATGATCAGTAGCCGGTAGCCAGTAGCCAGAAGGACTTCGTTTCTGGATACTGGCTACTAGCATGCGCATTATCGTCCTCGGCGCCGGTGCGATCGGCAGCACCTACGGCGCCAGACTCTCGAAGCATCACGACGTCACGCTGATCGGCGGCGCCTCGCACGTCGCGGCGATTCAGCGTGACGGCCTGGTCATGGAGGGCCAGACCACCGGCACGTTCCGCCTGCCGGCGTTCACGAGCGTTCCGGCGATCGAGCCGGGCACGCTGATCCTCCTCACCGCCAAGGTCAACAACAACGTCGCGTGTGTGAAGCCGATCGTCCGGCTGCTGCCGGCGAACACCACGATCGTGTGCGTCCAGAACGGCCTCTATTCCGAAGACCTCGTGAAGGATCTCGTCGGCGATCGCGCGGCCGTGCTGCGCGCCATCACGCAGGTCGGCGGCGTGCTCGTGCGCCCCGGTGTGGTCGACAACACCGTCGCAGGATACACGCTGCTCGAATCACACGAGCAGTCGCCGAAGATCGCCGCGCTCCTCACCGAGGCCGGGCTCGACGGCCGCATCGTCCCCGACATCAAGAAGGAGATGTGGCGCAAGGCGATCTTCAACTGCGTCATCAATCCAACGACAACGCTGATCGGATCGGAGGTCGGCGGCATCGTCGATGCGCAGCTGAATGGATTGAAACAGCAGATCATCGACGAGTGCCTGGCGGTGGCGAAGGCCGACGGCGTCACGTTCGACGAGGATTTTGTGGCACTGATCGATCGGGTCTTCGCCGGCGCGCGGACCATCGCCTCGATGCGCCAGGACCTGATGAAAGGCCGCAAGACCGAGATCGATCACATGAACGGGGCGGTCGTCGATCTCGGACAGAAGTTCGGCATCGCCTGCCCGGTCAATGCGGCGCTGACGACGATGATTCGCTATCTGGAAACGAAATAACTAGACTAGTTGTATGCCAGTCTCGAACACCTCGCTCAGGGTTCTTTCCGATGCCGAGCTCCTCGCGCAGCTGCGCGCGCTGAGGGCGAAGCAGCCGGTCAAATACACGGCGTTTTATTCCAGCCACGTTGGCGGCATCGTCACGGACCCGGCGCTGATGGTGATTCCGTTCGACGATCACATGGTGCATCGCGGCCACGGCATCTTCGACACCGCCGGCATCGTCAACGGCAAGATTTACGATCTCGATGCGCACCTCGATCGCTTCCTGAAGTCGGCCGAGCGATCGAAGCTGAAGCTGCCCGGCACGCGCGCGGAGATGCGCGACATTATCATCAAGACCACCGCGGCCAGCGGGCGCCGGGACGGATCGATCAGGTACTGGCTCTCGTCGGGCACCGGCAGCCTCGATCTGACGCCGGTGGCCGGCGCCGAGCCCGGCTTCTTCGTGATGATCTTCGCGGGCCTCGTCTACCCCGAGAAATGGAAGACCGACGGCGTGCGCGTGATGACCACGACCTATCCGATCAAACCGCCGCTCTACGCGATCACCAAGACCACGAACTACATG
>Ga0111538_10007809_pt1 | contig 14387 bp, 13 predicted proteins | sample SoiMethybrSBSTD1_FD_79669 | JGI IMG/M metagenome (GOLD analysis project Ga0111538, IMG submission 79669) | Bulk soil microbial communities from a Populus tree surrounding site in Tennessee, USA - Soil MetaG P. TD hybrid SBSTD1 (version 2)... | ecosystem: Environmental > Terrestrial > Soil >... | reverse complement strand
TGCTTTCGACCTGATCGATCTCCGAATAGAGCATTCGATGGTCCTTTTTGGTGCCGTATCCGAGCGCTTCGGCAAACTTCAACTGCTCACGCGCCTCATTGATGAGCCTCGTAAGATTTTTGCTGTCTTCATCCGAACGATTGTCCTTCTGCGCCAACTGCTCGGCCCTGGTGAGCTTGGCATCGGCCCGAAGCAGCGGCAGAGGAATAATGTGATCGGTCACGACCACTGTATTGAGCGCGGCTTCCAAGGCCAGCTTGGCTTCGTCGTACTTGCCCTGGTCGATAAACGCCGTTGCGGCCGCAATGGCGGACGGATAGGTTTTGAGTGGAAGACTGCTCACGCTGATGGTGAGCTCGCTCGCCAAGTCGCGGATCAGGCGGCGCGCCTTTTGGATTTGCCCTTCCTCGAGATACTCTTCGGCCTGCTTTCTGACCCTCTTGATTTCATCCACGGTGGTGTAGACATCATGGGCGATCACCTCCACCTCGACCGGCGCGAGCGCAAGCCTTGGCTCCCGGGCGAGGACGATGTTCAGCTTGCCCGTGGTACGTTCGAGGGCCGCGAGAGCATCCTTGGCCTTTTTGTCCTCCAACGCTTTTAAGGCGTTCTTGGTTTCTGCGAGCGCCGTTACGGCTTCATCGATAATTTCCTTGCGTTTTTGGTCGATCGCTTGGTCGGTCTGCGATTTCACATCGCCTTCCAGCACTTTTCCGGCTGCGCTCTTTTGGGGCTCTGGCGTATTCTTGTTACTTCCGGCGCTGGAAACGGCAAGTGGCATGACGCTGAGCGCCAGTAACGCTGCGGCAGCACACTGCATCTGGCGAAAATGGGTGATCTTCATCATAACGACCCTCCTTTTATTTGACTGTTGTACGATTGGTTCCATTGCGCCCTCGGATGTTCGCTGTCCGAAGCGCCATCTCATCCAGCCAGTCCGTCAGGCGGCGGCATTGGATGAAGATTCCTTCCACTGTGTCGCAGTGAGCGATTCGACATCGTGTCCGCCATCCGTTGAGACGGCGACGGCCCCCTCCCCGATGATCTCAAGAAGAAATCGGGTATTGCCGTATTGAATCGGGCAGCAGCGGCGTTCGAAGCGTCGATCTCCAACCGTCATCACCTCCCATGCCTCTTCACATCGCCCCAGTCCCAGTCGTTCGGCGGCACGGTTCCGGTACAGCGACTCTCCTTGCGGTCCCCAAAGCGTGATCGAGTCGCTGCTCGTATCGAGTAGAAACGCAATGGGATCGTGACGAAGGGGCGGCGCCCACGCGAGGGGGCCGGTCCCCCGACGGGCCAGAAGCTGAAAGGAGGCCACCAACACCGCTTTCGCGATGTCGCTGGGAGCCTGAGCGGTTTCCTGCCATTGCAGTGGCGCACGCCACACCATTGGAAGTTGATCGGGCTCTTCAACAAATTGAACTCGCCAGCGTCCTGTCCCCATGGTCGTCATCCTTCTCTAGACGGGAAGTTTTTCTCCCGGCACCTGATCTAGACGCCGACGGCCTGGAAGGTATTCAACCCCCGGTTGGCGGCGCATGGGCTGTGGGAACAAACTCATCAGCTCCAATACCTCGGGAGGCATTTCAGTCCGAATCGGTAGGCCCAGCCCGAGAGCCTTGTCGCATGTAATCGGATAGTCATGAGTCCAGGTCCCTTTGGCCAACAGATCGCCCAGCTCAGTCGCCTTCTCCGACGGCAACGTCCGTCGTAGAAGTTCCGCGGCAGCCTCGCGAAGCTGGGTCATGGCCTTCTCTCCCACATCCGCGTATACCAGCGTCTCATCGTCGATTTCGGCAATGGGCTTGCGGCCAACGACCTTCAGCAAGGAAGCAGCAGGATACTGCCCGAGCTGCGGATCCACCGGCCCCAGAACCGCATGCGGCGACATCACGATCTCATCGGCGGCGAGTGCGATGAGCGTCCCGCCGGACATCGCATAGTGCGGTACCAATACGGTCACTTTCCCCTTCCGCCGGCTGATGGCACGCGCGATCTGAAGGGCCGCCAACACCAACCCGCCCGGTGTGTGCAAAATGACGTCCAGCGGCACCTCGGGGTCGGTCAATTCGCAGGCTCTCATCACCTCCTCGGCATCGTTCACGTCGATGTATCGCATGAGAGGGAATCCCAACAACGCCATCGTTTCCTGCCGATGCACGAGCAGAATGACGCGCGAACCGCGTCGCTGTTCGATCTTCGCGATCATCCGAAGCCTCGACGCCTCCAGCATCCGCTGCTTGATGACCGGCTGGAATGCCGAAATCATGAATAGCAACCAAAACAGGTCTCCCATACCGGCTCAACGCCCTCCCTTAGTCAGAACTGGCACTCGGTGTTGTGGACTACTCGGTCAACGACTCCAGGCCTCTTCAAAGGCCACTTCATCTCGCGCCCGATGGCGGACGTGTCTTCCAGGGGCGATGAACAACCGACAGACGGTCATCCCGTATGCGAACCCGCCAACGTGTGCCCACCAGGCAATCCCGCCCACCTGCTGAGGCCCCAGCGCTTCCAAGGTCCCGCTGAACAACTGGCTGACGAACCAAAAGAACAGATACAGGACCGCCGGGACGTCGAAAAAGAACGGCCAAAATCCAAGCGGGATCAGCGCGATAATGCGTGCGTGCGGGAACAGCAAAAAGTAGGCGCCGAGGACACCGGCGATCGCACCCGAGGCGCCCACGGTCGGAATGGTCGACTGCGCGTTGGTGATCACATGGAGCAGCCCTGCCGCCAGCCCCGAAGAGAGATAAAATAGGAGAAACCTGCCGCGCCCCATGCGCTCTTCGACGTTGTCGCCGAAAATCCAGAGCGCCCACATGTTGCTGATGATATGACCCCAACTTCCGTGCAAAAACATGCTCGTGAGAAACGGCCAAAACGTGTCGACGGGCAGCCCGACGCTTGAGGCCCAACCTGGATGCGTGTATCGTGCAGGGACGACCCCGAACAAATACGTCAGCGTCTCGAGACCGGCGGGATCCAAGGTCACTTCATAGAGAAAGACGAGCACATTGGCCGCGATCAGCGACCACGTCACAACCGGCACATCCCGCGTAGGAATCGTGTCACGGATGGGAACCATACGGTTGTCCTTCTCTCTCTCCAGAAGACCCGGCTTCGGACATGTGAATCGCCTAATTTTGGACGTCGGTCCGGAAGGGTATGCCCTTCAACTCTCGAACATAGAATGCGACGATGTCGCACTCCTGTGACGTCAGCCCGCCCTCCCTCAAGGAGAAGCTCAAGAGTCTCTCGCATGCGACCATGAAATGCTTGACGTCACCATGAATCGCTGTCATCGCTCCCTCATTCATATCGGGACCAGTCACGCTGCACCGGTCGTATCGTCAGCGACGAATGGCTTCGGCGGCATCCGTGATGGCTGCCGCCAACGTCTCGAGATCAAAGGAGCCGTCGTGCCTCAGACCATTGATGAAAAATGTCGGGGTGCCGTTCACACCGCTCCGGATCCCGCTGGTCACGTCTTCCTGGATCTTGGGCGCATGGCGATGCTCAGCCAGATTGCTTGCGAATTGCTCCACGCTCAGGCCCAGGTCGTCGGCATATTCCAACAATGACTCTTCGTCGAGTGCATCCTGATTCTCATAGAGCATGCCATGCATTTCCCAGAACTGATCTTGCGCTCCTGCGGCCTCTGCCGCCTCCGCGGCTGGTTGGGCATGGGGATGCACCGTCGTCAATGGGAAGTGACGGTACGCGACACGCAGGATAGTTTCGAACATGTCCATGAGCTGGTTCACGACTGGATACGTTTGGCCGCAATACGGACATTCATAATCCCCATATTCGACAAGCGTGACGACGGCCTTCTCTGGTCCGATGAGATGATCGCGCTCGCTCACGGGAAGAACCAGCTTCCCTGCCATATGGATCGCCATCTTGATCCCTCCTCACTTCACCGCCTGGCTATGACGTCAAGAAGGACACCGCTCTTCGCAGCATTTCCTTCCATGACACCTTGATTTGGTTATCCACTTCCAGGACGCCCGGTGCCTGCCACGCGGCTCGCTCCGCCTCCTCCTTTTCAGCCCACGAGCGCGCTGTCCCTTTAAGAATCACCTTGCTCCCTTGCACGTCGACGGTGATGTGTTCCGCATCGGTCTTCGCGCTGCGCATGAGCGCTTCTTCGATTTTGCGTTTGAGTTCTTGAGGTTGCACACGCGGCTTGACGGTAATGAGATTGACGATTCCCTTCACTCCAGTGAGCCGACGGATGACTCGCTGGGCGTCCACTTTCTGAAACTGCCACTCGACCTCGCCGTGAAGGGTGATGACTCCTTTGGACACCGTCACCTTGATTCGGTCCACAGGCAAGAGGGCATCCCAAGACAAGGCGCGAATGGCCGCCTCGGCAAGCTCAGCATCCGTGCGCTCGCCCGTTCCCGAGAGCCTGACCTCGATATCGTTGGCAACAGCTTTGACCCCGCGAACACGGAATGCGGCCTGCTCGGCAGCCCATTTCTTGCTGTAGGAGTCCACCCAGCCACTGAGCGTGACGATGCCGTCTTTGACCGCCGCGCCAATTTCGTTCGGCTGAACACGGGCATCCCATTTCAACTCTGCCAGCACCTCTTCTTGAATCTGCTCATCGCTGATCACATCGTGGCGAACTTCGCTTGCCGTTGTCATAAGTGGAGATCCTTTCGAGTCAGGCCGCCTGCTCCTGCTTGCCGGCCGTTGATTTCGACGACCGGAGAGCTTCGAGGGCGGCGAGGATTCCTTCGGCTCCCGGATTCACGCCGATGGGAGACAAATAACTCCAGCGAACGATTCCGTCCGCATCGATGACGAATAATGCCCGCTGGGAAACGCCTTCCTGCTGGCGATAGGCTCCGTAGATGCGCGCCACGGCGCCCTTCGGTTCGAAATCCGCAAGGAGCGGAAACCGCAACTTGCGATCCTTCGCGAACGCGAGATGGCACCAGACCCCGTCCACCGAAATCCCCAGCAGCGAAGCGTTGAATCGCCGGAATTCGGGAAGGATCTCGTTGTACAAGGCCATTTGGTCTCCGCACACCGGGCTCCAATCAGCCGGATAAAAGGCCAAGACAACGGGAGCGCCCCGCAGTTCGCTTAACGACACCAGCTGATCCGGCGTCGTCGGCAACGTGAAATCGGGAGCCAGTGCTCCCGCTCCGACCAGCCGGCGCTGATCACATGTTGCTTGGTCGTTGTTACGTACGCTCGTTTTCGGTGCACCCGTCTTTGTCGAGCCCATCGCGGCTCCTTTCTGCACTGGACTAGGCCGCAGCTCGAGCGGCCTGTGGCTTGAGTGCCTCATGACGCGCGCGCAGGCGGAAACTCAGCCAAATCAAAAGGGCTCCGAAGGCGGCCGTATAGGCGCCCCAGAACCAGACCAGCGCCACGGCTCCCGCGTCAGGGGCCATGGCAAAGAACACACCGAGGGCGATTGAAAATACGCCGGACAAGGCGAGCAACCATTCCCCTTCGATCTCTTTGCGGAGGCGGATGGCCGCCACGATCTCCAGGACACCCGTGACAAGCGCCCAAGCGGCGATCAAATAGACCAGCGCGAGCGCCGTAATACCTGGCCAGATGAAACTGACAATGCCGGCGCCGAGCCCTAACACCCCTTCAAGGGCCATCGCCCACCATGGGCGCGTCCGGCCCTTGCGCCATACGGTCACGAGATTGAAGAGGCCATCTAAAATGGCGTAGGCACCGAAGAGCCACACCAGCGCGACCATCGTGGGGAGCGGCAATACGAATGCGACGATACCGATGAGAATCCCAAGCAGGCCGCGCAAGGCAATCGCCCACCAATTTTCTTGCAAGATGGATAAAGCATTCATCGGATACCGCGTATCAGGATATCGAGCATCTTGTGCCATACGGTCCTCCACTCGTAGTACTCCTTGCACCGTCTCTGCAGCTACGATGCCTACTTCGCCGAACGCGTCCGGTGGCTTACGCCTGCTGAGGACTCTTGACCGTGAGTCCGCTCACATCCACGGTTTTCACCCCATGGATCTTTTCCATATCACTGGCGATCGTATACTTATGACTGAGGTTATCGACCGCACCTTTGAGCGTGACCACGCCGTCCTTGACGGTGTACTCCAGGTCATCCAAGTTCACCAGAGAGGATGACTTGAGGTAGAAGACGATGTCTTTCTCGATCTCACGATCGGGCCGCGGATGTGTGACCTTCAGCATGTTCACGACCCGGACCACGCCTGGCGCTGTTGTGGCGGCAAGTTCCGCCGCAGCACTCTGGCTCGGCTTCTCGACGGCTCCTTTGAGAGTGACGACACCGTCGCTCACCGCCACCTGGATGTCGCTTTTCTGCAGCGCGGGTGTCGTCTTGATCGCTTCTTTGACCGCCCGTTGCACCGCCGTATCCTTCGTCGGGGCCGGCTTCACGATCAGTTGATTGTCCACAGCTTTGACGCCATAGGTGCTCACGACAAGATTCTCGGCGAGCGCTTTTTCCGTGAGGGTTTCCACCGTCCCGGACAAGATGGCCGTCCCATTTTCAACCTTGACCTGGATGGCCTTCGGATTAATTCGCCCATCCATTGCCAATCGTTGAGCAATCGCGGTCTGAACCTCATGATCCGCAATGGTTGAGGGTTGTCCTTTAAATCCCATCACCAAACCCAGGGAGATCACCAGTAACACGCGAACCATGGTGGTCATCGTAGTGTTCATGGGTGTGCTCCTTTCTGCCTCACTCAACCACTCACAGCTTGGGCCTCAGGCGGCTTGAGCCATCGGAACTCTGTTATCCTCGATCGGTATTTCACGGCGCCTGACCTTCGTTTCAGGAACAGGGATGGTAATCTCCAACACGCCATTATTGAATTGGGCCTTGGCCTGTTCGGCGTTGGCTCCTTCCGGCAGTGGAATGGTGCGCGAGAATTTTCCGTATCGACGCTCCGATCGGACCACGCCCTCTTGCTCCTCTACGTGCTCTTCTTTTCGTTCGCCCTGGATCAACAGACCGTCCGGCGTCACCTCGACCTTCACGTCCTCCTTGCTGAGTCCCGGGAGTTCAGCTCTGATGACGAGCGATCGATCACGTTGGGCAACTTCGATTGCCGGGGACCACAGCCGGGAGGTAACCGTTCTGCCGGAAACTAATGAAGGGTTAATCGCCTCGACCAGCCGATCCATTTCCTCCATCATCCGCCGCATGAACTGAAATGGACCTCCGGCAAAAACCTCGTACGGAGTAAATGGGGTAAACGGAAGGAATGCGGACATTCGCGGCTCCGTCACAGTGCCTGATGAAGTCCGTGGCATTTCGGTATTCGACTGCCGTGTAGACTCTTCGGTTGTTCTCTGACTTTGCTGCTCGGCCATGGTCGCTCTCCTTCTCGTTGCTGGTCCGTTAGTGGCACTTCGCCCGAGGGTGACCTGCAAACAAAGATCACGCAATGACTAGGACCGTGCGGCTTCCTATGGAAGAGCTAGTACGAGATCGTAATCCTGTTGTCGACCTCGGTGATCCCCGGCGCCAGCCACGCCGCCCGTTCAGCTTCCTCTTTTTCTGCCCATGACCGGACCATACCCTTTAAAATGGCTTTGCTTCCCTCTACGTTGACGGTGATGTGCTCTGCGTCTGTCTTGACGCTTCGCACCAGCGCTTCCTCAATCTTCCGTTTGAGATCCGACGCCGTCACACGGGGTTTCACGACGATCAAGTTGGTCACTCCTTTGACACCCGTCAGTCGGCGTACGACTCGCTCGGCATCCACTTTTTGAAATTGCCATTCGACCTCGCCCTCGAGCGTGACCCACCCTTTGCTGACCGTAACCTTGATTTTCTCCATGGGAATAAATGCATCCCACCTCAACGCATGAATGGCGGCCGCGGCGATGTCGGGGTCGGTCCGCTCAGCTGAGCTCGGCAGTTTGACCTCAATGTCATTGACCACAGCCACCACTCCACGAACGCGGTGAGCCGCCTCCTCCGCAGCCCATCGCTTCGAATAGGTATCGACCCAGCCTGTCAGTGTCACGATCCCATTCTTGACGGCGACTCCAATCTCATTTGGTAGAACCCTGGCATCCCATTTCAATTCCGCAAAGACATCCCGTTGGATTTGCTCGTCAGTCCGAGTGTCAATCATCGTTGAAGGTGTCATCGGGCTATCTCCTTTTTCGATTTAAGGGCAGGACACTTGCGCGCCTTTTCCATAATTGTTCTTCCTTCTCTGACTCGTACTGCCAGTGACAGGCCATTGCCTCTTGTCTTGACACCACTAGCCGCAAAACGCTTACACGCTAATCCGGAATTGACGCATATGAAGCTGGCCGTATCATTTCCAGAGAGATCGCGTTCCCATTCGGCGTCACATACGCCTCAAGCTGATCCCCTGGCAGAAATGCCTGGGAACGAATACGTTGCGACGTGGCACTCGTACATTTATCTTTGTGCACATGAACGAGCGTGCCGGACTCATCCTTGATAATCAGAAAATTCTCCTGGGCATCCACGACTTTTCCTCTGATGACGCTGCCTTTGATTGATTGAGGGTCCGGGCAGTCGGCTTTCTGGTTGGTGTTGGCCCTTTGCTGGTTTTGATCAGTTTGCTGAGCGCGCACCTGATCCTCCCCCTTGATGTCGGCTGGAAGCGACGCTTGCAGTTCTTGGATGAGGCGGTTCAGATCCTCCATTTTAGGGGAACGATCCAGCAACGACTTCGGGCTCTCCGGAGGCTCTAACTGTAAGAACCGGTTCGTCAACACGACCTCTCCCCTGTCTTGGGAAATCGTCATGTCCGCCCAAGGTACGGGAACCAATGTGCCATCGTCGGCCTTGCGCACGACCGCACACACGATTCGCCCCGAACCAGCGTCCATGATCAGCTTGTGAAGCGTCCCCACAGGCTTCCCGTTTGGATCCTTGACGAGAGTGGGACCCTGTGGTTCAACATCGCGAAGGCTGCCGAATGGAGCGGGAGCCATGATGTAATCCCCGCTGGGGCTGGCAATGTTGAGAATTTCCCCCATAAGATGGCGCGTTGTCTTCCCGGACGTGAGTTGTTCTTCCTGGGGCAGCGCACGGATCGTTGTGACCGTTCCTAAATCCGATACCTCCGCACGGACGCGATCTCCAACCGATAAGACACAGTCTCGAACTGTTCCTTCGCTAGTCTGAACCGTGCAGATCACTTTTGAACCCTCATCCATGACCAGGCGCACGTCTTCCCCAAGTTCCTCATCCCTCACGTAGAAATAATTATCCTCAATCTTCCGAATAGGCCCGATGACAAAGTACCTGGCACCCGACAACGTCATCTGGGCGCTTCGGTCGGGGGTGTGGTCACGGCTGGGGTCGCGTTTTTTCTCGATGGCCTTTGGGGATTCACCGGTTTTCTCTTTGGCCTTGGCCGGATCAGCGGCGAACGCGGCCGAAGATGGAACGATCAGACTGAAACTAAATACGAGAGCAACACATTTTGAATACAGAGACATAGGACACCTCTGCAGATAAGGGTGGATGGCCTTCTCCGGATCGCATCATCGATGTTCAAAGATGTATGAGTTCGTTTGGTTGGTAGCTGGCGCAAGACCTGTTCCGCCCTGAGCCATGAGACAAGTTCGACTATAAGTGACGGAAGTCTGACGGGTTGTACATTGTAAGATGAGGGTGGGAATGGAAGACAAAACCGGTTCGTGCCCAAAACACTGCCGGTCTTCCGTCAAGCTGCCGGAAGGCCGGCACGACTATTCATGAAGGTAGACTTCCACCCCCCCGGGGGCGCGCAATCCCTAACTTTTGCATTTTGTATTGGAGCGATGTCCGCTTCATGCCCAGTTTCTTGGCAGCGCCCGATGGCCCGCTGAGAACCCAGTGACATTCTATGAGCGTTCGACGGATCAGATCTCGTTCAGCCTCTTCGAGGGTCGTGGCGTGCCGGGGAGTCTCGTCATCAGAGTGGAATTCGAGTAGCGGCTGGTCGAGCTCAAGCGTCTCACTGGCTGACAGGATGGCGGACCGTTCAATGATGTTCTCTAATTCCCGGATGTTCCCCGGCCAGGTATAGCTGCAGAGGGCCTGCATGGTCGCATCGGAAATGCGGGAAATGGGTTTATTGAGTTGGCGCCCATATTTCTTGGTGAAGAACCGTACTAGATCTGGGATGTCTTCGCTGCGTTGGCGAAGCGCAGGGGCGCGGATCGGAAACACATTAAGACGGTAATAGAGATCGCTGCGAAACTGCTTTTCCGCCACCATGTGCGCCAAGTCCCGATTGGTCGCGGCCAGTACGCGGATGTCCACGTGCTGCGTGCGGGTGCTGCCCAATCGCTCGAATTCCTGTTCCTGGAGCACCCGGAGCAGTTTGACTTGAAGCTCCAGCGGGATCTCGCCGACTTCGTCGAGAAAGATCGTGCCCTCGTGGCCTAACTCGAAACGGCCGACTTTCTGCTTGATCGCCCCGGTGAAGGCCCCCTTCTGATGCCCAAAGAGCTCGCTTTCCAAAAGACCGGTCGGGATCGCCGCGCAGTTGACCCTCACAAAGGTTTTGTCCCGCCTTTTGCTGAGGTTATGAATGGCCCGTGCAATGAGTTCCTTGCCGGTCCCCGTCTCGCCCTGAATGAGCACAGTTGTATCCGTCGGCGCCACTTTCTCGATTTGACGGAGCACGACCCTAAGCGGTTGGCTCTGGCCGATAATCTCTTCAAATCCGCGCTCGCTACGAATTTCACTTTCCAAATATTGCTTTTCATAGGCAAGTTTGTCCTTAAGGATCCTGAGTTCCTCGTACGCTTGCTTGCGCTCGGTAATGTCTTGAACCAACTTCACGAAATAATCCACCGACCCATCGGCGCGACGCATACATTTTGCGGACATGATGCTGTCAATGACCCGTCCATCTTTGCGAATCCACCGTTTGTCCAAAGTGTAGCCATCAATCTCGCCCGCCATGACGCGGTTGAACTGCGCAACATCAGCGGCCAGATCATCCGGATGGGTCATCTCTGTCCAGGTCTTTTGCAACAGCTCACTTCGCTCGTATCCCAAAATCCGACAAAGTTCGTCATTGAGTTCAAGAATTCCTTTGGTTGGGGACGTGATCGCCATGCCGATGAGCCCAAGCTCGAAATAGCGGTGGAAGCGTTCCTCACTGGTCCGCAGTGCTTCTTCCGCCATCTTGCGCTCGATCATCTCTGCGACTTGTCTTGCGTAGATATCGGTGTATCGCAGCTCGCGATCCGATGGACGATGGGGGCGACGGAAGTGCGTGGAAATCATGCCCAATATTTCGCCGTTCCGCTTGAGCAAGGGAGTGGAGTGGCATGCGCGAAAGCCAGCGTCAGCGGCGATAGACCGGTACGGCCCAAAGCCCTCCTCGGTTTGGACATCCGCGATGAGGACGCGCTTACCCGAATGCATGGCCCGGCCAAAGCCAGCATGGTCATCCTCCAGGCGACGGAAGTAGTTGAGACAGTCTTGGCTGAAGTTGCGATGCGCGACGATCTCTAATGCCCGGGTTTGCGGATTGTAGAGATGGACAAACCCGAAGGCCGCATGGTGCAGTCCGATGATCGCATCGAGGAATTCTTCGAGAATGGGCTGAAGTGCAGTGCTTATCAACAGCTTGGTACTGAATTCGTGGAGGAGGCTCATGGAGATCAGATCAGTGGCCAGTTCATTCTTCAGCGCCAGCGTTTCCGCCTCCGCGTGTTTGCGCTCGGTAATGTCTATCACGATGCCAGCGGTCGCATAGATCATCCCATGTTCGTCGCGTATCGGGAACTTTTGCACAATGCTCGTACGGGAGCCATCACCATGAACAGCGACTTCCTCGAATGTCATTGCCATGCCGGTCTGTTGAATCTGAAGATCGTTAGCTCGAAACGCGGCCGCCTGTTCAGGGGGGAAGATTTCGTCGTCCCTTTTCCCTTTTATCTGTTCCTCGCTGAGGTGGACTGTTTCTTCGAACATCTTGTTGACAAGCTGATAGCGGCCTTCCATATCCTTGAGAAAGATCAGATTGGGGCTGTTGTTCAGAATTGCCCGGAAGGCACCTTCGTCTTCAAATAACATTTTCATCTGCTTGCGTTCGGCAATCCCTTTTTTACAATCTTCGTTGATCGCGGACGTCTCTGCCCATCGGATCGCCAACCCGTGCATAGGCGAAACCCAGGGAAAGTAGACTCACGAGCACTTCGAGCAGACTCCCAACCATACGGGACGAATGTTGACCGCGCCAAAGCAACGCTACAGGTGCGTGACCTCATCCGCAGCCGGTGAGAACTTCGTCGCCATATTCTGATCGTGCTCCAAGCTTTCTGATGGCGGGTGGTGATGAACGTTAACGAAGAAGTGGTTCTATTGGAGGATGGGACCGATAATGGCGACAGGATGCGTGCGCAAATAACAATGGATGTTGGAGCGGAGGAGCGGATCATGTGATCCTCGAGCGCGGCAACACGTCGTTGAGCCGCGCTTCGTACACTCGATCTTCATTAGTTTTCTTTACGTATATCGTACCCGCCGCTTCACAGGATATTACTGGGAGCATCCCCAGTACTCTTCCTCCCTGGAAGAAGATCACCCTAGGGCAATACGCCTCTGGTACTACTGAAGGTTGAAGGAATGAGACGTCTATCGCGGGCGATAGACTCATGTTAAAGGGCACCGACCTGCGGTTTGTTAGTTCGCATCCTCTTGAGAATGTTTTAACAACACAATCGCTTCCCGAATCTCGCTACCGTTTTGCTCCCATTTGCCGCTTTACCTGTGGCATGTACGGCGCTGCTGCTCGATGGCGGCTGAGTAAAGATCGGAAGGCGTTGTATCCAAACTATGGAACGATGAGATGCTTTAGTACCGGCCGACTTAGACGGCGACGTACATTACATTGAAGCGTGAAGAGGTCCGGCTGAGTGACCGGACAGCGACGCGATCGGCCCATCATGGTCGCACCTCTTCCGAGGGCGGCCAACCTCCGCCGATATCACAATGAAGGGATCGCGCGGACATCGCGGTCCCTTCCCCTTTGACCAGACTGGCACTGATTCATCTGTCCAAAATGAAAATGACAGTCATTGTGATATGGAAATGATGACTTCCCAACGTTAGCTCATTTTAAAGAATTGCACGTATTTCCTGCCTGCAATCCACAGGACTCAGCATGACATCCTGACCGAACTAGTAGGCCGGTTGCTTCTGAGTTTCTTCTTCAAAAGTGAGCACTTTTGACCATCAGCACTCAGGTGTTTGGACTACAAGGTGGGGCCGTCGAAGCTGCGGCGTTGGTCGAGGATTGCTGCCTGGCCCGGTCCTTGTTGCCGTCGAAGGTGATAAGTGCGAAGCGTATTCATAGCTTTTTCAAGTATTGTTCTCGCCCTTACAATCTCTGCTTGTGGCGATGGAGGTGACGATAACCCACAGAACCCTCCGACTCCTCCAATATCGGCCGGGGCGGAAGGTTTGTGGAATGGAACTACAAACACTGGGCGTTCTGTGTCAGGACTTGTTCTTGATGATGGGACCTACTGGTTTTTGTATTCAGTGGTAGGCAGTCCCAATATCGTGGCCGGGGTGGCTCAAGGAAATAGCAATTCACAAAATGGCTCTTTCACGTCGGGAAACATGAGGGATTTCAATCTCGAGGGGTTAGGAATAAATGATGGCTCTATCGATGGTAGCTATATAGCGAAGCAGAGCCTCAACGGAACTGTTACATATGCCAACAGCGCTTTTGGGCAGACTTTAATCACCACAAGATATGATCCAGATTACGAGTTAACGCCGAATGCCAACCTTGTTGCCGGAACCTATTCAGGTTCCACTGCTACGGCCGGTGGAACCGAAAATGTCACCGTGACTCTGTCTGCGGCCGGTGCAATTAGCGGGAGCGGCGCTACCGGCTGTAGTTTTACAGGCTCATTTGCCCCCCGACCTCATGGAAATGTATTCAATGTAGCGGTGACGTTTGCCGGGGGCGTCTGCTCAAATGGAACGAATACTGTGAACGGGGTTGCGTTTTTCGATGCCGGGACAAAGAGGCTCTATAGCGCTGCGCTCAATGGGAGTAGGACGAACGGCTTTCTCTTCATCGGCACGATGGTTCCGCCCGCGGCCCCACTGACGATTACCACGACGTCGCTTCCTAACGGGACTGTCAATCAAGCCTATAACCGCCCGGTGCAAGCGAGCGGCGGGACCCCACCGCTGACCTGGAACGTCGTTGCAGGAGCAGGGACACTCCCGCAGGGCCTGAATTTGAATCAATCGACCGGCGCGATCTCAGGAACGCCCACAATAACTGGCACCTCCTCGTTTACTGTTCGGGTTGCAGACACCGGGGGACAATCGGACACGCAAGCGCTGTCGATCACGATCAGCCAAGCGCCCCCGCCGCCGAATCCGCCGA
>Ga0111538_10007808_pt1 | contig 14390 bp, 10 predicted proteins | sample SoiMethybrSBSTD1_FD_79669 | JGI IMG/M metagenome (GOLD analysis project Ga0111538, IMG submission 79669) | Bulk soil microbial communities from a Populus tree surrounding site in Tennessee, USA - Soil MetaG P. TD hybrid SBSTD1 (version 2)... | ecosystem: Environmental > Terrestrial > Soil >... | reverse complement strand
TTGCTGCGAGGATTGAGAAGCTGAACAAGCAGTTTGATTCGCGCCTTTTGATCTCGGAGATTGTTTGGCAGGCGGTTAGTTCTGATGGTGGTAAAGCAGTCCCGATGGGCGAGGTTGAGGTGCGTGGACGCGAGCAGGCGATCCAGATCTATCAGGTCGCGTAGCCACCGATGACGCGGATTTTTAAAGCGATTTTAGCGTGAGTTCCAGGGTGTTTGTGATGTCGGCTGGTGGATGATTGCGTGGGAACTCGATCGGTTCGCCGAAGGTGATTGAAACGGTTCCGGGTTGGACGAAGTATCGCTTTTGCTTTTTCAATTCGAACAGGCCGTCCAGTTTTATCGGAACTACGGGCACGTTGAGTTCCGAGGCGAGCAGGCCGATGCCGACTTTGAACGGTTGCATTTGCCCGTCTTTCGTTTCTTCTCCTTCGGGAAAGATCAAAACGCTCCAGCCGCTGTCCACAGCCTCACCGGCATAAGTAAAGCTCTGTCGAAATCCGCTCTGTCGCGGAAGTGAGAAGACATTAAAGAGACTTGCAGCAAGCACGTAGGTCACCTTCGCTTTCGCACGCCAAAACCATCCGAGGTCGGCCGGCGGATAACGCCAGTCGCGCAAGTACTCGCCTGACATCGCGATCGCCAACCGCCGCCGGCAACGCCAGGGCAACGCAGATAAGATCAGCCCCGCATCGACGTCTGTAACATGATTCGCAATAAACAGGACTGGCTTTCCGGCGTTTGGCAATCGCTCACTGCCAACCACACGAACGCGGCACATGATCAGCGTCAACGGCAAGAGAAACAGGTGATAGACCACGGCGCGGATCCACGTCATCGGAAACCGCATGGCCCAGCGCGGATACGGATACGGAACCGAAACAGACTTTCCACGGCTAACGATCTGTTCGATATCGCCTAAGGTCGTGGCTTCCGTGATGGATGCTTCGTCAAGCTCGATTTGATACTGATCTTCGAGAGCACTCAAGAGTTCAACTCTACCGAGCGAATCAAGTTTCAGATCGTCGGAAAGATTTGCCGAGAGACTGAAACCGCCAGGCTGCGCTTTAGCAATCCGGCTGATCACCGGAAGACTCAACGGCGCCATCGTTTCCTCAGTCGCGGTTTTGACAGACTGGTTAAGCAGCGGTTTTACGGCCTGTGCAACCTGACCTTTGATCACCTTTCTGGTGCCGGTGGTTCGCGGAAAATCGTTCTTAGGCCAGACGACCCAGTGACGAATTCGCTGAAAGTCTGCGAGTGACTCATTAGCGTGTTGCACCGCCGCATTCAGATCTGAACGAAGGTCGCGCGGAATGAGTACGGCAAGTGCCTCAGTCGAGTTTGAGCCGGCGAGTGGAATTACAGCACTCGCTTTGATCTCGGGTTGACGATCGAGAGCGGCTTCGAGATCGGTCGGATAGATTTTCAAACCAGCAGCAGTGACGATCGTCTCCTTACTTCTGCCTCGGAAATAAATGTTGCCGCCCGGTCCGATCTCGCCGATGTCGCCCGTATGAATCCAACCCTGCTCGTCAGCGAGCGAGTAGCCGTTGCGGTTCCAGTAGCCGGGTGAGACGTTGTCGCCACGCACGAGAATCTCGCCCTCGTCGCTGAGCTTTATTTCCTGCCCGGGGACAGGTTTTCCAATCGAGCCCTGCCGTACGCGAAACGGATGAGAAAGACTGGTGAGCGATGCTGTCTCGGTCATGCCGTAGCCCTGTATGATCGAGTAGCCAACGCTTCGCCAGAAGTTTTCCGTTTCGCTCTCGAGGGTGGCGCCGCCCGATATGAAAGCCCAGAGGCGCCAGCCGAATTGACGATGGACTTTTCGGAAGGTCCACCAGTTTCGTAAAAAGTGTCGCTGTTCAGCGGCGGCGATCTGTTCGTCTGAAATGTGCGCGTCAGTCTTAACCTTCTCGCGCAGTGTGTCCAAAACGCGTGGCACCGTGACGACAACGTTGATGCGATCTTTTTTGACTGCCGCAACGATCTCAGAAGGTTTGTACGACTCGCGGAAATAGACTTCGGCACCGAGGAACTGCGCGACGAAGATTCCCATCAACTGTCCAAACACGTGACTCAACGGTAACAGGCACAGAAAGCGCACCGGATGTACAAGTCGTTCCCAGCGCTCATATCGCCCGAACTCTTTTTCAATTGGCCTGATGTTGGCGAGGAGATTTCTGTGTGTGAGACAGACGCCTTTCGGTTCCGCGGTCGTTCCTGAAGTGAAGACGATCTCAACCAGGTCGTCAGGTTTAGCCGCTACAGACGAATAGCGCCGATTTGAATGTTTCGCGATGCGATCTTCAAGACCCTTGAAGGCGAGGCGCGGAAGCTCAAGCTGGTCATTGTCGGCAAGCAGGAGTTTCGCGGAAACCTGTTGTTGCACTCGCTCGACAAAATCGGGCGCCGACTTCAGGTCCAGCGGCACTACAACAGCGCCGCGGAGCAGGCACCCGTAGAACGCAGCAATCCATTCCGGGCTATTCTCGCCCCAGAAGAGCACGCGGTCGCCATGTCCGATCTCGCGGGCCTCGAGTTCACGAGCAAATTGAAAGGCGACTGAGGCAAGACGGCTGTAGGACCACTTTGCGGTTCGCAGGCCATGCCAGTGGGCGACCGCAGTCTTGTCGCCATTCGTTATACAGTCATCGAGAAAAGTATTTAGCGTGTCACGCATAAACCGCGGGTAAGCTTCACGGGATTTACAAGATTTTTCAGGATTAACAGGATTATCTTGTCCATCCTGCCCAAATCATGTAAATCCTGTAACCAAATGACCAAACAATTCAAACTCCCCATCGTGATTTTAGCGCTGCTCTGCTGTGCATTCACTCTTAGTCATGCACCTTATTCAGGTGCCACAACTGTCGTTGCGCAAAAAAGTTCCCCATTTACCGGCGCGTTTGAGGTGCGAAAGTTTGGCGCGAAGGGCGATGGAAAGGCTCTCGACAGCCCCGCTATCAACAAAGCCATCGATGCGGCAGCCGCCACCGGCGGTGGCACAGTCCTTTTTACTGCCGGCACCTATCGCTCCTTCTCGATCCGTTTGAAGAGCAATGTCGCTCTTTATCTCGACCAGGGCGCGACAATCCTCGCCGCGGATCCGCGTGACGGCGACGGCAAATACGATCCGCCCGAACCAAACCAGTGGGACCAGTATCAGGACTTCGGTCATAGCCACTGGCACAACAGTTTGATCTGGGGTGAGAACCTGGAAAACGTCTCCATCCTTGGACCAGGACGGATTTGGGGGAAGGGATTGGTTCGAACCGGCGGCCAGTCGCGCACGAAAGAACAGAACGATGCGCTCGAGAAACAAGGTCCGGATCCAAAAGCCGGTCCATTTGGTTATCCAAATGCGCGCGATGCGGTCGAACCCGGCTGGGGAAACAAAGCGATCAGTTTGAAGCTCAGCCGTAACGTGATCATTCGCGACATCAGCATTCTCCACGGCGGTCACTTCGCCATACTCGCTACCGGCGTCGACAATCTCACAATCGACAACGTAAAGATCGACACCAACCGCGACGGTATCGACGTCGATGCCTGCAAGAACGTTCGTATCTCGAACTGCACCGTCAACTCGCCGTTTGACGACGGCATTTGTCCGAAGAGCTCGTTTGCGCTCGGTTACGCGCGCGCAACGGAGAACGTGACGATCACGAATTGCCAGGTAAGCGGATACGACGAGGGAACTCTCTTCGATGGAACCTACAAACGCGACTTCCGAAATGCGAATGGGACCTTCAGCCCGACCGGGCGCATCAAGTTTGGCACCGAATCAAACGGCGGCTTCAAGAACATCACCGTGTCAAACTGCGTCTTCGACTACTCTCGCGGGCTCGCGCTTGAAGCGGTCGATGGCGCGCTGCTGGAAGACATCACGATCTCGAACATCACGATGCGCGACATCAGCAACTCGCCGATCTTTCTGCGACTAGGATCGCGTAATCGTGGTCCAAAGGAAACGACGAAAGTCGGCGCGATGCGTCGTGTGATCATCAGCAACGTCGTGGTCCACAACGCCGATCCGAAGTACTCGTCGATCATCAGTGGCATTCCCGGTTATCTGATTGAAGACGTACAGCTCAGTAACATTCGCGTTTACGCTAAAGGCGGCGGGACGAAAGAGCAGGCGGCGCTCGAGCCGGCGGAAAGAGAAAACATCTATCCTGAGCCCACGATGTTTGGTGAGTTGCCGTCGTATGGATTTTTCGTCAGGCACGTAAAAGGGCTACGGATGCGCGATGTCGAGGTGAGCTATCTGAGCCCGGATCTCAGACCGGCGTTTTGGTTGAATGATGTGCAGGATGTGGAGTTTATTCACGTCAAGGCGCGTCATGAAGGGGACGTACCGGTATTTGTGATCAGGGATGTTACGGGGTTTAGCTTGCAGCAGAGTTGGCCGTTGCAGGACCAGCGAATCGAGCGCGTTGAAGGTCGAAAGGCTTTTTAGACATGATTAACAGGATGTTTCAGGATGGGCAGGATAAATCCTGTTCATCCTGCAACAGCTTGTAAATCCTATCCAACTAGCGCGGTTCCTCACCTTCGATGACTAGTTCATTTTTGACACTGAAGAGTCCCGGCACGCCACGCGCGCGAATGTAAGCGAGCTGCGCGTCGCCCTTATTCGCGACGACACCTTTTAGCGTCGCATGCCCGCGATCGACGATCAGATGAATCGGCGGCACAGACTGCGTTGCGTAGCGAAACAGCGGAGAGTTGAAGTTGTAAATCGCTCGGTACAGCGAGCGGCGTAACCGATCGTCGTTCGGCGATAGCGGCAAAACTTCGATCTGGTTATTCACTCTCGACACGCCCTCGACGTCTTTCACGCGACCTTCCGCGTCTGACTTCGTCGTATCTCTCACCACCTGTCCACGCAGCACCACAGTGTTGTCGGGCTGCACCGAGAATTCGAGCCAGTCAAACACCCCGTAGTAAGGCAGCATTCTGAGTTCATGCCTCACCTCTCGAACAAGCCGAGGATTTACCTGACTACGCGCAACAAGCGGCTGACCAATAATCACCAACAGGACCAAAATCGGAAACACTCTCATACGCCAACACCTCCACGCGACAAAAAGGCACAAAAAGCACAAGAAGAGGATGGCTGAACTCTGTTTCCCCTTCTTGTACTTTTTGTGCTTTTTTGTGGCTAAACTTCTTGTGCTTTTTGTGGCGCTACTGACCGATTGGCTTATCGGTGACGGTCGCCGGCTGAGTATCGTTTACGTGGATCGTGTTTGAGTCAGAGTCGACGTAATAGAAATTCTTGCCCGTGGCGCCAACACCTGTAGGCACCTGCGGGTCGGCGTTGATCGTGTAACCCGCCTGCGAGGAAGTTGACCTCGGGATTATCTTCATCGTGTAGACGTAACCGTCCACGACCGGTGTGGTGCCGTCGAACCGGCTGTCAAGCAGGTTCTCTTTCCGCATCTCTTCAAAGGTCCCAAATGAGCTGCGTTGATGGGCGTTGAAATAGAGCATCTGTTGCTCGGCAATGGAGCGCAGGGTCTTAACCGCTGCCGCTTCGTTTGCGGCCCTCATGGCAGCCTTCCAGCCCGCGATTCCAACGCCGATCAGAATGCCTATGATGGCGATAACGATCATCAATTCGATGAGTGAGAAGCCGCGCTGGTTCTTCCTCGTATTATTAAGGGGTTTCATATTCACTCTCCTCGGGCACTTACACGAAGCGATTAAATTTCGGTTCCCAATTTCTGCTTCGCTTGCCCATCCTCCCTACGGGCCTTAGTCTACTACAGGAATGCGTCAAGATCACATTGCAGGGGCGGCCAACTTTTCCGTGCGGGGCGTGCTCTTAGCATGTAGAATGCAGGCCAATTCATGCGGAACCTCGAACCAGTCAGCAGTGGACAGATAACCAGCGCCAACGCGATCGAGCAGATCGAGCGGCTGCAGAGTGCTGTCGAAACCGTCATCAAGGGCAAGCCGGAGGCGATTCGGCTGGCGATTGTGACGTTGATTGCCGGCGGCCATTTGCTGGTCGAGGACGTTCCCGGCGTGGGTAAAACGACGCTGGCCCACGCGCTCGCGCGCGCTCTCGATTGTACTTTCCAGCGTATCCAGTTCACCTCGGACCTGTTGCCGTCTGACGTCATTGGGCTTTCCGTCTATAACCAGCACAGCGGCCTGTTTGAATGGAAGCCGGGGCCTGTTTTTGCCAATGTCGTACTGGCTGACGAGATCAATCGCACGACTCCCAAAACTCAGTCAGCGTTGCTGGAAGCCATGGCCGAGCGACATGTGACGGCCGAAGGCGTGACGCACAATTTGCCGGCTCCGTTTATTGTCCTCGCAACACAGAATCCCATCGAGCATCACGGTACTTATCCGCTGCCGGAGTCTCAACTCGATCGTTTCATGTTGCGATTGCGGATCGGGTATCCGGCGCCGATTGATGAACAAAAGATTCTTCGTGATCGCGAGTATACGGATCCGCTCGATGAACTCGTGCCGGTAATGAGCGCCCCGGAAGTCGTCGAACTGCAACAGGCTGTCGCGACTGTTACGGTCGACGATGCACTTGTTCACTACCTGATGCGGATCGTTGCTGCGACACGCAACTCAGAGATGTTGGACCTCGGCGTGAGTCCGCGCGGAACCCTGTCGCTGTTCCGTGCCGCGCAGGCTTTGGCGTTGGGTGAGGATCGAACCTACTGCATCCCCGACGATATCAAGCGACTGGTAGTGCCCGTGTTTGCTCATCGCATCGTGGTCAGCTCGCGATTCTCATCATCGCTCCGCCGCAGTGAAGAAGCCGAAGCCGTCCTCAACGAAATTCTGAAAACTGTCAGTGTTCCGCTGTGAAGTCATTTGCGCAAATGAAATCCCGCCCACGGCAGTGGGCGGTTTGTTCAAGTCCTTTCTACAACTCCACACAAAACTGGATATTAATCCCGCCAACGGGAGTTGGCGGATCGTTCAAGTCCGGACTATTCATCAACAACGCCGAATTTAGGATAAATAGTACAGACTTGAACAATCCGCCCACTGCCGTGGGCGGGATTAGAACGTTGTTTTAGTATGGGTCTATAGAAAGGACTTGAATAATCCGCCTACTACCGGGGGCGGGATTTGGAACTCATTGTGAAGTCAGAACTCAAGTTTGAGCGCGCCGCACTGGGTTCACATAAGACGTCGTGGCTGCGCGTCATTTTGGGAACGTTGCTCGTTCTTGCGGGGCTGACGTCTGCGCTGGTGACAGTTCTCGCTCGTCGCGCGGACGAGAGTGGACTGGCCGGAGCCGCGGCGATTTTGTCACTGCTTATTGCTTTGCTGTTGACGATCTTTATTGTCCCGCCGCTCGCGCGTTCCGCCCGTGCTGAAGTCGCCAGCATCGATCTGCCTTTCGAGCCAACGAGTGGTGGCGGTGTGTTCCTGGTGATCATCATCGTAGTAGGTTTTGCGGCATGGAACACGGGAAACAATCTACTGTTCCTCGTGTTCTCATTGCTTTGTTCCACGATGTTCATCGGGTGGGTGGCGGCGCGCTCTTCGTTGCGCGACCTGACGGTCTCGGCCCGTTTCCCGGATCATATCTTTGCCGCTGAACCGGCGCCGGTGATCGTGACCCTGCGCAACACCAAACGTGTCCTGCCGTCGTTCTCGATCCTCGTTGAGGCGCGTGGGCCAGGTAATGAGGTCGCAGGGATCCCGAAGCGACGTCGCCGGCACATCAAACGATTGCTCGCTTACTTCAGTTACGTTCCGCACAGTGCGGCAGCGGAACAAAGAGTTGAACAGCTCTTTCCAAATCGTGGTCACGTGCTGATTGATGGGTTTGAGTTGTCGACGCGATACCCGTTCGGATTCTTTCGACGGCGGCGTCGATTACGCGCCCGCGATGTTGACATCATTGTTTATCCGAAACCGGAGGCGATCGGCGACGAGTTACACCTGCTGCCAATGAATGCGGGGCGAGTGCCTGCGATACGCCGCGGTGCCGGGCACGATCTGTTTTCGCTGCGCGACTATCAGCCACAGGACGATCTGCGTCACATCGATTGGAAGGCAACTGCGAGATCGAGACGTCTGACTGTGCGCGAGTTCACTTCAGAGGATGAGAGACGCATCACGATTGTGCTCGACACGCAGCTTCCTCGTGGAGCGGAGCAGGAGTTGTTCGAGCGGTTTGAACGTGGAGTGGTCCAGGCAGCATCGTTGATCAAACACTTCATCGACGAGCGCGCCGAAGTCAGACTCGTGCTCGGTAACGATGTTGGGCCATTCGGGTCCGGGCTGGAGCACGTGTATCGTTGTTTGCGGCGTCTCGCGTTGGTCACGGCGGTTGATACGGATAAACCCGAGATTGAGTCGGTGAATGTTACTCGCAACATGGTTGCGCAGGACTATGCGATTCTGTTGACGGCAGCATCTCCGGGCTCGATACCGGCAAGCGTCTGGCGCACCAGCCACGTGATTTATTTGTAGCCACAAAAAGGGCACAAAGAGCAAACAAAAGAAAAAGCATAGATGGCGGCTTCGATCGGGTCCGACAAGATTTTTACTTACTCACGTTCAACGATCGTTTTGATCGGTCTATGTTTCGTGCTTTCGGGTGCGACGGGGCTTATTTACGAAGTGCTCTGGGCGCGCATGCTGGGCCTCGTGTTCGGGGCCACGACGCTTGCCATCAGCACCGTGCTTGCGGCGTTCATGGGTGGGCTTGCACTGGGCAGTGCGTTGGCGGGCAAGTTTGCGCAAAGGATCAAGAAGCCGCTGAGTGTCTATGGATTGATAGAGATACTCATCGCTGTGTACGCACTGCTGGTTCCGTTGTTGTTTCGCTGGATCGATCATGTATACGTGTTGATCTGGCAACAACTCCAGCCCGGATATTTCACGTTTAGTCTCTGGCGCTTCTTTCTGTCCGGCGTCGTATTGCTCGTGCCGACGACTTTAATGGGGGCGACGTTGCCCGTTCTGGCGGCGGTTCTCGTTCACTCGTCGGGAAGAGACTCAAACTCGGTAACCCGGCTGTACGCGTGCAATCTCGCGGGTGCGATTCTCGGAACACTCGCGGCGGGCTTTGTGTTACTCCCGTGGCTCGGTGTTCGGACCACGATCGCCGTTGCGGCGGCGCTCAATATTATCGTCGGCACGATCGCGATCCTTTTACAGCGCAGAGCCCAGTCGCAGACGGACGTTGCCGAGAGGGTTGCAGTCGAAGACTCGGTCGCCGAGATGGACGGCGGAGGATTCTGGTTCTTTGCGGCGCTCGTGTCTGGTTTTGTCACCATCGGTACGCAGGTTTCATGGACGCGCATCCTCACCATGATCATTGGGTCGAGTACGTATGCATTTAGCATCGTCGTCGCTTTATTTTTAATCGGACTCGCGATTGGAGCATGGATAGTTGCGCGCAAGGATCGGTCGCGTAGCTTGCGCTCGTCGATTTTTCTGGTTGAAGTTTTAACTGCGCTGAGTTTGCTCTTAAGTCTGTTTGTCCTTAACAAAACTCCAGCCCTACTAATCACTCTTGGTCTGAGCCTGCATGTCGCATCATGGCTCGGATTGCTCACTTTACAGATTCTTTCTGCGACATTGCTGATCCTTGTGCCCGCTGTATGGATGGGAATGGTGATGCCGCTGGTGCTCGTTTGGGCCAGTAGTGAAGGGAAGAAAGCCGTCGCGCGCGTGGGACGTAGCTACGCAATCAATACGGTGGGCGCGATCGCCGGGGCATTTATTACGGGCTTTATCCTGATTCCGAAAGCGAGTACCAGGTTCACGCTTCTGTTTGCTGCGACTTGTTGTCTGATAGTGGCGGGTATCGCGTATCGTCCTGTTTCTTCCAGCGGCGATCCGGCACTGAAACGCAGTCTTGCCATCGGCTTAACTCTCGTCTCCATCATCGTGCTTTTCATCGTTGCACCGCGGATGAACCTCGCGGATCTTTCCATCGGTGCTTACGACAGTCTCGTACGTGTGATCGCAAAGACACGTGAGGGAGTCACGGAGAATGGTCCGGATCGACCACAGGTGCACGAGTTGTTGATGTATGAGGAAGGACCAACTGCGACCGTGTCTGTGCGTCGCGATCAGGACACGGTTTCATTGGCCATCAACGGGCGCGCAAATGCGTCTGACAGTATTTACGACATGCCGACGCAGGTGATGCTCGGACAGTTGCCGCTGCTGATCGCGCCCCGAATCGACAACGGATTAATCATTGGTTACGCGACCGGCATTACAGTCGGCGCGATGTTGCAGTCGCCGATTCAGTCAGTGACGTGTGTTGAGCTTGAGCGCGGGACTGTTGCCGCATCGGAATTCTTCAATCACATCAACAACCGTCCGCTCGATGATCCGCGTACGAATTTGATCATCGACGATGCAAGAACGTTTCTCCGTGTGACGCCGAATCGTTACGACATCATCGTGAGTGAGCCGAGTCACCCATGGGTGCCTGGAGTTGCGAACCTGTTTACGCAGGAGTTTTTTGAACTGGGGCGAGCGCGTTTGAAAGACGACGGGATTTGGGTGCAGTGGGTGCAGATTTACCAACTCTCGACGGAGAGTTTGCGCGTAGTGCTGGCGACGTATCACAAAGTGTTCCCGCACGTGCTTGTGTTTCGTGTAGGTGGGCTGAATAAGGGGAAGGATCTATTGTTGATTGGGAGCAATCAACCGTTGAACCTCGATCGGTTGTCGGAGCGGTTCCGAGATGAGCGAATCGCGGCTGAGCTGGCGCGGGTTGATTTGAAATCGGAGGCTGATGTCAGAGGATGGTTTGTGTGTGACGAATCCCGGCTTGGACCAGCAGTAGCGGGCGCGAAGATTAATACTGACGATAATATGCACATCGAAATGACGGTGCCGCGTGAGGCGTTTCGGCCGTTAATGCAGAGCAATGCCGAATGGGTGGAGGCGCTCGCGAAGTGATGCAACTATCCTGAAAAATCTTGTAAATCCTGTCTAACTGCGTCCTTGGAAAGCATGCCCGCAACGTATTCTGCCGCCGCTTCACCGCTGCGAATGCAATCGGGAATGCCGGCGCCACGATATGAGTTACCGGCGAGTGCGAGGCCGGGAAGGCCTGCGACGAGCCGTTCTATCTCGTTTACGCGATCGAGATGACCGACTTCGTATTGCGGCATCGATCGTTCCCATTTCGCCACTTCAATAAAACGCGGATCTTCGTGGATTTTTAATAATTCACGCAGATCAGATTCCACTCTCGTTGCCATTGCTGCTTCGTTGAGCGCGAAGATTTCCGGCTGCAAAGCGCCACCTGCAAACGCGCGCAACAAAACGTGATCGTTGGGCGCGCGGCCCGCAAACTTCACGCTGCTGAACGTACACGCGATCAAGGATCTCTTCTCGATGACGGGAACCACGAAGCCGAATCCATTCAGTGGATGTTTGATTGCCGTGCGTCTGTAACCGAAGTTAATGGTGGCGGTGGAGGCGTATTTGATCGCGCGCAGTTTGTCAGCGAGACGTGTATCGACATCGCTTAATAATGAAGCTGCTATATAAGCAGGCACCGCCAGACAGACCGCATCCGCCTTGAATTGCTCGTCTTTATCAGTGATTACCGTCCACTCTTGATCGAAAATTAGCCTCTGCACTCGGGTGTTCAGTAAAAAATCTGCGTTAATACGCGTTAACGCGTCTACCAGGACCTGCATGCCTCGATCGAACGAGAGAAACAAGCTGTAACGCGCGCCGCTGGTGCCCGCCTTTTGCGCACGACCCTGGCGCAACATCGCGAGTATGAGGCTGCGGTGCTTTTGCTCCATGTCGAGGAACCGCGGCAGAGTTGCGCGCAGGCTGAGTGTTTCCGGATCGGCCGTGTAGATGCCGCCGACCATCGGTTGGGCCATGCGAGCGAGCGCTTCTTCGCCGAGTCTGCGGCGCACAAAACTCGCGAGGCTCTCATCGCCATTCGAACTCTTCCGCGGTAGAAACAGATCGGCGGCCATACGCGCCTTGCCCGCAAGAGTGAAGATGTCGCTGGTGATGAACGGCCACATTCGCGAAGGCGCGAGCAGTTGAAACCCCTCCGGCACGGCACGCAAGCGTCCGTTGCGCACAATGAAGCTGCGCCGGTACGTTTCGTTTGTTTCGATTATTTGTGACTCAAGACCGAGACGCTTGGCGAGTGCGAGCGCCTCCGGTTTTTCTGAGATGAAAGAATCCGGTCCGCGTTCGAGGAGAAAACCATCGCGATACTCAGTTTGGATCGTCCCCCCGAGCCTATCAGATGCTTCGAGAACACTTACCTTAATTGACGGATTGATCTCCCGAACACGATTTGCCGCCGCCAGCCCCGTAATACCACCACCAATTACGACAATCCTGTTCATCCTGCAAACATCCTGACAATCCTGTCTAACCAACCCGACAACACTCCGGCGCACAGATATTCTCCTGCACCTCGTCATTAATCCTCTCGACCATCAACTCCCTAATCATCTTCACGAACGCCGGATGCGTTCCCGCAGTCGCCGCCCTCACCATCTTCATTCCCAATTCGTCTGCAATCTTCCGCGCCTCTACATCCAGGTCATAAACAACTTCCATATGATCCGAAACAAACCCGATCGGCGCGACGACAACATTCTTGACACCTTCATTGTGAAGCGTTCGCAGATGCTCGGTGATATCCGGACCAAGCCACGGCTGTGACGGCGATCCACTGCGACTCTGATAGACAAGTTGCCAGTTCTTCATCCCAAGCCTCTGCGCAATCAACCCACCAACTTCGACCAATTGCGCAGCGTAATCGCAATTGACGGCCATCGATTCGGGAATACTGTGCGCAGTGAAAACAAGATTCACAGCGTTCGGATCTTCGAATTGATCCAGTGCAGCGCGTATATGATCGACATTTGCCTCAATAAACAGCGGGTGATTGTAGAACACACGCAGCTTCTCGACGCGTGGTGCCTCTGCTCCAACCGCCGCCTGCGCGTCACTGATGTTCTGTCGATACTGCTTGCAACTGGAATACGAACTATAAGCCGAAGTGACAAACGCCAGCGCATTCGTAATGCCGTCCTGGGCCATCTGCGCGAGTGTGTCGGGAAGTAATGGATCCCAGTTGCGATTGCCCCAGTAGATCGGAAGCCGTGGGCCATTCTCGTCGAGCTCTTTTCTCAGCGCCGCAATCAGATTTCGATTTTGTTGATTGATTGGACTGACACCGCCAAACATCTCGTAATGCCGCGCCACCTGAAGCATGCGCTCGCGCGGCACATTCCTCCCTCGCAAAACGTTTTCGAGGAACGGAATCACATCATCCATCCCCTCGGGCCCGCCGAAGGAAACGAGCAACAGCGCATCATAATCCGTCTTCATCCGTTAAATCCGTGTACCATTTCAACCAATGCAATCACATTCTCAACCGGTGTCTCCGGCAAAATCCCATGTCCCAGATTGAAGATATGCCCCGGACGGCCCCCGGCTTGATCCATGATCCGCTTCACTTGCTCACGCAAAACATCCTGCTTCGCAAACAACGCAACCGGATCGAGATTTCCCATCACCGCGACGTCGCGACCAACGCGCTGCCACGCTTCATCGAGTCGCACACGCCAGTCAAATCCGATCACGTCCCCACCAGCTTCACGCATCAGTTCCAACAACGCTGCCGTTCCCGTACCGAAGTGAATTACAGGAACGCCCTTCGTGACATTCCGAATGACACTCTGCGTATGCGGCAACACAAACTCGCGATAATCATCGGGAGTCAAACATCCCACCCACGAATCAAACAACTGCACCGCCTGCGCGCCCGCCGCGATTTGCGCGTTGAGATACTTCACGAGCGCTCGCGAGATCAACGACATCATCGCGTGCCATGCGCCCGGGTCGCTGTACATCAGCGACTTTGTATGAATGTAATTCTTCGATCCTCCGCCTTCTGTCACGTAAGACGCGAGCGTGAACGGCGCGCCACAGAAACCGATCAACGGAATATCTGGTTTCAGCGCCGCGCGCGTTTGCCGGATTGCCTCATACACAAATTCCAACGCGTTCGCATCTTGGAGCTCCCGCAACCCCTCGACATCCGAAGGCTTTCGCACCGGATTGTGAATCACTGGCCCCTCGCCCGCCGCAAACTCCAAATCGATCCCCAGCGGCTCGAGTATCAACAGAATGTCAGCAAAAATAATCGCCGCATCAACCCCCAGCCGTTCAACGGCCGTCACCGTCACCTCAGCCGCCAGCTCCGGCTTCTTACACAGCTCCAAAAACGTCGTCCTTGCGCGCACCTCCCGATACTCGCGCATATACCTCCCCGCCTGGCGCATCAACCAGATCGGCGTATACGGCACCGCCTCCCCCCGGCACGCCCGCATGAATGGACTGTTTTCGAGTGATTGAGTCAAGTAAAAGATTATA
>Ga0111538_10007807_pt1 | contig 14392 bp, 10 predicted proteins | sample SoiMethybrSBSTD1_FD_79669 | JGI IMG/M metagenome (GOLD analysis project Ga0111538, IMG submission 79669) | Bulk soil microbial communities from a Populus tree surrounding site in Tennessee, USA - Soil MetaG P. TD hybrid SBSTD1 (version 2)... | ecosystem: Environmental > Terrestrial > Soil >... | reverse complement strand
GGATCGCGCGGCTCTCGCGCGTCGCTACGCGGATGCGATGCGGGAACTCACCGAGCGGTATCCCGACGACCTCGATGCGGCCACGCTGTACGCGGAAAGCCTGATGAACCTGCGGCCGTGGAAGCTGTGGACGCTCGATGGCAAACCGGCGGAGGACACCGAACAGATCCTGCAGGTGCTCGATCGAGTGCTGCGCCGGGATCCGCAGCACATCGGCGCCAACCACTACTACATCCACAGCATGGAGGCGTCGCCGACGCCCGAGCGCGCACTGGCCAGTGCCGATCGTCTGAAGACGCTGGCGCCGGCGGCAGGTCATCTCGTCCACATGCCGGCGCACATTCTGGCGCGTACGGGCGACCATGCGGGTGCGGCGCTCGCCAATCTCGCTGGTGCCAACGCGGACCGCGCCTACATGCCTCGCACAAAGCCCGACAGCTTTTATGTGATGGCCTACTACTCGCACAACCTGCACTTCCTCGTCGATTCGCAGATGATGCAGGGGCGATTCGGTGACGCGCAGCGGGCGGCGAGCGAGCTCGCGGAACGCCTCGTGCCGCACGCCGACATGATGCCGATGATCGAGTCGATGGCCGTCGCGCCGATGAACGTGCTGCTGCGGTTCGGCAAGTACGACGACGCGATCGCGCTGCCGGCGCCGCCGGCGAATCGACCGGTCATGACGGCGTGGTGGCGATTCACTCGCGGTGTTGCGTTCGCGCGAACCGGTCGTGTCGATCGGGCAGCTGCGGAGCGCACGGCACTCGACTCAGCTGCCTCACAGGTACCTTCCACAGCGCTCTTCGGAGGCACGGGGCTCGAGAGTGCGACGACCGTGCTCGAGATCGCGAAGATGGTCCTCGACGCGCGGATCGCGCAGGCGCGTGGTGCCAGCGACATGGCCGTCGCGCATTGGGAGAAGGCGGTCACCGCGGTCGACCGTCTTGCCTACGACGAGCCTCCCGTGTGGTTCTACCCGCTGCGCGAATCATTCGGTGCGGCGCTGCTCGCGGCCAATCGCGCGTCCGACGCCGAGCGGGTGTTCCGCGACGATCTCGTTCGTCACCCGCGGAATCCACGAGCGCTATTCGGATTGCGCGAGAGCCTCAGACGCCAGCAGAAAACAGCGGATGCGGAGTGGGTCGATCGTGCGTTCGCGGCAGGCTGGAAGAACGCCGATTCGATGCTGTCGATCGAGGGGCTTTAGCGCGTCTGGTTTGCGCTACGAGAATGATCAGCGAGGACGGAGCATGGCGCCGCACGCGGGGCAGCGCGGCGGCGCTTCCGTCGGCGGTTCGAGGCTGCGCGCAGCCATCGGAATGTAGGTCGCCGCGGAATACAACGCGACCGTCGGACCGCGACGATCGACAACCAGATGCGCGTAGCACTGGCCGCACCGCGTAACACGCGGAAGCCCGCGTCGATCGTGGGATCGGCGGCGGTCGGGTCCAGGCCAGCGGTCTTCGGTTTCTGGCATGCCCCTGGGTAATCGGCAGGGCGAACCTCAACTGGAGTGAAGTGATTGCGTGCGAGTGCACGGATCGGAAGGCCGATCAGCGATCTTTCTGCGCGCGGCTTTGTCGTAGATAGTGCGGGCTGTATTCGAGACCGTACGGAGTCTTCACGCGGTGAGAGGCCTTCTCGCGGAAGAACTCCTCGCGCGATTTGTGCAGCGCCGTGAGCTCCTCCTCGCTGCAGTCGCGCACGCGAATCTCCTCGCGTGGCACGAAGAATACCTGCCCGATCGGCAGGTTGTGTTCCGCTGAGATCGCCTCGCCGGGCTGCAGCACGTAGCGGAATTCGGTCTCGTGCGCGTACCAATCCGTTTCCACCCGAACCACGAGCATCGGCGCCACCGGCCGCTCGATGTTGTTGAGCACCGGCATATACACGGTGTCCCAGCCGTGCGGCGTCAGGAAGTTCGTGGATCCTTTCAGCGTCACGCCGCCAGCGGGCGTTCCGAGATCCTCCGGCACGATGAACGCCCGCGCCAGCTGTCGTGCGTCTTCACGCAAGAGCGGCGCGTCGCGCACCATGAACGTGACGTCCTCCCGCAGCATGCCGACGCCGCCGACCGGCAGCACCATCGCGATCGCGAAGACCGGCTGCCACTGACCGGCCGGGTTCTTCATCATGTACGTGAACTGATACCGCCCTTCGCCCTGGAATTCGATGACGAAGGATTCGTTCGTCTCGAGCGGCGGATAGACGAGGAAGCCGAGCGAACTGCCGGCCTCGAGCACCGGACAATGGCGCGAGTGCTGCGGCAGCAGCGGACGCTGACTCTCGCGGCGCGGCTTCTGGCCGATCCCGGGACGCCGCGCGTTTGGATATAGACGCAGATCCACGCGACCGTACTACCCTAGGAGGCTTTCTTCCCGAGATGCTGTTTCAGCGCGACGAGGGCGAGCTCGAGACGGCTCGACGTGCCGGTCTTGTCGAAGATGCTCGTCAGGTGATGTTTCACGGTCTGGAGACTGATCCCCAGATGTGTCGCGATGTCGCGATTCGATTTGCCTTCCGCGATCGCCCCGACAATCTCGACCTCGCGCGCGGTGAGGCCGTACGGCCGCTGCTCGCGGTCGCCCGAGCGCGTGACCGCCTGCGCCAGGATTGCGGCCACGTCGGGGCCGAGCATCAACTTGCCGTCCATGACGCCGCGAATGCTGTCGATCAACAGCCGTGTGGCGGACTCCTTGAGCACGATGCCACGTGCGCCGAGCTCGATCGCCTTGCTCACCTGTCGCTCGTCGAGTCCGGCGGTCAGCACGATCACCTTCGTCTCCGACATTTCCGGCGCCGACAGCGCATTGACGCCGTCGAGGCGCGGCATCGCTACGTCGAGGAGCATGAGGTCGGGGCGTTCTTCGCGCGCGATGCGAATCGCGTCCATGCCATCGGTGCCTTCGGCGACGACGGTGAAGCCGCGCTCGCTCTCGAGCAGGCGGCGCAAGCCGTCACGGAAGATGGGATGGTCGTCGACGATGGCGATGCGAATGGTCTCAGGTGCGTCAGGCATGGACGGGCGCTCCGAAAGTCACTTCAATGCGCGCGCCGGCTCCCCGGGTCGACTCCACGGTGAGCTGACCACCGAGCAGACGCGTGCGTTCCTTGATGATGGCAGGACCGAGTCTGGCGCGATCGAGCTGGTCCTGCGAGAACGCGCCTTCGAAATCGAACCCGCGGCCATCATCCTCCACCGTCAGCGTGTAGGTCTCGTCCTTGCCGGTCAGACGAACGAGGACGTTGCGCGCACGACTGTGCTTGCGCACGTTGGCGAGCGCTTCCTGCACGATGCGAACCACTTCGATCGAGGCCGCGGACGGGAGATGAATGGACTCGACGTTCGACACGAAGCGTGCGGAGATCCCGCTGTCGCGGCGGAATCGCTCGACGACGCCGGCGAGTACGTCGGGCAGCTGATGGATGCCGTCGAGCTCCACCGGGCGCAGCGTCTGCATCAGCTCGCGGACGCCGAGAATCTCGGCGCGAAGGAGCTCCTGCACGTCCGCGAGTGCCGCGGCGAGTGGAACGTCGTGATCGTCGACGTTCTTGCGCAACGCCTGCAGTTTCATCTCGATGCCGAACAGCGCCTGGATGGTGCCGTCGTGCAGCTCGCGCGCGACACGCGCACGCTCGGCGGCGCCCGCCTGCGAGCGGAGGCGTCGCAACAGCACGACATTGGTCAGCGCGAGCGTGACCTGGGAGGCGAACGATTCGAGGAAGTGCAGTCGCCGTTCGACCGCGCCGGTACGGCGAGGGTCGTACAGGAAGATCCGGCCGCGCCACTCCTCGCCGAGGCCAAGGTTCGCGACCGTCATCGTGTGACAGACACGCGAAGGAAGGCCCTCCGGCAGCTGCACCATCGTCGAACGCAGTGACCAGGCGCCCTGCTGGACTGCGCGCGCACGAACGCGCGCCCCCGGTACGACGTCGTTCGCCTGCCACGTCGACGCGCCATCCTCGAACAGCCAGACGCGTTCCTGCCCGGGTCCCATCTCGATACGAGCCGCATTGCGTGACGTGTCGTCGGCCCCGTCGGTCACCTGCCAGAGCAGGGCGCGATCCGTATCCTTCTCGTAGATCACGACATCGACCGCGGAGGCCCGATACATCCGCACGAGCATTCGGGCAAGGGCTGTCACCGACCCGCCAAGTCCCAGCTCGACGCGTGGCTGGTGGACCGCTTCAGCGATCGCGGCCATTTCGGCCCGAAACCACTTCTCCTGTTCCGCGAGGTATCCGGCCAGGCATCCGGTGATCAACAGGTAACCGACCCGGAAGATCGTGCGGTCCATCTCGAATTGCGCGCCCACGAGCAATTCGGGCCATGGACCGGCCACAGCGGCCGCGGTCTGAAGCAGGAATACCAGGACTGTCACGATCACGGTGCCGATCGTTTCGCGCAGTCCCCACCGATAGGCCGCCGACAACGCGACGAACAGGAAGAAGAGGTAGAAAGGACTGATGGGACCGTCGCTGACAAACGTCAGGACGCCAACCCACAGAATGTCCAACGCGTGGATCAGGAGAATGTGTGTCCTGCTCACCGACGACGCGCGGCGCACCAGCGCCAGGATGAACGTGCTGTAGGTCGCGTAACCGATGAGAACCGCGTACGTGATTGAAGCGAGTCGGTGAGGTTCGTGCGGGTCGAAGAAGATAGCGAGGAATCCGGTAATCGTGAGGAATGTGCGCGCGACGGCCAGGACATATTCGAGGCGCGCAGCCGGGCGGCGCTCCGTCCGATAAGACTCCAGGAACCCCGAACGAAAGTCCATTTCCACCAACTCAGCCTGTCCTATGCATTATCGGGTAGTCGGGCGGTTTCGAGCACTGGAGTTCTATGGCCGGCACCCGGACCAAGCGTTTACAGGTCAGGAATTTAGCGCCCGTCCCGTATAATTGTCATGGGCCTCGTCTTGCCACATGCTGCTGCTCGCGTTCGAATCATGGCTGAGCTAGCTATTATCTACGAAATTGTCTCAACGAGCCGAGCCGTTTGCACGCTGATTGCGACGCGCGGCGTGAGTCGCGCACGACGGGAGCCGCGTTCGTGACGGCACGACGCCGGGTGCGCGGCCATCGTGTGAATCTCCGCCGGGCTGCGATCGGTGCGATCGTCGCGGCGCTTGCGGCGAGTGCGTCCTTCGGTGTTCGCGCGCAGGAGCGCGCCGACGAGGTCGCGCGACGTGCCACGCCGCGATTGGCGCCGACGGCGCATCCACCACTGCCCGGTCATCCCGCGTTGTTCTGGCTCGTGCCCGAAGCGCCGCTGTCGCGGACGACCGCCGGCTCCGCGTCGACCGAAAGTCCGGAGGCCCGATTTGCGCGTGGCGTTCGTCTGATTGACACCGGTCAACTGGAAGCCGGCCAATTCCTGATCGATGCGACCGCGCTGTCGCGAACAGCACTCGGCGATTACGCGCTGTATTACAAGGCAGTCGCTCTTCTGGGTCTGTCCCGTTACACGGAAGCGGAATCTGCGCTCACCCTGCTGCAAGGGAACAAGCCACAGGGCTACGTCAAGGAAGCGCTCGCGTTGCGACTCGCGCAGCTCGCGCTCGCACGTGCCGATACCAAACGCGCCGTCGACATCCTGGAACATCTCACCAGCGAGAAGCTCAGTGCTCCCGAGGACGCGTGGCTGCAGCTTGGGTTTGCCGCCGAGCGGGCGGGCGATCGCGACAAGGCGTTGAAGGCGTTTCGCCGCGTGTATTACGAGTACCCGCTCTCGGTGCAGGCGGCAGATGCGCAAGTGGGAATCGAGCGTCTGCAGACGCCTGACGTCGTTTTTTCCGATCGCTTCAAGCTGGAGCTCGCACGTGCGGAACGACTGTTTGCGGCCAGGCGGTGGGCGCAATCGCGCGCCGGATTCGAGCCGCTGTCGCGCGTGGCACAAGGAGACGACGAGCAGCTGGTCGCCCTCCGGATGGCGGAGTGCGATTACTACCTCGATCGGCCGCGGGCGGCTCGCGACGAGCTCAGACCGTATCTCAAAGGCATCTCACGAGAAGCGGAGGCGCGCTTCTTCTTTCTGACGGCGACGCGTGCCCTGGGCGACCAGGCGGCCTATCTCGAGATGGCGCGCGCGTTCCTCGCGGACTTTCCCGAGAGCTCGTGGTCCGAGGAAGTCCTCAACAATCTCGCCACCCACTACATCACCGTTGACGACGACGATGCCGCCGATGCCGTGTTCCGGGATCTGCTGCAGCGATTTCCGCAGAGTCGATATGGGGAGCGCGCTGCGTGGAAAGTTGGCTGGCGCGCCTATCGAAACGGAAATTCTCAGGAAGCCGCGGAGACGTTCGAACGCGCCGCGAGCGCGTATCCCCGCTCCGACTATCGTCCCATGTGGTTGTACTGGTCGGGTCGCGCGCGCGATCGGATGAACGACCAGCCAGCGGGGACCGCACGCTATCAGTTGACGGTGGCCGATTACGAAAACTCGTACTACGGACGGCTTGCGTCGAAGCAACTGGCCGCGCGAAACGAACCTCCGGTCGTACAGACGGTGGCCGCCACGACGACCGAGGTGCCGGTGGCGGAGCCTGTTCCCACCGACCCGGTCGTGCGTCAGCTCGTCGCGCTGGAGTTGTACGACACGGCGCTTCGCGAAGTGCAATACGCACAGCGCGTCTGGGGCGACACGCCGCAGCTGCAGGCGACCGTCGCGTTCATCCGTCACAACCAGGCGATCGAGTTGAGCTCGTACGATCGGCTGAATACGCTGCGCGGATCGATCACGACGATGCGGCGGGCGTATCCGCAGTTCATGGCTGCCGGTGGAGAAGAGCTCCCGCCGGACGTGCTGCGGATCATCTTTCCGATGGATTACTGGCCGCTCATCGAGAAGTACTCGACGATGCACGACCTGGATCCGTATCTGGTGGCGTCGCTGGTGCTCCAGGAGTCGACCTTCACCGCTGACGTGAAATCCGTGGCCAACGCGTACGGATTGATGCAGCTGAAGCCAAGCACGGCGAACCAGTATGCGCGGCGCCTCGGCATGCGCCGCCTGCCATCCGGCGCGCTGAATCAGCCCGAGACCAACGTGCGGCTCGGCACCGAGTATTTCAAGGATCTGGTCAATCGCTTTGGCGGGCTGCACTATGCGCTCGCCAGCTACAACGCCGGCGAGGGTCGTGTCGAGAAGTGGATGCGGGAGAAGCGGGACCTGGAGCCGGACGAATTCATCGACGACATCCCGTTCCCGGAAACGCAGAACTACGTCAAGCGCATTCTCGGGATCGCGGAGGACTATCGGCATCTGTATGGTGGCGGTCTGCTCGATCCCAACGCCTCGCTGCGCGTGGTCGGCACGGCCAAGCCGAAGCCGCGGGTGACCAGCGGGTCGTCGCGCAAGAAGCCGACGGTCGCCCAGCCAAAGAGCAAGACGTCGGCGAAGAAGGCTCCCAGCCGAGCGCCCTCGCGTACTCGCCGCAGCGCCAAGCGCTGAATGTCCGCGACCGCCGCGGAAGTCCAAGAACGCTACGCCGACCTGCTCGAGCTGACGGAGCGAGCCCACGCCCAGCATTTCTGGTATCACGGCTTCCGCAGCTATCTTCGTCCTGTGCTCGCTGAGGCTGCAGCCGGACGAACGAATCTCGCAATCGTCGATTGCGGCTGCGGCACCGGGCATAATCTCGAACTGCTCGCTCCCTACGGGCGGGTCGTCGGATTCGACCTGACCCTCGGCGGCCTCGCCCGCGCCCGGGCCCGTGGTGAGCCGGTCGCCCGTGCGGACATCACCCGAACGCCGTTTCGATCGGCGACATTCGACCTCGCGACGTCGTTCGATGTGATGCAGTCGCTCGAGGACGATCACGCGGCGGTTCGAGAGATCGCACGTCTGTTGAAGCCAGGAGGTGCGGCGGTGATCACCATGTCGGCACTGGAGGTGCTGCGCGGCGATCACTCGGACTGGTGGAGGGAGATTCGTCGCTACACGCCCTCGCTGGCGCGCGCGCTGGCGGAGCAGGCCGGCCTGCGAGTGGAGCGCGTGCAGTTCCTGTTTGCCTCGCTCGTGCCCTCGATGCTGGCCGTGCGAAGCATTCAACGCATCGTGCGGCCACTGCGTCGCCCGCGGCTGGACGCCGACATCGCGGTGCCGTCGCGGCCGATCAATACGCTGTTGACGTGGGCGGTTCGAGCCGAAGCGGCGGTGGGACGCCGCGTGCCGATGCCGTTTGGGAGCTCGTTGCTGTTAGTCGCGCGGAAACCCTAGAACCTCACGAACCCGCCCAGGTACCGACCCTTCATCTTCATGCTGCCCTGGTCGTTATCGACGAGGAAGTCGACCGTGATCGAGCGATAGCCGAGTTGCACCCCTACGTTTCTTCCCAGGTGCGCGGCTCCGTACACATCGAAGTCGTAGAACTTTGCCAGGAAGTCGTCGCGGTCGATCTTCAGGCCCGTGAATTCGCCGGTCACCGAAACGTACTTTCCAAGATACCCACGGCCGATCCCACCGATCGTCGGGGCGGGGGCGGTCTGATCGACCGATGCCTCGAGCGATTGCGTCTGCCCGTTGACGACGCCGCTCGCGGTGACGGTGGCTTTGACCTTGTTGTACTTCAGCTCGGTGACAAGGCCGACGAACCCATACGTCCGCCGCACAAAATCCCACTCATACCCGAATCGATTGACTTCCCACTTGATGTCCGCCGTGGCATTCGCGGTGACTGGAAACGTGACGTTCTGAAACGTGATCGAGCGCGTCAGCACGGACGCCTCGTCGTAGTTGAAGGACACCCGTGCATAGCGAATCTTGTGTTTGCGCGCCGCCTTGACCACCGTCCGGAACTCGCGGAAGGTGTCTTCGCCGATGCCGAATTCCTGGACGAAGTCGACGGTGCCGACTCGCGTGTCCCCGGTCGTGAGCGTCAGCTCCGGAGTGGGCGTGAAGAACATCAGCCCGATCTCGGTATGAAAGTCTTCCGGCGACGGGACCCGGGCCTTGAACTGTGCTTCCGCTCGGCTGGCGGCCAGCAGGCACACGAGCACCGTCACGAGCGTCAAACGTTTTGACATGATGTCGGTATCGGCTCGAAAAGAATCCGAGTTTAATAATTAAACCCGGTTTCATGTCCATGACGCCAAACCAACGACTGCTGGGCTACGCGGGACGATACCGTCGCGCCTTCGTGCGTGGCTTCGTCTGCGTCGTCGCGGCGTCGGCAATCTCTCTGGCGGGTCCGTGGATCCTGAAATATGCGATCGACGACCTGACCAGCGGCGTGACGTTGGGCAAAGTGCGCCTCTACGCCATTGCGTTGCTCGGACTCGCCGTGTTCGGCGGCGTGTTCCGCTTTCTGACGCGCCGCATCATCATCGGCGCCTCGCGGCAGTTCGAGTACGACCTCCGCAACGATTTCTTCGCCGCGTTGCAGCGTCTGGACCTCGCCTACTTCCAGCGGAACCGTACCGGCGATCTGATGTCGCGCGCGACCAACGACCTCAACGCCGTGCGGATGATGATCGGACCGGCCGTGATGTACACGGCCAGCACGGCGCTGACCTTCATCGTCGCGATCGTCCTCATGGTGTCGATCGACGCGCGGCTCACGCTCATCGCGCTGATCCCGCTGCCGTTCGTCTCGTTTACGGTTCGCTACTTCGGCTCCGCCATCCATCGACGCTTTCAGGAGATCCAGGAGGAACTGGCGGATATCAGCAACATCACACAGGAGTCGCTCGCCGGCGTGCGGGTCGTGCGCGCCTACGGACAGGAGCCGTTCGAGGTCGAGCGCTTCCGTCGGGCGAACGAGGAGTATGTGCGCCGCAACCGGACCCTGATTCGCCTGCAGGGGTTCTACTTCCCGAGCATGGGTCTGCTGATGGGCATCGGCGCGCTGCTGGTGCTGTGGCTGGGCGGTCGAGAAGTCATTGGCGGGCGAATGACGATCGGCGAGCTCGTCGCGTTCAATTCCTACCTGACGATGCTGGCCTGGCCGATGATTGCGTTCGGCTGGGTGACGAACCTGCTGCAACGGGGCACCGCATCGTGGAAGCGAATGCTGGAAGTGCTCGATGCGGTACCGACCATCGACGATCGTGACGCGATCGACTCCGTCTCCGCGATTCATGGCGACATCGAGCTTCGCCACCTGACATTCGCGTACGGCGAACAGGTCGTGCTGCACGATCTCTCGGCCACGATCCCAGCGGGCTCGACGACGGCGATTGTCGGCGCGACCGGCTCAGGAAAATCGACGCTGCTTGGCCTGTTGCCGCGACTTCATGACGCACCTGCCGGGACGGTGTTCGTCGACGGCATCGACGTTCGACGAATTCCGTTATCAGTGCTGCGCGGGGCCATTGGATTCGTGCCGCAGGAGCCGTTCCTGTTCAGCGCGTCCATCGCGGAGAACATCGCGTTCGGCGTGCCGGCGAAGCGCGATGCTGATGCGGCGCGGACCCCTATGGTCCGCGACGATAGCGCTTCCGAGCTTCGCGCGCGGGTCGAGCGGTCAGCGGCCATCGCTCGACTGGACAAGGACATTGCGGACTTTCCACACGGATACGACACGATCGTTGGAGAGCGCGGCATCACGCTGTCCGGCGGTCAGAAACAACGAACCGCGATCGCCCGCGCGCTCGTGATCGATCCGACGATCCTCATCCTGGACGATGCGCTGTCGGCGGTCGACACGTACACCGAGGAAGAGATCCTTCACCGGCTCACCGGTGTGATGCGTGAGCGGACCAGCATCATCGTCTCGCATCGCATCTCCACGGTGCGTGACGCCGATCAGATTCTCGTCCTCGATCGCGGCCGCATCGTCGAGCGCGGCACGCACGACGAGCTGGTTCGCCGGAACGGCGTGTACGCGGAGCTGTATCGGAAGCAGCTGCTGGAAGAGGAGTTGGCGGCGTCGTGACCGTGCACGAAGAAGAGGCGCTCGGGAAGGCATACGACGCGCGGCTGATGCGGCGGCTGATTGGCTATCTGCGGCCGTATCGGCTGCAGGTCTGCTTTGCCATCGCCGCCATCATCGGCCATTCGCTGATCGAGCTCGCGCCGCCGTATCTGAGCAAGCTCGTCATCGATCGCTACATTCCAGCCGCGAACCTGCCCGGGCTCGCGACGGTGGCAAGCCTCTATTTCGCCGCGCTCCTCGGATCGTTTGCCCTCGAGTACGCGCAGACCTGGACGATGCAGATGATCGGGCAGCGGATCATGTTCGACCTGCGCCTGCAGCTGTTCGAGCACCTCCAGCGGCTCGACGTCCGTTTCTACGATCGCAATCCCGTCGGTCGGCTCATGACGCGCGTCACGACCGACGTCGACGTGCTCAACGAGCTGTTCACGTCCGGTGTCGTGTCGGTCTTCGGCGACGCGTTCACGCTCGTCGGGATCATGGCGGTGCTGATCTGGATGGACTGGCGGCTGGCGCTGGTTGCCTTCTCAGTCCTGCCGCTCATCGTGATCGTCACGCAGTGGTTTCGCTCGAACGTGCGCGAGTCGTACCGGCGTGTGCGGACCTGGATTGCACGGATCAATGCGTTCCTTCAGGAACGGATCACGGGGATGTCGACGGTGCAGCTCTTTCGCCGTGAAGCGCGCGATTTCGCGGCGTTCGACGAGATCGATCGGGCACACCGCGACGCCAACATCGATTCGATCTTTTACTACGCCGTGTTCTATCCGGCGATCGAACTGGTGAGCGCGCTCGCGGCGTCGCTCATCATCTGGCAGGGTGGCGCATGGGTCGCCGGCGGCGCGTCCGTCGGCTCCGCTGAGCGCATGCTGACGCTTGGGTCGCTCGTGGCGTTCCTTCAGTACGCGCAGCGGTTCTTCCGGCCGATCAGCGACATGTCGGAGAAGTTCAACATCCTGCAGGGCGCGATGGCTTCGTCCGAACGGATCTTCGCGCTGTTGGATACCCCTGTCGAAATCCGCGGACCGCAACCCTTCGCCAGGCTCAGGGTTGCCCCGAGCGAAGTCGAGGGGCAAGGGTCCGCGCCGCATTCCGAGATGATCGGCGGGCGACAGTCCAGATCACTGAGCAACGGCGCGGATCTTCATGGTCCGCGTATCGGAGTGATTGCATTCGAGAATGTCACGTTCTCCTATGTGCCCGGCGAGCCCGTGCTGAAGGACGTGTCGTTCACGGTTCGACCGGGTGAGCGCGTGGCGATCGTCGGAGCGACCGGCTCCGGGAAGACGACGATCGTCAACCTGCTGCTGCGGTTCTACGACGTACAGCAGGGCCGCATCACCATCGACGGTGTCGACATCCGTGAACGGGATCTGGAATCGCTGCGTTCGTTGTTCGCGCTCGTGCTGCAGGACGTGCACCTCTTCTCCGGTACCGTCGGCGGCAACGTCCGTCTCGGTGAAGCGACGATCACCGATCCGGACGTCCGCCGAGCCATCGACGCTGTCCGCGCTGGCCCGTTTGTCGATGAGCTGCCACATGGCCTCGAGACGCCGGTCGCGGAGCGTGGAGCGACGCTCTCCGTCGGTCAGAAGCAACTGCTGTCGTTCGCACGTGCGCTCGCGTTCGACCGCCCCGTGCTCATCCTCGACGAGGCAACGTCGAGTGTGGACACCGAAACCGAGCTGCTCATCCGCGACGCGCTAAAGACCATCATGCGCGGCCGCACGACCATCGCGATTGCGCATCGCCTCTCGACGATTCAGGACATGGATCGGATCCTCGTGCTCCATAAGGGCGAGCTTCGCGAATCGGGAACACATCAGGAGCTGCTCGCCCGCCGAGGTATCTATCACCGCCTCTACCAGCTGCAGTTCAAGGACAAGGCCGAGGTCGCGTAGCGGCGTGCGGGCCGGAGCCTTGGCGAAGGCGGGGGCACCTCGCTTGCACCTCGGTTGATCCATGGCCGGGGAAGCGGTCGAGGCGATCCGGCACGCCGCGCAGTGGTTCGACTTCGGCCGCGACGGCGTGCACCCGATCGTGGATGCGATCGGTGACGCCGATGTCGTGCTCATCGGCGAGGCGACCCACGGCACGCACGAGTTCTATCGTGTCCGCGCCGACATCACCGAAACACTCATCGAGCAAAAGGGGTTCAACCTTGTCGCGGTCGAGGCCGACTGGCCCGACGCGTATCGTGCGAATCGCTGGGTACGAGGGGCGTCCCACGATCCGGACGCCACCGCCGCCCTCGGCGACTTCACCCGCTTTCCTCGCTGGATGTGGCGCAACGACGTCGTCGTCGATTTCCTGACCTGGCTTCACGAACACAACCAGCATCGCGATCCGTCGGCGCGCGTCGGCTTCTACGGTCTTGTCTCTACAGCCTTCACACGTCCATCGCCGCAGTTCTGGGCTACCTCGCCAAAGTCGATCCTGAGGCGGCTGGCCGCGCTCGACATCGATACGCCTGCTTCGAACACTTCGCCGAGGACTCGCAGGCGTATGGGTATGCGACGGCCGTCGGGCTCTCACGCTCGTGTGAGGACGATGTCGTTGCGCAGTTGATCGAGCTGCGGCGCCGGGCCGCGGAGTACGCGAATCGCGACGGCCGCGTGGCGCAGGACGAGTTCTTCTTCGCGGAGCAGAACGCGCGTCTGGTCCGCAACGCCGAGGAGTATTACCGCGCCATGTTCGGTGGCCGCGTCGAGTCGTGGAACCTGCGCGATACGCACATGATGGAGACGCTGGATGCGCTGTGCGAGTGGGTTGCGAAACAGGCCGGCCGCGCACGCGCCGTCGTGTGGGCGCATAATTCCCATCTCGGTGACGCGCGGGCGACGCAGATGGGTGAGTGGGGTGAGCTGAACGTCGGCCAACTCGTGCGACAGAAGCACAGCGACCGCGCTTTCGCGATCGGTTTCTCCACGCATACGGGCACGGTGACGGCGGCGCGAGACTGGGACCGCCCCGCCGAGCAGCGTCGAGTACGGCCATCACTGGACGGCAGCTACGAGCGGCTGTTTCACGACACCGGAATCGGTCGCTTCCTGGTGCGCCTGCGCGACGAGCCGATCCGGGAGCTCCTCACGGCGACGCGCCTCGAGCGCGCGATTGGTGTGATCTACGTACCGGAGACCGAACGTGCCAGCCATTACTTTCGCGCGCATCTCGCGCAGCAGTTCGACTTGATGATCCACATCGATCAGACTCGCGCGCTGACGCCGCTCGAGCGGTGGTCGCGCCACGAAGAGGACATTCCCGAAACGTATCCCACGGGGGTGTGACATGGCCCATCCTGTCATCGACGCGGTGCAGATACCGGACGGCAACGCTCGCCTCGACGGCGATCTGCGCATACCCGACGCCGCAACGGGTCTCGTCATCTTTGCGCATGGATCGGGAAGCAGCCGTTTCAGCACGCGCAATCGGCAGGTCGCCGAGGCCCTGGATCGCGCCGGACTCGCAACGCTGCTGCTCGATCTGCTGACAAAGGACGAGGAATCGAT
>Ga0111538_10007806_pt1 | contig 14394 bp, 13 predicted proteins | sample SoiMethybrSBSTD1_FD_79669 | JGI IMG/M metagenome (GOLD analysis project Ga0111538, IMG submission 79669) | Bulk soil microbial communities from a Populus tree surrounding site in Tennessee, USA - Soil MetaG P. TD hybrid SBSTD1 (version 2)... | ecosystem: Environmental > Terrestrial > Soil >... | reverse complement strand
GTCAGGTCCTGAAGCGGGCACTCGCCGCCCTTGTCGCAGACGGGGCAGTCGAGCGGGTGGTTGACGAGGATGAACTCGAGCGTCGCGTTCTGGGCGACCCGCGCCATCTCGGAGGTACGCGCCGTCTTCACGACCATCCCGTCCTGGGCGGTGAGCGTGCAGCCGGCCTGAGGCTTCGGCGGCATCCCCTCGACCTCGACGAGGCACATCCGGCAGGCGCCGATCGCGGCGCCGAGGCGCGGCTCGTAGCAGAAGACGGGGATCTCGATGCCGGCCGCCGCAGCGGTCTCGACGATGCCGGTGCCCTTCGGCACCTGCACCTGCCGCTCGTCGATCGTGACGGTGACGAGCTCCGGCGTGCTCATGCTGGAGCTCCCTCCTCGACGACCGGGTGATGCGTGTGCTGGTCAACGGGCGCGAACAACCCCTCGAGCGACGATTCGCCGCCGAACGGGCAGCCGCCCTGGTCGATGTGCGCGCGGAACTCGTCGCGGAACTTGACCACGTACGACGCGACCGGCATCGCCGCCGCATCCCCGAGTGGGCAGAGGCACTTGCCGAGGATCCGGTCACAGACGTCGAGCAGCAGGTCGAGCTGCGAATGCTTCGCGTCGCCGGCCTCGATCGTCTCGAGCAGCTGCACCATCCAGCGCGTCCCCTCGCGGCACGGCGTGCACTTGCCGCAGGACTCGTGCATGTAGAACTGCGCGACCCGCAGCCCGAGCTGCACCATGCAGGCGCGCTCGTCGACCACGATCACCGCCGCGGCGCCGAGGAAGGTGTCGAGAGCCCGCAGCGCGTCGTGCTCGAGCGGGACGTCGATCTGGTCGGCGGTCAGGATCGGCATCGACGACCCTCCCGGGATGACCGCTTTCAAGGCGCGCCCGTCCGGGATGCCACCCGCGAGGTCGTAGATCACCTCGCGCATCGAGATCCCCATCGGCAGCTCGTAGTTGCCGCCGCGGACGACGTTGCCGGAGACGCAGAAAAGCCGCGTGCCGGTCGAGTCCGGCGGCGCGCCGATCTTCGCGTACGCGGCGCCGCCGAGCTCGAGCACCTTCGGGATCGTCGCGATCGTCTCGACGTTGTTGATCAGCGTCGGCGAGGCGTACAGGCCCGAGATTGCGGGGAACGGGGGCCTCGATCGCGCCTGGCCGCGCTTGCCCTCGAGCGACTCGAGGAGCCCCGACTCCTCGCCGCAGATGTACGCGCCCGCACCGCGGTGAAGCACGATCGTGACGCCGTCGAGGAGATCCGCCTCGCGCGCCTGTTCGAGCGCTGCGCGCAGCGACTCGAAGGGGTCGAGGTACTCGCCGCGGATGTAGATGAAGACATGCTGTGAGTCGACCGCGTGCGCGGCGATCAGCGCGCCCTCGATCAGCCGGTGCGGGACGCGGTTCATGATCTCCCGGTCCTTGAAGGTCCCCGGCTCCGACTCGTCGGCGTTGATGCAGACGTAGTGCGGCCTCGGGTTCTGCTCCTTCGAAGGGATGAACTGCATCTTCCGGCCGGTCGCGAAGAAGGCGCCGCCGCGGCCGCGGAGATTCGCGCCGTTCAGCTCGTCGATCACGGCGGCAGGCGCCATTCCGCGCGCCCGCTCGAGCTGTGCATAGCCGCCGACCGCGCGGTACTCGTCGAGCTGCGTCAGGTCGCGCTCGTCGGCCCCGGCGAGGACGATCACGTCCGTCAACCGCGCAGCTCCTCGACGATCGACGGCACATCCTCCGCAGAAACGTTCAGCCGGTGCACGTTGTCGATCGCGACGACGGTCGGCCAGCCGCAGCCGCCGATGCACTCGACCGCCCGCAGCGTGAACTCGCCGTCCTCGGTCGTCTCGCCTGGCCCGACCCCCAGTTCGCCCTCGAACGCGCGCAGCACGTCCTGCGCGCCGCGCAGGCCGCAGCAGATGTTGGTGCAGACCTCGACGAGCCGCCGGCCGACAGGCTCGAGATGGAACATGTCGTAGAAGGTGGCGACGCCCTTCACGTACGCGGGCGTCAGGTCGAGCGCGTTTGCGACCTCGACGAACGCCTCCGGCGGGAGCCACCCGCCGTGCCGCTCCTGCGCCAATCGCAATGCAGGCATAACCGCGGAACTTGATTCCGGATATTCCGTGGCGATCTCGGCGACTTCGCGATGAAAACGCGCCAGCGTTTTCATCGATCTACCTCGCCCATGACCGTGTCCAATGAGCCCACGATCGCGATCAGGTCGGCGACATAGCCGTGCTGGACGACGGTCGCGGTCGCCTCGAGGGCGGCGAACGACGGCGCCCGGAACTTGACCCGCCAGGGCCGCGGGCCGCCGTCGGAGACGACGTAGCAGCCGAGCTCGCCGCGCGGCGACTCGACGGCGACGTAGACCTCGCCCTCGGGCACGCGGTACCCCTCGGTGACGATCTTGAAATGGTGGATGAGGGACTCCATCGACGTGTGGAGCTCCTCGCGTGGCGGTAGCACCACCTTGCGGTCGTCCGCCGTCCAGGGCTCGCCCTCCATCCGCTCGAGCCGGTCGAGGCACTGCTCGACGATCTCGACCGACGCCCTCATCTCCTCGATCCGGATGCGGTAGCGATCGTAGGTGTCCCCGTTCGGGAGCACCGGCACGCTGAACCCGACGCGGTCGTAGAAGAGATACGGCTCGTCGCGGCGCAGGTCCCAGTCGACGCCGGACGCGCGCAGCACGGGGCCGGTCTGGCCGAGTGCGATCGCGTCCGCGCGGCTCAGCAGTCCGAGCCCCCGCGTCCGGTCCTCCCAGATCTCGTTCTTCCTGAGCAGCGCGTCGTAGTCGTCGATCGCCTTCGGCATCCACTCGACGAACTTCCGGCACTCCGGATAGAAGCCCGGCGGGATGTCCTCTGCGAGGCCGCCGGTCTGGAAGTACCGCGTGTGCATGCGGTAGCCGGCGACGAGCTCCGACAGGTCGAGGACGAGCTCGCGCTCGCGGAACGTGTACCAGAACATCGAGATCGCCCCGAGCTCGAGAGCAGACGTGCCGAGCCAGACCAGGTGCGAGTGCAGCCGGTTGAGCTCGCAGAGCAACATCCGCATCCAGGTCGCCTTCGGCGGTATCTCGATGCCGAGCAGCTTCTCGACGGCGAGCACGAAGACGAGCTCGTTGTTCTGGAAGGAGACGTAGTCGATCCGTGGGGCGTAGGTGATCGCCTTCCACCACGTCTTCTGCTCCATGTTCTTCTCGAAGCCCGTGTGGACGTAGCCGACCTTGGCCTTGACGCCGACGACGACCTCGCCGTCGAGGTCGAGCACCAACCTGAGCACTCCGTGCATCGAGGGGTGGTTCGGCCCGAAGTTGACGGTCAGGATGTCGTCGGTGTCACGGAGCGAGGGATCGATCTCGAGGACGGTCGGGATCGGCGACGGGATCCGGGTTCCGTCGTAGATCGGATCCTGCGACGGGGGGCGCTGCGTGACCGCCATCACTCTTCGCCCGAGAACCGCACCGGCTCGCCGCCGAGCGGGTAGTCCTTGCGGAGGGGGTGGCCTTCCCAGTCCTCGTCCATGATCAGGCGCTCGTGGAGGGGATGGCCCTCGACCTCGATGCCCATCATGTCCCACACCTCGCGCTCGAACCAGTCGGCTCCGGGCCAGATCTCGACGACCGTCGGGACCGATTCGCCGTCGTCGACCCAGAGCTGGACGCGCACGCGCGGGGCGCCCCGCCTGATCGCGCGGAGCTGGTAGTTGACAGCGAACCGCTTCGGCTTCGGCGCCGGCAGGACCTGGAATCCCTGCGTCATCGGGCGGTTCAGGTTCCGTCCCTGCGCGGTGCCGATGTAGCCCGAGACGCCGGGCGACCCCCAGCCCAGGTAGTCCGTCGCGGCGATGTCGACGAGCATGTCGAAGCCGTGCTCGTCCCGGAGGGCCATGCAGGCCTCGATCAGGTGCGGCCGGTCGACGACGAGCGTCGTCTCCCCGTAGGCGCTCTTCTCCTCGACCAGGCCAGGCAGGCCGTCAAACGCCATTCGTCGCTCCCGAGCGAAGCGATGGGACAAAACAGCCCCGCGAAAAATGCGCAGCACTTTTCGCCGTCACTTGGCGACCCCACCCACTTCGTAGGCGGACGGGATGCCGGCCTGGACGCGCTCGTGTAGCCGGACGATCCCCTCCATCAGGCCCTCGGGCCGAGGGGGGCAGCCGGGCACGTAGACGTCGACCGGCAGGATCTTGTCGACGCTCTGGAGGACGGCGTAGTTGTTGAACATGCCGCCCGAGCTCGCGCAGGCGCCCATCGCGATCACCCACTTCGGCTCCAGCATCTGGTCGTAGATCTGCTTGATCGGCGCCGCCATCTTCTGGGCGACGCGGCCGGAGATGATCAGGAGGTCGGCCTGGCGCGGCGAGGAGCGGAACGCCTCCATCCCGAAGCGCGCGATGTCGTAGCGCGACGAGACGATCGACATCATCTCGATCGCGCAGCAGGCGAGCCCGAAGGTGTCCGGCCACATCGACTTCGTCTGCGCCCACGCGACCGCCTTCTCGAGCGTCGTCAACCCGAGCCGAGACTCGATGTCGCCGAGCTCCTGCTCGAAATGGGTCGGGCCCTTCCCGGGCCAGAGGACGCGCTCGGTCTTGACGCCGAGCCCGGCGAGGCTCGACGACTGCTTCTTCTCTACTGCCACTCGAGGGCGCCCTTGCGCCAGACGTACACGTACGCGATCAACAGGATCAGCAGGAAGAAGGCGAACTCGGCGAACCCGAACCAGGCGAGCTGGTGCAGGACGACGCCGAGCGGATACAGGAAGACGATCTCGATGTCGAAGACGATGAAGAGCATCGCCGTCAGGTAGAAGCTGATCGTGAAGCGCTGCCGCCGCAGCGGTCCGGTCGAGACGCCGGACTCGAACGGGATCCCGCGCGTCCGCGTCCGGCGCTTCGGGCGTGTCGCGAACACGAACGACCCGACGACCATCGAGGTCGGGATCGCGGCCGCGAAGAACGCGTAGATCAGGAACGGCAGCCAGTTGTCGAGCAAGCTTTTCCTCCCGCGCCTAGCCCCTGGCGCGGCGGAACGTATCAACTCTCGGCAGGGTGGCACGAGGGGGACCGAAACCCCTGGAAACTTGCGGGAGACAGGTGTTACAAAGTCCGGGAATTCGGGGGGCTGGTGACCGCGGAGGACGCTGCTACGATGCGACCGTGGCAACCGTCGAGCAGCCAACCCTCGTCACGCTGACCGAGAGCGCGGCGGCCAAGATCCGCGACCTGATGTCGGAGGAGCCCCAGGGCGAGGCGGCAGTTCTGCGCATCGCCGTTCAGGGCGGCGGCTGCTCCGGCTTCCAGTACGCGCTCGGCTTCGACCGCGGGCCGACCGAGGGTGACAACGAGCTGCACGTAAACGGCGTCGACGTCGTGGTCGACCCGTTCAGCGCGCCGTACCTGGCAGGCACGGAGATCGACTGGGTCGAGGGCCTCCAGGCAGGCTTCGCGATCAACAACCCGAACGTCTCCGCATCGTGCGGCTGCGGGCACTCCTTCCAGGTAGAGGAAGGGGAGGCCCCAGAAGGCGCGCATGGCTGCGGCTCCGGCTGCCACTAGCGCGCGCCGACTTTTCAGCTCGGGTTTAGCGGAGGCACGGGCAAAGCCCGCACCTCCTTTTAAGCGGCACCGCAAGCGGCGCCGCTGGTTGCGGCTCGGGCTGCCACTAGCCCTCGTCTTCTCAGCGGCGCTTCTGGCGGGCTGCGGTTCGTCTTCTAAGCACGCCAGCTCTACGACGACCGCTTTCTGGGAGGGGGCGCCGGCAACCGGCGGCAGCGACAAGCAAGTCGTGGCGTCGTTCAACGAGTACCTGAAGGAACGGCCGGGGTCGGCATCCCCGACTCAGCTGGCACTCGAGTACGTACGTGCCGACCGGCAGCAGGTCGCGCTCACGACGACGCAGGCCGAGGCTTCCCCGGAGGGCGGCGGTCCGACCACCGTCACGGTCGTCCTGGACGGCCTTCCCGACGATTCGGTCCGCGCCACCCGTGACGTCCTGCGCTTCGTCCCCGACGGCAGCGGCTGGAGGCTCGAATCGGCCGTGCGGACGCAGCGATGCCAGCCGGGGCGGGGCCACGCGGACTTCGAAGCCGGCGACTGCGTCTAGCATCAGCTTCGTGAGCGACGGCGTCGTCGACATCACGATCCTCGGTGCAGGGCCGGCCGGCCTGGCGGCCGCGTATTACGCCGGCCACCGCGACGCCTCGGTGCGGATCATCGAAAGCCTCGAACAGCTCGGCGGGCAGGTCGCGGCGGTCTATCCCGAGAAGCACGTCTACGACGTCGCCGGCCACCCCAAGGTGCAGGGCCAGGCGCTCGTTGAGCTTTGCGCGGAACAGGGTCTCCAGTACGGCGCCGAAGTGCTGCTCGGCGAAGAGGTCCAGAGCCTCGAGCGGCTGAGCCAGAACGGCGAGGAGCTGCTCTCCGTGACGACCGACAAGGGCGGCCCATACCTGAGCCGGGCGCTGATCATCACCGCGGGGCACGGGGCCTTCGAGCCGCGGAAGCTCGGGATCGAGGACATCGATGCGTGGGAGGGGAAGGGCCTCCACTACTTCGTTCGCCAGAAGGACGTCTTCCGCGACCGCACCTGCGTGATCGTCGGCGGCGGAGACAGCGCGCTCGATTGGACACTCGGCCTCCAGGACACGGCGAAGCATCCGATCGCGCTGGTGCACCGCCGCGACAACTTCCGCGCCCTGGAGTCGTCGGTCAACGAGGCGAAGCAGCTCGAGAGCCAGGGCCGCGTCAAGATCCTGACGCCCTACGAGGTGCGTGCGGTCCGAGGCGACGGCCACATCAGCGCCGTCACGGTCGAGAACACCAAGAGCGGCGAGATCGAGGAGGTCGAATGCGATGCGCTGATCACGCTCCTCGGCTTCCACTCGCACCTTGGCGCGATCGCCGAGTGGGGCCTGGAACTGGAGGGGAAGCGTCAGATCAAGATCGACCCGACCACCTGCGAGACGAACCTGCCCCGTGTCTATGCGGCGGGGGACGTCGCGGGCTACCCCGGCAAGATCACCTTGATCACGATCGGCATGGGCGAGGCCGCGATCGCGGCCAACAACGCCGTTGCGGCGATCCGCGGCGAGAAGGTGCAGCCCAAGTACTCGACTGATTAGCTGGGACGAAGCCGCGCGAGAGTCTCGACGAGGATGTCCGGGTCGAGCGCATACACGGTGTTGCCGTCCCGCCCCGTCATCGTGTCCGCCGCGAGCAGTGCGTTCAGGATCGCTTCCTCGGTCGCCTCGATGACCGCATAGAAGAGGTCGTTCGCGTGCGCGTACGACTGCATGCTCAACGCAACCTCACCCGGCTGCTCGAGCGCGGCCAGGCCGCGGTTGCCTGTCGCGTAAGCAAGGAAGATGTCGCCGCTCGAGTGCTCGCCGGCGCCGCCGACGCGGGCTACCCCGAGGGCCGCCCGCTGGGCGAGCCGTTCGCACTGATGCGGAAGCAGCGGCGCGTCGGTGCCGACGATGCCGATGATCGACCCGTCTCCGCCACCCTTCCGGCCGGGGATCCGGTCATCGATCGCCTCGCCGACGGGCAACCCGTCGACGCGAAAGCGCCGCCGTCGGCCGTGATTGGCCTGCACCAGCACTCCGACGACATGCCCACCGACCACGCGCGAGGCCGTGCCGATGCCTCCCTTGAAGTCGTGGCAGATCATCCCCGTTCCACCCCCGACGCTGCCCTCGGGGACGGGCCCACTCGCGGCGGCCGCGATGGCCGCATCGACGTGCTCGCCGCGCACGTGCATCCCGCGAATGTCGTTGAGGAATCCGTCGTACGTCTCGCCCACGACCGGGAGGTGCCAGTCGGGCTCGGGAGGCGCGGCCGCGGCGAGCGCGTCGCGGACGACCCCGACGCTGAACGTGTTCGTCAACCCGACCGGCGAGGTCAGCAGGCCGGACTCCCGCACCCACTCGAGGCCGGTCAGCTCGCCGTTCCCGTTCAGCCGATGCGAGGCCGCGAAGACGGGGTCTGCCGCCGGGTTGCCCTCGTGCGGGAACAGGACCGTGACGCCGGTCCGAACGCTGTCACCGTCGATCAACGTCGTGTGGCCGACGCGGGCGCCTCCGACGTCCGTGATCGCGTTGTCCGGGCCGGGCTCCCCCGCGCCGATCGTGATTCCGAGCTCACGCGCGCGCACGCGCGAACGTTCGCCCGGACGGCGCCGATCCCTCGTTCGAGGGACGCCTGGGCGCTCGAAACCGCCGATCCAAGCGGTCATGGACACGCTCATGGTCGAGTGTCTCCGCTGCGGCGACGTCAGGCAGATCACGGCGCGGCACGGCGAGCACGTGCAAGCGGGCGAGTGCAAGCGCTGCGACTACGTCGGCTGGGCCTCAGTGGCCGACCTCACGGAGAAGCTGCGCCGGATGCTGCGCGAACGGCCGCCGGAGCGCCGGCGGCTCTACGCCGCCTCCTGATTCTCGGAGGGACTGTCCCCGAACCGGGACTGTTCGCACCAACGGTCATTGGGACAGACCCACCGGAGTCAGTCCCTGCGTTCTAGACTCGACGTGATGGCCCAGACGGGAACGCGAGAGGAGCTCTGGGGAGGCGAGACGCGCAAAGCGGTCGAGAACTTTCCCGTCTCGGGTGAGCCGATCCCGGCCCCGGTCGCGCGCTGGCTGGGCCGGATCAAGGCCGCCGCCGCGCGTGTGAATGCCGAGCTCGGGCTGCTGGACGCGGACAAGGGCGAGCGGATCGCCGCTGCGGCCGACCGCGTCGCCGCCGGTGAGCTGGACGACCAGTTTCCGATCGACGTCTTTCAGACGGGCTCGGGGACGAGCTCGAACATGAACGCGAACGAGGTGATCGCGACGCTGGCCGGCGAGGACGTGCACGCCAACGACGACGTCAACATGGGCCAGTCGTCGAACGACGTCTTCCCGTCGGCGGTGCACCTCGCAGCGCTCGACGAGGTCGTCAACGACCTGCTGCCCGCGCTGCAGGGTCTCGCCGACTCGCTGGAGGCCAAGGCGGCGGAGTTCGACGACGTCGTCAAGTCGGGGCGCACGCATTTGATGGACGCCGTACCGGTGACGCTCGGCCAGGAGTTCGGCGGCTACGCGGCGCAGGTCCGCCAGGGTTACGAACGCGTCGGCGCGACGCTCGCGCACCTCGGGCAGATCCCGCTCGGCGGCACGGCGGTCGGGACGGGACTGAACACGCATCCCGAGTTCGCCGCGCGCGTGCGCGAGAAGCTGTCGGAGGAGACCGGGCTCCAGGTACTGCCGCCTGCCGACCCGTTCGAATCGCAGGCGGCGCGTGACGCGCTCGTCGAGGTCTCGGGCGCGCTCAAGGTCGTCGCCGTCTCCATGACGAAGATCGCCAACGACCTGCGTCTGATGGGCTCGGGCCCGCGTGCCGGGCTTGCGGAGATCCGTCTGCCGGAGCTGCAGAAAGGCAGCTCCATCATGCCGGGGAAGGTCAATCCGGTCATTCCCGAGGTCGTCACGCAGGTGGCGGCGCAGGTGATCGGCAACGACGCCGCGATCACGGTCGGCGGCATGCAGGGCCATTTCGAGCTGAACGTGTTCGTGCCGTTGCTCGCCCGGAACCTGCTCGACTCGATCGAGTTACTTGCGGCGGCCGCGCGCCTCCTCGACGAAAAGTGCGTACAAGGCATTGAGGCAAACCGCGAGAACGCCGAGCACTACGCGGAGCTGACCCTGTCGGCGGCGACGGCGCTCAACCCCTACATCGGCTACGACAAGGCCACGGAGATCGTCAAGGAAGCCGCCGCGTCCGGCCGCCCGCTTCGCGAGGTCGCCCGCGAGGCGGGCGTCGACGAGGAGACCCTCGACAAGGCGCTCGACTACCGCGCGATGACGAAGCCGCAATAGTGGCGCTATAGTCCTGCGGTCAGGCGCGGCCGGAGGGGTCGCGTCGGGGCAGAGGAGGGGCGCGTAACGAAGCTTTGCCGCAGTTAGGGCCGTCGACTAACGGCGTTCAAGTCGACGAATGAACATAGAGGAACCTTGACAAGGTTTCCTCTACATGGCATTTATTCCGGTCCCGGACTGGGTCATTTAGTTCCCCGGGGAGGGCTCATCTACCAATTGCAAAGGGGAGAAGATGGATAACGCGTGGTTGCGCGCGCTCGGGCGGCTGCTGGGCTCGAGCGTGCTTTTGGCCGCCCTCGCGGCGGTTCTCGCCGGTGGAGCAATCGCTCTCGGCGTCGACGACACACCGACCCTGCAGCCCGGTGCTGCACCGCTCAAGCAGGACGAAGAGGCTGAAGGGGAGGCCTTCCAGCAAGACCTTGCCTTTTCAAGCAGGCGGACAGCCGGCGATAAGCCGCTCGATGCCGTTCGGGTGGGGGCGCTTCGGCAGGCAGCGATCGCCCAGAAGCAGCTGCTGAAGAATCCGTCACCGAACGATCCGACGTCGTTCAAGAACAGCGATTGGAGCGCGCTCGGTCCGAACCCGATCGTGCAGCAGCAGCGAAGCGACGGCGCATTTGCCGCGCAGAGCGGGCGCATTGGTGCTCTGGCGATCCGACCGAGTAACGGTCAGTTCATCCTCGGAGCGGCCCAGGGCGGGATCTGGCTTTACACGCCTCCCACGCCACCGGCCACCCTCGGGACGTGGACGCCCGTGGCGGACAAACAAGACTCGCTCGCGATCGGCGCGCTTGCCGTCGCCCCGTCGGACGACGCGGTGATCTACGCCGGAACCGGCGAGGGCGCGCTGTCCGGCGACAGCATGTTCGGCGACGGGATTCTCAGGTCGAGCAACGGGGGCAAGAACTGGGCACACGTCTCGGGTAACTACTTCCAGGGCGTGTCGGTTGCGGGCCTCGCAGTCGACCCGACCAATGCGGACCACCTCTATGCCGCGATCCTGCGCGGCCGCGGCGGTGCGCGTCGTGTCACCCCGCCTTCGCACTCCCGCTACGGACTCTGGGAGTCGAAGGACGGCGGAGAGAGCTGGACGCTCCTGAAGGCTTCGCAGTCGGAGTCGAACGGCGCGACCGACGTTGCGATCGACCCCCTGAACCCGAGTGTGGTCTACGCGTCGTTCTGGGGGGACGCGATGTACAAGAGCACCGACGGCGGCGCGAACTGGTCGCCGATGATGAACGGGCTACCCTCGGACGCGAACTACGCGGCCGGGGCCACACGGTTCTCGATCGGCGTCTCGCATCCGTCGGGTGCTTCACAGGCCGTGCTCTACGCCGGCTTCGACTACCTCGACACGGCCGGCCACCATCACAGCTCGCGCGTCTGGAAGTCGACCGACGCCGGCGCGAACTGGTCCGTGACGCCTGGCGGGACCGGGATCAACGCGGTCACCAATTACTGCGACGTTCAGTGCACCTACGACAACGTGATCGAAGTCAATCCGAACAACCCGGACGTCGTCTACGCCGCCGGCTCGTTCGGCTACAACCTCAGCCCGCCGTCGGGCGGTATCTACCGCTCCGACGACGGGGGCCAGACCTGGATCAACCTCGGTTGGGACCTCCATCCGGACTTCCACGCGCTGGCCTTCGACCCGAGCAACCCGAACCGCGTCCTGATCGGAAACGACGGCGGTGTCTACTTCAGCTCCAACAAGGGAGGCCGGCTCGGCGGCACCTCTGATCCGCTGAGCGCAGTGAACTGGCAGAACCTCAACGGATCAGTCAACCCGGCGACCGCGGGTGTGACGGGTCGCAGCGGGCTCTCGATCGCGCAGTTCACGTCCGTCGCCACGGTTCCTCAGGTTCCGGCCGGCCTCAACTCGGAACGCTTCTGGGGCGGGACGCAGGACAACGGCACCCTCCGCAAGTCCGTCAACTCGCAGACGTGGTTCGATGTCGCGAGCGGCGACGGCGGCCAGGTGCTCGTCGATCCGACCTCGGATTCCTGCCTCCTCGGCCCGAGCTGCTTCGTCTACGGGACGTACTTCAGCCCGCCGGCCCAGAACTACCGGTACACGGACGGCGGGAACTTCTTCACGGCGTCGTTCATCAGGAGCGGCATCAACGTCAACGACCGCTCCGATTTCTACGCGCCGTGGGCGATGAACCTGCAGAACACGAACCAGCTCTTCTACGGGACGTATCGCCTCTATCGCACGAATAGCGCACGGGCGAGCTCGCCCGGCAACGTGCGTTGGAGCCTGATCAGCCCCGACCTGACAACCGGTTGCACGGGCACCGCGCCTAACGGGGCGCGCAACTGCACCATCTCGGCGATCGGCGTCGGCGGCGGGAACGCGGTCTACACCGGGTCGCTCGACGGCCAGGTCTATGTAAGCACTGACGCCCAGGTGAGTGACACGCCGACCTGGACGCACCTTGATCCCAATCACACGGTTCTGCCCAACCGGCCGGTCGCCTCGATCGCAGTCGATCGCAGCAACTACCGGATCGCCTACCTCGGTTACAACGGCTACAACCCGGCCACCCCGGGTGACCCGGGCCACGTCTTCCGGACCACTGACGGCGGGAACAACTGGGTGGACATCAGCGGGAACCTTCCGGACGCACCAGTCAACTCGCTCGTCCTCGACCCGTCCTACGCGAACACGATCTATGCGGGGACGGACGTTGGTCCGATGGTCACCTACGACGGCGGCGCCCACTGGCAGTCGCTCGGAAACGGGATCCCGAACGTGTCCGTGTGGCAGCTCGACATGGACTCGGCGCACCGGATCCTCGCGGCCGGTACCCACGGCCGTGGCGCGTGGAGGCTGGCGGACAGCTCACCGGCAGCCCCGGCGCTCGTGCTGTCGAAGAACGATGCGGGCGTGCCCGTGGGGGCATCCAGCAACCTCGACTACACGATCACCCTCCGGAACGTGGGCAGCGCCGACGCTACCGGCGTGACGATCACCGATCCGCTTCCGGCGAACACGTCGTTCGTCTCGGCCGACCACGGCGGCACGGCTGCCAACGGTGTCGTCACCTGGTCGGGGCTCAGCGTCCCGAAGGGCGTGCCCGGCACCGGCGGGAGCATCTCCGTGCACCTCACTGTCAAGATCGACCCTGATCTGAAGTCGAACGTCAAGTCGATCGTCAACGACGGCGTCGTGGCCAAGTCGGCCGAAGGCCCGTCCACGACCGGCTCCCCGGCGACCACGCCGATCGCGCCGCCTTACGCCGTTTCGCTCAGCCCGGCTACCCAGACGGACGGAGCGCGGGCCGGGAGCAGTGCGACGTACCACGTCTTCGTCAAGAACCTGGGCTCGACCACCGATACGTACAACCTGACAAGCTCGGGTGGCACGTACACGGTCAGCTTCCTCGACTCGACCTGCACGACCACGCAGGCGACGACGCCGAGCGTGGCAGCGGGCCAGAGCACTGACGTCTGCGTGAAGGTCGACGTCCCAGGCGGCGCGACTGACGGTGACCTGAACACCGCGACCGTTACGGCGACCTCGGTGGGCAGCCCGTCTGTCTCGGCCAGCGGGACGGTGAAGACGATTGCGGTCACGAAGGACTGGCTGCTCGTCGACGAAGACGGGAATGCCCCGGACGTCCAGTCGAAGTACACGACCGCTCTCGACACGGCCGTGGGACCCGGCATGTACAGCGTCTGGGATCTCTCGACCAACAGCAACCTCCCGCAGGGCTACCTGACGGCGCACAAGTACGTCGTCTGGTTCACCGGCAACAGCTACCCGGGCCCGATCGTGCCGTACGAGAACGAGCTGAAAGCGCTTCTCGACGGTGGGGGGAACCTGTTCCTGAGCGGTCAAGACCTCCTCGACCAGGGAGCCGGGACGACCGCGTTCGTCCACGACTACCTGCACGTGACGTGGGATGGTTCCGAGACCCAGAACGACAAGGCGACTGACCACGTCACCGGCCAGGCCGGGACGATCACGGACGGCATCGGCACGATCCCGCTCGACCACACGGTCCTCGGCGCTGCCTTCGAGGATCGGATCACGCCGAACGGGACCGCGGTGCCGGTCTTCAAGGACGACGCGACGCAGCCGGATGGCTTGTCCTTCTCCGGCACGTACAAGGTCGTCTTCATCGCCTTCCCGATGGAGGCCTACGGGACGGATCTCGACAAGCAAGATCTCGTCCAGAGGGTGAAGACCTTCTTCGGAGCGTAAGCACCACCAGCATGAGGAACGACAACGGGGCCGGCAATCGCCGGCCCCGTTTCGTTACCCTCGAGAGCGTTATTCGCAGCGCGGTCGGAGCACTCGCCTTCTTCCTGGTCACTTGCGGTGCAGCCGCAAGCATCAAGCCGAACGTGCGCGGAGTCGTCATCGGCGGGCCCGCTACCGTCTGTCCTCCCGGCGAGCCGTGCGATCCTGCCCCGAAGCCGACCTTTGTCGCGTTTCTCCGATCGAGACATGCTCCTGTGCGGGCTCGGATTGGGCCAACAGGACGGTTCGCCGTTTACCTCCGCCCGGCGAGATACACAATTCGTCTCGG
>Ga0111538_10007805_pt1 | contig 14394 bp, 12 predicted proteins | sample SoiMethybrSBSTD1_FD_79669 | JGI IMG/M metagenome (GOLD analysis project Ga0111538, IMG submission 79669) | Bulk soil microbial communities from a Populus tree surrounding site in Tennessee, USA - Soil MetaG P. TD hybrid SBSTD1 (version 2)... | ecosystem: Environmental > Terrestrial > Soil >... | reverse complement strand
TGGAGTTTGATCGCCCTGTTCACGACCGGCGGTGGCGTCGTGATCCCGCGGGCCGACACGACCGACCTCGCGGCGGGCGGCGTGGTCATGATCCCGAAGACCGACGGACCGCTGTCCGGTGCGCGCGACTCGCTCGACCGCCTGCTCCACGCGATCCACGCCGGGAACCCCGTGCTCGCGACCGCACACGCGAAGGCGCTCATGGACGCGCGCGCGTCGGCGATCGCGTTCGGGTACTCGACCGCCGAGCTCGACGCCGAGGTCGAGTCCGGCCTCGCGGCCGTCGTCGGCCTCCTGTCGCCGAACGCGACGGGGTCGCTCGCCGGCATCCTCGGCTCCCTGTTCCCCGAGATCCAGGGCGAGACCGGCTCGCCGACGCCGGGCGGCGGGTCGGTCTTCGGCCCGGCCACCGGTTCGGGCGAAGGGACCGGCTCGATCGAGACGGGCGGCTCCGGCAACGGGAACGGCGACGGCGACAACACCGGCGGGAACCAGGAACACGAGGGGGATGGCAAGGCCTGGGGCCAGAGTCACAAGGAGTCGCGCGAGGACGGGGCCGGCCCACCGCCCTGGGCCAACGGGAACGGCCCGCCGCCGTGGGCAAACGGTCACGGGCACGAGGGCGACCCGGGTTCGGACGCGTCCGAGGACAAGCGGGGCCACGGACACGGGCACGCGTACGGCCACGACAAGGACGGCCACGGCAACAACGGTGGCGGCGAGGACTGAGCCGGAACTACAGGGCGATCCGGTACCGCACGGTGGGTCGCATCTCGCAGTCCACGCGCTCGCTGGTGACCGTGCCGTCGTGCGCCCAGCCGCCGACCTCGTAGAAGTGGCGCGCGCGCTGGTTGCTTTCAAGCACCCACAGCGTGGCCGCGCCGAACCCACGCTCGCGCAGGTCACCGACCGCATGCTCGAACAGCTCTCGGCCCGCACCGGTGCCGACGCGGTCCGGCTCGAGGTAGATCGCGTAGACCTCGCCCGTACGCTCCGTCGCGTCGGCGTCCTGGCTCGGCCCGGTGACCACGAACCCGGCCAGCACGTCCCCGTCCTGCGCGACCCAGGTCCGCCACTCGGCCGGCGGCTCCTCGAGGCTGCGACGATGCTGCTCGAGGCGATCGTCGACCGACAGGCCGTCCAGGTAGTCGTCGGTGAGCTGTCCTCGGTAGGCCGCCTGCCACGACCGGACGTGGATCTCGGCGATCGCGCGAGCGTCCGCGGGCAGGGCTTCTCGGATCCGCAGCGTCATCCGGCTCAGCGTACCGCGGGCTCGGTTCCTGGCTCCTCGCTGTCGCGCGGGTGGATCAGGCCGAACAGGTAGCCGTCGACGAGCGCCTCCCAGGAGGCCTCGATGATGTTCTCGGAGACGCCGACGGTGGTCCACTCCCGCTGGCCGTTGGACGTGTCGATCAGGACGCGAACAACTGCGCCCGTGCCCTTCGCCGGGGGGCTACCGCTCGCGCGTTCGCGCTCGCTCCTTGAGCCCCCCGAGCCCCCCGGCGTCTCGTCCAGCACACGAACCCGGAAGTCCTCCAGCGTGATGTGCTCGAGCTCCGGGTAGTCGTTCGCGAGCGCCTTGCGCAACGCGTTGTCGAGCGCCCCCACGGGCCCGTGGCCCTCGGCGCTCTCGATGTGGCGCCGGCCCTTCGTGACGACCTTCACGGTCGCTTCGGCCAGCGGCGGTTCGTCGTCGCCGACGCGCTCCTCGACATGGACGCGGTAGCTGTCGATCTCGAAGAACGGCTGCCGCCAGCCGTCGGCCCGCCGCATCAGCAGCTCGAGCGATGCGTCGGCGATCTCGAACGTGTAGCCGCGGGCCTCCCGCTCCTTGAGCTCGCCCAACAGGCGCGAGACCGCGTCGCCGTCGAGCTCGAGCCCGAACTCCTGCCCCTTCATCCGGATCGTGGCGCCGCCGCCGAGGTCGCTGGCCACCACCCCGCGCCGGTTGCCGACCGCCGTGGGCTCGACGTGCTCGTAGGCGCGAGAGACGCGTTCGACGCCGCTCGCGTGCAGGCCCGCCTTGTGGGTGAACGCGTACCGGCCGGCATAGGGCTGACGCGAGTCCGGCGCGAGGTTGGCAACCTCGGCCACGTAGTGCGCGACCTCGGTCAGACGCTCGAGGGACCCGTCCGGCAGGCACTCGGCACCCATCTTCAGCGTGAGGTTGGCCGCGATCGGGATCAGATCCGCGTTGCCGGTCCGCTCCCCGTAGCCGTTGACGACGCCCTGCACCTGATACGCGCCGTGCTCGACGGCGACCAGGGAGTTGGCAACGGCGCAGCCAGCGTCGTTGTGGACGTGGATGCCGAGCGGCGTCTCGACGCCCCCGCGCACCTCCTCGACGGTCCGCGCGACCTCCTGCGGCAGCATCCCGCCGTTGGTGTCACACAGGACCAGGCGTTCGGCTCCCGCCTCCTCGGCCGCCCGCAGGATCCGAACGGCGAACGCGGGATCGCTCCGGTACCCGTCGAAGAAGTGCTCGGCGTCGAAGAAGACGCGCCGCCCCTGGTCGCGAAGGAAGCCGATCGAGTCGCGGACCATGGCCTCGCCCTCGTCCAAGGTGGTCCGCAACGCCTCCGTCACGTGCAGGTCCCACGCCTTGCCCACCAGGGTCACGACCTGGGTCCCGGCCTCGAGCAGGTCGCGGAGCACCACGCTCGAGCCGGCGGACTCGCCCGCCTTGCGGGTCATGCCGAACGCCGTGAGCGTGGCGTGCTTGAGCGTCTCGCCGGTCGCCAGGCGGAAGAACTCGGTCTCGCGCGGGTTGGCGCCCGGCCACCCGCCCTCGACGAACGGCACGCCGAGCTGATCGAGCTTGTGCAGGATCCGAAGGCGGTCGTCGATCGAGTACGAGACGCCGGCGCCTTGCGCGCCGTCGCGGAGCGTCGTGTCGTAGAGCTCGACCTGCCGGGTCACGACGTGGCTCCCTCGAGGACGAGGTCGCCGACCTCGGCGGTCGAGTACCCCATCTCGCCCGCGCGCATCGAGGACATCTTCGAGCACGCGAGGCGGATACCGGCCGTCACACGTTCGGCGGCGTCGGCCTCACCGAGCTGCGACAGGAGCATCTGCAGCGCGCCGATCGCCGCCAACGGATTGATCGTGCCCCTGCCCACGTGGTCCGGGGCCGTGCCGCCGATCGGCTCGAACATGCTCGTGCCGGCCGGGTTGATGTTGCCGCCGGCCGCGATGCCCATGCCGCCCTGGATCATCGCGCCGAGGTCCGTGATGATGTCGCCGAACATGTTGTCGGTCACGATCACGTCGAACCGCGACGGCTGATCCAGGAAGTAGATGCACGCAGCGTCCACGTGGACGTAGTCGTGCTCGACCTGTGGGAACTCGGCCCCGATCTCGTCCATGACCCGCTGATACAGATCGCCGGCGAACATGAGCACGTTGGTCTTGTGCACCAGCGTCAACTTCCGGCGGCGAGCCGGCGTCATCGCGAGCTCGAACGCGTATCGGACGATCCGCTCGACGCCGTGACGCGTGTTGATCGAGTCCTGTACGGCAACCTCGTGCTCGGTCCCCTTGCGGTGGAAGCCTCCCGCGCCGCTGTACAGGCCCTCGGAGTTCTCGCGCACGACGACCATGTTCACGTCGTCCTCGCTGTGGCTGGGGATCAGGGTCTCGACGCCCGGATAGCGCACGATCGGGCGCAGGTTCACGTACTGGTCCAGCTCGAATCGGATCCGCAGCAGCAGGTCGCGTTCGAGGACGCCGGGGCGGACCCTCGGGTCGCCCACCGCGCCGAGCAGGATCGCGTCCATCTCGCGCAGCCGAGCGAGCTCCTCGTCGGGCAGCACGTCGCCCGTGCGCAGGTGGCGTTCGGCGCCCAGGTCGAACTCGACGAGCTGGACCGGCACGCCCACCGCGTCCAGGACGCGCAGCGCCTGCCCGACGACCTCGGGACCCGTCCCGTCGCCCCGGATCACCCCGACCGTGTGCGAGCCCGCCGTCACGGGGTCCGGTCCTCCTCCCCATGGCCGTTGGCCATCAGGAGCGCGCGGTTGACCGCCGCGAGGTAGGCGCGCGCGCTCGCCTCGACCACGTCGGTGGCCACCCCGCGTCCCGTCACCCGGCGCCCGAGCGCGTCGAGCTGGATCACCACGTCGCCCAACGCATCCGTCCCGCCGGTCACGGCGGACACGTTGAACGAGACCAGGCGGCCCTCGACACCCGAGGCGCGCTGGATCGCGCCCATCGCGGCATCGATCATCCCGTCGCCCATGGCGGACTCCTCGATCAGCTCCTCGCCCCTGCGCAGCCGGACGCTGGCCGTGGGCGAGAGCAGCGTGCCGCCGCCCACCTGCAGCGCCTCGAGGACGAACACGTCCTCCGCGGCCGCGCCGAGCTCCTCGGACACGATCGCCGCCAGGTCCTGGTCGGTGAGCTGGATCTTGCGGTCGGCGAGCTCCTTGAAGCGCGCGAACGCGCGGTTGAGGTGGTCGTCGTCGAGCTCGATCCCGATCTTGTCGAGGGCGTCCGCAAACGCATGTCGACCGGAGTGCTTGCCAAGGACGAGCCGGTTGCCCTCCAGGCCGATCTCGAGCGGGTCCATGATCTCGTAGGTCGCGCGGTTGGAGAGCACTCCGTGCTGGTGGATCCCGCTCTCGTGTGCGAACGCGGAGGCGCCCACCACCGCCTTGTTGGGCTGCACGCCGTAGCCCGTGGTCATGCTGACCAGCCGCGAGGTCCGCGTGATCTCCTTCAGGCTCAGGCCGTGCCGGACGCCGAGCGCCTCGCTACGCGTCCGCACGATCATCGCGACCTCCTCGAGCGAGCAGTTGCCGGCCCGCTCGCCGATCCCGTTCACGGCGACCTCCACCTGGCGAGCGCCGTTCACGATGCCGGCCAGCGAGTTCGCGACCGCGAGGCCGAGATCGTTGTGACAGTGTGTCGAGATGACGATGTGGTCGGGCACGGCCTCGCGCACGGTACGGACGAGCTCGCCGAACTCGTGGGGCATGGCGTACCCCACGGTGTCGGGCACGTTGATCGTGGTGGCGCCGGCCTCCACCGCGACCCGGAAGCACTCGAGCAGGAACTCGAGCTCGGTGCGGGTGGCGTCCTGCGCGCTGAACTCGACGTCGTCGGTGTAGCCGACCGCGAGCTTGACGCCGTCGCGGATCCCGTCCAGGACCTGGCCCTGGCTCATCCGCAGCATGTCCGTCATGTGGATGTCGCTGGTCGAGATGAACGTGTGGATCCGCCAGCGCTCGGCGCCATCGAGCGCCTGGGCCGCGCGCGTGATGTCGCCGGGGACGACGCGCGCGAGCGCGGCGATGACCGGGCCGCGGACGCTCGTCGCGATCTCGCGCACGGCCTCGAACTCGCCGTCGCTGGAGACGGGGAAGCCCGCCTCGAGCACGTCGACGCCGAGACGGGCCAGCTGCTCCGCGATCTCGACCTTCTCGGCCCGGGTGAGCGCGATCCCGGGGGCCTGCTCGCCGTCACGGAGCGTGGTGTCGAAGATCCGTACTACGTCGGGGTCACTGCCGTTCGCCATCGGGGATCACCTTCTCCTCGGAATGCAGCCAGGGCATCATCGGTCGGAGCTCGCGGCCCACGCGCTCCAGCTCGGAGCCGCGGGCCTCGCGGCGCATCGCGAGGAAGTGGGGGAAGCCGGCCTCGGCCTCCCCCAGCCATTCCTCTGCGAAGGTGCCGTCCTGGATCTCGGCCAGGACCTGGCGCATGCGTTCGCGAACCCCTTCGTCCACCACCCGGGGACCGCTCATGTAGTCGCCCCACTCGGCGGTGTCCGAGACCGAATAGCGCATCCACGACAGGCCGCCCTCGTAGATCAGGTCGATGATCAGCTTGAGCTCATGCAGGCATTCGAAGTACGCGATCTCCGGCTGGTAGCCGGCCCGCACCAGCGTCTCGAACCCGGCCTCGACCAGCGTCGAGATGCCGCCGCACAGCACCGACTGCTCGCCGAACAGGTCGGTCTCGGTCTCCTCCTTGAACGTCGTCTCGATGATGCCGGCGCGCGCCGCGCCGATCCCCGCGCCGTAGGCGAGCGCGCGCTGCCGCGCGCTGCCGGTCGCGTCCTGCTGAACCGCGATCAGCGCCGGGGTGCCGATCCCCTCCTCGTACGTGCGCCGCACGAGGTGGCCGGGGCCCTTGGGGGCGATCATCGTGACGTCGACGTCGGCCGGCGGCTTGACCGTGCCGAAGTGGATCGAGAAGCCGTGCGCGAACATCAGCATGTTGCCCGCGGACAGGTTCGGCCCGATGTCCGTGGCGTAGACCGCCCCGTGCGCGGTGTCGGGCAGGACGACCATCACGACGTCGGCCTCGGCGACCGCCTCGGCCGTAGGCCTGACCGGCAGGCCGGCCTCCTCGACGCGCGACCACGACGCCGAGCCCTCGCGCAGGCCTACGCGCACGTCATGTCCCGAGTCCCGCAGGTTCTGCGCGTGCGCGTGCCCCTGGCTGCCGAACCCGAGCACCGCGATCCGCTGCCCCTGCAGTACCGAAGGGTCCGCGTCCTGGTCGTGGTAGATCGTGGCCATCGACTCCTCCTTCCGGGCGTCCGGCGGTCAGACGCCGCCGCCGGTCCACTCGTCGGCGACGGCCGCGAGCGCCCTGCGCTTTGATCCCTTCTCCCTGATGCCCCGGTCGCCGCGCGCGAGCGCGATCCGGCCGGTCCGCGAGAGCTCGATCACGCCGAAGTCCTCGAGCAGCTCGAGCAGCGCCTCGAGCTTCTCCGGCTTGCCGGTGGCCTCCAGGGTGATCGTCGAACGGGTGACATCGACCACGGTGGCGCGGAACACGTTGGCGATCTCCATGGCCCGATGCCGGTCCTCGCCGCTCGCGCGAACCTTCACGAGCATCAGCTCGCGCTCGACCGCCTCCCCGGGCTCGTGCTCGAGGATCTTGATCACGTTCACGAGCTTGTTGAGCTGCTTGGTGACCTGCTCCAGCGTCTTGGTCTCGACGTGCACGACGATCGTCATGCGCGAGAGCCCGTCGTCGCTGGTCGGCCCCACGGCCAGCGAGTCGATGTTGAACCCGCGTGCCGCGAACAGGCCGGCGACGCGGGTCAGGACGCCGGGCTTGTCCTCGACGAGCACCGAGATCGTGTGCAGGCTCATGCGACCGGTGCCTCGGCCGGGTCGTCCACGGGGCGCAGCCCCTCGGGGCCGGTGATGATGTCGTCGTTGCTCGCGCCGGCGGGGACCATCGGGAAGCACATCTCCTTCGAGTCCACGCGGAAATCGATGACCACGCTCCGGTCCTCGATCGACAGGGCCTTGTCGATCACGGCGTCCACCTCGTCGGGGTGCTCGGCCCGAAGGCCCACACACCCGTAGGCATCGGCGAGCTTGACGTAGTCGGGGACGTCGTAGGACAGGTAGACCTGCGAGTAGCGCTCCTCGTAGAACAGCTCCTGCCACTGCCGGACCATCCCCAGGTGCGCGTTGTTGATGATCGCGGTCACGAACGGGATGCCCTCGGCCGTCGAGGTCGCGAGCTCCTGGCTCGTCATCTGGAAGCACCCGTCGCCGTCGATCGCGATCACGCGCCGGTCCGGGTTGCCGGCCTTGGCGCCGAGCGCCGCCGGCACCGCGAATCCCATCGTCCCGAGCCCGCCGGAGTTCACCCAGGTCCGCGGCTCGGTGAACTTCCAGAACTGCGAGGCCCACATCTGGTGCTGGCCGACGCCGGCCACCACGATCGCGTCGCCCTTGGTGTGCTCGTACAGGCGCTCGATGCAGAACTGCGGCTTGAGCGGGCCGTCCGCCGGCTGGTCGTAGGCGTACGGATGCGCCGCGCGCCACTCGTCGATCTGTCGCAGCCACGCCGAACGGTCGGGTACGCCGCCGGCCTCGTCCTGCTTGGCCTGGAGCTCGGCGTGGAGCTTCGCGATCACATCCTTGCAGTCGCCCACGATCGGGACGTCGGCGGCGCGGTTCTTGCCGATCTCCGCCGGGTCGACGTCGACGTGGACGATCTTGGCGTGGGGTGCGAAGGAGGACAGCTGGCCCGTCACACGGTCGTCGAACCGAGCGCCGAGCGCGACCAGCAGGTCCGCCTTCTGCATCGCGGTGACGGCCGTATATGCGCCGTGCATCCCCGGCATCCCGAGCGCGAGCTCGTGCGTGTCGGGGAAGGCGCCGCGCGCCATGAGCGTGGTCGTGACGGGAAGCACGCCGTCGGCGGCGAGCTTCAACAGCTCCATGTTCGCGTCCGCCTTGATGACGCCGCCGCCCACGTACAGGACGGGGCGCTCGGATTCGATGATCATCGCGGCGGCGGTGCGGACCTGCTTCTGGTTGCCCTTGGTGGTCGGGCGGTAGCCGGGCAGGTCGATGTCTTCGGGCCAGTGCCAGGTGATCTCCTGCAGTTGCACGTCCTTGGGGATGTCCACCAGGACGGGTCCGGGCCGGCCGGTCCGCGCGATGTGGAAGGCCTCGCGGATCGTCTCGGCCAGCTCGTTCGCGTCCTTCACGAGGAAGTTGTGCTTGGTGACCGGCATCGTGATGCCGGTGATGTCGGCCTCCTGGAACGCGTCGTTGCCGACCACCGGCGTGGGCACCTGTCCCGTGATCGCCACCATCGGCACCGAGTCCATCTTGGCGTCGGCGAGGGCCGTGACCAGGTTGCACCCGCCGGGACCCGAGGTCGCGATCGCTACCCCCACCCTTCCGGTCGCCCACGCGTAGCCTTCGGCCGCGTGGCCGGCGCCCTGCTCGTGGCGACACAGGACGTGGCGGACCTTCGAGTCGATCAGCGGGTCGTAGGCGGGCAGGATCGCCCCGCCCGGGATGCCGAACGCGAGATCGACGCCCTCGCCCTCCAAGGCCCGGAACAGCGCCTGCGCGCCGGTGACCTTCATGTGGCCGCGACCTCTCGCGCGTCTCGCTCCTCGACGGGCCCGGTCTCGACCCGGTGCAGGCGGCAGCCAAGCGTGTGTGCCAGGCTCTGCGCGGCCCGCTCGAACTCCCACGGCGTCCAGTCACGACGACGCGTGGTCATGCCGGCCTCGTCCATGCCGCCGCCGAAGTCGACGCCGGCGTCCAGGTAGGCGACCTCCTCGCCGAAGAACCGGTCGAACTGCGGCCGGTCCTGCGGATCGGTGACGTCGACCGTGACCTGGCCCGGGCCCTCCCACAGCACGCTCGCCACCATCTTTCCGTCCCGCTCGAACTCGTAACGCATCTGACTCTCCTCTCCTGTCTGGACCCGGTCACCGGCCCGCCGATCGCCCGACGAGGCGTACAAAAAGCCCCTCGCAGCGCGAGGGGCATCTGGCGCGGGACCCGGGCCCGTATCGGCCCGGCCGCGCCTACGGAATAAGTACGAGTGCCTGCGGCCCGGTCTTCTCCACCTTCGTCTGCATGGTTGAGCCAGTGTACGGGCCGCTCCGTGCCTGTCAACCCACCAGATGGGTGACCCGGGCACAGGCTGCGCCCCACACGCGCCTAGTCGTTCGGGGCCGCCTCGCCTTGACCCCGTGCGGTCGCCCCCTCTAGCGTCGCCGCGTGGTCGCGGACCCCGAGCTGGCGGCGGTGATCGCCGCTGTCCCCGAATGGCGGACCCACGAGCCCACCGTCACACCGATCGAGGCCGGACGGACCAACCGGAACTTCCGCGTCGAGGTGGGCGACGCCGCCTTCTTCCTGCGCCTGTCCGACGAGGACACCTCGCTGCTGGGCATCGATCGCACCGCCGAGTACGAGGCCGCGATCGACGCGGCGGCGGCGGGCGTCGGCCCCGAGGTCGTGGCGCACATGCCCGAACGTCGCTGCCTGATCACCCACTGGGTCCCCGGCGAGCCCCTGGCCGAGGGCGACATGGACCGGGAGGACGTGCTCGCCGACGTGGCGCACGTCGTCCGGACGATCCACGCCGGTCCGCGCCTGCCGTGGTCGTTCGACGCCTTCCGGATCGTCGAGGACTACCGGCGGATCGCGCAGGAACGAGGCGTGGGGATCCCGGACGCGTTCGACCCCGCGCACGAGCGCGCCGGACGCATCGAGGAGGCGTTCGCGGAGGCGCCGTTGCCCGAGTGCCCGTGTCACAACGACCTGTTGGCCGACAACTTCCTGCGCGGCGACGACGGGTTCTGGCTCGTCGACTACGAGTACGCCGGGATGGGCGACCCGTTCTTCGACCTCGGCAACCTGTCGATCAACAACGGGCTGTCCGAGGGCTCGCAGGAGGCGCTGCTCCGCCTGATGTTCGACGAGGTGACCGACGGGCACCGCGCGCGCCTGCAGCTGATGCGGATCATGTCCGACTTCCGCGAGGCGATGTGGGGCGTCGTGCAGCAGGGCCTGTCGACGCTGGACATCGACTACGTCGCGTACGCGGAGCGGCACTTCGAGCGGCTGTCCCGTTCGATGGCGGACGAGCGCTTCGAGGGTTGGCTCGAGCTTGCCTCCGGACCGATCGCCGCGTGAGCGACGACCGCGCGCGGGTCGTGATCGTGGGCGGAGGCGTGGCCGGTGCGAGCATCGCCTACCACCTGACCAAGATGGGTTGGAGCGACGTCCTGCTCCTGGATCGCTCCGAGCTCACGAGCGGCTCGACGTTCCATTCGGCCGGCCTGGTCGCGCAGCTGCGGAACTCGGTCAGCCACACGCGGATGATGATGTACGGGGTCGAGCTGTACCCGCGGCTGCACGAGGAGACCGGGATCGATCCCGGCTGGCATCAGGTCGGGACGCTCCACCTGGCCTCCTCGGACTACCGGCTCGAGGCGCTGGCGCGGCAGGCGGGGTGGGCCAAGAGTTTCGGGCTGCCCGTCGAGATGGTCTCGGCCACCGAGGCGCACGAGCGCTTCCCGCTGATCGAGGCGTCGAACGTTCTCGGCGCGCAGTTCGTCCCCTCCGACGGGCACCTGGACCCCACCGGCCTCACGATGGCGCTCGCCGAGGGCGCCAAGCGGGGCGGCGCGCGGATCCGGACCGGGGTCCGAGTGGTCGAGACCCCGGTGCGGGACGGGCGTGTCCGGGGCGTGAACACGGACGCGGGCGCGATCGAGGCGGAGATCGTGGTCAACGCCGGCGGGATCTGGGCGCACGAGCTCGGACGGCTGGCCGGGGTCGAGATCCCGGTCGTGCCGATGGAGCATCAGTACCTGATCACCCGGCCGATCGAGGGCGTAACCTCGGCCTTCCCGACGCTCCGAGACCCAGACAACCTCGTCTACGTGCGCGAGGAGGTCGGCGGCCTCGTCGTGGGAGGCTACGAGCGCAACCCCGATCCCTGGAACGTCCGCACGCCGATCCCGCCGGACTTCAACCACCGGCTCCTCGAGGAGAAGTGGGAGCGGTTCGAGCCGATCGCCGAGGGCGCGTTCAACCTGATCCCCGCGCTGCGAACGACCGAGATCAACCGCTTCATCAACGGCCCTGAGGCGTTCACGCCCGACGACGACTTCATCCTGGGCGAGACCGACGTGCGCGGCCTGTTCGTCGCGGCGGGTTTCTGCGCCCACGGCATCACCGGTGGGGCCGGCATCGGTCGGTACACCGCCGAGTGGATCGTCGACGGGGAGCCTTCGATGGACCTGTCGAAGATGGACGTTCGACGGTTCGGCCGGCAGTACCGCAGTCGCGGGTTCGCGCTCGCGCGAGCGCACGAGATCTACGCCAAGCACTACGACGTGAAGTACCCGGGCGAGGACGTGGAGGCCGGCCGGCCGCTCCGCGTGTCGCCGACGTACGCGAGGCTTGCGTCGCTGGGCGCCGCATTCGGCGAGAAGGCAGGGTGGGAACGGGCGAACTGGTTCGCCTCCAACGAGGACGACGCGTACGCGGACCTTCGGCCGCGCGGTTGGGCCGGCCAGCACTGGTCGACGGCGATCCCCGCCGAGCACGTCGCCACGCGCGAGCGCGCGGGGCTGTTCGACGAGACCAGCTTCGCGAAGCTCGAGGTCGCTGGCGCCGACGCCAGCGCGTTCCTCCAGCGCGTGTGCGCCAACGATGTGGACGTCGCCGCCGGTCGCGTCGTCTACACGCAGCTGCTCAACCGACGCGGCGGGATCCAGTGCGACCTCACGGCGACGCGCCTGGCCGACGATCGCTACCGGATCGTCACCGGAACGGCGTCGGGCAGCCTCGACCTGGCCTGGATCTCGAAGCAGCGCGAGCGCTCCGAACGCGTCGAGATCCGCGACGTGACGTCGTCGTTCGCGTGCCTGGGCCTGTGGGGTCCGCGAGCGCGCGAGATCCTGTCCTCGGTCTGCCCCGACGACCTGTCGAACGAGGCCTTCCCGTTCATGGCTGCGCGAGAGGTCACCGTGGGCGGCACGCCGTGCCTCGCCGTGCGGATCACATACGTGGGCGAGCTCGGCTGGGAGCTGTACGCGCCGATGGAGTTCGGGGCGACGCTGTTCGACACGCTGATGCAGGCGGGCGGGCCGCAGGGGATGGTGCCCGCGGGCTACCGCGCGATCGACTCCCTGCGGCTCGAGAAGGGATACCGCGCGTGGGGCTCGGACGTGACGCCCGACGACTCGCCGATCGAGGCCGGCCTCGCATTCGCCGTCGCGCCCGACAAGGACTTCGTCGGGCGGGAGGCGCTCGAGCGCCGGCGGGCCGAGGGCGGCGGGCGAACGCTCGCGTGCCTGGTCCTGGACGATGAGCGGTCCTCGACGCTTGGTAACGAGCCGATCAGGTCCGGCGACGACGTCGTCTCGCGGGTGACCTCGGGCGGGATCGGTTACACGGTCGGAAAGAGCATCGCCTTCGCCTACCTGCCGGACGGTCTCGCCGGGGTCGGCACCCGCCTCGAGGTCGAGGTGTTCGGCGAGTGGATCGGGGCCGAGGTGTCCGAGGAGCCGCTGTACGACCCGAAGGGCGAGCGCATCAGAGCCTGAGGCTCAGCCCGGCGAACACGCACCCGTTCCAGTACGCCTCGACGCGCATTCTCCGGCGACCCCGCAGCTCCAGGTGTAGCTCCTCGGGATCGCCCAGCCGGCCGCCGTCGAACGAGAGCTCGAACCCGTCCACGTAGGTCCTGCGGAAGCGGTGCGGCTCGGCCGGACGCTCGTCGCCGGTCGAGAGGTATGTCGCCCCTCCCCCGCAGCACCGAGGCCGCTCGAGCCAGACGAACAGACGGCCCCCGCGCTCGCGAACAAGCTCCCGAACGCCGGGGCCGACCACGACGTTCATCGCGCGCGGTCCCCGGGGGGTGGGACGTCGTCGCCCACGAAGACCATGCCGTTCCAGTAGGCCTCGAGCCGCCGCGTGCCCTTGCGCCAGCCCTTCAGGTCGAAGTGCAACTCCTCGGGAGGGGCCATGCGACCGAAGTCGTAGTGGACGGTCATGTCGTCGTGCTCGAGCTCCGTGAACCGGTGCGGCCGCCGCGAGGCGCGCGTGAACTTCGTCTTCCGGCTCGAACGAGGCGGCTCGATGTGCGCCTCGAGCCAGATGTACGAGCCCACCAGCCCGCGATGGGGATCCAGCCATACCCACACCGATCCCCCGTGTTCGGCGATGTAGGCGGCGGCCGTCGGGCTCGTCACGATCTCCATCGCGTCGATCATGGCACGGGGCGCGCGGAGGGGGCGGCCTGCGGCCGCCCCTCCGCCAACGGGTCTTTTCAGGTCGAGACGATGCCCGACAGGTCCTCGCCGGGTTGCACCACCGCCTCGTACGGCTTCTTCCGCTGGGCGGCGAAGTAGTACAGCGCGCCGACGATGATGATGAGCGCGAACACCGTCCAGATCAGCGGGATCTTGTTCAGGAACGCGATCTTGTAGTCGACGAGCTGCTGGCCCTCGACGTAGTAGTCGGACTGGATCGGCTTGGGGTTCGAGAAGATGCGGAGGTAGTTGGCCCCAGTGGCGTTCGGGTCGAACGCCGAGGTCGCCGAGGACGGCGTCAGGAAGTTCAGCAGCATCGCCAGGCCCCACAGGATCGCGACGGCGTTGACCACCAGACCCCACTTGCCGAGCGAGAATGGCGCCTTGGTCTTGGGCCAGCCGCGCATCCGGGCCCGCATCACCGCGAGGTTCCCCAGCAGGTAGCTGAAGTAGATCGAGGCCGTCGCCCCGACCGCGATCACGGTCGGTCCCGAGAACTGGATGAAGGGGATCGCCGAGATCAGGCCGACGACGATGCACGTCGCGACCGGCGTGTGCAGCCTCGGGTTGACCTTCGCGAGCCTCTTCGAGAAGGGCAGCTGGTCGTCCCTGGCCATCCCGAACGCCAGCCGGATCGTGGAGGTCATGATCGCCATGCAACACACGAAGATGGCCGCGGCCACCACGAAGAGATAGATCGACGACAGGGCCGTCGAGAGCACCTGGTCGATGATGACCGGCGGGCTCGCGAAGCTGGCGACCGCCTCACCCATGTCGGGGATCGCGATCAGCAGGGCCCACAGGAACACGGCGCCGATCACGAACGCGCCGATCACCGCGGCGAG
>Ga0111538_10007803_pt1 | contig 14398 bp, 8 predicted proteins | sample SoiMethybrSBSTD1_FD_79669 | JGI IMG/M metagenome (GOLD analysis project Ga0111538, IMG submission 79669) | Bulk soil microbial communities from a Populus tree surrounding site in Tennessee, USA - Soil MetaG P. TD hybrid SBSTD1 (version 2)... | ecosystem: Environmental > Terrestrial > Soil > Tree... | reverse complement strand
GGCAGGTCGTCCCGTCCGGTGATCTGGGCAATGCCTGCAGACGTCAGGCGGTAGTACCGTGCGCGATGGTTGCCGCCGGCGGTACCCCAACAGGACGCGATCCATCCGCGGGTCTCGAGCCCGTGCAAGGCGGGATAGAGCGACCCATGCTCGATTGGCAGCACGCCCTCCGATCCCCGCTCGATGGCGTGCGCGATGGTGTGACCGTGGGCCGGGCCCATGACGAGGACCCGAAGCACCAGCATATCGAGCGTGCCCTGCAGCGTCTCGCTCTGTAGCGGCGACTCACGCCTCGGCACGGCAACCCTCATTCCACAAGATGATCTATGCATCAGAATCCCTATGAAATAGCCCATACGAGCGAACTATACATTTTGTTCAGAAGATAATCTAGTGGAGAGCCGCGCACTCCACAGACGTGGGAGTGCGCTTCAAGTAACTAGAAGGAGGAGACGCCTGAAAGGGAGGCGTCGATCTTGCCGCGCAGCGCGGTCAGTGTCTCCGGGCTGCCTTCGAAGAGATCCTCTGGATACTTCGCTTCGCGGATCATCGCCTTGTAAATCGCGTCGCTCTGATACAGGTTGAGTCCGAGACCGGCGAGGTACTGCAGTTTCAGGTTGCGATCGGTGTTGATCTGCGCGTCGCTCAGCCAGTTCTTCATATCGCCGCGGCGGCCGGCGTAGGTGCCGAACAGATCGACGGCCGAGTTGATGCCCACCTCGCTCAGCGACTTCGCGACTGCCGCATTTGCCGGATCGGAGAGCCGCGCCTGCACGGCGTCCACGTTGATCTTGCCGCCCTCGAGCTGCCCGAAGAGCACCAGGTCGTAGCCCTGCCCGTTGACCGTGTTCGCGAACACCGCACCGTTGGGGAATGCCTCCAGGAACGTGCCGATCTCACTCTTCACCGCCGCCTCGCTGCTCTCATACAGCTGCACGAACAGCGTCACGACGCCGCCGGGATTGAGATGCGACTTCACGACGTCGAAGAACTCGCGCGTGTAGAGCGTGGCCGCGCCCTTCACCCACGGGTCGAGCGGATCCGACGTGATCGCATCGAACTTCTCATTCGTCGTCAGCAGGTAGTGCCGGGCATCGTCGAGGTGCACCTTGACCTTCGGATTGGCGACGACGTTGAAGTTGTGCTGGGCGAAATGCGTTGAGACGACGCGCGGAACGAGTGGCTCGATCTCGGCGATGGTCTGGTCTTTGACCATCGGGTCGATCGACACTGCACCCGCGGTCACGCCGGCGCCGCAGCCGATCACGAGCACTTTGTTCGGGTTCTTCGGGACGAGGGTGGTGATGTGGCCGAGCATGCGCTGCAGTCGCATATCCTGCGGCTCGCTCGACGCCTGTACCTTGCCGGCGTTGTGGTAGTTCAGCACGCCGGTCGGCGTACGCGTGACCGCAACTGATGCCGTGACGCCTTCACCGACGTACACCATCTCGTTCTGCCCGACCCAGGTCGCCGAGTATCGGCCGTAGGCAACGAGCAGCCACGGAATCGGCGGCACCGAACGCGCCAGCAGACCGGCGACGAGCGCGATGCCAATCACAACCACGGGCGTCGAGGTCAGCGGCTTGCGCCGTTCGCCCGTTACGGGCATCAGCATCAGCAGTCCCGACATCGCCGCAACGCCGATGAGCACCTGCTGTGTCTTCTGACTGCCGACGGTGCCGACGAGCGCGAGGCTGACGACCGTCGCGCCGATGATTGCGCCAACGGTGTTCGCGGCATACACGCCGCCAACCAGGCGAGCCGAGTCCTGTCCGCGCGCGGCGACCGCGGCCAGCGCCAGCGGGAAGCTCGCGCCCCACAGAATCGCGCCGGGCAGCATCACCCAGATGGCCCGCATCAGATCGAGTTGGAAGTTGAATGTCAGCGAGGTCGAGATTGACGGATTGATCGGCCAGTATGGCAGCGAGACGCCGGTCGTATAGGCCGCCCACGCGAGGCACGCGCACAGCGCCAGCTGACACCAGCCGAGCGCGATACGCGGATTCGGAAGGTTGCGCGCCATCGCTGAACCGAGACTGCTGCCGATGCCGAGGCCGACGAGGAACACCGCGAGGATCAGTGAGAACGTGTATGTCGTCGCACCGAACATCAGCGAGAGGACGCGTGTCCACACCACTTCCGAGCCGAGCGCGGTGAGGCCCGACAGCGCAATCGCGATGTAGACGAGCCGCAAGACTTCGGGAGTTGACGCCATGGTCGGCGTGTCGGCCGTCGCCGTGATCACGGTGTGCGGCGTGCGCGACGCCACCAGCAGCGCCAGCAGCGCAACGACGACGTTGAGCGCGACGGCGGCACCAGTGGCCGTGGGCATGTCGAACACGCGTAGCAGATAGAAGCCGGCAAGCAGACTGCCAGCGACCGCGCCAGCGAGGTTGCCGCCGTAGAAGTAACCGAGCCACGACACGCCTCTCGGCGTTGTCTCAACCCAACGTGCGATGGCGGGCAGAGTCGCGCCCATCAGCAACGTCGGCGGAAGCAGGCAGATCGCGGCCACGATCGCTCGCAGTACCAGACTGACCTGTCCCGTCCCGGCGATGCTCGTATAGATCCGCCCAACGATCGGCACGGCAAAGAGGACGATGATGCCGAAGAGTCCGATGCCGATCTCGAGCAGCGCGTACACGCGCAGCGGGTGATGACGTGGGTTCAGGTACTTCGGGAGCAAGAGGCTACCGAGACACATGCCGCCCATATAGATGCCGAGCAGCACGCCAAGGGAGACTGCTGACGATCCAATGGACAGCTGGAGGAGCTGAAACCAGACGACTTCGTAGATGAGGGCGGCGCAGCCGGATCCGACAAAAAGTAGAAGCAGCGCCGGAAGCCAGCGCTGGGCGGCTTCGGGGCTGGCTGCCGGCCCCGTCGTCTCGTCCTGGAGGTTGGTAGTCACCCGTGGATACTACCAAACCCCGGCCGGGCTTGGATTTCCGTGCGCCCCGCCGCAGCCTTTTTGGCGAAGGCGGCGCCCGTAACTCAGATTTAACCCCCGCGTCACTCGCCAGAAATCCCTGTTTCTTACCGTCACTGTGTCACGTCCATGGAAACGGAGTACGAGTGCCACAGATATCGGACACGACCCGTGCAAGCGACCACGGCATGAGCCGCGCTGGCGCCGCCGCGCGCACGCAAGTGCTCGTCGTTGACGACGAGCAGGATATTGCCGGGCTCATCAAACACAGCCTCGAGAAGAACGGCGACATTGACGTCGATATCGTCGGGACCGGCGACGAAGCGCTCAAGGCGGTCAACGAACGCACGCCAGACCTCATCGTTCTCGATCTCAATCTGCCGGTACTGAGCGGGCTCGAGGTCTGCCGGATTCTGCGAGCGCGGTCGAGCACGGCGCGGGTGCCGATCATCATGTTGACGGCGCGCACGAGCGAAAGCGATCGCGTCACCGGACTCGATGTCGGCGCCGACGACTACATCACCAAGCCATTCAGTCTTCGCGAGCTGGCCGCGCGCGTGCGTGCGGTGCTGCGGCGCGGTCACGTTCCCACCGGCAACGGCAATGGCGCGGCCGAGGCGTTCGTCTATCGCGGCAAGCATCTCGTAGCTGACTTCGACGCGGTGGCCGTCAGCGTAGACGGTGATCCGGTGCGGCTGACACGCCGTGAATTCGAGCTGCTGCGTTACCTCGTCGAAAACAAGAATCGCGTGCTGTCGCGCGATCGACTGCTCGAGCGCGTCTGGGGCTACGACCGACTCGTCGAGACCCGTTCAGTGGACGTGCACGTGGGGCGCTTGCGCGGCAAGCTCGGCAATGCTGGACGACAGATTGAAACGGTGGTGGGCTTGGGCTACCGGTTCGTCGAGTAGAGCGTGGGCTTCAGCCCACACCGACATCTACGATTCCTTCCAACCCAACGACTGCAGGTTGAGCGCCTGGGTGGCGAATGCCGTGCGCGCCCGCTCGACGCGATGCCAGTCCGTGTAATGAACGTGCAGAATCACCTGGCTGTCCTGTTCCTCACGCACTTCCCAGCCGGCGCCCTTGCTGCTTGTGATGAGGAAACGATGGGTCCGATCGGCCTTGCGAAACACTCGTTTGTACATGGGAGCCCGATCTATACCTCGGCGCCGGGCCGATCGCCTGTAAACCTTGTGTAAATCTTCTGTGACTGGGGCTAGTTGCTGCGATTCAGGCACATAGGTTGCCCACCCGAACGCGGAGTGCTGCTGGTCTGATACGCGCCGAGACGACGGACCCGCCTTCGCAGGGCTCGCCGTCCACGTGGTAGATGAGCGGCGTGCTCGCGGTGATCTCCACTCGCGCCGCCGACGTCATCGTCACGCCGGGCACGTCAGCGAGTCTGCCGCGAAACAGTTTCGGCGCATGTCGTAACACCGCCCACGGCGATCGATCGTCCACGACGACGACATCGAGCTTGCCGTCGTCGATGCGCGCGTGCGGCGCGATGAGTGCGCCATTGCCGTACTGTCGTCCGTTGGCGATCGCGACGAGGAGCACATGCGAACGCCGCAGCGTGCCGTCAATGGCAATCTCGTATTCGTGCTTCGAGCGGGCAAAGATCTCGCTGCTGGCGATTTCGAGATAGCGCCTGAAGCCGCGTCGCACGAGACCTGTGGCTGCGAATTGATGCGCGATGCGCGCGTCGAGGCCGACGCCGGCGAGATTGAAGAACAAGCGGCCTTCGATCTCACCGGCATCGATGACGCGGTCGTGTCCTCCGAGCGCGATCTCGAAGGCCGCGCGGGAATCAAACGGAATGCCCAGCTCGCGCGAGAAGCCGTTCCCCGATCCGCTCGGTATGATGCCCAGTGAGGCATTGCCGAATGCCAGCGCCGAGGCGACCTCGTTGATCGTGCCGTCGCCGCCCCACGCGATACAGAGCGACATGCCGCGGCCGAGTGCCGCACGCGCAAGCTCGTGCGCATGACCACCGCGCTCGGTGACGAACACTTCCCTGTCGATCCCGCGGCTGTCCAGAAACGCCGTGGCCAGCTCCGCGCGCTGCCGGGCGACATCGGGCCGGCGGCCCGCGCCGGAAATGGGATTGATGACGACCGCGACGGTCTCGCTCACGAAGCGAGTTTACGCAGAATCTTCGGCGTCACGAACCAGACTAGCGTCCCGGCCGCCTTCGCCGTCAGCCCGGCGAGGTCGATGCGGCAGATCCCGCCTTTCTTGAACGGGAGCGGCCGCCGGGAGCCGACCAGGTGCGCGGCGAGCTCGCCGAGGTCCGGCTCGTGGCCGACGAGCGCGATACGGTGGCGTTTGGCCGCCTTCGCGAGTTGGGCGATCACGGTCGCGGGGGGATGGCCGGGCGCCAACGCGTCGAGCACCTTGACGGTCGGACGCCCCTGAACCGCGGCCGCGAGCAGATCGGCCGTTTGCCGGGCGCGGACGAGGGGGCTCGTGAAGATCTCTTCGATGACGGCGTCGAGGTCCTTCAGTCCGCCAACCGCTTCCTTGAACCGACTGATGCCGCGCTCAGTCAGCGGACGTTTCGTGTCGTCGGGCCAGTCGTCGCCGCGTTCCGCGGCTATCGCATGACGTACGAGATAGATCTCAGATGGCGGCATGGCGGGGTTACGCAGCCGAGGCATTACCGGTCCGTGCCTCGCGCGCGGTCACATAATCGCAGATTCCGCGTAACGCTTTCCTCTCATTCATGTAACGGACGTGTAACCGGCGGCATTCGTTTTCGAGCCGACGGACCAGCCGATCGAGATCGCCCGAGAGCTTCAGGTTCGGCGCGCCGGCCCGGCTCTGGATGGCCCGCGTTCTCGCAATGAGCATCTCGAGATCGTGCATCCGTCCGAGCAGATCCTGCACACGCTTCAGCGTCCGGATGCGTACGGTGGCGCGCGATCCGCTGAGATCGCGGGCGATCTCGAGCGCGTAGCGCAGTTTCTTCACCGCAATCCGCACCTCGTGCAGCCGGTCCGGAAGGTAGATCCCGGCGGCGTTGTCCATCGCCACGCGAAGCGCGACGGCGCGTCGAGCGGCCCGGCCCATCGCGGCGGCGGCGCGCCGTGGATCGCGCGTGCCGCTCTTGACGGGCGTCCCGCGGTTGGCGGCTTCCACGGCTTTCTTCTGTAATTTGGGCAGGTTGTACTGGGCAATCCGCCTGACCATCTCGGCACCGAGCCGCTGACGCTCCTCAGTGATCAGCTGACGAAGACGGGCGATCGCCGTCTCTGGCACATCGCCCGACGTCCGAAGCTGATCGAGGTTCAGCAGCGCCACATCGAGCTCGCGGACCGGCCCCAGCGCGCGCGTCAGCTTGCGGACCGACTTCTTGAGCGACTTGCCGGAACGGCCCTGGGCGATGAGCGGCAGCGCTTCGCGGATTCGGCGAGTGGCCACGCGCGCCTGGTGCACCGCGTGCACGTCGCCCTTTCTCGCGCCCGGCAGCGTCCGGCTCAAGGCGGCCAGACGCTGTCGGATGAGGAGTTCCGACGGGCTGGAACGCGAGGCGCTACGCGAGCTGGTACGCTTCATCGCCTGCTTCATCTCGACCTACTATAAGTCGGACTCACACCATGCGCATTGCCGCCATCGACATCGGCACCAACTCCGTCCACATGATCGTCGTCCGGGTGCGGACGGATCTGTCGTTCGAGGTCATCGATCGCGAGAAGGTGATGGTGCGTCTCGGCGCCGGGGGTCTCGACGGCAAGGCGTTGACGACCGAGGCGATGAACGCGGCCCTGCAAGCGCTGTCGAAGTTCAAACGGCTCGCGGAGTCGCATCGTGTGGACGAGATCCTGGCAGCTGCCACGAGCGCGACGCGCGAGGCGCGCAACGGTGGCGAGTTCCTCGCCCGCATCGAGCGAGAAACAGGTATTCGTCCGCGCGTGATCACCGGAACGGAGGAAGCGCGGCTCATTCACCAGGCCGCCGTGTACGGTGTGGACGTCGGCACTGCGCGCGCGGTGGTGATCGATGTGGGCGGCGGCAGCACGGAGATCACGCTCGGCAACGCGACCGCCATTCAGGCGGCGCGCAGCTTCAAGATTGGCGTGATACGACTCACCGAACGCTTCGTTCAAAGCGATCCTCTCTCGCGCCGTGACGAGCGCAAGCTCTCGAAGCATATCCTCTCGGAGATCGGCCGCCACTGCGATCAGATCACGGCGATCGGCTTCGATCGCGTGATTGGCACCTCGGGCACGATCCTCAGCCTGGGCGCCGTAGCGGCCACCGCCGCACGCGGCACCCCGCCCACCGAACTTCGCAATCTCCGCGTATCGGCGAAACAGATTCGCCGCCTGCGCAAAGACATCGTCGCGCTCAATCCGCAGCAGCGTCTGACCGTGCCAGGGCTCGATCCTCGGCGCGCCGATCTCGTCGTCGCCGGCGCCGTCCTGCTCGACACGATCATGCGGCGACTCGACGCGGAAGAGCTCACGCTCTGCGACCTGGCACTGCGAGAAGGTCTCGTCCTGGACTACATCCGGCGCAACCGTCGGCAAATCGCCCAGGTGGACAAGATCCCCGACGTGCGGCGGCGCAGCGCCCTCGAACTAGCCGAACGTTGCAACTACTACGCCGAGCATGCCCAGCAGGTGGTGCGGCTGGCGCTGGCGCTGTTCGATCAAAGCCGGGCGGTTCACGGCCTGACCGATCGGGAGCGTGAATGGCTCGAGTACGCGGCGCTGCTGCACGACCTCGGGGGCCTCATCAGCTACGCCCGACACCATCGGCACTCGTATTACCTCATCAAGAACGGCGACCTGCGCGGCTTCCATCCAGATGAGATCGAGGTCATCGCGCTGGTGGCGCGGTATCACCGTCGGGGAACGCCGAAGCGCTCACATGACGAGTACGCGAACCTATCGGGCTCGCTGCGCAGAACGGTCCGCACGCTGTCGTCGATTCTGCGGGTTGCGGAGAGCCTCGATCGGAGCCACGCTCAGGCAATCACCGCGCTCGAGCTGCGCGATCGCGGCGAGGACATGCTGCTCGTCGCGCACACCGGGACCGACGCAGAGCTGGAGGTGTGGGCCACCAATCGCCACCTGCAGCCGTTCGAGAAGCTGCTCGGCAAGCCCGTGCGTCTCGAGTCAGCGACGATGGCGCCGCTGGCTGTTGCCAGCGCGCCGGCCGCCCGGCGCGTGAAGCGACAGCCGCGCGCCAGAGCCGCGGCGGGCGCCACCGCACGGTGACCCCTGCCGAGGGCATTTACTTGCTGTGAATCACGATGCTGCCGGTCTGGATACTCTGTCCCCCGTTCGCATCGGGGTCATCCGAACCGGGGTTGTTGTCGTAGATGACAGTTCCGCCCTGCATGATCTTGATTCGGAACCTGTCGATTCCCCCGCCACCCGACAGCTGGCCATCGGTCGCCGTCAGGAGGAAGTCGTATCCCGGAACGTTATTCAGCAGTCCGGTGCCCTTGTACTGAGCGCGGGCGCCCGACACGACCAGCCACTGATAGACATCCCCGTGGAAGTTGAGCCCTCCTGCATGGAACTGGAACTCGGTTTGTCCGGAAGGCGTTTTCGCGCCCTTCTGATACTTCGAGACGAACCCGAAGTTGGCTTTGCCCTCGAGCGCCGTATTCAACAGGTAGGCACCCTGCGGTGACCAGATCGTGCCGCCGCCGGTGACGAAGCCTGCAGACGGATCGTAGACGACGACCATGACCGATTTCGTGTCCGATACTCCGAGATCGTCGTCGGTCACCGTCATCAGAATGGTGTAGACACCGGCCTGCGAGAACGTGCGCGATCTGTTGCAGTTCCTGGGTGACGACGACGCACCAAAAATATCGAGTGCGCTGCCGTCGTCCCAGTTAATCGAGCACGTGTGCGAGTCGAGGGTGCCGGGATCGGTAAACGGCAACAACAGGTTGACAGGCGATCCAAGCGCATAGAGCGCACCATCGGCCGGCCCGGTGATCGAAAGCGTCGGCACGACGTTCCTGACCGTGATATCGGTAGACGTGCTCACGCTTTGGACGGGCGTCCCGCTGTCAGAGACGATCACGCCGATGGTGTAGCCATCGGAAGCAGTGCCCGTGGGAGTGTCATCAAGGTAGGTGTGCGCCGTCGCCGGAATCGTCAGCTGACCCACCCCGCGATAGAGAGTGGTGGTCTGACCGTCGCCCCAACTGATCACCACCGTATGCAAGTCGGTCGGGTCCGCGTCCGCGAACGATCCGCTGAGCGACGTGGAACTATTCTCCGAGATCGAAGCCGATGTAAGGGAGATCGAGAGACTCTCCGGTGCGTCATTGACTGCGGTCACCGTGATCGTGACAGTCAGCGGCGACGAGGTATCGACACCGCCGTTGGCGATGCCGCCGTTGTCCTGCACCGTCACCTGGAACGTGGCGCTGCCGAACGCGTTTGCCGCCGGTGTGTAAGTGAGCGTGCCATTCGGCGCCACCGCCGGTGGCACCAAGAACAAGTTCGGAGTGCCGGTGATGTTGCTCACCGTGTAGCCGAGAGCCGTCTGTCCGGCTTCGTCCGCCCCACCGCCAGGACTGAAGTTCGCCCAGTTCGCCACGACCTGCGGGCCGGCATCTTCAAGGACCGTCTGATTGCTCCCGGTCACAGTCGGGGCGTCGTTCACTGCGTTGACAGTGAGCGTGAACGTTTGCTCCGCCGAGGTATCCACACCGCCGTCGGCAGTGCCGCCGCTGTCCCGCACCTTCACCTTGAATGTCGCGCTGCCGTTGGCATTGGCCGCGAGCGTGTAAGTCAGCGTGCCGCCCGGCGACACCGCTGGCGCGACCGAGAACAAGCCAGGGTTGGTGGCCACAGTCACTGTATAGGCGAGGGCGATCTGCGCGTCCTCGTCTGCCCCACCGCCGGGATCGAAGGTCGTTACCCAGCCCGGGATCGACTGCGGGATCGCATCTTCGTTCACCGCCGGCGGATTGGCGGCTGTAAAGCTCGGCGCGTCGTTGATCGGGTTCACCGTGATCTTGAACGTGTGGGTCGCGGACGTATCGTCACCGAGGTTCGCCGTTCCACCACTGTCCTGGACGTAGATGTCGAACGTCGCTTCACCACTGGCATCCGCCGCAGCCGTGAACGTCAGCGTGCCGTTCGACAACACCGCCGGTTGGGCTGAGAACAACCCGGGGTTGCTCACGTTGCTGATGAAGTAGGTCGCCGTCTGGCCTGCCTCGTCTGCGCCGCCACCCGGATTGAAGGCCGCCCACGACGCGACAGTCTGCGGACCCGCATCTTCGTTCACTGTCCGATCGCTCGCCGTGAAGCTCGGCTCGTCGTTCACCGCATTCACGGTGACCGTGAACGACTGCGCCGCCGAGGTGTCGATGCCACCGTTTGCCGTGCCACCGTTGTCCTGGACCGTCACCTGGAACGTCGAGGTGCCGTTCGCGTTGAGTGCGAGTGTGTACGTCAGCGTGCCGCTGGCTGAGATCGCCGGTGGGACGGAGAACAGCGCCGGGTTGGACGTGACCGTAACTGAATACGTCGCCGTCTGGCCGGATTCGTCTGCTCCGCCGCCCGGGCTGAAGCTCGCCCACAACGGGATCGTTTGCGGCGCCGCATCTTCGTTCACCGTTGACGGATCGCTCGCAGTGAAGCTGGGTGCGTCGTTCACCGGGTTCACGGTGATCGTGTACTGCCTCGTCGCCGACGTGTCGTCACCGCCGTTGGCCGTTCCGCCGTTGTCCTTGACGAAGACGTCGATCGTCGACGAGCCGCTTGCGTTCAGAGCGGTCGTGTAGGAGAGCGTGCCGTCGGCGGCGACGGATGGCTGAACCAGGAACAGCGCAGGGGTTCCAACAACGACAGTGTAGGTCGCGGTCTGGCCGGCCTCGTCGGCGCCGCCGCCAGGCTGGAACGACGCCCACGACGGCACCGTCTGCGGTCCGGCATCTTCGTTCACGGTCTGGTTGCTGCCCGTGAAGCTCGGCTCGTCGTTCACGGCGTTCACGGTAATCGTGAACGTCTTGACGACCGACGTATCGACGCCGCCGTTTGCGGTGCCGCCGTTGTCTTGCACTGTCACATCGAAGGTCGCGGTGCCGTTCGCGTTCGCTGCGGGCGTGTACGTCAGCGTGCTGCTCGTTGAGACCGCGGGTGCGACGGAGAACAAGCTGGGGTTGGTGGTGACGGTCACCGTGTAGCCGACGGCCGCCTGCCCGGCCTCATCTCCCCCACCGCCAGGACTGAAGCTCGCCCACAACGTGACGGTCTGCAGACCGGCATCTTCGTTCACCGTCGGCGGATTCGCCGCGGTGAAGTCGGGGGCGTCGTTGACCGGGTTCACCGTAATCGTGAATGTCAGCGTGTCGGACGTATCGACGCCGCCGTGGGCAGTCCCACCATTGTCCGTGACGGAGACCCTGAAGGTCGAAGAGCCGCTGGCATTCGGGTACGTCGTGAACGTCAACGTCCCGTTTGACGACACCGATGGCAGGGCGCCACTCGCGAACAGGCCGGGATTGCTGATGTTGGTCACGGAGTAGGTCGACGTCTGACCGCTCTCGTTCGGCGCGCCCGGATTGAACGCCGCCCACGATGTGATCATCTGCGCGCCGGCATCTTCGTTCACCGTCTGATCGCTCGCGGTGAAACTCGGCTTGTCGTTCACCGGGTTGACGGTAATCGTGAACGATTGCACGGCAGAGACATCGATGCCGCCGTTTGCGGTCCCACCGTTGTCCTGCACGGTCACATCGAAGGTCGAGGTGCCAAACGCGTTGGGCGCGAGGGTATATGTCAGCGCGCCGCCTGGCGACACCGCCGGGCCGGCGGAGAACAAACCGGGGTTGCCGATGTTGCTGACGAAGTAGCTGATGGCTGTCTGGCCGGACTCGTCAGCTCCACCGCCGGGACTGAAGGTCGCCCACGAGGTGACCGTGTGCGGGCCACTGTCTTCGTTGACAGTCGGCGGGTTCAACGCAGCGAAACTTGGCGCATCGTTCACGGGGTTCGCGGTGATGGTGTACGTCAGCGTCGGGGACGTGTTGTCGCCGCCGAGTGCCGTTCCACCGCTGTCCTGAACGAACACGTCGAAAGTCGAAGAGCCGCTGGCATTCGGCGCCGTGGTGAAGGTCAGCGTGCCGTCCGGCGCGACGGCTGGTGAAGCCGAGAACAACCCGGGATTGCTCACACCGCTTACGGTGTATGCGGCCGTCTGTGAGTCCTCATCCGTTTCGCCGCCTGGATCGAACGAGGCCCAAGACAAGACCGTCTGCGGACCCGCATCCTCGTTCACCGTGCGGTTGCTCCCGGTAAAGCTCGGCTCGTCATTCACAGGAGCGATGTTGACGTTGACTGTGATGGTGTCGCTCAGGGTGCCGTCTGACACCCGCACCTCGAAGACATCGATGCCGTTGTAGTTCGGGTGTGGTGTATAGCCAATCACCTTCGTCGTGCCGGTGCCGCTGGCCGTCGCCGTGCCTCGCCCGGCCGGAGTGCTGATGCTCCAGGTCAGCGTGCCGGCGCCGGTTGCGTGGAGTGTGAGATTGAACGCATTGGGCGAGCTATCCTCGCTCATGTTGACCGTGATGGAGGCGCCCTCGGTGATCACCGGGGCGGCCGGAACGTTCACGAACACAGAGTTGTTTTCTATGTCGTTCTTCTGGTTCGCACCACCGCCGGTGCCGTTCGTCACAGTCACCTTGGCGTTGTAGTTACCATTCGGCGTCCCAGCAGGAATGGTCACCGTAATGCTGTCCGAGCCGGTACCGGGCGTCAGAGTCTTCGTGACCATCGGGGTGGCCGTTCCCAAGATTTCCCCGTCACCCGTTGTCGCGCCCGTGGCACTCGTCACGTAATTGAATGAAATGGTGACGTTGGCTGGCAGAGACGTCACCGTCACCGGGCTCGCAGTCGTGGGAGATGTGATGGTGACGTCGCTCACTGAGTCCGTGAACGTCGTTTGCGCCCTCGATATCGAGCCAGTCGCCATGAGATAAAACCTGACTCCCAGGTCGTGCTGCTCCGGCGCCCACTGATCCCAGCGGATGTTTCCCGCGCCGTCGGCGACGACCATCAATTCGTAGTCGTCATGAACCGCTGGATCTTCCTGGAACAGCAATCGCACTTGCTCATTCGGCTGCCAGCCCGATCCAGTAATGAGCGCTCGCTCCCCTGGCGCGTAATCGTCCTTGTCGGTCTTGATGGTGGCGTATCGATACAACTCTCTGTCGGCCCCGCCACCCGTGACATAGGCGTAGCCATCGTTGCCGGCGGGTCCGGCGACCGCGTTCGCACGCGGTGCGTGCATCGCGCCAGTCGGCGCGAACGAGCCGACGCCATACGAAAACGGATCCGGGAAGATCGCAGGCAGGAATAGATCCGCCGAGGCGACCGGAGAATTCGACGACGTGCCGCCAGCGATGAGCACGCCGGCGTTGTGCGGGAGTAGGACGGCGGTGTGGCCGGCGCGGCCCGTGCTCATCACGGTTGGCACCAGCGTGAACACACTCGATGTCGCTGGATCGAAGATTTCGGCGGTGGCCAGCGAGTTGGCCAGCTCGGAACTGCCGTTGCGACCGCCAGCAACGAGGACGCGCCCATCGAGCAGCGTCGTCGCTGACGCGCCGATGCGCGGCGTGGTCATCGTACCGGCCGGCGTGACGGTGTACGTCACAGGATCGAAGATCTCCGCGGTCGCAAGGGCGCCATCGTTGCCCATGCCTCCGACGATCAGCACGTTGCCACTGGGCAGACGGGCTGCCGCATGATCGGCGCGCGGTGCGGCAAGCGCCGCAACGAGCGACGACGTTCCCGTCGCCAGATTCACCAGCTCGACGTCGGCGGTGATTGTGTCGCCCATCCTGCCGCCGATGACGGCGACGGTGGTCGCGTTCACCAGCGCCGCGGCCGCACCGACTCGTGGGATGAGGAGCTGTCCGGCGCTCGTGGTCGAACCCGTCGCCGCGTTGTAGATGACCACGGCGTCGGTGGCCGTGCCGTCGGCGAGACGGCCACCGGCGATGACGGTGCTTCCGTCGGGCAGCACCACAGTGGCCGCGTTGGAACGGCCGTCCCCGGCTCCGGCGACGGCCCACGTCCCAGTCGTCTGCAGAAGCTGCGCATGCAGCAGTAGCCCGGACGTTGCCAGCCCGAGCGAAAGGAACACACTGAGCGCAAGCCGGGAACGCAGACGAATCATGTCTTTCTCCTGTCGAGCCTGGAGCTGAACCGCTCGGCAAGGCGCATGCCGGTTGAGCTGGAACCGGGTTTCACCGCGAACAACTCACGGTTGCCCTGAGATTCAGGGGCTTCTGCGGGTATGCGGATTGATCAGTGGGGTCGGTGGGTTGGCCGTCTCGAAAATTGTTTGTGCAAGGATCCCCAGACTCTTGTCCAGCGGACCCGGAAACTCGGCTGGAGGGCGAAACACGGATTTAACACCCAGGAAACAGGCGCGAAATTCATGTTGGATAGCGTGAGAGATGTGACAAATGCGCCT
>Ga0111538_10007802_pt1 | contig 14400 bp, 18 predicted proteins | sample SoiMethybrSBSTD1_FD_79669 | JGI IMG/M metagenome (GOLD analysis project Ga0111538, IMG submission 79669) | Bulk soil microbial communities from a Populus tree surrounding site in Tennessee, USA - Soil MetaG P. TD hybrid SBSTD1 (version 2)... | ecosystem: Environmental > Terrestrial > Soil >... | reverse complement strand
GGCCGCCGCGCACGAAATCGCTTCGTCGCGGCTCTCCGGTACCTGTTGGGGCGTAGCCAAGCGGTAAGGCAGCGGATTTTGATTCCGCCATTCCCAGGTTCGAATCCTGGCGCCCCAGCCACCAAGTCCAGTCTCTCTATACTGATTCCTTGAAAAGCCGAAAAAGCCCGCACGTGCCGGGCTTTTTGCGCGTCGCCCGGTCTCCGGCACGGTCGAGTTCGACTCGAAACTCGAGATTTTTGCGAAAAGTCTCTCGCTAGTACTTAGGAAATTCCCGTTTTTCGGAGTCAAGAAGTGGAGACGGGTTCGATCTTCGACTCGCCCACCGGGTTAGCAGTCGGAACGCGGTCGGTGATTTTATTTTTTCGCGGGGACGAGCGTTTCGCTACTTTGTGCTGTCTTTGTTCAACGGTAGCATTGGCGCCGGTGCGGGCTTATTGAAGTGTGACCCAATCCATGAAGCGATCGCTTCGCCGTTAGAAGTTAGCGTTGGCAAAGCAAGCGCCAGGATCGAGATTAGAACAGCACCAACAACGCCAAGAACAATCGTACGCCAAACGAAAGTTAGATTGTCGATTGTGGGCTTTTGTTCAGCAAGTCTAGCATTCACGCTACTTTCGAGCTCTCGCATCTTGTCGGCAAGACGTTGCAAAGAAAAAATCTCCTTGCTCATGCCGCGTATCAATTCGTTGCTGATGTCGTTCTGGGCTCGGCCCTTGAATAACATTTCTGATTTTTGATCCAAATCAGCAAACCAGATCTTGAAGATCACATCGCCCGAGCAAATCTGAATCGGCGAGGGGCTCGCGTTGTAAACGGCATAGACGAGCTTCCCAGAATATCCTGGGTCGACGTGAAAGCCCGACACGTTGATGAGGCCTTGGAATTTCACTCCCGTTCGCATTGAGATGAACGCCATTGCCTTTGGAGGAACATTGACCTTCTCCATAGTGAGCAAAAAAGCGAATTGACCTGCGGGAATTACGAACGATTCTCCTAGCGTCAGCCTCGTCTTTTTCTGAGCCGAGCCGTCTACTTCGTCTGCCGTTCGGAAAAAGCAATCGCCCATTCGGAGGTTGTAGGCGTTCGCATCGACTTGATCGGGCGAAAATTCTGTAATGACGTTCTGGCTCGCAAGAAGTTTTTCGCCGCTCCAGAAAGTCATAACGTTAGTCCGTGATGTAAAATTGTCTGTCGGAGAGCTCAGCACGCCGAGCTTTGATCGATGCGCGCAAATCGAGCTCGCGCTCTTCGGAAATCGCCAATGCCCAAGCTAGAACATCTTGATTTGCGCTACGTGCGATTGGCAGAAATTCTTCCAAATGATCAATCTTCTCGCAGGCGTCAGCGAACCGACCCGCCGCATCAGCCAAAGGCCTAACCATGTCTATTTGACGGGTCCGCTCGTTCTCAGTCGGCGACATTGCGTTTAGGCGTTGGTGCAAGGTATTCGCGGTACTAAGGCAGATCAACGTGGTGTCGACGATAGTCTTTTCCATCGAATGAACCTCGAAATCTGCACGCGCCAAGCGACCAACGTACTTGGCAAAATGCAAACCATAGTGTTTCAGGCGGTCGGTCTTCGGCAGACATGCGATATCACCATGATTGCGCTGGTCATGGTGATACTGCTCGCGCTGTAGCTGCGCGACGTCTTCGGTTGAAAGCCCACGTGATTCCATGCTCATGGTTTACCATCCCACTGCCTCAGGTATGGGTTGGAGCGTTTTCGGAACCTTACGACAGAATCATCTTTCATTTTGGCCCTTTTTGCCGCTTCCTCAAACCTAGATTGGCAATAAGTCACCGTATTCCAATGCGCCTTCCAGCCGGCGCTGCCGAAAGTGCGGTGGCCATTTGCCCGAGGTTAGAACGAATTTCTTTACCGATTTTCCCGAAAATGCGGTATCGGAGCGATTCAGGGGTTTCTTTCGAGGTTGCAAATGCCGCGCCAATCGGATGCTCGTCAGATCGACGAGTTCGTTGAGCGAATGAGTGCATTGAAGTTCGAAAACGCTTTTAATCCGTATGCCCATGCGTGTACTCAGCACGACAAACGAGGGGCTCCATCGATCCGCCGGCGCAACCTCACAGCGGTGTTGAACGCCGCTATCAGTTCTGGCGTGGACTCGATCTGGGTAGCGCGTGATTTGGGTTACCGTGGTGGAAGGCGAACAGGACTCGCCCTTACGGACGAAACGCACCTTGATGATCATGCGGCCCTCTTGAGCGCTGGCTCTCTTGTCAGAGCAACCAAGGGTGCCCCGGTAAGTGAACGGACCGCCACTGTAATCTGGCAGGTGCTCAACAGCCTGCAGCGACCGATTTTCCTTTGGAATGTATTTCCATTCCACCCGCATGAGCGCGACGATCCAATGTCTAACCGTTGTCACACGCGCGAAGAACGGCAATTGTGTTTGCCGTTTCTGACTTGGCTACTCGAAAAGCTGAATCCCAAGTCTGTTGTAGCGATCGGATGTGATGCGCAATTTGCTCTGTCCAATCTCAGAATTGACGCGCTGAAAGTTCGCCATCCAAGTTACGGTGGCCAGGCCGAGTTTGTCAGGGGCATACACAGCCACTATGGGATTGGTGGAAGCTGACATCACACTAGGCGGCGGCTGCTGCGGAAAAAGTTGAGCAATCTGCGATCAACGTAGTAATTTCTTTGCGAGTTGTTTTCATTGTGTCTACCTCTGCATGAGTTGATACCACCGTTAGAGATCCCACACTCATTTTGGTTTCGGCAGCTACAAAGCCCATAAGACGTCCGAGGCCGATCAAATTTCCTAAGAGCTTTTCAACGTAATAGTGATTGCGATATTGCGCGGTTAGTATGATCGTTCGCGGTGCGCTGGGAAGAAGATGGAAGCTGAGGAAGCTTAGACACTGACCGCCGTAGGGCGAGTTGGTCACATCCCGCTCAGGATCGAACAGAGATACTTCATGCTTGTTGAGCGATGAATTCTCACGCATCCGCTCGATCTCGCGCGAGAGTTGGTCAAGCGTTCCGCCACCAATCAGCGGCATGTTGGTCATGCGTTCGAAGTAATAGCCCGACCAGCGCTGATTGCTCCGAACTTTTGGTAGGACGCGCCTATGAAACCGCTCAATAAACGCGGGATGACCCCATCGCTCATAGAGGGCCTGCGGGAAGATCGTATTTGCGATGGTTTCGACCGATTTGCCATGCGTCTGGAGGAAATCATCCACCCGTGCGACGATCGGGTTCGCACGGGTCGTACCGGCTATCGGATCGGCAATGTCGATGACGACGTTGTGTGCTTCATGGCCGGGCTGACCATCAACCTGCTTGACTGCTTCCAGCCACGCGGAGGCGCAGTCAGGCTGCGACTTGGTCGGGAGATACACTAAGATCCTCCTTTAAGATTGCGATCCGAAACACGCGCGGCCCCAAGAATTTCTCGGTCAGCCACCCGTAGCCCCCAAGTCCCCAACCATCACCCCAGCTATTGCGAACGAGAATTGCGCGCTGCCCCTTTGTCTCACCGTGGCCGACAGCCACCACGGCGTGCCGCCGCAAGTACTCGGGCTGCTCGTTCTGTCCCGGGTCGACGATGCCGTCTGCACCGACCCAATCGAACGAGCGCGAAAGCCTGATCAAGGTAAGAGTAGGCCGATCCTGTTCAAGTTCGGCAATGATAGCGTCGATCGTGTCGGTGCCAGATTCCCCAGCCCGCTTAAACAATGGCGTTACGCCTGCCGGCGGTTTCCACAGAGTTGCGTCAGCTGGAAACACGCTGAGGTAGGGCCAACCCGCCTCAGATGGCTGACCATCGTGCCTTAGCGCGTCCAGCATCGACGACAGGGTCGCGCCATCTTTGTGGCTTCGTCCAGAACGCCGCTGCGCATTAAAATACGCGTATTCACAGGAAAGCGGTGTCCATTGGCCGCGGAGCGCTGCATGAGTATCGCTCGCAGCGAAGGCGAGGCACGTCGGACGCTGCCCTTGATCGCGCACCGGTCCAAATAGGGGGCGCAAATCCTTTTTGATGGTGATGGTCATGCCGCTGCAAACAAACGGCGCCGTTCCGCGCGCGAAAAGCCTTCTTTTTCCGGGCCCGTAAAATCGTAAGCGAAGTTGAGGTTGGTGATCGGCGTGTTTGGCTGCCAAGGACGGCATTCGAGGAGCGATATCTGCCCCCGCTGCGCCTGTTCGAGGGCGGCCGTCACGCTACGTGTCACCGGACCACCAACGCCTTCGTGGTCGAGGGACTCACGATCATCGCGAACGATGGCAAAGCCGCTGTCACGCAATTGATCCATATTCCACAAATAGCCGCCGCCCGAGTGCTCGTTCAGCCGCAATACGAAGTGGTCGTTGGCGCTACCCTCGATTCTTGTGCCTGCATCACGGTCGGTCAGCGCCCACACGTCGCCCCGATAATCTGCCGGGCGATACTCCTGCAGGAGTTCAATTTTTATTTGCCGTGGCTGCACCGCGCGCAGGGCGCGACCCTGGGCCGGAGAAATAAATTTGTAGCGTTCCAGCGTCCAGCTGGTTGCTTCGTAGCTTGCGCCGAGACGCAGCGCGAGCTGGTAAGCGATCGCCGGTTGGACCAAATCCTTCGCCAGCCAACCATGGCGCTGGCAATGCCACGCGATCAGCCATCGCGGCATCAAAAACGTAACGGCAAACGCGTCGGCTTCAATCTCCTGCATATTTGGCCCTGCTGCGAAGGTCGGAATCGCCATGCGCCGCAACGTGCTTTGCTCATCGTCCAAGCTCGGCAGATGATCGAGGCGAAAATGTCCGAGTTCGTGTGCAGCCGTGAACCGCTGAATACTGAGCGGTCGTTCCGTCGTTACTAGGACCCCGGTTGGATCAGGGATATAGGCGCCCAAAAGTCCATCGAGCGGTCGGAGCAGGAGAGGCAGCTTAAGACCTAACGTCACCTCGAACACATCGACGCTTCCACCCTGCTCACGCATACGCTCCTGCGTTCCGAGTTGCACGTGCAAGCGCGATGCTGCCATCGAGCCATTCCGCACCGCTCCGGCGTAGTTCGTAGCCATGACTTATGTCTCGTCAGATCGTGCACGGGCGCGAAGATACTCGACAAATCGGCTAAGTTCTTCGCGGTCCTTGTCCGATAATTTTGCTGCTTGGCGCGCGAGGTGTGCGACACCCGGCGGCAAAGCCGCGGCGGCAGCATCCTCACCGGTAAAGTATGTGACCGGCTGCCGATAAAGCTTAGCCATGCGCGTGAGTTCGATCGCTTCCACTCGACGCTGTCCGCTTTCGATGTCACCAAGCGCTGTGCGCTGTATTTTGAGATGGGCGGCGACGTCCTCCTGCGTTAAACCAACGTATTTGCGCGCTTCGCGTAATCGTTCGCCTAATCGCTGACGTTCGATTTCTTCCTGGGTGCGAGAAGCAGGAGAGTCATTCATTTTTGGTCTCCCTTGTTCCCGTGCTTCTGCCAAGCGCTCTCGATACGCGGCATCAGATGTCCGACGGCTTCGTTGATTGATTTGTAGCCGCCGGCTTTCACTAGACTGTCTTGAAGTTCAATGCCGACGAGAGACTCGATCCCACACAGGAGATCAACAACACGGAGCGAGTCGAGCTGGACGGCAGCAGCGAATTGGCCGGCCTTGCCGGTGGGAATTTTCGTTCCTTTCAATTCCGCATCCGCGACCACATCTTCGAGCAACAGTTCTCGAAGCTTTGCTTCCACATCGGCAGTGGGGAAGGCTTTGGTTGAGCCGGGCTTAACGACAGTATCGACTGCCATGGCAGGTCCTGTGTTATTACGACACTGATGTGAATGTTAATGTGTTTTTTTCAGACATTCAAGCCTTAAAGAATCATGAGTGTTTTGAGGGGTTTAGTGGCAGGGCGCCAAAGGTCGATTCTGGGATTGTGAGATTTGGGGTCGATTCGGCAACCGATAGAGGTCTCAGCTCATTTTGATGCAGTCGGGCTCTCCCCCAAGTCTTAGTTTGCCATTCAGATTCAGACCGCACTCGAAACTCGTGAAATTTGGTCTTTCCAACTCAGCGACATGGTTGGGTCCAGCGCTTTGAGCGTGAGGGCGTTCGGTTGCTTGCCAGTGAGAATCGCGCCGGTGACGGACGGAGCGAGGAAGGCAAGCCGGAGCCGGTTGCGGATGACTTTTGGATGCAATTTGGCCGACGCCGCTAAAGCTTCGATCGAGTCATATTGTCCCGTGGACAAAAGCTTCAGCCACACATGGGCTCTGACGAGTCCCTCCACGAGTTCGGCATTTGGCGCTCTCCCTTCCACATTATTTTTGTCGTCAATCTGAACAAAATCGCGCCGTCGGCTGGGAGACCATGGGATCTCAATCGGCCGCTCCTGACTGTTACCTATTTGCCTGGGCGTAATCGTGAGGTACTTCGGATGGACGACTACACGCGCAATTTTATGTTCCAACAGGGTCCTGGGTGGGATGCCATTGTTATCGTCCACCAGATGAGTTCGAACCGCGATCAGCACCGCCGCTTCGATTTCTGCGGCTGAGATGCGCGTGAGCGAGCCCGCCTGCGACTTACGTCCTCGCAATAGCGCCGAGCTGACATAGAACGGGTAGCGGGCGCCGCGTTTGGTGGTGTAGCTAGGGCTCATGCGGTTGCCGCGATCGTCAAACAGGAGGCCGGTAAGCAAAGCCCCATTTTGCTGGCGTCGGCCCCTTCGGCCGGCACTATTCGCCTTTAGGAGCTGTTGGACGTCATCAAAGGTTTTGCGGGCGATGATCGGCTCGTGCTCGCCTGCAAAACGATGGCCGTTGTGTCCCGTCTCGCCAAGGTAGGTGCGGTTTCGCAGGAGGTAGGCGAGGGGACCGTAGCTGAATGGAAGCCCGCCCGCACTCCTACCAGCGACGGGGCGCCTCTTGGTGACGATGCCCTTTTCGTTGAGTTCGTCGATGAGTTTCTGGAATGATCTGAGACCCAGATACCGGGTAAAGATGAAGCGGACCGTTTTGGCTTCGTTTGGGTTGACCACAAGCTTTTTATCTTTGACATCATACCCGAGCGGCACACTGCCGCCGGTCCATTTGCCTTTTTTGCGGGAGGCGGCGATCTTGTCGCGTACGCGCTCGGATGCCAGTTCGCGTTCGAATTGGGCAAAGCTCAAAAGTACATTGAGGGTCAGCCGCCCCATGGAGGTCGTGGTGTTGAACTGCTGGGTGACCGCGACGAACGAGACTGACTTTGCCTCAAAGACCTCGACCAGTTTGGCGAAATCGGCAAGCGAGCGAGTCAGCCGGTCGATTTTGTAGACAACGACCACGTCGACAAGGCCGACCTCAATGTCATTGAGCAGTTTCTGCAAGGCAGGGCGCTCGAGGTTGCCACCCGAATACGCTGGATCGTCATAGCGTTTGGGCAGCACCTGCCAGCCTTGAGAGACCTGCGATTTGATATAGGCCTCGCAAGCTTCACGCTGGGCGTCGAGCGAGTTGAATTCAAGCTCAAGACCATGTTCGGTCGACTTGCGGGTGTAAATCGTGCAGCGCACGATCTTCTCGGGCTTGCGTGCCATCAGGCCTCCTCTTTGCCGGACCGCAGGCCGAAGAAGCGCGGGCCGTTCCAGCGCGAACCTGTGATCATCCGCGCGATTTGGGAGAGGCTGTCATAAGTCTTGCCGTCGTAGGCAAAGCCGTCCTGCAGCACGGTTACGCGGTGGCTCTGGTCTTTCCATTGCCGGACAAACACGGCTCCCGCTTTGATCCGACGCGCTAAGACAATCTTGCCCGGGGTTTTCCGGTGTTGCACGATGAGTTGGTTCAGAAGCCGTGCGGTCTTCGGATCCAAGCCGCCAAAGGCGTTTTCTTGGATCTTGTGTGCAAGACTGCGGCGCAAGAGGTCCGGACCAAAAGCCTCCGGTGGATCGGATTTGAACCTCGCGCGCCAGAGCGCGCGAAGTTCAACAATGCGCAGTGATCGAAGCCGATCAAGCTCGGCTTCGATCTGCTCATTCAAATCGGCTGACATCAGGCCGCTCGCTTGCCCTTTTGTGCACCAACTTTTGCAGGCTTGCGATCGGTGATGCGGTAAAAGCGTTCGCGGTTTACGACTTCGCTGACCAGCGTGAGGCCAAGTTTCTTGCGCACAATGCCGGCGAAGAAGCCCCGCACCGAATGCTGCTGCCAGCCGGTCAGCTTCATGATCGCCTCTATGGTCGCTCCCTTTGTCTGCCGCAGCATGGCGACGACGCGGTCCTGTTTCGAGGTCTTGTATTTAGCCGGCTGTTTGTTGAGATCGGTGCTGGGCTTTGTCGCCTGTGACGCCCTTTGATCGTCAGGCTTGGTAGGCTTTGGCTGGCTCGCTTTCGTTTGCTGTTTTCTGCTTGTCTTCACATCTTCCTCCGTCGGGTGGTGACGGCTGATCCGCCGTCACCACCGCGACCCCGCGGAGGCCCATTGGCGCTGGCGGGGGCGAGTGAGCCTGTCGTGAGGGCTGCTCAGCCTTTCTCGATGAAATAAATGCGGCGGATCATGCTGGCAGCGTTGAGGAAGGTGGTGACCTCGTAGAGGAGCTGCTCGACATCATTCGCGATCTCGATGGCCTTCTCGATATTGCCGGCGTCAGCACAGGCTTGCGCTGCTTTGGCGATGCCGGCGGCTTCATCCAGGCGTTGGCACAATTCGCCGATGTGGGTCTTGAGCGTCGCTTCGAGCATCGGTGCGTCCATGGCGGCTTCCTTTCGCCGCCACACACCCTCTCTTGCGCTACGAAGTCGAGCGCAAAGCCGAGCAATCTTATGGCTTATTGCAGCCCAGCCCGATCATCTTCGGATCGGCGTCAGCGGGAATCAGGCGCGTTTGCGCAATGCCTTTAGGATGCCGACCGGATCGGCCCCGATCGCGCGAGTAATCGCTAGGAATTCGACGACGTCTATGCGCCGCTCACCGCCTTCGTATTTGGCGACGAAAGACTGGTGCTTTTTCAGACGCTTTGCGAGGTCTTGCTGGGTTAGCTCGGCGGCCTCGCGCGCTCTCACCATCAGCTCGCAAAAGGCAAGATGAGCGGGAGACCGGAGGGATTTCTTGATACCGCGCGCGCGAGAGGCCATGCGCGGCAGTAAATGATCCGATCATCGGATTATCCCAGAACGGGATATACAAGGATTTCCACAGTCGTCGAATATCCCAAATAAGGATATTTGTTCACCATTCTGTGCTGTTCTTTGACCTCCAGCCGCTTTTCGACTGGATACCGGCCCGCTTTGGAGCGATCTGCACTCCATAAGATTGGGAGGATTTTCGATGAAGGCCCCAACATTGGGACGTTTGCAACGTCATGACCTTCGCAACGTCTGGGTCAGCGAGGCCACCGATTTTACGCCTTGGCTGGCGCAGCCGGAGAACCTCGCCATGCTGGGCGAGGCACTGGGGCTCTCGCTTGAACTGGAAGCGCAGGAGAGGGCGGTTGGTCCCTTCCGCGCCGATATTTTATGCCGCGATATCGGCAACGGCCATTGGGTGCTGATCGAAAATCAGTTGGAGCGTACCAACCACGGTCATCTCGGCCAGTTACTGACCTATGCGTCCGGACTTGATGCGGTGACGATCGTCTGGATCGCCGCACAGTTTACCGAGGAGCATCGCTCGACCCTCGACTGGCTCAACAAGATCACCGATGACAGCTTTCGGTTCTTCGGACTGGAGGTGGAGCTCTGGCGCATCGGGGATTCACCGGCCGCGCCCAAATTCAACATTGTTTGTAAGCCGAATAACTGGTCGCATTCGGTAGCGCAAGCCGCACGCGCGATCGATGAGACCGAGCTGTCTGAGACCCGCATCATGCAGCGCAACTACTGGGCTGCTTTGAACAAGGTCTTTGATGCGATGGGTGGTCTCATTTCAGGGAACAAGAAGCCGCAGCCGCAAGCCTGGATGAGCTTTCCGATTGGGCGCAGCCACTTCCATCTCAATGCTGTCATGATCCGCCCCGAACAAAGAATTCGGGCTGAGCTCTACATAGCAGGGGATCGCGCCAAGGCCTTTTTCGGACTGCTTAAGCGCCAGAAGCAGGCGATCGAACAAGAGCTTGGATTTGCACTGGAGTGGGAGGAATTGCCGTCGCAGCAAGACTGCCGCATCTCGCTCTATCACAATGGGGTCGACCCCGAGGACGAAGCGGATTGGCCGCGTCAACATGAGTGGCTGGCGAAACGCTTAAATGAGATGCACCGCGTGTTCGCGCAACGCGTGCGCGCCCTTAACGCCGATGACTGGCAGCCGGACGGTGCGTGACTGCCGTACAGTCGCGCGCGATCACACCCAGCTCAGGCTGGTGTCATAACCCGACGCCTTATAGGCCAGCGCCTGGCTGATCGAGTCGACCTGGTCGTCAGTTTTAGCCTGCGGGAACGCCAGCAACTCGGCCTCCAGCACCGGCAGGAACGGTGCGCCCCGTGGAAACAGCACAAGGCCAGCTTCGAATTTCGCCTGTTGAACGTAGAGCCGGCCGACTTTGTCGCGCTCGACCGGAATGGGATTAACGACAAAGCTTCCGGCCTGACGCAGCTCCTGCGCCAGTGCGATGCCGGTTGAGGCATCCTCAATCAAAATCGCGCGCGGCTTAAAGCGCTCGGCCAGCGCGATGGCTGTGCTCCGCAGCCGCGGGTATTCGTAGCGCCCGCGCGTGACATCGAGCAGATAGTAGTGCTTCTCATGCAGGAGCCAGGTGGTGCACACCGACCAATCGTTCTGCGCGCCAGCCTTGGCAGCGGTATCCCAACTCTGGATCACTTTTGAGCGGTAGGTCTGTTCAGGAAGCCGATCATAGTAGCGCAGCCACGTGCGGCGGATCATGGCGCCGCCCGGCGGCACCGGCGATTGCTGGTACTGCGCGGCGAAAACGTCAGAGCCCATCTCGAGGCGTAGTTTCTCCAGGACGGCCAGAGGCTCGTGGGCTGGATGCAGCGCTTCGTTTGCGTAACGACGATGGTAGATGCCATCACCAACGGCCACCTCTTCATCCGTCTCAGCGATTGCCGGCAAGCTCAGCACGGTCCAATCGTCGGAATTCTCAGTGAGATAGCCGGTAAGATCATTGAGGTGGACCCGTTGCATCACCACAATGATGGTGCCGGTCGCCTTGTTGTCCAAGCGAGAGCGCAACGTATTGGAAAACCATTCATTGAGATGGTTGCGTTGCGAATCCGATTGGGCATCCACCGGCTTTTGCGGATCATCGATAATAAAGGTATCGCCACCGAGGCCGGTAATTGCAGCATAAACCGAAGTCGCTTTGCGGTAACCACGCAGCGTCGTATGCACGTCGGATTCGGTTGCCCGGTTAATGCGCATTTTGGGAAAGATGCGCTGATACCGTTTGGACTGAACGATAGAGCGAAAATCACTGGCATGCTTGGTCGACAGATCGCCACCGTAACTGATGCCGAAAATGCGTCGCCGTGGTTCGTGTCCTAATAAAAATGCGGGAAACGCCACCGACACCATGATCGATTTGAGATAGCGCGGCGGAATGTTGATGATCAGCCGGTTAATCTTGCCGGCACGCACTTGTTCGAGCAGGTAGGCGATCGCGTCCAGATGCCAATTCGGCAGAAACGGTGCGCCCGGGTTAAGCACCATCATGCAGTAGCGCAAGAAACTCAGAAAATCATTGCGCAGCACGGCTTCGAGCAGGGCCTCTGCGCGTGTCATGGGGACACCTTTTGAGGTGAACGCTGCGCCATCAATCGTTGGGCGAAGGCCTCCAAGATCGCCTGATCATCGTCACTGGCATCAGTGCGCTGCGGTTCCCCGGAAACCAGCGTGCCGTGACGGTTGAGCAGGAACGCGGCGCTCTTGGTGTTGCCCTTGAGCGAATCCTCGGTAAAGCGCAGCAGGATGGCCTCTAAGACGGTGATCTTGCGGGTGCGACCGCCTTCGCGGATCGGAATTTTTCGGTGCAGCAGCTCATACAAGATAGTTGCCTCGTTCTTGGCGCCCTTCGGCCGCCCCTTCGGATTGCCGCTCTGACCCGGCTTAAACTGATGCGTGCGCGGGGGGTGGCCGTAGCCGACATCGCCGTCGGCTTTATCTGGCCTGATGCGGATACGCGGTCGAGACACGCGCGGTTTCTGGCTGCTCATCGGATCCTCCGCCTTGGTGCGGCGGTGGTGCGGGCTTCGGCCACCTCATCGAAGGCCTGGCCCGTCTCTTTGAGAATGGCATCGCGTTTGGTGAAGGCCTGCCAGCGTCGCACGGCGACGTCGATGTAGAGCGGATCGATCTCTAAGCCATGGGCCCGGCGTCCAACCCGCTCGGCGGCAAGGATCGTCGTGCCAGAGCCCATGAAGGGATCAAGCACGATATCGCCACGGCGCGAGCAGTCGCGCATCGCGTCGGCGACAAGCGCCACAGGTTTCACGGTCGGATGCAGTGCGAGTTCGTCGAGCCGCCCAGTGCGGAACGTATTGACGCCGGGATAAGTCCATACATTCGAGCGCGTGCGGCCATGCTGGCCAAGTTCGAAATTGTTGACATGCGGCGCATCGCCATTTTTGAACACGAAAATAAACTCATGCTGGGCCTTGTAAAATGTCCCTTGGCCGGGGGTTGTTTTGACCCAGACGATAGTGTTCTTGTGCTCTGAGTAAACTTTCGCGCCGGCTGAAAGAATTTCACCAGCGTGGCGCCAATCCATGAACACGAAGTGGATCGCACCATTAGCGGAGTGTTCGGCCGCCAACCTCAGCACGTCGATGAGGAATTGTATGAACTCCGTGCGCGATAATTCGCCGGAGGCGACCATGAATTCACGATGGCGAATTTTGCCGCGGCCTTGCACCGAGGCGATCCGTACATTGTAAGGTGGGTCAGTAAAAACCATGGCGGCGCTCTGACGCCCCATGAGCCGGCGCAGATCTGCCTCGTCCCTGGCATCACCGCAGAGCAGGCGATGGCTGCCGAGCTCCCATAAATCGCTGTGACGACTGACCGCGTCTTTTGCAATCTCGGGCACGCCATCGAGCGGATCCTGCTCGGGATCGACGAGGTCGCCCATGAACGCGTCGATCTCGGCGGGCGCGAAGCCGGTGATGGCAATGTCGAGATCGCATTCAGGAAGTAGGGAAGCGAGTTCACCCAATTCAGCTGCCAACACTGCGCGGTCCCACCCTGCGCTGGCGGGTACGCGATTGTCAGCAAGAGCAAGCGCGCGCTTTTCGGCGTCACTCAAGCCGATCATCACCATGATGGGCACGCGTAAGAGACGAAGATCAAGTGCTGCCTGGTAGCGAGCGTGACCGGCGATGATATGCCAGTCCTCGTCGACGAGAATTGGGTAGGTCCAGCCGAACCGTTGGATCAGTTCGACGATCTCGCCGATTTGCTTTTTAGAGTGAGTGCGTGCGTTGCGTTTGTTCGGCTTCAGTTTACGCACCGAAGCCAAGGTGATCTCGCGAGGGGCCGACATTGGCTGCTCCATCCAGCGTGAACGGAGCCCTCTAATTTGCACATAATCGCGACCGAGTCAGTAAGCCCGATCCCAGTCACATTGTGGCGTAAACTTGGCGAGAGGCACGTGGTCTCGAAAAGGGAATACGCATGCCAAATTTGCGCAGCGCGTCGGAGATCTTTTGCGGCGAGGGCTTCAGGTTCGCGTCGCCGCCGGAGAGATAGTGTGTAATCACTTTGAGCGGCGGAACGGCGAGTCCATAGAGCTTACTGCAATCAAGGAAGTATCGATCCGGGACCATGTCCTGAAGCTCGTCGGGCACGCCTTCCCGCAAGCGGCGATAGCAGTCATCTTGTTGTCCGATCAGCGCAAGGACGTGGTAGACGATCCGGCAATCAAGCTCACTCGCCGTCATCGGCAGGCGGGCAGGGATGAACTCAACAGATTGGAGCAAGGGGCCATCGGCCAAGGTAACGTTACCACTGCCATCGACGAGTGCCCCATCCAGTTCAAAGACATCGCGATCGTGCCGCTCCTCACTGCCCTGCCATTTGGCGCGGAACCGGGACGATGTTGCAAGCGACACGATGCAGGTCACCTCCGGCAGAGGGCCCTTGAACTCGAGGTCGATGAGGCCGACGAGCTCGCCAGAGGTCAGCTTGAGCGGTTGAACGCGAATATTCGCGCGAGACTGGTCGGTAAAATCGGGAATCGTCCGCAGCACCACGAGCGCGTCGGCAATTGTGCGTCGCAACCCCTGATCGTCCTGAGCGAGCCGGTGATAGATCGGCATAACGAACTGTTCCGTCCCCGTGCATTGACGATATCCGGGATGGTGCTGGATTTAAATCAAATTGTGGGGCGGATTCGCATAATGGCGCGTTATGGAACGTGGTTGGCGGATGACTGCGCGTGCTGCCTAATCGCTTCGCGCAGGAAGCGAGCGGCTGTGGCGTACAAACACGACGAGAGGAGGCAGCTGAGCACCTCCCGTCG
>Ga0111538_10007799_pt1 | contig 14405 bp, 5 predicted proteins | sample SoiMethybrSBSTD1_FD_79669 | JGI IMG/M metagenome (GOLD analysis project Ga0111538, IMG submission 79669) | Bulk soil microbial communities from a Populus tree surrounding site in Tennessee, USA - Soil MetaG P. TD hybrid SBSTD1 (version 2)... | ecosystem: Environmental > Terrestrial > Soil > Tree... | reverse complement strand
TCAGCACGCCTCCGATCGATGCAGAAGCAGTCGCCGGCAACTCGCGTGCATCCGTGCCCGGACTCTCCTTCACGAAGAAAGCCATCGGCAAAGCAATCAACACGATAAGAATGCCAAGCGTCCGCAACGCTCCGGGCCAGCCAAACTGCTGCGTCAACCGGTTCGCCAGTATGGGCGCAACCGCACCGCCGACCCCGATGCCCAGGTAAGCAAAACCCATTGCCTTGCCGCGCGACTCCTTGAACCAACGCGATATGAGCACCTGATTAGGCAACGGTCCGCCGCAAACGTAGCCGAGCGCGTTGAATAAATAGAAGAAGTAGAAAAAGGTGAGGGTCGTCGTAAAACTCAGACCCACGAGCGCGAGCCCGGCCATCAAAATGCCGGCCATCATCATTCGGCGCGGGCCAAAGCGATCGACAATCCAGCCGGCAGCAAAACCAAACAACGGACCGATTAGAAGCTTGCTGTAAAAATTGCCCGAAGTAACCTGTGCCCTGCTCCATTGAAAGTCCTTGACCATGAAGTCGTAAAAGAAGGGCAGGCCGTAGAGAGCAAGACCAACGATCGAGAACAAGGCCAGAAAAGATGTAGCCGCAACCTGCGTCTTTCCGCCTCTCGAAGCTAAATCCAGGTTCGCGACGGACACGGTGCTCTTCGCTGTCGTGTTCATTGGTTTCCCGTAGTCAAGATATCCGGACGGACTTCTACGAATTCTAGCCTCCGGTCTAACCAATCGACCTCGCTACAAATCGTGAAGCCTTCAGCGCTTTAATGATTTGGCAGACTGCTAATGACAAAAACCAAAGATATTTCGGGGAAATCGCGGGCCATTCTGATTGGTCGCCCAATCTATTGTCAAGGATTTAAATTTTGACCAGTGTATAGCTAAACCAGTCAGAGGTAAGACCAGTCGAATCGTTAAGCATTAACCTTTATGCTCTCCGAGCGCTTCGGCGCGCTGGTACGCCGCCCAAACAGCTTTCGATAGCACCGTCCGCAGAGTACCCTTCTCCATTTGATAGATCGCCTCTGCCGACGTGCCGCCCGGCGACGTCACCATGTTGCGCAACTCTGCCGGATGCTTGTGCGACTCACGCGCAAACAAAACGCTGCCGAGCATCATTTGATGAACCAGCTCCTGGGCCACATGTCTCGAGAAACCCATGTGAACGCCCGCATCGATCAGCGCTTCCATCATCAGAAAGATGTAAGTTGGACCCGTCGCACTCAGCGCCGTCGCCATGTCGATCTGACGCTCGTTGTCGACGCGAACAGTTTTGCCAAGCGCGTCGAGCATGGCGCGGACCTGCTGCTCCTGCTTCTCATTCACGGCCGCACTCGGCGTCCACGCAGTTACACCTTCGCCGATCTGAGCGGGTGTGTTTGGCATGGTGCGCACCACTGCCGCGTGGAGGAGTTCGTCGGCAATCGTCTCGATCTTCGCACCGGCCACGATCGACACGATGACCTGATCCTGATGAATTGACCCTCTCAGCTCCTCGAGCACGTGGCGCAAACGCTGTGGCTTCACCGCGAGCACCAGCACTGATCCCGCGTCTGGCGCGCTGGGATAGACCGCGAGCGTGGCCTCGCGGTTTTGCTCGAACATCTCGATGCCGTACTTCGCATACAACTCTTCTCGACGCGCCTCGCGCGGATGACTGCCAACGATCTGCTCGGGACTGACGAGTTGCTTGCGCAGCAGTCCGGCAACAATCGCCTCGGCCATCACACCGCAACCGATAAACGCCAAACGGCAGTTTCTGAGAGCATTTGTGTTGTTCATTTCAGTGGACATAAGCGGGGAATCCTGACATGAAATAGTGGTTCAAAACAACCGGGCTACTACTTTCTGCATCACAGGGACGAAATCGCAAGCCAATACTCGCGATCGGTTGGTAATTAAATACTACGCACGAGCGATCCCCAGGCGCTCCAAAACCAAAAACAAAAAGATTCACTGTCAGTGGAAACTCGTGAGTTTCAGTGCGTGTCAGTGTGTCTTGCGGAGGCAGCTATGAGCCGTCGGTGGCTTCTTTCCCTGTTGTGCCTTGTGGTTCTGTTTCTTTCGTTCACCCAGTTTACGCGCGCGCGTGGCGAGCTCAGAGTGGATGAGACCAACAGCAGCATCCTGCTGGAAAAAGATCCGGCGGAAGTATTGCTCGCGGTGGAGAATTCCTCAGCCGCGAACGTGCCTGCAAGGGTTCAAGTCGAACTCCTCAACCCTCGCGACATACCCGTTGCCAAAGCAGCGGACCTTCAATCGATCGCTCCCGGCGGACAAAAGCTCCGACTCTCGCTGCCATTCGCCTTCCCCAGCTCCGGTGATCCCGCACGTAAACAATTACTCTGGTATCGAATTCATTATCGACTCAGTCCGCAAGAGTCTCCTGATGAAATACTCGCCGATGGAATCGTCTCGTTGTCTAAGATGACGCCTGATCTTTTTGAACTACGAGTGGCGGCCGCCGAGATGGTGCGCGAAGGTAAATATCGCGTCCGCATTCAGGCAGTTCATCCGCTCACCCAACGACCATCTGCCAACGTGCGCGTCGCTGGCCAGGTCACGATTGACGGTGACAGCGAAGAGAAGGTGGAGCTCACGCGTTCCGCATCCACTGACGCCAAAGGTCAGGCCCTTTTGGATTTTGAGTTTCCGTCGCGTTTTCCCAAATACCCTCATCGCGTTTGGACCACCGGGGAGCTTCGGGTGAGAGGCAAGAAAGGCGCGATTACTGTTCAGACGACCGGCGAAGTACGCCTCGAGCAATTTGCGCGCGTTCTCATCAGCACTGACAAGCCACTCTACCAGCCGGGCCAGGTCATGCACGTCCGTGCTCTTATGCTCACCGCTGCAAACCAGGCGCTGGCGAACTACGATACGTTTTTCAAAATATGCGATCCGGAAGGCGCGGTCCTTTATCGCACCGTCGTCACTGCCTCACGCTTCGGCATTGCCAGCGCTGATTGGACCATTCCGGAAAACACGCGTTTGGGAGATTACCGCATCTGGGTCGGTATCGATGGCGGCGACGAGGAAACTAGTCAGCAGATCCGCGTCAGTCGTTACGAACTGCCTAACTTCAAAGTCAACGTAGATCTCGATCGAAAGTATTACTTGCCGGGCCAGAATGCGACCGCCACAGTCAACGCCGATTACTTGTTTGGCCAGCCATTGTTGCGCGGAAAGGTGCGCGTTGTGCGCGAATCCGACCGCCATTGGAACTATAGCGAACAGAAATGGGACGTTGACGAAGCCAATGAACAAAAAGGCGAAACAAACGCCGATGGCTCGTTTGTCGCTCAACTTGACCTGAAGTCAGCTCACGAAGATCTCGCAGATGACTATGATGACCAGCACTTCAAAGACATCACCTACGCTGCCTACATCACCGATCCGACAACCAACCGCACCGAGCAACGTCGTTTCGATGTACGCGTAACCAGGGAGCCGATCCACGTCTACGTGCTGGAAACCTATAACTGGAGTTACAGCCCTCAACTGCCGGTGAAGTTCTATGTGTCGACGTTTTATGCCGACGGTTCACCGGCGCGCTGCAAAGTAGACGTCTCATTCACTGACGATGCTGATTACGACGGCACCAAAAAACAGGTGGCCACGGTCACCACCAACCGTTATGGCCTGGCAAAGATCAGCACGCGTGTGCCGAAAGAGTTCGACGAGACAGATCCGGTGGATGTCGTTGTTTCGGCGTCCGATTCGAGTGGTCGAAAAGGAACAGGCAAGGAAGAGCTTCGCTTTGACGACGACCCGCGCATCCTCGTCGAGACTGACAAGACGGTCTATCGCCCCGGCGAACCGATCGACGTTGTGATTAGCGGAAACGATCAGGTAACGAGAGTGGTTGTCGATCTCGCGGGAGAAGGAGGTTTGATCCGTTCCGAGCGCTTAAAACTGCGTAACGGTCGGGCCTCGATTACGTTTCCTTTCAAGCCACAGTTCAAGAGTAGTTTGAACATCGTCGCTTATCCCGAGGGTACAACGTCGCGAAGCACGGTGGCGATGCGCACGGTGATCTATCCCTACAACTCCGAACTGAACGTCGACGTGCAGTCTTCCCAGGACACGTATCGTCCCGGCGAAAACGCTGACTTGAGATTCAAAGTGCGATCGGCTGCGGACGTTTCCGAAGAAAGTGCGTTGGGTGTGGTCGTCATGGACCAGGCCGTGCTCGAGCGGTTTCGCACCGACCAGGAGTTCGGCGGCCGCGCTAACGGTTTCGGCGACGGACTCCAGCAGTTCCTTGGCCTCGCGGACAATTTCGCCGGCGTCACCATGAGAGATCTTCAGCGCCTCGACACCTCACGGCCCGTCGCTCCGGATCTGGACATGGTGGCGGCGGTGCTGGTGAGAAACCGGGTCAATTACTTTCCGGCATTTTATGCCGACGATGATTTCGAGGACGACGCGGCCGATGTGTTTGTCGATGAACTCAAGCAGCAACTCAAACCCCTGAAAAAGGTTCTCGAAGATAAATACCTGCGCACCATGCAATATCCTCACAGCGAAGCGGAACTGCGCGACTCACTGGCGCAGGAGAAGATCGACTTCGACAAGGTGCGCGATCCGTGGGGCATGCCTTATCACATCGGATTCACCGTCGAGAGGGAAAACGATACGTTGGCGTTTTGGAGTAGCGGCGCCGACAAACGTTACGATACTGACGACGATTTTTTCGTCGACCAAGTGAATTGGCCCTATTTCCGTCGCACGGGTGAAATGATCGACCGGGCGGTGATGCGTCATCACCTGCGAAACGGCAAGTTCATTCGCGACGCCGCATCGCTGGGCGACGAAGTCTCAATGGACGGCTTGAACCTGGACCAACTGCGCGACCGTTGGGATCAACCCTATCGTTTCGAGTTTGAAGTCGAAGAAAGCCAGCTCGTCCTCCAGATCCGCAGTGGTGGGCCCGACAAGCAATTCTCGAAAGACCAGTACGTTCGTGACGACTTCATAATCTGGAAATCTGCAATCGATTACTTCGTCCAGCCGCGCGAGCAGATAAGCAGGGCCCTGACTGAGAACCTCAACCGAACAAAAACGTTTCCCCAATCCGATCAGCAGTTGCGGCAGGCGCTCGGAGGTTTGGCTGACACCTTCAACAACCTGCGAGATCCATGGGGCAATGCTTACTACGCGACCTTCGCCAGTGAAGCGATTTACTCCGACCGCGTGCGGTTCGAGAACCGCGGGAATTTTGGAGAAGCCCCGACGTTGCGAACGAACATCACGCCCGTGACGAAAACGTTCGGCCTCGTTGTGCTGCACAGCAATGGACCAGATAAGCAGAGGGGCACCCGCGACGATTTCGTGATCGCCACTTTCACCGGTCTCACGTCAGAACAGCCACGCGGAGCGCCTGCGCCGATCGTGCCGATCTCGCTTGCAGTGCTTACCGGAAACAATGGAGCGATCGCCGGTATCGTAACCGATCCCATAGGCGCTGTTGTTGCGCGCGCAACCGTTGTCGCGAAGCGCTTGCCCCTCCGCCAGGAGTACGAAACTTCTACCAATGATAGTGGAAAGTACAGCTTCCTCAGTTTACCTCCGGGAACTTACGAAGTTAGTTTTGTGGCCCCTGGTTTTAACCAGACTACTATCGATCAGGTTTTGGTCCGTCCTCATAACATTACAGAACTGAACACGACGCTGGAAATCGGCACCATTTCTGAAGCCGTAACTGTGACCGCGGGACCGCCGGCGGCGCTTGAAACTCAAATTAGCGCGATGAGCCTCTCGCGTGACCCGCGAATGAACCTCGTCACAAAGTCTGGCGAGAGACAGATATCGACGCCACGTCTGCGAGAGTACTTCCCTGAAACATTGCTATGGCAACCTTCGATCGAAACCGACAAACAGGGACGCGCGCAGCTCAATTTCAAACTCGCCGACAACATCACGACCTGGAAGATGCTGGTGATCGGTTCGACTGCAGACGGCCGAATCGGAACAGCCGAAAAAGATATCAAAGCTTTCCAGCCGTTCTTCGTTGAACACGATCCGCCGCGCGTGCTCACCGAAGGCGATCAGATTTCCCTGCCCGTCGTCGTCCGCAACTACTTGTCACAGCCACAAAAGGTCGATCTGGAGATCAAGCCCGAGAGTTGGTTCTCACTACTTGGACCAGCGCAGAAGCAGACGAGTGTGGCCGCGGGCGATGCGACGCGCGAGACGTTCGACTTACGCGTGATTGCATCGGTGAAGGACGGTAAGCAACGCATCACTGCGCGCGGTAGCAACGAAAACGATGCGATTGAAAAGCCAGTCAGCGTTCATCCTGATGGCGAAGAGGCTTCCGTGACGGCCGGCGACGTACTCGACGACGGCGCCCCGCTCGAGTTGGAGATTCCGCAAAATCTGGCGCCGAACTCCAGCCGCGGCGAGTTGAAGATCTATCCCAATCTCTTGACGCACGTCGTAGAAGGCGTCGAAGCGATCATGCAGCGGCCCCATGGCTGCGGCGAACAAACCATCTCGTCGACGTATCCGAGTCTGCTGCTGTTACGTCATTCGAAAACTACCGGTGAAGGTTTTCCTATGAGCGCGCTAGCGCAACGCTATTTGAAAGACGGCTACAGCCGGTTGCTGAACTATCGCGCTGCGAATGGTGGTTTTACTTACTGGGGCTCGGGCAAACCCGATCTCGCATTGACTGCTTATGCGCTGTAGTTCCTGACGGATGCTTCCGATGTGATGACGGTGGACCAGGACGTCCTCAAGGAAGCTCGCGAGTGGCTGGTGAAACAACAGCGGTCCGATGGCAGTTGGCGACGCGACTATTCGAAAGATCAAGCACCCACCGCCGCGGACGATTTGCTTTCAGCGTATGTCACGCGCGTACTCGCGCGCACCGGTTCGGAGGCTTCGGACGCCTTGAAGCGTGGGCTCGAGTTTCTTGGACGAGAGTCGCAGCGGATTGACGAGCCTTATCTGCTTGCTTCATATGCGTTGGCTGCGAGCGAAGCGAAAGATACTGAGCGCGCGAAGCCCGCGGTTGAAAAGCTTCGCAAACTCGCTCTCGAAGAAGGAAACACGACTTACTGGGCGCTCGAAAGCAACACGCCGTTCCACGGTTGGGGACTCGCCGGCCGCGTCGAGACGACGGCGCTCGTGGTCCAGGCACTCGCCGAAGACTGCAATCCGCAACGCGCGGTCTGCGTCGATAGAAAGTTGATTAATGGCGGACTGCTTTTCCTCCTGAAAGAGAAGGATCCTCGCGGGGTGTGGTTCTCGACGCAAGCGACTGTAAACGTGCTCGATGCGATGTTGGCACTGTTCTCGAAGAACCGTCCGGGTACAGCGGCAGGTCAAACTTCAGCGGATGTCGTCGTCAACGGCAATCCTGTGCAGACGTTGCAACTCAACGGTCGTTTCAACAATCCGATCACGGTCGATATCTCGCAGTTTCTGAAAGTGGGAAAGAACCGGATCGAGATCAAGCGTCAGCAGGGTTTGCCATTCGCGTCTGTTCAGGCCGTGGCGAAGTATTACGTTCCGTGGTCCATTTCGAAACCCGCAAACGCGAACTCGAAACCCGATCTGCGTCTGGACGTGAAGTTCGACAAGACGGAAGCGAAGATCAACGACGAGATCACGTGTCGAGTTGAAGCCGCGCGCATCGGTTTTCGCGGGTATGGAATGCTGCTCGCCGAAATCGGTATACCGCCGGGTGCGGAAGTCGATCGCGGTTCGCTTCAAGCCGCGGTGAAAGAGGGACCTGTCAAACAATACGACGTGCTGCCCGATCGAGTCGTGGTCTATCTTTGGCCGACGGCAGGGACCGTTTCGTTTAGCTTCACGTTTCGCCCGCGATTCGGTATGAACGCGAAGAACGCAGCTTCGACTCTTTACGATTACTACAATCCGGAAGCGGCGGTCGTCGTGCCGCCATCAGTCTTTAAGATCCAATAGCGCGTGTTCAGCGACCAGTGGCAGCACGGATTTTGTGCTCGATCGCCTCGGCTGCAAGTTTGGTAGCGACTTGAGTGAGGTGTTGTTCTCTGTCGTTGGGACTGCGTGGCTCGCGATAATACATCGCAAACGAACCCAGCACTTTTCCCTTGCTCGACATGATTGGAGTGGACCAGCAGGCGCGCATGCCAATCGCCATTGCATGCTCCCGGTAATCGTCCCAGAGCGGATCGGTAAGAATGTCCGTGACCAGCACGGGTTCACCGTGAAACATCGCGGTCCCGCATGAACCATGCTTCGGCCCGATCGGACTGCCGTCGATCACCCTCACGTAACTCTCCGGCAAGCTCGGTGCGACCGCATGACGCACGTGATTGCCGTCGTAGCTCAACAGCAGTATCGAAGCGAGCATGTTCGGCGCCTGCGCCTCGATCATCAACACGAGCTTCGTGAGAGTTTCGCTGAGCGGATCGTCGGCCGCGATCATCACCCGCACGTCTTCCTGTTGCGCAAGAAACTCCTCGCTGTCGTCCTGCGGCCGTGGCTTTATCGCGGGCAGTTTCTGAGTCTTGGCGGTAAGTTCCGGGGCTTCGGTGGGCTTTGGGTTGCTCATGGTTTGTTCACCTTTGAGAGGCGTTCATTCTACGCCTCACACGCAGCGAACGCTACATTTCATGGTAAGGGAAACCAATCTTGTAGAGCTTCGTTCTGTACTGCTCAACCTTTGCGCCGTCGCCCCTGTAGGTTGCGCCGACGGCCCAGATCATCCAGCACTCCATGGGCGCCGAAAAAGTCTGATATCTGGAGCCCGGCGGCTTAGCCAGCCGCACGTCGATAAACAGGCACGGCAGGTCAACTGTGGCGCTGCGGGTTATTGTCAGATCGCGGTTGTGAAGTTGATAAATGGTGTTGCCGTGCGTGACGAAGAGAGCGTCTTGCGAGCCCGGAGCGGCCAGACTTACTGCACGATAATGCCGGTATCGCAATGCGGGCGTGGTGAATGGCCTTGTGTCCGTGGCCATATCGACAACGGCGCCGGGAAGCGTGACGCTTTTCTTGTCGTTGACGTTATCCATGTTGATGCGCGTAATTACCAACCCGTTACCGTTGGGGCTCGAGTGCGCCGTGTAAAGCAAAGCTTCCTGACTATCGAACGTGACGGCTTCTTCCCTGCCCGCGCCGTCGATACGAATCTCACTCCAGTTCGCACGCGGCCTTGGGTCACATAACATAACGCCGCTTTCGACGCAGATCGCGAACTTAACGCCGTGCAAAAACATAGCCACAGGAGAGACTGTCGACGGCGAGACCCACCGCGGAGCGCCGGCGACGCGGTTTGACGTAACGAAGCCCGCGCGTGCGTCCAGCTCCTCGCTCCAATTATTCGACAACGTGTCCGCAAGCTCTGGTCGCGGCTTATAGAGAAACTTTTCCAGGTAGTCGTATTTGTATTTGACGTTTTGTCCCGCGCCCTCCTGCTTCATCGCGAGAAAAAAGATCGTGCTCTCCTTGTTATAAGCATGCATGTAAGGGAGCGCGGTGTAATCGCCGATCGCGAAGACATTGATCGGTTTCAAAGAATGGTCCATCGCGCGCAGATTGTTGTCTCCAAACATCGCGACTACGTAGTTCGTTAAGGCGCCGGCGGCCCGGGGTGCAGAGAAAAGGTTCTGAGCCGGGGTAGCATCACTCGTCGCCGTGATCTCGAGAGAATTAGGATCGATTTTGGCCACGTAAGCCTGCGTCGCGCTAACGGAAGGCGTCGCGCACAGGTAGAGCGCGTTGCCCTCGCTGTTGGCCTGCCCACCGGCGACACCGACAACGTTCGGCAACTCCTTCTCGATCTTGTATTGGATCTCGCACTCGTACTCGTTTGGTTCTTTGAATGACGAAGAGGAAAGGATTAGTCCGTTGCCTCGCTCGGCGGCGATCCGCATACACTTTGTCTGCGGCTGAGTAGCCGGCGAGAATTCCAGGCCGTGCGGCAATAGAAGATCGATATCGAATTGCAACTCACCTGCCCCATGCGCATAGATGAGAAACGCCGGACTGGTCCAGTCTATGCGCATCGGGTGAGACGACACAGATTTGGTGTCTCGCTCTCTCGCCTTCGGCCGCTTCTCGATCAGCGAATAGCTGGTCTTGTTGCGAATAGTCAACTTCAACCCATCGACGAGTTGTTTGGCCGGTTGCACCTGGATGTCGGCGTTGGGGGCATGTTGCTGCCGCGTGCCGGGGACTTCGGTTATCGAAATGTTACCCTCGCGATCGCGTGTCAAACGCTTGAAGACGGACGTGATCTCCGTCAGTCCCTGTCCCGACAAACTTATTTCCACCATGTAATCGTGAGCGGCTCCGTCCGCGGGTTGGGATAGAAACCGGAGCGTCATTGGCACGGGATCAGCTTCGTTACAATGAAATTCGAGTATCGATGATGATTTGAATCCTACCGTCTCCGGGATGCGAACAATCTCGGCAGGACCAGCGGCCATGAAACTAGAGAGGCCCGCCTCGCGGTACGAGTCGGTCATCTGAACCCAACCCCGTCCCGTTTGGTTGGAAATCGTGACCTTGCGTGTCTTTCGCGGATTCCTTTCGAGAACGTACGGCGGCAGCGTCTTTGGTGAAAAATCCTGTTCGAATTCCGGAGCAAACAGGTGTTCGTTGGCGCCGCCGACTGTGTGGACCTTGCGATCGGGATTCACGACCCACAGACGCTTAGATATTCCCGGTCGAAATGCGACCACCGACGTTGTTTCGATATCGAGTCCGTGGCCGCACGGGATCCAGTGGTTCTGTTGCGGGTTGTAAACCAAATCCTGGACTGGCCCACTCGCCAACAAGTCCTTTGGCGAGGAGTATTTCATCATCGTATCGCCTTCGACCTCGTCGACGTCCGGACACGAGCTCGGCCCCAAAACAAGCAGGACGCGTCCGACAGGGACCATCAAACCCTTCCTGATCATCGACTGGCCATCTTTCACTGCGCTCGCAGCCTTTGCCGGTGATTCGAGTTCACCTTCCGCGTTCTGACGAAGGCGAAACACTCGTCCGCTACTCCGATTGATCGTGTAAAGCGCGTTGTCAAAAGCGAACAAGCGATAGCGAGGAAACTGCTCGAGGTCCGCTTCCTCTCTTATCTGAGCTTGCGGCTTGAAGGTGACGGATACGGCACGCCGCACCGACCCGCCCGGAGCCGCAGAACCATCAACTGCGACATACACCCGCTCACCCAAAACAGCGAGATCGCAGATCGCGGATTTTAATTTCGCGAGGGGCCGAAATTCTTCTCCAAGAGACACCGGCAACCCATCAGGTTTCCCATTCACGTCATAGCGCGCGAGTACGAGTCCATCTTCTTTCGTTTGCTGCAACGCAACGAAGCCCTTGTCAAAGGCAGCGATAGCACGCCAGGCCTCGGCGGCGCATCCAGCCTCACTTCTTTGAAATCTGCAGCCGGCGAACTATCCACGTGAGCGACGTCTGCGAGCCAGAGTTTGTCAAAGGTGATTAGTGCGAGTTTCGGCGCCATAACCGCCATGCCTAAAGCGTTGCCGCTGAAGTTGGCGTTTTGTTCCCAGAGCACGACTTTGAACGGCGCAGTTATCGTCCGGTGTCTCTGGTTATCCTGGAGAAGTTCAAGCCACGCCGACACGTCGCCTTTTTCTTTTGGCGCGTTGACGCGCCAGATTCCCGATCCCTGGTACCTCTGGCTTGGACCTTGCTCCGTCAACTGGAGCTCCATCTGATCGTTGCCGACCCAGATCCATACTTGCTTGCAGTCCCAAACCGCCCAGTTGACTTCAATCATGCTGTGAGGCAAGACAATCGTAGGACGAACGTCGAGATACGAGTACTGGCTTGCTGAGGAGATGTCGATGTTGACGGTCTTGATCACCATCGTGTTCGTCCTGCTACCGCGCACTTCCGCGTGCAGGATGTAGGACGCAGCGCCGACCGCGATAATTCCCAGGGAACCTTCGCTGATCTTGTACGTGGCGAGGGGGTTTGAGCTGAGAGACATCTGCGTGTTGGCGCCCGGCAATGGTCCATACAGGGTGGCGCTCACGCCGTTTTCAATTTTCCACTTGATGTTCACCGTGGTCCCGGCCTCGATGGTCGTCGGGGTCTTATGGTCCACCGAAAACTCGACTTTCGCAGTTGTTTCCGAGCCGTCGGTGTTCAGTTCGAGTTTGCCGTCTACCTGTTTGCCGCCCCGGCCCACGTTTGGATAGCGATAACTGTACGGCAGCTCGACGTGAGTAGGTTTGGACGGCGGCGTGAGTGGAACACGCACTGTGAATTGCGCGTTCTGGTCCAGCTTCACCGGTGTCGCTAACTTGTTTCCACTCTGGTCGAGATCATTCAACAGGCGGATGACTGCTCGTGACTCAGTCCGCTCGGCCATCGCCCAGACGGACCAGCCTGCCGGGCCGGTAACCACGTTCGCGAGACTGACTCTGCTCGCAGTGGTTTGGTTGATCAGATTTTGCCGTTTAGCTTCATCGACGGCGTCGGCAATCTGCTTCGTTACCAAACCCAGATCGAACATGAATTCGATCATCAGTTGCTCGACGAGTGTTGCGCCAATGTTTTTGACAAGTAGCTCGACCTGATTGGGAGTGACTGGGCCGACTTTGAAGTCGAGCGTCGCGATTTCCGCCATGGGGGTATATCTCCTCTAGCTCTCTTTCGTCGTTAGCAGCACCAGCCGTCCTTCCGTGGCGACGACCGGCTGATCGCTGAAGTATTTGGAATCGAAGGGTGTGATGGGCGCCGCGGCGTTGTTGGTGAATGGTCCCGTAAAGTTCCACGTGCCCTTGTCACCGGCAGGCGCGGGCAAGCCGAGTTTGTCGCCTTGCAGCAGCACCGGGCCGACGCGGAACGACGTTTCGAGCTGCGCGACGACTTTGTCCAACTCCGCCTGGGCCAAGGTGATCGTCTTCGCGGGTACCAGACCGCACGCTGCCTGCACTGAACCCCACGGATCCATCAGCAGCGTTAACGAAACGGGCGTGCGAAAACCGACGGAGACCGAGTCGGTCTGCTTCTGTGAAATATAGTTGGAACGCAAGTCGGCGCTTTTGTCCGGCAAGTGGGTAACGACCAGACGGTTGTAATCGCCGTTTTTGAAGTAACCGATGAGACCGTCTTCCGTGTTGTGCGAACAGCCCAGGTTCACGCGCAGGAGCAACTCGTCGAGTGACGGATCGCCCGTGTTCGAAGGTCGCGCGCCGGGTGCGCGTGCGGTCGGGTTGGCCCATGCCTTACCAAACAGTTCGAGACCAAGCGTCGCGCTGACCAAAGCGAGCGGGCGACCGAAGAGCGCCACATCGCGTCGAGCCGTCGCCGGTCGAATGCGTTGTAACGAGAAATCAATCAGCTTCAGCAGGTCGAGTAGTTTGGGATTCTTCGTCCCATTTTCTTCCAGCGACTCCGCAAACTTGCGGAGACCTTCGTTGGTGATGTCCGTGAGCTTCCTACCGCTTTCCACCGACTTCCAGTTAACGCGCCAAAGGTCCTGCTTCTCTTTGATGATGGCGAGTTCGCCGGCTAATCGACCATTTCTCTCGCAGAGCACCAACGCCTGATCGAGCGGGTTATAAAACATCCAGCCGCAAATGGCGCTCAACGCCGGCTCCGTTTCGTCGACAGTCTTGTTGTCTGCCGCCGTGAAGCGGAAGTTTAGGCGCGTTGGTTGGACCACACGCGGCGGCATCGCAATGAATTCCGGGTTCTCGTGCCAGCGCACGCGCGGATGAAAGACTTGACCTGACGAACTGCTGCGCTCGGCAGTTGGACCAAGCAAGTCCGTGTACTGGCCGAAATCGTCGATGAGCCACAGTTCGTCGATGCGAAACGCGCCGCTGCGAATCGTACTGAACGGAATCGGGCTCAGTTGCGAATCTACGGGTGGGGCAAGGCGCTCGATGCCCTGGGTGACGTCGTTCGGTGTTTGGAGCATCTGTCTGACGTCTTCTTCGAGCGACGTAAGCTCCGTTTCGGCGATCCAGGGACGCGTCGCGTCGGGAATGATGCGCGGCAGGGTGACGTCGCGGTCCAGCAACGCCTGGTGAAAGCCGGTCAGCGCCTGGCCCATCAATCCCGAGCTCTCGAGGTCGGCGAGTGTCTTGTCCCATACGACCTCGTAGTCTCGGAGAATCTTAGCCACCTCTTCAGGAAAAGCTGACGGTCGCTTTTGCGGATCTTCAGTGGCGGGCTTCAGCAGCTTGCGCAGCGTATCGATCGGTTCCTTGAAGATCCGCCCGTCGATCGGACTAAGCAGACTACGGCCGCGAATCGTGATTCCCTTCTTGATCACCGATCGTAACGATTCGAGGTCCACCGGCTTAAAGTCATACTGGCCAAACGGCCAGACTGGCCCAAAGTCTTTGCCGTTTTGTCCCTCTCGCGGGGTGAGTTGAGGTGTTGAAGGAAACCATGTGATCTGCCAGTCGACAAACAG
>Ga0111538_10007798_pt1 | contig 14405 bp, 13 predicted proteins | sample SoiMethybrSBSTD1_FD_79669 | JGI IMG/M metagenome (GOLD analysis project Ga0111538, IMG submission 79669) | Bulk soil microbial communities from a Populus tree surrounding site in Tennessee, USA - Soil MetaG P. TD hybrid SBSTD1 (version 2)... | ecosystem: Environmental > Terrestrial > Soil >... | reverse complement strand
CGGTCATAAGATGGGCTGTTGCCATCGCTCAACGCGATCCGGCGCGCCCGCGGGTCAACATTCACCACCGTGGCGCCGAGGCGCAGTTCTATGCCGCGTTCATGGTACCAATCCGCGGACTTCAGCGGCATCCACTCTTCGGGTGCCGTGCCCGCCAGATAGTCCTTGGACAGGTTCGGGCGGTCCACAGGGGCTGCGGCATCCTGGCTGATCATCAGCAGCTTTCCTTGATAGCCGCCGCGGCGGAGCGCTTCAGCTGCAGCAAACCCTGCGGCGCCGCCGCCTATGATGAGAATCCGCGACGGTTGTGCCCCCGCCGGGTGGGGCCGGTCCGGCCCGCGCTGCGCTGCCGTCGACTTTTTGCCTGTGACAAAGACCTCTCCGTCACGACATTCGACGGTCCAGCAGGCGAGCGCGTCGAAGGCAGGAGCGCGAAGAGCGCGGCCGCTCCGCAGACTGAAGCACGCGTGATGCCAGGGACATCGGACCGTGTCGCCAACCACCAGGCCATCGGCCAGCGGGGCGCCGTAGTGCGAGCAGTTGGCTGTCACCGCGAAATACTCGCCTCCGCTGCGGGCCACCAGCACCTTTTCGCCGCCGACATGGCCCTCGAGCAGGCCGCTGGCCGGGAACGCGGCGATGGAGACGCCAAGCGCGAGATCGGGCCCCTTGTGAGGATCTGGTGCTGCTGTCATGGCTCCGCCTCCTGCTGTGGACCACGTCAGGCGTCAACGTCTCGCCTGCAGCATTGGACGTGCGGCGGGAGAGAAGGTTCCCGGTTTCCCAGCCGGGAACTTTCGGCCCCGACCTGCATCCAATCGACGGATATGGCGATGGCAAAGAGGAAGAGATGGATACCCTGCAGATCGAGCACGTTAGCCCCGCAACGAGTCCGGCCCGCGTCGCGGGAAGCGATCCGCAGCCCCGGCCATCACGGAAGGATGCCGAAGAAGCCGTGCGCATCCTGATCCGGTGGGCCGGCGACGACCCTCGCCGGGCGGGTCTGTTTGACACGCCCTCTCGCGTCGTGCGCGCCTACGAAGAGTGGTTTGAGGGCTATGCCACCGACCCCGGCCTCCTGCTCGAGCGGTGCTTTGATGAAATCTCGGGATATGACGAGATGGTCGTGCTGCGCGACATTCGCTTCGAGTCGCATTGCGAGCACCATCTTGCCCCTATCATCGGCCGCGCCCACATAGGCTATTTGCCCGATCAGCGCGTGGTCGGCATCTCAAAGCTGGCAAAGGTCGTCCGCGCCTTTGCAAAGCGCTTGCAGATCCAGGAGCGCCTGACCGTGGATGTTGCTCTGACGATCGAACGGGTGCTCAAGCCGCGGGGCGTGGCTGTCGTGATCGAGGCCAGTCACGCATGTATGACGACGCGGGGTGCGCATAGCTGTGGCGTGAGCATGGTCACGAGCCATATGCTCGGTGCGTTCCGGGATCGTCCCGAGACACGCCAGGAATTTCTCTCGGCGCTCGCCTTGCGTTCGGGTGGTTCGGGCTCACTGACGACCTCATAGAGGAAGACCATGGCACAACCCCACTCGACGAGGAGGCCGGCGGCGGCCGGATTGGACGACGCCGCATTGGTCGAACAGGCCCGCGGCGGCGATGCGCATGCCTTTCGCGCGATCATGGAGCGGCACAACCGACGGCTCTATCGCGTCGCGCGCACCATTCTGAAGGATGACGCGGAAGCCGAAGATGTCGTGCAGGAGAGCTATCTGCGCGCGTTCACCGCGCTGGCCGGGTTCCGACAGGATGCGGCACTGGCCACCTGGCTCACGCGCATCACCGTCAACGAGGCCCTGGGGCGGAAGCGCAAGCGGCGCGTTGCGGTCGGGCTCGAGGCAATCGACGAGATCAGCCGGCAAAGCGCCGAGATCATCCGGTTTCCAAACATGAACACCGCCATTGACCCCGAGCGCAGTGCGGCGCAGCACCAGATTCGCGAGTTGTTGGAGCAGGCGATCGATGCATTGCCTGGTCATTTCCGGGTCGTGTTCGTCATGCGCGACGTCGAGGAGATGACGATAGCCGAAACAGCGGCGTTGCTGGGTTTGCGCGAGGAGACCGTCAAGACGAGACTGCATCGCGCTCGACGCATGCTGCGGCAGTCCCTGGAGGGGCGTTTGGCCTCCACTTTGCGGGACGCGTTTCCGTTTGCCGGCGCAAGATGCGCAAGGATTACCGAAGCCGTGCTCGCGCGCATGGACGGCAATCGCAAAGTCGACTGAGATTTGGCGCCCGCATCTCTGTATCCAACGGACGCAGCGGGCAGGGGCGGGGCATCGCGCGTATCATTTCGCGAGGTGGCGCTCAGCGACTTGAGGGTGCCGACTACAGGGTGTACCGTCGCCACAGGCTTCACGTGATCGCCGGCGTACTCGCTGCCGCGAAAGGGCCCGCCCAGCTTCACACCCATGAACATCTGGGCGCGCGGCTGGGGCCGGGCAATACGGCCGGCCTAGACGCGCCGGAAGACCATTGGCTATCGGTCCCTCCGGCACGGTCGAGTTGAACGGCAAAGAGACCCTGCGAAGCACAGATGGTGCTGCTCGACCGCAGAAGCGGCGGCATCGCCAATCGAGGCCACCTCCTACGGCACCGGTCCGCCGCCGCCAATGCGGACCTCCTCCAAACGCAGGAGATTTCCAATGACCAAGCCCTACACCCGACTCGACAAGACCCAGGCTGCCGTTCTGCTGGTCGACCATCAGACCGGTCTGCTGTCGCTGGTGCGCGACATCGATCCGGACAAGTTCAAGAACAACGTGCTGGCCGTCGCCGACCTTGCCAAGTATTTCAAGCTGCCGACCATCCTGACCACGAGCTTCGAGGATGGTCCCAACGGACCGCTGGTTCCGGAACTCAAGCAGGCTTTCCCCGATGCGCCATTCATCCCGCGTCCCGGCCAGATCAACGCCTGGGACAATCCTGATTTCGTCAAGGCGGTGAAGGCGACGGGCAGGAAGCAGCTCATCATCGCCGGCGTGGTGACGGAGGTCTGTGTCGCATTCCCGGCCCTGTCGGCCATCGCCGAGGGCTACGAAGTGTTCGTCGTCACGGACGCGTCCGGCACGTTCAACGATATCACGCGGCATTCGGCGTGGAGCCGCATGGCGGAGGCCGGAGCGCAGCTCATGACATGGTTCGGGCTGGCCTGCGAACTGCACCGCGACTGGCGCAACGACATTGAAGGTCTTGGCACGCTCTTCTCCAATCACATCCCCGACTACCGCAATCTCATAACCAGCTACACGACCATGAAGTCGGCCAAGGCCACCTGATCGCGCTTGCGGCTCGCCGCGGCACGCGCGGCGAGCCGTCCACCGATTTCCACCGGTACAAGGTTGCGATGTCCCGCATGGCCGTGAGTCGTGCGCGTCGGCTTCAGATCGCAAGTTGCCGGCAGCCTCAATCCTCGCACCACATGCGCAGCAGGTTGGCGGCGCACTTGGCGAGAAGGTCGCCGTCCTCGCTCTTGCCCTCCCGGTCGAACAGGCGGCGGCGGGCGGTCTCGAGATCGAACAGCAACTCGCGCTGGCTCGCATCGCGGATGAGGCTGCGTACCCAGCCGACGGCGGCGAGGCGCGTGCCGCGCGTGACGGGCGCGACGCGATGCAGGCAGGTGGCCGGGTAGGTGACGAGGCTGCCTGCAGCCAGCTTGTAGGCATCCTCGCCCGCGCTGGTCGAGAGGATCAGCTCGCCGCCGTCGTAGCTTGCCGGCGGCGAGAGAAAAAGCGTGAAGGAGCAGTCGCTGCGGGCGCCGCCCATCAGCGCGTCGTCGACGTGCGTGCCGTATTCGTGGCCCGGCTCATAGCGCGAGAACATCGGCCCGAGGATGAGCTTGGGCCGCACCGCCAGGTTGAACAGCGCATGCCCGTCAAGCCGCGCCTCCACCAGCCGAGACACGTGGTCCAGCTCGGGTCCTGCGTCGGCCTGCAGGTTCGCCTTGACGTGCCTGGCCGCCCAGCCGGCGGTGCTTCTGCCGTCGACGAACGTTGCACTCGCGAGGCCGTCCACGACCTCGGCGAGGTCGGTGGGCGATAGCACGTCGGCAATGGCCAGGATCATACGCGCTCCTCGAGGCGGCCTGCGGGGAGGTCCCTTCGCCGCAAGGCGTGGGCATCTTTTGACGACGGTATCGTATATATTGGAACGTCTTAGAAGAGGGGTCCGACCCGCCGGCGACCGACCCTGCCAGCCAAGGAACGGACATGACCAAGCTCACGCGCAAACTCTGGGTTGGGATCGGCGCCGCGACGCTCGCCACCGCTCCGATCGCCGGCGGGGCGGTTGCCCAGGATGCAACCCACAAAGGGCATGGCCAGCCGCCTCCGGCCGCTGAGAAGGGGCCGGCGGTCGCCAATCCTGCCGAGGGCGGAGAGGCCTACCTCACCGACGGCGGCCCGCGCGATACCCGCATCCGCTTCTACCGCGACATCGCCTTGATGCGCGGCCACCTCCTCGTCGGCGGGGAGCTGATCGGTCTCGATCTGTGGGACGAGGCGCTGCCGCACTTCCTGCATCCGACCGAAGAGCTCTACGGCGCGATGGAGAAGTACATCCAGCTCCACAGCATGCGCCCCTTCAAGCGCGAGCTGCAGGTGCTGGCCCAGGCCGTCAAGGCCAAGCGCAAGGGCGCCTACGAGCAGGCGCTCAAAGCCGTCGACCAGCGGCTCGATGGGGCACTCGACGTGGCCAAGCGGTTCATGAAGCCGGTGCGCGGCTTCACGGCGCGCTCCGCCGCGGAGGTTCTGAAGGTGGCGCTCGGCGAATACGAGGCCTCCATCGAAGATGGCCGCTTTACCAAGCCCGTCGAGTATCAGGACAGCCGCGGCTTCGTCCTGCAGGCGCAGCGCATGTTCGAGGGCGCGGCGCCCGAGCTCGGCAAGGCGGACGCGGCGGCGCTCGAGCGCATCCGCACCGCGCTCGCCAAGCTCAAGGCGGCCTGGCCGGCACCCATGCCCCCGAGCGCGCCTGTTCTGCAGCCCGGCGAAATGTCGGCGTTGGTGTCTGACATCGAGCTGCATGCCTCGAGGTACTGATGGAGGAAAAGCCGTTCGTAGGTTGGGTCAAGCGTAGCGCAGACCCAACATCAACGGGCATCCAGCGTCACAACGTTGGGTCATCGCTTCGCTCGACCCAACCTACCTGCGGGCGCGCTGCCCTCCGTCCTCGAGGGGGAGGACGGGTTCTTGCTGCCTTCGCACTTGGGGCGGCGCTGGGCTTTGCGACGCTGGGAGCGCTCGCGTTGTGGCCGTCGGGCGGCAACGCGCGCCAACCCGGCGACGAACTTGCGGCCCTCAAGGCGCGCTTTGCCCGCCCGACGTTCGTGCCCAATCCCAGCTTCAATCCGCCGACGCCGGCCAAGATCGCGCTCGGCAAGCGGATCTTCGGGGATCCGGAGATGTCGGCGACGGGCACCATCTCCTGCGCATCGTGCCACGATCCAAAGCTGGCCTTCACCGATGGCGAACCGACGGGCAAAGGCATCACGGGCCGCAGGCTGGTGCGCCATACGCCGAGCCTGTGGAACCTGGCGTGGAGCCCGCTGCTGTTCTGGGACGGGCGGGCGACCACGCTCGAGAACCAGATCAGGTTTCCCATCGAGCATCCCGACGAGATGGGCTCTTCGCTCGACAACGCCGTCGACCGCTTCAGCCGCCACAATGACTACGTGCGCGCCTTTGCCGAGGCGTTTCCGTCGGAGCCCGCGATCACGGCAGGCAACATCGCCAAGGCGGTAGCGGCCTACGAGCGTACGCTGGTGTCGCCGCCGACGCGGTTCGACCGCTGGGTCGCCGGCGACGAGAAGGCGCTGACGTCTTCGGAGATCAACGGCTTCAAGCTGTTCGCCGGCAAGGGCAAGTGCATCAGCTGCCACAAGGGTTTCGCTTTCACCGACTACAATTTCTACGACATCGGCCTACCGAGCGAGGACAAGGGCCGCGGCGCTGAGATCGGACTGCCTGCGGCGGATCACGCGTTCAAGACGCCAACGCTGCGCGAGCTCGTCTGGACCGCGCCCTACATGCACGACGGATCGCTCGGCACGCTCGACGACGTGGTGCGTATCTACGAGATGGGCGGCATCGACCGTCCGACGCGTGCCAAGGACTTGCCGCCGGTGATCCGGTTGTTGGATCAGGAGCGCGACGATCTTGTCGCGTTCCTCGAGAGCCTGTCGAGCGAGACCCCGCCGCAGCCTTCGCGCGAGGCCTGGGTGAATGCCGCGCCGCGCGTGACCACTCCGCTGCCGGTCAGCACCACGGTGGTGAGCCAGGCCGACAAGCTGTTCTCGCCTGACACGATCCGGGTGAAGGCGGAGCAGCCGATCACCATCCTCAACGACGACACGCGAACCCACAACGTGCGCATCTACGACCCGCGCTTCGATTACAACTCGGGAGCCCAGGAGCCGCACGAGTCGATCTCGATCCGCTTCCCCGTGCGCGGCACCTTCGAGGCGTTCTGCGCCATCCACCCGGCCATGCGGCTGACGGTGGTGGTGGAGTAGCGGGCGTGCTGCCCGTCGTTGCGGCCGGAGCGCGAAGCGCGCAGAGCCGGAGCCCAGAGCCAGGATGTGGCCCCTGGATGCCGGATATCTCGCTGCCGCGAAATTCCGGCATGACAGTGCTCAGAGCGCGACTTCCACGAGGTAGGGGCCCTGTGAGCGCAGGCCGGCGGTGAGACCCTTGACGAGCTGGTCGCAATCCCTTGCCCGCATCCCCTCCACGCCCATGCCTTTCGCCATCGAGACCCAGTCGAGGTCGGGACGGCCGATGGTAAGCATGTCGACGGCGCGCGGACCGGGATTGCGCACGCCCACGTTGGTGAGCTCGCCGCGCAGGATATTGTAGCTGCCGTTGGCGAAGATCAGCACGGTGACGTCAAGGCCCTCGCGCGCCATGGTCCAGAGCGACTGCAGCGTGTACATGGCGCTGCCGTCGCCGACGAGGGCGACGACCTTGCGGCCGGGGCAGGCGATGGCGGCGCCCACCGACACCGGCGTCGCGTAGCCGATGGAGCCGCCGCGGTTGTTGATCCAGTCGTGCGGCGGCGCGCCAGCCGTCTCGGGGAAGAACTCGCGGCCCGTGGTGACGCTTTCGTCCACGACGATGGCATTCTCGGGCAGCAGCGCGCCGAGGATCGATGCGATGGCGGGCGGCGTGATCGCGCCTGTCGGCAGGGCGGGACGGCGCGGGGCGGCGACGCCGGCCGGAGGGGTGCTCAGGGCGCCCAGCTCCGCGGCGAGCGCTTCGAGTGCGGCTTCGATGTCGTCCTCGATGCCGGCCAGTCTGGTCGACTTGGCGTCCTTGGGCATCAGCAGGCTCGGCTTGTCGGGATAGGCGAAAAACGCAACGGGTTCGCGGGCGCCGACGAGCACGAGGTTGCCCGCGGCCTTCATGACGCCGAGCGCCTTCTCCACCACGTAGGGGATGCGCTCGACCTGCACCCGGCCAGCCCCGCGCTCCAGCCGCGTATTGGCGCCCTCCGTCAGGATGCCGCATCCGGTCTTGGCAGCGATGCGTCCGGCAAGCTCCAGGCAGCGGTGGCGCAGCGCGGCGCCGCCCATCAGCAGCGTCGCCCTCTGGCCACCCTTCAGCATGGCAGCTGCGGCCTTGACGGCATCCTCGGAAACCTTTGGCGGAGCTGATGGCGTTGCGGTCCCGGCGATGCCGTCGGCCGGGCCCCAGGCCGTGTCGGCCGGCAGGATCAGGGTGGCGATCTGGCCGGGCGTCTGCCGCGCCGCGGCGATGGCGAGTGCGCCATCTGCGGCGATGGTGCGCGAATTGGGCGAAGTCTTGACCCAGTGCGACATGGGGGCCGCGACGCCCTCGATGTCGGAGGTGAGGGGCGCGTCATGGGCGATATGGTAGGTCGCGTGCTCGCCGACGATGTTGACGATGCCGGAATTCGCTTTCTTGGCGTTGTGCAGGTTGGCGAGCCCGTTGGCGAGGCCGGGCCCCAGGTGCAGCAGGGTCGAGGCCGGTCGCCCGAGCATGCGGTAATAGCCGTCGGCCGCGCCCGTCACCACGCCCTCGAACAGGCCGAGCACGCAGCGCATGCCTGGAACCTTGTCGAGGGCGGCAACGAAATGCATCTCCGAGGTACCCGGATTGGTGAAACAGACGTTCACGTCCCCTGCAAGCAGGGTGCGCACCAGGCTTTCCGCTCCATTCATCTCACTGGTCATCAGGGCACAGTGCTCCACCTTCGGATCGAACGCCGATTGCCACAGTTGGGGATTTTGCAGGCTGGCGGAGGGTAGTCCGAAACGGGGCGGGATTCCAATCGCTTGATTTCTTGCCGCCTCAGCTGCCGTCGACGCGACTCACGCTGGGTAGTGGCATCCAGCCGGAATGACAACGCTCAAACTAGAAATCCGCGTCTTCCTCGCCGGCGGTGCGCTTCTGGTGGCGCAGATGCTGCCAGATCGCCAGCACCACCGACAGCACCGCGGCCAGCAGCAGGCCGCCCGAGATCGGCCGTGTCAGGAACAGCCAGGGGTCGCTGTCGGTCATGATGGCGCGGATCAGGTTGACCTCGATCTGGTCGCCGAGGATCAGGCCCAGGATCAGCGGTGCCAGGGGAAAGCCGGCCTTCACCAGCACGTAGCCGAACACGCCGAAGATCAGCAGCACGTAGACGCTGTTCATGGTGTTGTTGAGCGCATAGGCGCCGACGACGCAGAGCACCAGCACGACGGGGGCCAGCACGGCGAGGCGCACGCTCGTCACGCGCAGCATGATCGGCATGAAGGCCCAGCAGATCAGGAGCATCAGGGGATGGGCCAGGATGTAGGCCGCGTAGATGCCGTAGGACAGCCCGGGGTTCTGCGAGATGAAGAGCGGCCCCGACTGGATACCGTGAATGGTCATGGCGCCCAGCATCACCGCGGTGACGGCGTCGCCCGGAATCCCGAACGCCATGATCGTCATCAGCGAGCCCGAGACATTGGCGTTGTTGGAGGCCTCCGAGGCGATGATGCCTTCCGGGTGGCCTTTGCCGAAGCGCTCGGGCGTCTTGGAGAATTTCTTGGCCTGGTCGTAGGCCATCACGCTCGAGGCGCTGCCGCCGATCGCCGGCAGGATGCCGATGATGAGGCCGACAATGGTGGCCCACGCGAGCAGGAACGGCTGCTTGATGATCTCCCAGTTGACCTTGAGGTGCGAGAAGCGCTCGAAGTGGACGGCACTCGCCGAAAGCGAGCGCTGAGGGTTCGACGCCTTCGCCTTCTCGATGTCGGTCATGATCTGGGCGAAAGCGAAGATGCCGATCAGTACCGGCAGGAAGGCGAAGCCGCCGCCGATGAACTCGGAGCCAAAGGTGAAACGCGGCACGCTGCCGATGGGGTCGGTGCCGACGACGGTGATCAGCAGGCCGATCGCCGTCGACAGCAGGCCCTTGAGCAGAGAGGCCTCGGCGAGGCCCGCTACCATCGCCATGGCCAGCACGAAGAGGGAGAAATACTCCCATGGCCCGAATTCCAGCGCGATGGCCGCGAGCGGGCCGGTCAGGAACACGAGGCACAGAGCGCCGAGCAGGCCGCCCCACACGGAGGCCCATACCCCCAGCCAGATAGCGCGCCCCGGCTCGCCGTTGCGCGCCATGGGGAAGCCGTCGAAGGTCGTGGCAATCGAGGCAGGCGAGCCGGGAATGCCCAGCAGGCAGCAGGTGATGAGCCCGCCCGTCGAGCCGCCGACATAGACGCCGGTCATGGCGGCAAGCCCCGCCAGCGGATCGAGGCCGTAGGTGAAGGGCAGGATGATGATCACCGTCATGGTGATGGTCACGCCCGGCAGCGAGCCGCCGATCACGCCCACCAGCGTGCCGAAGAACAGCGGCACCATGTATTTCCACTGCAGGATGGTGAGGATGCCGTTGGCGAGCAATTCGAGCATGGGTCACCACCCCGTCCAGGCGCCGCGCGGCAGCAGCACGAGCAGATAGTGCTCGAACACAGCGTAGGTGACGGCGGAAGTGCCGACCGCGATAGCAACGAGCTTGGCCCAGCTCAGCGCCGAAGCTGGACGGTCGAGCACGAGTTGGAAAGCGGCGACGAAAAGCACGGTGGAGAGGCGGAAGCCGATGAGCGGCATCAGTGCAATGTAGCCGGCGACCACCGCGAAGGCCGTGGCAACGAGCCCGTAGGCGCGCGGCGGTGCGGCGGTCGCATCGGCGGGCCCGGTCCGCCGGCGCGCCAACAGGTCCTGGGCGAGCAACGCGGCGCTTGTGAGCGCCATGAATACCAGCACCATGGAGGGGTAGAAGCCGGGACCCACCGGTACGATCGGCAGCTTGGGCAGTCCCATGGCCTGCGGCAGCAGCATCAGGCTGACCGCGAGACCGATCAGCCCCGCGATGCCGTCTCGCCCAAGCCTCATATGAGCCTCACTTTTTGATGAGGCCGAGGTCGGTCATGATCGCCTTGTTCTCGCCGTCGATCTTGTCAAGGAACGCGGCGTAAGCCTTGGCGTCGAGGAAGGAGACGCGGGTGCCCTGCTTCTGCATGGCGTCCTTGAATTCGGTCTCCGACGTGGCCTTGGTGCATGCGTCGCCGAGCTTGGCCCGGACGGCCTCCGGCGTGCCCTTGGGCACCATCAGGCCGCGCACGACCTCGTAGACAATGTTCATGCCGAGTTCCCTGAGCGTGGGCACGTCGGGAATGTCCGGGTTGCGCTGCTCGCTGGCGATAGCGATGAACCTGAGCTGGCCGGCGTCGACTTTGCCCTTCTGCGTCAGGTTGGAGTCTGTGAGGTCCGTGTGCCCGCCGAGGATGGCGTTCATGCGCGGCGCGAGGCCTTCATAGGAGACGTATTTGAACTTGATGCCGGCGGCCTTCTCGATCGAGGCCGGGAAAATGTGGCTGGTGGAGCCGAGCGTGGCGCCGACCGAGATCTGGCCGGGGCGCTTCTTGGCGTCATCCACCAGCTCCTGCCAGTTCTTCCACGGCGTCTTGGGGCTGGCGGTCAGCACGGACGGCGTTGCGGAGACGAGACAGATGGGCTCGAAGTCCTTGTAGGTGATGTCGGTCAGGCCGGCATAGTGCACGAGGTGAATGTAGTCGTGCACGGCATAGACGGTGTAGCCGTCGGGTGGAGAGCCCTTTGCCTCGCGTGCTCCGACCGTACCCGAGGCGCCGCCTACGTTGGCGATGACCACGGCCTGCCCCAGGTGCTTCTGGAGCAGGGGCGCCAGCGGGCGGAAGATGTTGTCGGTGTCGCCTCCGGCAGCCCACGGCACGATCATCTTGATCGGACGCTCGGGATACTGCGCGCTCGCCGGTCCGGCATGGGTCGCCAGCATCAATGCGGCCGAGAATGCGAGGATGAGCTTCTTCACGTGTGTGCCTCCTTGGAAATGCTTCGTATTGTTTGTTGGCGGGAGAGTAGCCCACGGAAATTCCGAGAGGCAATGAGCTTTCGGCATTGTCCATGCGCCGCGCTGGCATGCTGCCAGGAAGGTGCTAGGCTTGCTCGTGTGCCGGTTGGAGGATGCGCGGTCGTCCTTCGACGGGCTCAGGACGATGTCGAGTTTGCGGCACGAGGTCTCGAACCCCCGTGCCGAGCTTGTCGAAGCACGGCTGACCCGCACTCCCGCGCCCTCTTTCGGTCGCGCGCCGTGGCGCGATGTTTGCCCATGAATACAGCAGGTGAGCGATGAACGAGCGCAAGACCAATCTGAAGCTGGGCCTCGCAGGCCTTGGCGCCATCGGCCTGCCGATCGCGCGCCGGATCGACGCGGGCGCCATCCCGGGCATCAGTCTCGTCGCCGTCTCGGTGCGGGATGAGGCCAAGGCGAGGAAGGCCATGGCGGGCTTCCGGGCGCAACCGCAACTGACGGGGCTTGCCGCGCTCTCGGAGGTGGCCGACGTGATCGTCGAAGGGATCCCGTCGAAGCATTTCCTCGATGTGGCGGAGCCGGCCGTGGCCCGCGGGCGCATCTTCTTGCCGCTGTCGGTCGGCGCGCTGATCGATCATATGCACCTCATCGACCGCGCCGCCGAGACGGGCGCCCGCATCATTGTGCCGACCGGGGCCCTGCTCGGGCTCGATGCAGTGCGGGCGACGGCCGAGGGCAAGATCGCCTCTGCCACCATCACCACGCGCAAGCCGCCGGCTGGGCTCGCAGGCGCGCCGCTGCTCGTCGCCCGTGGGCTGTCGGTCGACGGGCTGAAGGAGCCGCTGCGGGTGTTCGCGGGCAGCGCGCGCGAGGCCATCGCCGGCTTCCCGGCCAACGTCAACGTGGCGGTGGCGCTGTCGCTGGCCGGCATCGGGCCGGACCGTACGCAGATCGAAATCTGGGCGGACCCGGGCGTGACGCGCAACACGCATACCGTCACCGTCAAGTCGGATTCCTCCGATCTCACCATGACGATCGAGAATACCACGGACACGGAGAACCCCCGTACCGGGCGCATCACCGCGCTGAGCGCGCTGGCCGCCTTGCGCCGTCTGGTTTCGCCGCTGGTGGTCGGGAGCTGAGGATCGCCGATCCATCCCCGATCGCCATGCTGCGGGCCGCCTCGATGAGCCAGTCGACGAATGCGCGCACGTGCGGGCGATCGCCGGTCAGCGAGGAGCGGATGACGTAGTAGGCGCCCTGGCCGGTGACGCTCTTGGCGAACGGGGCCACCAGCCGGCCCTCCTCCAGCAGCCCGCCGACCAGGCGGCCGATGCCCATGGCGACGCCCTGGCCGCTCAGTGCGGCGCCGATCATCTGCTCGTAGCCGTCGAAGCGCAGCGATGCCGCGGGCTTGAGATCGAAGAGGCCCTGGGACGCCAGCCACGTGCCCCAATCGAGTAGCCCTCCCGCTTCCTCCATGTGCAGGAGCGCGTGGTGCTCGAGGTCCTGCAGCTTGACCAGCGGGTGGGGACCTTCATCCACCAGGGACGGCGCGCAGACCGGAAACAGCTCCTCGCCGAACAGGCGCACGGCGCCCTCCGGCACCACCTCCGTCCGGCAGTAGCGCACGGCCACGTCGACCAGATTGCGCTCAAGGTTGATCGGCTTGTAGGTGGCGGAGATGCGCACGTCGACGTCGGGGTGCAGGACCGTGAACCCGCGCAGGCGCGGGATGAGCCATAGCGAGGCGAACCCGCTTGTCGTGGTGACTGTCAGGTGAGGCGCGATGCCCACGGTCCGCAACGCGTCGGTGACGTTCTGCAGCCGCTCGAGCAGGTCGGTCGCTGCGCGGTAGAGGGTGCGGCCCTGCTCCGTCAGGGCCAGGGCGCGATGCCGGCGCTCGAACAGGGTCACGCTCAGGTGCTCCTCGAGCGCGCGGATCTGCCGGCTCACGGCCGACTGGGTGATGAAAAGCTCGTCGGCGGCCCGGGTGAACGAGAGGTTGCGGGCGGCAGCCTCGAAACCCTGGATGAGGTCGAGCGGGGGGAGGTTGAAGCGCTTCTTTTGCATTACCTTGGCTCATCCTGAGAATGAGAAAACGTCGTTTGTGCTGCGCACAAGAGATCAATATCTCTTAGGCAACAGCCGAATCCAAGTTCGGTCAGCAATTTTACACATGCGTTAGACGCATGCAAAGGAGGCTCACATGCTGGCGTCCGTAACGCTCGAGCCCATCGCGCTCGCTGCCCGTGGCGTGCACCGCATCGAGAATGGCCGGGGCATGCGGGTTTCCTGCATCCGCGGCGCAACCTGGATCACGCAGGAGAACGATCCGCGCGACATCGTCCTGGCCTCCGGTCAATCGGCGGTGCTGGATCGTGCCGGGGTGGCCGTGATCTATGCCTTCAGGGATGCCGTGATCACGGTCGGTCCGGCCTGGCAGCTTCCGGCACCCCCGGCGGCGGCAAGGGCGACTTGTGTCGAGACGGTGCGCGCCTGAGCGCTCACCGAGCGGCGGAGGACGCCATGACCTACCAGATCTCCCGCTATCCGGCCGATCTCATCGACGTGGTCCGCCTCGGCGGCGGGCAGCGCGTGGTGATCCGCCCGGTGCTGCCGCAGGACGAGGACCTGACGCACGCTTTCTTCCGCAACCTGTCGGCGCCGGCGCGCTACGATCGATTCATGACGAGCCTCAACGAGCTGCCGCCCGACCTGATGCGCCGGTTCACCCAGGTCGACTATGCCAATCACCTGGCGCTCGTGGCCGAGGTGTTTTCACAGGGCCGCGAGACAGTCGTGGCGGAGGCGCGCTATGTGCGCCTCGCCGACAATGCCGACGCGGAATTCGCCGTCTCGGTGGCGGAGCCCTTGCAGGGAAAGGGCCTGGCCAGGCTGATGCTCGGCAAACTCGCCTGCCGTGCCGCCGCACAGGGTGTCGCGCGCATCGTGGGCACGACGCTCGCCACCAACGCCCGGATGATCTCGCTCGCCCGCAAGTCAGGGTTCACGATACAGCCCAGTCCGGACGTGCGCGGCCTGCTGATG
>Ga0111538_10007797_pt1 | contig 14406 bp, 9 predicted proteins | sample SoiMethybrSBSTD1_FD_79669 | JGI IMG/M metagenome (GOLD analysis project Ga0111538, IMG submission 79669) | Bulk soil microbial communities from a Populus tree surrounding site in Tennessee, USA - Soil MetaG P. TD hybrid SBSTD1 (version 2)... | ecosystem: Environmental > Terrestrial > Soil > Tree... | reverse complement strand
TCTCGATCAAAAATGGTCCTGGGCCACTCCAACCACCGATAGCCTGACTATCTTGTCCTTCGACTTTGAAACCAGCAATGTAACTATTTGTAATCGATGTAGCGGAACTGTTAAGCGCAATTCCACGTTTGAGGCCGTGATCGTCCCGAGCGTGAATGTAACACCGGTCCACTTCGAGATCGTGGGGAACTTTCGCGAGCGAATTCTGAGCTTCAGACCCATCGCCAAACCTTATCAAATCGTAGATTACAGCTTTTGGATCGTCTGACGTGATCTCCAAACCCAGGAGTCGATAATGATGTGCGCCCGGTGCCGTCTTGATTGCAGGTTCACCCAGCCCCGCCGAAACAATGCGTGGCATGAACTGCGTTTGTGAAGGAAGCACTCGTTGCCCCGCTGGCATGCTCTCAAGTTTCGACGACTGGATAGTGATGAAGGAGCCGCCCGGCTTCACGGGGAGAGTGAAAGGCCCGACAAAACGCACTCCCGCTTGCAATATGATCGTATCACCCGGCCGCGATTCATCCAGAATTCGTTGCAGATTACCGCCCGGCCCGACATTGATCGTCCTCGCCCCGGGGGAACCCACAGGTTGGTTCTGTGTCGGCGGTCCTACCACTCGACGTCTTTGAGCAAACACCAGAGCAAGGGCCACTACCAACAGAACGGTGCTGAGCAATATTACCTTCAACGCAATCCGTCCGGTCGGCTTAGAAAACTCTCTCATCCATATTTCCTCGAACTAACGCTGTGCAAACCGCCTAGTTGTTTGCGATAGATTGATGATTGGGGAGATCCAAGATTGCAGTTAGATCAATCGATGCGGGCTTCGAAGTCCTGGCGGCTTCTAACATTTTCAGACAACCAAGAGTAGATCTGATTCCATCGATCACAGTTACGTCAGGCGCCTTTCCGGCTCTCAGGTTTTCGATGACACTAGTCCACTGTGCGCCATACCCTTTCTCGGGCCAGATTTGCGAACGCTTCTTCCGTAAGCCTGCGCTAGTGGTCAGTCGTTTAAAATCCTCCACTTCGATGGCGATGCCGGGCGCAAAAGCATCGACTCTCTCTCTAGCAAAGGCTTGATCACCCACTGTGCAGTAGGTGAGATTCCCTATCGACCCATCAGCAAAATGAAAACTCGCAGCGATGTTGTTTTGTCCGATCGGCTCTTTTGCCTGAGTTGGTAACGAATATGCTGAAACACTGATCGGTTCAGAATCCAGCAGCCAGTACATCAAATCCACAAAGTGGCACGCCTCGCCCAATATCGCGCCGCCGATTTCCGGATTTGCCATCCAGTAGGAACCAGAGATTCCCGGCGAATTCATCAAACAGTTTAAGACAGCTGGGCCTTTACGCTTTCTTAACTGCTCCTTCTGTTGCCTATAGAACGGAGCGAAACGCCGGTTAAATCCAACGGTTAATTGCTTTCCGGTTTCACGAACGGCCTGGTAGATCTTGACGCACTCTTCCTGTGAGAGTGCCATCGGCTTTTCTACGAATACATGCTTGCCGGCGCGCAACGCGGAAATGGTTTGAGTGGCGTGATGTTGATTTCGCGTCAGAATAACAACCATATCCACTTCTGGATCTCTAATCACTTCCTCATAGTCTGAACAGCAATAAGCGGCACCGAATCGTCGCGCATAACTTTTCGCTCGCGCACCGTTGGTCGAGCAGACCGAGCGCACTGCTACGTTTGGAGTTCGCTTTAGATCGGGAAGGTGGATCCAGCGAGCCAGGTTACCCGCTCCTACAACTGCGACTCGTATATCGCCATCTCTCGCGTTCTGCGTTGCAATGTCGACACGAGCTACCGAATCCGAAGGCACTTGGCCTTCGGCAAACTCAACCGGGTACTTGAGAACAACCGCAAGACTATTCGAACCGGGCGCCATAATTGTTTCGTAGGCCCGTTCAGCTTCAATTAGAGGAAACTCGTGACTGATTAACGGCTCAAGTCTTACCCGCCGCTTCGCAACCAGTCTAAGGAACTCTTCCATATTACGGTTCTCGGTCCAACGCACATAAGGAAGTGGATAATCATGGCCACCCTTTTCGTAATCAGAGTCATAGCTTCCTGGCCCATATGCACGCGACATCGAGACCTGGATCTCCTTTAGATACATCTCATGCCATGGGAATGACATTTCAACCGCCCCAACTACGACGATTCGTCCGCGGTCACGGCAGAGCCGCAGTGCTTGTTCACAGGGTCCGGCAGACTTCGCCGCCGCAGCGACAATTACTACATCCGCTCCAACACCGTTCGTTAACGCAAGCGTCGATGGTACGACGTCGTCGCTGAAGACCTGGTCCGCACCCAGTTGTTTGGCCAGTTCCACTCTGTCAGAACGCAAGTCGACAGCAATCGTCACGCCGCCCTGATTTCTAGCAAGTTGCGTTACTAGCTGGCCAACGATACCGAGGCCGATAATCACTACCGTTTCGCCTAATTCAATTTTGGCGGTTCTGACCGCGTTGAGAGCGATACTACCAAGTGTAGTAAAGCAAGCTTGTTGGAGACTAACTTCATCGGGAATCCTCGCGACCAGATTTCTTCCCGTGAGTATCAATTCACCGTGACCCGTTCCTTCACCGCCATAAGTAACGCGATCGCCTACTTCGAGATCCGTGACTGTTGAATGCTTAGCGGCCACGACCCCTGCTCCTGAATAGCCGAGCACCGCATATTCACTGAACTTAGCAAGAACTTCCGACAACGTTCGCGTCGGTCCGTTCGCTCTCATAGCTTTCCAAATTTTCTCGAGATGTGATGGGTTTTCACGCACCTCTTTGAACAGCCCTTCCTTATGAATGCTGGCTGTTTCGGTACCGCTACTGATCAAGGAATAGCCGGGCCGAACGATCACGTGATGAGGCGTGAGAACCGGATCCGGCACTTCCTCAACGACAATGTCTTTCAACCCTTTGCGAAGTATCTGTTTCATAAATGTCGGTCGTTTATCTCTTAATAGAAAGTACTAATTGAGCGAGTATAACAAAGGGACTGGGATTCGGAACCGAGCCATCAATAGTTGATTCGGTAATAGATCAACTTTGCATATTCGCCCGGCACCTGCTGCCATCCACGTAAATGTAGCCACCATCTCGACGGTGGGGGGCTCTGGTTTCCCGGCGCGACGGGTTCTATTCCAACTTCCACCTCGGTACCCAGAACTCTTTGGAGAATCCATAGAGCACGACGTGAGTGATAGGATGACGTTACTACTAAAACTGAGTGCGTGCGTTTTCTAGTCATATATTCCCTGAGCGCGTTGGCTTCGTCGTATGTACTACTCACAGTTTCGGGCAAGACTTCGATGCTGTCGCGAGGGACACCTAACCGGACGAGATTCTCGCGGGCTCCTTCATAAAAGAAAGGGTTCCGTTGTTCGGCGGACGACCAACCGCCGCGTTGATTGTCGTTGCTGATCAGGATTTGCTGTGAAAGACCCTTTCTGTAGAGATCGGCTGCTAGTTCCGTTCGTTCACGGAACGCGGTCGAACCGGCTAAGACAAGGATGGCGTCAGCTTTATTGAGAGGTTTTCGGACTACCAAATAACTTGCTGCGACCCACGCAAGGAGAATCCACAACCCGAGGGAAAGAACAACTTTCACCAGCCAACGTGTGCTCGAGTATGATGTCGTTTGTTCACTCAGATATAGATCCTCAAAGCGGAATAAAAGCGGAATTACCAGCAGAACCCTTCGTACGACCCTGCCGACGAACGCTCTGAGATTCTAACCAGATCAATAAGCATTTGATCGTCCCGCAACCGATCAACGACACTTTTGAAGGCCGGATCGTTGTTACCTATAACTATCACGTCGGCGGAGTTCAGCACATCATCAATCGTCTCGGACATCAGTTGAGAGACATGCGGAATCTCTCGCTCGATATATTCCTTGTTTGCTCCGAATAATCGAGCTAAAGAAACGTCGCGATCATAGATCGTCAGTTGGTAACCCTTGCCAAGCAGTGTCTCAATTAGGCTGACGATCGGTGATTCACGTAGATCATCTGTACCAGCTTTAAAACTAAACCCGAGAACTCCAATCCGTTTCTTTCCACTTTTCACAATCATCTGAAACGCCCGCTCAATTTGTAAGCGATTGCTGGGAAGAATTGATGAAAGAACCGGAACGTCAACGTCTAACTCTTTTGCCTTGTAATTTATCGCTCGCAGATCCTTAGGTAGACACGATCCTCCAAACGCAAATCCGGGCTTCAGGTATGCGGGAGAAACGTTCAGTTTCGTGTCGCGAACGAAGATGTTCATTACTTCGTGACTATCAACCGCCAAAGCCTTGCAAATATTTCCGATCTCGTTTGCGAAACTCACTTTAAGTGCATGGAAACAGTTACAAACATACTTCACCATCTCAGCAGTCTTAACTGAGGTGACAAAAACCGGAGCAGCAACATGTTGGTAGAGTGCGCTCACGACCTCAGCGTCAGCTGGATCGTCTGCGCCAATTAATGTGAAAGGTGGATTGGCAAAATCTTTTAGCGAACTTCCCTCGCGGAGAAACTCTGGATTGATGCAAATGGCGAAGTCTTTACCGGCTTTCTTTTGTGAGGCTTCTGTTAGCACGGGTACGACAACATTCTCAATCGTTCCTGGCAACATCGTGCTGCGAATGACAACGATATGTCGGCCAGGCTTGGTTTTGAGTGCCGCTCCTATCTCCTCGCAAACTCGTTTGATATAGCTGAGATCCAAACTTCCATTGGCGTTGCTCGGCGTTCCAACACAAACAATCGAGATGTCTGAAGCGGCTACTGCTTCCGCGGTATTTGTCGTGGCCCTTAAGTTTCCCGCCTTAACACCTTCAGCGATGAGATCGTTTATTCCTCCCTCAATGATCGGGCTTTTTCCATTGTTAAGGATGTCGACCTTCGCGCGATTGACATCGACGCCAATAACGTTGTGACCAGTTTGCGCAAAACAAGCCGCCGATACACAGCCAACATATCCGATGCCAAAAATACTCAGGTTCATACAGTTGTTTCCGATGATGATTTTCTACCGATGAATAATCCCAGAATAAAGCTCGCGCCCCAAACAGAGTGAATTGTGAGAAAGGTTATTGGCATTACGAGCGGCGACAAGACGCCATTGCGTGTTTTCTGCGCGAGGGTAACTCCGAACACAAGCCCCAGGAGGAGGTACAACCCCAGCTCGAATAGCAGCAACCACCAGGCTATTGGGAACAAAATACCGACCACGAGCAGAACGACTAACGACAAGACAAATAACGGCGCAATCAAATGGCGTATCTTGATCGATGCCGGATGCTTCAAGACCATTCTAGCCTTCCAACTCCCATAGCGAGCATACTGCTTCGCAAGACCACCAATAGTGGATCGGGCGTAGTAGTTCGTATATTCAGACTGATCGAGTAGTACTTCTTTGCCCGAGAGCTTGACGCGATAGTTAAAGTCGTAGTCCTCGTTCGTTAACAAACTCTCATCGTAGCCTGCCATGGCTACCCATAGAGATTTGTGAAAGCAGGCGAAGGCAACGGTGTCGACTGATTGTTGGTTCGTTTCTGACGTTTGTAACCGATACTTGGCGTCGCCAATTCCGAAAGGGTGCGACACGGCTGCAGCGATAGCTCTCGCGATTACGGTGTTGGCGCCCGGTGTTACGCGGCAGGGCATTCCTACAATGCCTGCGCCAGTTCCGGTCAACACCTCTACGCAACGTCGAATGTAGTTTGGTGATGGAGCAGCGTGAGCGTCCATGCGGGCAATGACTTTTCCCGTGGCGGCTCTGATTCCTATATTCAAAGCGGCGGGTATGGCTCGGCTGGGGTTCATCAATACACGCAGATTCAAGCTGGGATGATCAGCCTTGAAGCAATCAATGACCTCGCGGGTCCGGTCTGTAGATAGTCCATCAACAACAATAATTTCATACCTGCTTAATTCATATTGCAGCGCTAGTCTTTCCAGAGCCCGGCCGATAAACCGTTCCTCGTTGTAACAAGGAATGACCACAGTCACAGATGGGATATCGCTTTGGGTTCCGTTAACTGCCAATCTGAATGTGGAAACGGCATTTAGGCTCATCGCGCTGACAACTTTTCGGGGTCACCGAAAACGTGCTCGTGTAGATTCTGCCTTTCAGCAGTTCTCCACTGCAGAACTGAAGCGTCGCAGATTTGTGTAAACTTTGCGCCAACACGTGACCAACCAAACTTCTCTCGGACCGAGTGGGCGCCTTGTTGTCTGACACGCTGATTGAGTTCGACATCGCTTAACGCTTGAACGACTTTATCGGCAAACGCGGCGGGTTCGTCAGCCAAAAGAATTTCAGTGCCGTCTGCAAGCGGCAGGCCTTCAGCGCCGATGGTTGTCGAGATCACAATCTTTTCCATCGCCATAGCTTCAAAGATTTTCAGCCGCGTTCCTCCTCCAATGCGCAAGGGCACAATGAACACTGCCGACTTTTCAATATAAGGTCGTACATCGTCGACTCGTCCTGTAACGACAATCGAGTCATCAACGCGCGCCTGCTCGAGTAACGCCGGATAGGGATTCCGTCCGACTACTAAAAGCTTCACCTGAGGAACTCGCTTTCGAATCAGAGGAAGGATCTGTTCGATGAAAAACTCAATTGCGTCCTGATTCGGTAACCAATCCATGGATCCTGTAAAGACCAACGTGTTGGGCTCGGTTGTCAGACCACCTGTTGGTTTGAAGTACTCAACATCAACTCCAGTCGGCACGTCGTAGACGTTTTGAGCTTGATATTCCCTCTGCATTGTTTCTGCATCATCTCGCGAAACCGCTACGATCGAACCAAAAGATCGACACATCTTCCGTTCGAACGCCAGCATCTTCTGCCACTGCCAACGCAGATAGAGCTTCTTCAACGGATTTCTCTGGATGTCGTAATGTCGTTGCCAAATCATGGCCTCCACGTTGTGCTGGAATAACAGCGTGGGGCGCTGAAGCATTCGCGGCATGTTAATAGCCGGCGCAAGAAAGTCGCAGACGATAAGATCAAATTGTGGAGCAATCTCTTCTATCGCCTGACGCATGGCGCGCGATTCGTACTTCTTGATGGCATAAGGCAAAGAAGAAACTAGATTGGTTGCGAGATCAAGATAAAAGCCGGTAGTAAACTTTTCGCTGGAGCGGTGTGGGATACAAATCAGCTCGTGACAATACTCGAGGGCCTTAGTCTTTTGCTCTGGCTCACAATTTCCTTCGTCAAGTGTTAAGTATGTAATCTCGTGCTCACGCTTTAGTTCCTTGAGCATCTGGTAAGTACGAATCTTCCCGCCTTTATCGACCGGATGGAGTAGTTCTGTTTTGAGCCAAAGAATACGCAACTTAGGATCTCTTGAGTTCAGGCAATTTGGTATTGCGAAGACTTACGACATTAGCGACTAAACGTGCGCGAGCTCTTTGTATCTTGGAGTTGGTGACTCCGAACTTTCGCCGTCAAAGAACTGACGTTGCCAAATCTCAAAGTTAATAAGAGCCCACAAGCGCTCCGAGTGGTTTTCGCCGAGTTCCTGGTGACGTCTGACGAGGTCGCGAACAAAATCAGCCGAAAAAATGCCGCGCTGCAGCGCTCGATCGCTCAATATGTACTCGTCTACAACCCCGCGATAGGTTGATCGAAACCACGAGCCAATCGGTACCGGAAAACCCATTTTGGATCGCGAAAGTATCTGCTGGGGTAATACACCTTTCATACTCTGTCGCAGCACATATTTTGTGGTCCAACCGCGCAGCTTTAGTCGCGTTGGAAGACGGGTGGAAAACTCCACCAGCTTGTGATCGAGAAATGGCACTCGGCTCTCAACTGAAGTCGCCATGCTCATCTGATCCTGTTTCATCAACAGTTCGTGCAAGTAAGTTTTGATGTCTGCATACAGAAGTCGATCTAATAACGACTCGGCGTCGCTACCGTTGAGAGCGTTCTTGATTGCGACGTAAGGCTGTATGTCACCGACCCGATCTTTGGTTTCGTCCGAAAGCAGGCGTGGCTGCATAGCCCGAGGAAAAACCGCGAAATTATCAAAATAGATGCTCTCAATATCCGGCTCAAGGACGAGAAAACTTCGCATTAACTTCTGACGCACCTTTGACCCAAGCCCTAGTTTCTCGATCCTTGACCGCACGGAGTTTTTCATTCCGGAAGGAGTCAAGGCGTGGTAGCGAGATCCTATCGCAAGATTGAGAATAGTTTTGCGGTAACGAGCGTAGCCTGCCAGCAGTTCATCACTGCCCTCACCGGTCAAAACAACCTTAACGTGTTCCGAAGCCAAGCGGGAGACGAAATAAAGCGCTACGCTTGACGGATGGGCCAACGGTTCATCTTCATGCCAGACGAGTTTTGGTAACTCGGCGAAAAACTGTTCGGGTGTAACCAGGATTTCACTGTGATCGGTCTTGAAAGTCCGAGCGACAAGACGTGCATATTCGAGTTCGTTTGCCTCTCGTTCCTCAAAGGCAACCGAGAAAGTCTTGATCGGATCACTCACCAACTGGCTCATGACGGCGGCTATTGCTGACGAATCGATGCCGCCTGAGAGAAACATTCCCAACGGCACGTCAGCCATCAACCGTAACCGAACAGACGTTCTGAATAACTCATACCATTCGGCGATATATTGCTTCTCGCTCCGATTCTCTTCACCCTTCGCAAAACTTACGTCCCAGTATTGATTGACAGCTAAGGCCCCATCTTTCCACGTTAGCGTGTGACCCGGCAGTAAGCGTTTGACTCCTCTGAATAGCGTTTCTTCTCCTGACGTTGCGTGGTTGGCCAGGTAATCGGGCAGCGACTCGTAGTTAAGATCAGGTTTGACTGCGCCTGCCGCCAAAAGAGTTTTTATCTCAGAGCCAAAGAACAAACTACCGTCGTCGCTATGGACGTAGTAGAGAGGTTTAACGCCCAGCCGATCACGAGCAATAAACAACTCCTGCCGATGCTGGTCCCAAATTGCAAACGCGAACATGCCGCGCAAATAATCAACGCACTTTTCACCATGCTCTTCGTACAGATGTAGGATGGTTTCAGTATCACAGTGGGTTTGATACACGTGGCCAGCAGCTTCAAGCGTTGCGCGAAAATCCGCGTGGTTGTAGATCTCGCCGTTATAAGTGATGTGCAGCGAACGATCTTCGTTCGTCATCGGTTGATGCCCGGCTGCCACATCCACGATACTTAATCGGCGATGACCAAGGCCCACTCGACCATCAATGAAAAGTCCGTCGTCATCTGGCCCGCGATGACGGATCACGTCTCGCATGCGAGTCAAGACAGATTCATTTATCGTTCGCCCGGAGCGACTAGAGAATGCGATGCCATTGATGCCACACATGAACTTAAGATTACGACTCCCCTACTGGATCCGACTCAAAAGAATCAATTGCGATTTCGTTCTCGCTGACATGTACGAGCGCTGCCTCAATATCAGAGTCAACCTCAAACCCGTGTCGAGTTTGTTTAATCGCTACATAGTTTGCGCGACCGGTGACTGAAACAAATGGGCGACCCGCAATTGTCAACGTACACCCGCCGATTAGAAGTGCTTTCGCCAACATCCCATCGGGCGAAAAGCGCGCCCACGTCCATTCAAAGTCAGATGTTACGCGTGCCGTTTCTGCCCGAGACTCCCGTCGAATCATAACAAGATCAACTGAATCGCTGTGAGTTACCTCGAACGCCGTTCCACCCACGGACTCAACCTTCCTAACGTGAGAAGGATTGTCGACTCTTTGGGGAACGAGAAATGTTATGAACTCTGCATCGCCATCGATTTTGGCTGAATAGGCGCAAACTCTTGCTTTATGCTTCTCTCCGTACCGCGTTGAAATCCAACCGTCTTCGCGACGCCAGTTACCATCGCCTCCGAAACAATAGATATCCAACGTCGTATCAGAATTCTTAGCGGTTACAAATGCCAGGTGCTCATCAGCCGCCTCAATGAGTGGTGAAACCGAATCATCGAAGTGAAACCAAAGATCCGCGTGATGATTACGCGTCACGCAGATGCGATCACGTATTATCCAAAAATCGTTCTTCAAAAACAGAATCGCTCGATTGTGACACGATGCAAGACGTTCGTAACCATCGTGTTCACCTTCGACAAGATCAAAGGATGGACGCGTAATCCATTGGCGCTGCCGGCATGTCGCTGTGCTCGCCCACGAGAATGGACCGCGAGGAATTGACGAAGACTCACGGTCTATGGTGAGAGTGTTGTGTGCAAGCGAACTGCGAAACCAATCACGCAATTCCCTCGAACCGGTGTAGGTGAAGGTACCTGGATCGACCAACATGGAGCGACCTACAGCGCTGAGCTCAAACGCCAACGCGTCTGCATGGGCATGTCCACAATTCAACATCCCATGAGGACCGCAATCGAATAGCAGATAGTTTGAATTGTCGCCCCAGTGATCGCGCATTACGTAATAGCCACCATTCGGAAAGCCAACCGAGGTTTGATTGGGTTCGCGTGCATCAAGCGAATCGAAGACGCGAACACCTCTCGATCCCAGAAGCCAAAGTGTCTCTTCTGCTAACTGCGCCGCAACAAACTTGTAGTCAGGACGATCAAATACTGCAGCCGCCGTCGAGAGTGTCGGGCGGAAATCATTACGCTGACGAGTATCTAACATCATCAAACGGCCACCGTCGTCGTCTCCAAATAGAGGCGTCATCCCATCCGGCTGCGTGAGATACATCAGGTGATCGAGCAATTGACGAACCGAGTGACGTGCATCGGTTGGAAGCTCATCACCGTTTATTCTTGAGAGAATCGCGAAGTGTAGATAGAAATCGGCGGTGTAGCGATGGTAGTAACTTGACTGTTCAAAATATACGCCGTCTGGCTGCACATGAACTGAAAGCTGGTCGAGAAGAAGCTGCCGACCGGTCATTGACCACCTTTTCGCGTCGGTAAAGCCAGGCATGAACGTTCCAAGGTAATAAAGGCCAAGGGCTTCACCGGTCAGATGGGTGTTAGGACTGAAATAGGTTGAGAGATACGTTTCGATGTGGCGAGCCTGCAGATACAGAAACTTAATGGCTCGCAGTACTGTGGACGATTCAAGCGATGGAGAAGGTATGAAGAAAGCGAATGCCCAGAGCCAAGAGATTGAACGAAATGCAACCTCTAAACTACTCGCCCAGTTAATGCCGAGCTTCGGTGGGTTCTCGTCCATCCATGATTCAAGATGCCGAACAAAGTGCCGAGCATAACGCTCGTCGCGTGTAAACCAGTAAGCCTGGCCCAACCATATGAAGTACTGATGTCGGTTTAGTTCCCAGATTACTTTCTTATCACCGGCGGTTTCGGCGTCCAGATAGTCCAGCGAACTCCAATGAACCAACGGCGCACGCTTGCCGCTCAGCGGCTCAATATGCCAACTCGGCGTCTCCCCCAAGATCAAATCTTCGAGACCTAACAACTGAAACTTGCCGGAAAGAACTTCGTCGGCTCGCCGAATTAATTCAAACTCCGCCTCCGGCCAACGACGTCGAAACTCAGCTATAGTCGAATTCCTATCTATCAGACCCGCACAAAACCTTTTGGTCAGTTGGGATTGAAATTCATCAACCAAATAACGAAGGTCATCAAATCCCGAAAGGGACGACAGCTCTTTATCGGTTGGAAGGGAGCCGAGTGATGAAAAACCCCAACGTTCGTTGAAAGCAGCGAATGCCTGAGCACTACGTCCGCGCACTTCACCGAGAGTCACTTGCCTTAGTCGCTTGAGCATCAGTTCAGTTGAGGGCTTTTTTCGACAACGTCTCTATTGCGGTGTCACTGTGAAATCAAAACGTCTTGTTTGTCGCGGGCATCGTAAGCGGCTCGATGGTGTGCTAGTTCGCGGTACAGTCTTAACCATTCATCGCGCACGGCGTCCCACGTGAATTTACGCGAAGCCTCTCGTGCGCGCCTTGCAAGCGCCGCGGCGAACTCATTGTTCTCCAGTAGCCTCGTTGCCGCCGCAGCCATCGCCGCAGCATCGTCGCGAGGGATCATCAGACAAGTTTCCTCGTGCGTCACAATGTACGGAATACCACCGGCATCAGTGGTTATCACCGGTAGGCCGGAGGCCATGCATTCGGTAATTGAGGCTGGCATGTTGTCGAGGTTAGTCGCAGTCAGGTAGATGTCGGCGTTGTCATACATTGCGGGCATCTGATCGAAAGGAACTCGCCCGATAAATCGCGTTGCGTTTAGGCCAAGATCCTTTGCCTGCTGTTCAAGCTGACTGCGCATCCATCCATCAGCAGCTACCGTCAGAGTCGCGTCGGGATATCGTTGCTGAATCTGGGCAAACGCTCTGAGGACGCAGCCAACGTTGTATAGGGGTTCGAGTAAACGACTGGTCAGAAAGATTGGACGTAACGGCATCCGCTCGCGATAACGAAATCGATCCAACTCAACCAAATTGTAGATGGCCTGAGCCTTCAGCCCGAAGCGGGCAAATACATCAACCAAATAACCCGATGGAACTACGATAACAGTGGATCGGCGCATTATTGGCACAGCAGTGAGTTTCCAATTCAGCAGATGATCGTCAGCCTCACCGCTTCGGTAATTCAGAATACTTATCTTCCCGAATAAGTTAGCCAACAGAATGGCTGGTGCCGCACAGAGCAAATAAGAATAGTAAGCCGCCGAAAAAATGTGAACGATGTCGTAGCGTGGGAGAGTAACGACAAGTTTGAACCAGTAAAGAAGCGTTGTCACTGCAGTGCGAACGTATTTTATCCGTTGCATCCAACGCAGCACTCGCGGAAGTCGTGGGTTATGTGGCAAGAATCCTAGTTCCAGTGAGGGCTCAGAACCTAACCCTTCCATTAAACGAACAGCTTGCCTCGATTGGCCACCCAGAATATCCAGGGAGGGGGCCGCAATTAAAACACGAAGTTTTGAAGACGGAATTGAAGTCATTGCGCTACTGAGAAGGTTCAACTCTGCTACTTTCCATTTCAATCGCCGGACTAGCCCGTTGCGACCGATAACCAAGAATTCTTTCGTAAAGGTTCATAAAGCTTTCGACCTGCGTCTCGCAGGAAAACTTTTGCAGAACTATTGCTTGCCCTTTGTTACCCATCGATACGCCACGCTGTTTGTTCTTGAGCAGCGAGATAATTCGCTCAGCCATTAACTTGTCGTCACCTGCTGGAACAAGATAACCAGTCTCTGCCTCAACTATTGCCTCACGTGCCCCGCCCACATCGGTGGCCACAACGGGCCGGCCGGCTGCCATATATTCGAGAATGACATTGGAGAAACCTTCGGCTTTGGACGTCAAAACACACACATCAGAGGCAGCTAGCAGCTTCGAGATATCCGCGCAACGTCCAGTAAAAAACACATCCTTCCCTAGTCCCGCTCGTTGTGCCTGATCTTTCGTTTGCTGGGAGAGTTCGCCTTCTCCGGCTATTACGAACCCCGCGTCAGGTATCTCAGCCAACACCCGCTGGGCAACACGGAGGAACATGGGATGATCCTTAACCGGATGCCTCATATTCGCTACAAGCGTAACAAAGCATGTTTTCCCGAGCAGTTCGACACCAATCTCATCCTTGTCATTGTTCAACGAAGCCTGAACCCTTCGTGGATCGATGCCATTGTAGATGACCAGAATCTTCGATTCTGGCACGTTTTCATTAATTAGCTGCAGTCTTACGGCTTGAGAATTTGCTACGACGAAATGGGCGCTACGATACGCGAAGTGCTCCACTTTTTTTTGCTGATCTGTTCGAAATCCAAATGTTTCACGACGTGCTCCGACACGCGCTTTAACGTTAGCCACCGCTGCGCCCGGTAGCCCAAACACATTTGTATAGAAATCATGGGTCTGGACCACATCGATCCTACACCGCCGCAAATGCCGAATGAACCTTAAGAATTGAGGTAACGTGCTTGGATGAGAAAAACTGCGGAGCGGAAAAGCCGAAATCTCCTCAGAACTAATTTTCTCAGCCTGGCTGAGCAAGGGTCCGCTTCGATCAAAGCACGCGAGATAAATGTTCACCCCTTGCTGCCGTTGAAGACGCGCGAGCTGAAGCGCCTGCGCTTCCGAACCGCCTTGTTCAAAACTTCCAATCAGATGGAGTACGTTCATACTCAAAGCTACGACGAGTAATTGCCTTCCGTTCTAACCCTCAACTGGATTGAAACGTAAGGCCTTCAGAACTCACCAACCTTTCGCGGTCAAATACCGAAAGCGATGAGGCAGTTTCGGTAGTTTCAGATCGTCGACCCGTTTCATTTCGGAGCCACATTTCTAAAACGAGCAGATACCATAATTGCTTTGGCGCCCAGCCAACCTGAGCAGCTCGATCCAATTCTTTCAGCAAAGCTTCTGATCGGATCCATCCGTTGCTTGCCAAATGAGAATCTCGCAT